>Ga0182737_1002322_pt1 | contig 15805 bp, 15 predicted proteins | sample eDN5th30CBELigOP_FD_128878 | JGI IMG/M metagenome (GOLD analysis project Ga0182737, IMG submission 128878) | Enriched Organic Plus compost microbial communities from Emeryville, California, USA - eDNA 5th pass 30_C BE-Lig OP (version 2) (version 2) ...
ATGATGGAGTCACTCACCGCGTGGAACGTAACCTGGAAAGGGAGCGGGCCTTGCTCCGGCAGCTCTATCATCTGGGGCTGCAACAGTTCATGGAAGCCCATCCAGGAATTCTTACCAGCGCGCCGCTTAACCACCTTTCAGTGCCTCACAACTATGAGAGTGAGTTCTGGCCACAATTTCGCCAGCAGCATGCCCGGGAGCTGCAACGTGACGGCTGGGCTGTAGAATCAGCCGGTGATTTTGGATACGATCTCATAGCGCCCAGTGAACAGAAGTGGTTAACTCAGTTGCAGGCTGATGGTGGTGAGGGCTCTGTCTATGCCCTGGAGATGGGTATTGAAGTAAACCATCATCGCATCTCCTTGATCCCATTACTGGCAGATGCGGTGCAAAAGGGACTTACCCTACAGGAAGTGGCGGAAAGTCCACCCGACACCCCCTTTCAGTTCCTTGTCCCCGAATTGGGAGAGCGCTTGATCTCATTGCCCAGAGAACGGCTGCTGCCAATATTGAGCGTACTCCATGAGCTGGGTTCAGCGGCAACCCGTCGCAAGAAAACCTTGCGGCTGGATCGCCTCCGCGCTGCACAGTTAAGCGCCATTCAAGGGCTCGCATTAAATCTGCCGGAAGAACTTGCCAGGCTGGGAGCAAAGCTGCAGGCGGTGGAAGATTACCAGCCTGTCGAAATACCCAAAGGCTTGAAAGCAATATTGCGGCCTTATCAGCAGGAGGGGTTGACCTGGTTGCAATTTCTAAGGGAGTATGACCTGCATGGCATCCTCGCGGATGATATGGGGCTGGGTAAAACGCTGCAAACCATCAGCCACATTCTTACGGAAGTGGAAGCAGGTCGCGGCGACCGTCCCTGCTTGATCATTGCGCCCACCAGTTTGCTGCGCAACTGGGTGAATGAGGCTCGCAAGTTCGCCCCCAGCCTGCGCACACTGATCCTGCATGGTGACAACCGCCGTGAACGCTTTACCTACATTCGCCAGTGCCACCTGGTGGTTACATCCTATCCCCTGCTTATTCGAGACATAGAAAAGCTCAAGAGTTATCACTGGCACATGGTGGTGCTGGATGAAGCACACACCATCAAGAATGCGCGCGCCAAGGCTGCACAGGCCGCCCGATCATTAAACGCAAGACATCGCCTGTGCCTGACAGGTACACCCATGGAAAATCATCTAGGCGAACTGTGGAGCCTGTTTCATTTCCTGATGCCAGGTTACCTGGGTGAGCAGGACATGTTCAGAACCTTCTTCAGAAATCCGATTGAGAAGAAGCAGGATGAGCATGCACAACAACGCTTGAGCGCCCGACTGAAACCCGTGCTGTTACGCCGCACCAAAGACAAGGTGGCCAAAGATCTGCCCGCGAAGACAGAAATCATCAATACGGTTGAACTGGACAAAGAACAGGCCGACCTCTACGAAACCATCCGCGCCAGCGTGAACAAACGTGTACAGGATGCGATAGCCGATCAAGGCCTGGAAAAGAGTCAGTTAATTGTTCTGGATGCACTGATGAAACTGCGTCAGGTCTGCTGCCATCCGCAGTTGTTAAAGCTGGATGCCGCACAGCAGATGACCACCTCAGGCAAGATGGAGTTTCTTTTGGAAGACCTGCTTCCTGAGTTACTGGAGGAAGGGCGTCGTATTCTTATCTTCTCGCAGTTCACCTCCATGCTTGCCATCCTGGAAAAGGAACTGCAGAAACTTCATGTCCCCTATCTGATCCTTACGGGAGCCACCCAGAATCGCGATGTACTGGTGCAAAGATTTCAAGAAGGGGCTACGCCAGTCTTCCTTATCAGCCTGAAAGCTGGCGGTGTGGGATTGACCCTTACAGCCGCTGACACCGTCATTCATTTTGACCCATGGTGGAATCCAGCCGCCGAGGCACAAGCCACTGACCGCGCACATCGTATTGGCCAGACCAAGCCAGTCTTTGTCCACAAGTTGATCTGTCAGGGCACCATTGAAGAACGCATTCTGGAAATGCAGGGCCGCAAATCAGCCTTGGTCACCAGCTTGCTGACAGGTCGTTCTGAAGGCCTGAAACTTACCTCCGAAGATGTGAAGGAACTACTTTCACCCTTGTAACTGATCTTCCATAAATGCCAGCACCCGTTTGGGAAGCCAGTTAAGTTTTAACTGCTTGTCAATAAATCCAAGATGCCCACCTGAGTCGGGATACTCCACGGAAAACAAAAGGTTGTTCAGGATACCATCCTGCGGAAAACAGGCGGGCGAAAGAAACGGATCATTGCGGCAATTCAGCAACAAGGCAGGCACAGAAATATTGGCAAGAAGCGGCAGGCTGCTGGCCTTTGCCCAGTAGTCCTCTGCATCCATAAACCCATGCAAAGGGGCGGTGTAACGATTATCAAACTCATAAAAAGTTTTGATATGATGCAGACCTTGTAGATCAAACTCTGCCGGAAACTTTGAAGCTTTATTTTCAATCTTGGTGGTGAGAGACCTGATGAAGCGTCTGAGATAAAGTCGGTTGCCTGCCTGCTGATCCAGGGCTTGAGCACTGGAGGCAAGATCTACTGGAGCGGACACGGCGATAGCCACTCTTACTGACGGGTGCGGCGTCTGCTCCCCAAGGTATTTTAATGTTATATTGCCTCCCAGACTAAAACCGATCAGCGCTACGCTTTTGTACTGCAAAGCAGCATGGTCAATAACCTCGCGAAGATCCGCAGACTCGCCGCTATGATAAGAGCGGGGTAAAAGATTAAGCTCCCCACTGCAGCCACGAAAGTTCCATGCAAGAACATCCCATCCATTAGCAGACAGGTGACGCATCATGCGATAAATATACACTGCCTCAGAACTTCCTTCCAATCCATGGGATAGAATGGCAAGCCTTGGGCTTCCCTTCATCAACCAGTCCAGATCCAGATAATCGGAATCCGAAAGCATAAACCTCTCACGCCTGATGCCCGATGGCCTGCGAATGGGAAGCAAGGCCGGGATGATGGTCTGCACATGACCATTGGACAGCCCATAAGCTGGCCTGAATTTCGAATCAATGATCGGCACGGCGATGCTCGTAGGCTTGCGATTGATACTTTGAACCTATGTGCAGGTGAAGAATGCGTTTAATCTCTTTCACGGCATCAGGGTGCTTAAAGGCATTGTGTCCCTCTCGAACGATTAACTCTGATTCGGCCCCATCCATCCTGCTGCTGGTGTAGGGAACTATGCCATCACTGCCCTGCTCCACAGGGCCGGGTTTCTTCTGCCCCATGATGTTATGAAATGGAACCTTCGGCAGAATGGTGGAAAGCGCCATCAGAGCAGGGCTGCGGGATGATAGAGTGCGGATTGAGCTGACCTTCCTGCTGTCAATCAACTGCCTTAGAAAAGGATTGATCTGGTCACGATGGTTTCTGATCAAATCTGCAAACACATTATGAAACTCATGGTCACCACGATAAAGGCGCTGGCCAAGATCGCCGATCCAGTTGTCCGCATACGAACTGCCACGATGGGGCGCCGCCACAAAGATGACACGCTTCACGCGCTTCTCCTGCTTGAACAGAAACACGGGCTCCAGTTTCTGGCGAAAATCTGGGGTGCAAACAAACTTGTCAGGCCGGGCAGTCATGACGCTATCCCATAATTTATAATCAGAATCGCACGTCAGTGTATGCGTCAGTATGCCGCCCATGCTATGGCCAATGACAAAGAGATGGCGGGTCGCGAAGTCGTCCCCCTCTGGATCAAGCATACGCAATGTCTCATCCAGTGTCTGCCTGAAGATCGCAGCGTTCACAAGCACTGGCGTGCCGGTAGGGTAATGGTAATGCCAGATTTGATAGCGTTTATACAACTCTGGATCTGACGCAATCTCACAGGAAAGGTTGCCAAAGGTGACAGGGGTGGACTGCAAGCCATGCACCATCAACAAGGGTATGCGATTAGGATCGTAAGGCTGGATAAGATAGAGCTTTTCCTTCCGTTTGCTCGCGGATGGATTCAGCATGCCACTGCGGCCTGACTTTCTCAGCGCCTGAGCACGTTTGATCACAAAGGCATAAGACGAACTGTAGTCACCCGCCAGGGCATACGTTTTCTGACCTATGGTGATGCTGTCTTTTGCATACGGATCATGAAAAGATAATGTCCATAGCGATGCATCGCCAGTGGAAGGAGTCAACACCGCCGTCATCCCATAAGCGATACCTTCCGGGGGACGATGCGTATCCCACTTTCCTGAACCATCGTTAGGCCGCCACGCCACCACCGGAACCCCTATGCCTGACCTGGCATGCCAGTGATCCATGACTGATCTGTCCACATCTGTTGCGGGCAGAACTCGCTGTAACCCTTCCTTTGTCTCGTGGGTAAACTCAATTTCAAGCCCTACATTTTTGCAAACGTCATCCCGCGTCTGTATCGGTACTTTATCCAACCATCGGATCAATTCAGCCAGCGTATGCTGATAACGATGCAATGCTCTGGCATCCTGTGGATTGTGCTGCCAGGCCTGAAAGGCATCACCTGCGCGGCTCAGTGCACGCTGATCTGTAGCCGCATTTTTGCTGGGCACGGTTAAGGCACAGCCGCCAGAAAGGAATACCAGCAGCATCCATCCTATCATTCGTAAAGTCGGACTGATCATGCGTTCCAAAAGTCCATAGGGGTTAGCTGTTCTTCTCTGCAGCCGCCAGATCTATCGCGAGTTGGAGAAACCGATTCGCTGAAGGAATCAACCCCTCCTTGCTCCATGTCGCGCCAATACTAAGAGGCTCCGCATCTTCCAAGGGTATCAGTTTGAGCCTTTCACCAGCGATGCAACTCAGGGTGCCAGGCACTATAGCCACGCCACCTCCTGCCTCCACGGCAGCAATGAGACTCGTGGCGCTGTCATACTCCTCTACAATCCTGAATTTTGCCTTCGTGGGAGCGAATAAGGCCGCCATGTCCTCATGGTATTCAGGATATTCGATTCGGTTGTACCCGATCATGGGTTCTTTAACCGCCTGCAAAAGCGTGATGGTTTTTCTTTTTGCAAAAGCATGCTCGCGATGAACGGCCACGCATGTCGGGGAGGTCGCAAGCTCTTCATAACACATGCCACGCATCGTCGCTTTGGTCGGCTTAATGGTAAGGGCAATATGCAGGGTTCCATCGCGAAGCTTCGTCAGCATTTCCTCTGTAGAAAGGTCATGAAGCAGAACCTTTATGCCCTTTTGTTCCGTCTGATAGGCACGCAGAACGCGCGGGAGTATTTTAGGCGTCAGCGAAGGAGCATAGCCAATATGCAGCTCACCTTTAGCGCCTCTGGCCACCTCACGCGCTTTTTCCACTGCCAGCTCCGTGCGATCCAGTACTGCTTTAGCTTCTTTTAAGAAGACCCGCCCTGCATCTGTGAGGCTGACAGACTTGGCCCCACGCTCCAGCAGAAAAAAGCCAAGTTCCTCTTCAAGATCGCGAATCTGACGGCTGAGCGCAGGCTGTGACACATGCAGGCGCAGGGCTGCACGGGAGACATTTTCCTCTTCAGCAACAGCAACGTAATAGCGGAGATGACGCAGTTCCACGCGGCTGAGCATAACCAGCAGTTATGCTTAGGCAAGCATCAAGATATTTCTGTTTCTGCCCCAGTAGGTGACTTTGGATAATGCAAAGGATGCCGCCCGGCAGTCACAGCAGCGCGATTTCATAGTGAAAGCAACCCTTCACCCCCTGAACGTCATGTCCACCATTTCCCAATTTCCCAAAGAACAGAGCAACGACGGCAGCTTTGAGCGCCAGGAAGATGCTTTCCGCAACTGGATTGAAAACACCGCCGAAGCTGAATTCCCAGCCGTCAGTGACCGTTATCACCTATATGTGTCACTCGCCTGCCCCTGGGCAAGCCGAACCTTGATCGTTCGCAACCTTCTGGGGCTGCAAAACGTGATCAGCATGTCTGTCCTGGACCCAGTCCGTGATGACCGCGGCTGGGCTTTTCGTGAAGGCGATGGCTATTCTCTGGATCCAATAAACGGCTTCTCATTCCTTAGCCAAGCCTATGCGGCAACCAACCCAAATTTTGATGGCCGCGTCACTGTCCCAGTGCTGTGGGACAAAGTTAGGGGCGTCATCGTCAACAACTCTGAAGATGATATCTCTCGCATGTTGAATAATGCGTTCAAACACCATTCAACTGAAGGCGTTAACCTCTTTCCCTCTGACATTGAAAAAGAACATACGGAACTGGCAGAGTTCATCTATGACAAAGTGAACAATGGCGTGTACAAGGCAGGCTTCGCTTCCACACAGAGAAGTTACGAAAAACCCTGCCGTGAACTGTTCGCCGCACTGGATGTTCTGGAAGCCCGCCTCAGCCAGCAGCGCTATCTTTTTGGCGGCCGCATTGTTGAAGCGGACTGGCGTTTATTCTGCACACTGGTACGATTTGATGCGGTATATTTCGGGCATTTTAAATGCAACCTGAAACGCATCACTGACTACCCCAACCTTCAGGGATACCTGCTGGATCTCTACCAGCAGCCGGGCATCGCCGAGACGGTAAATATGGACCATATCAAACGTCATTATTATTTCACACACGACGATATCAATCCCACCCAGATTGTTCCCATAGGGCCGGAACTGGATTTCACCCGCCCGCATGGACGCGAGCGCTTCAAGTGACTCATTGAGCATAAGCGAAAGTTATGCTCAGCCAAGCAAGCTGATATTTCACCAACTCCACACAACAGGACATCCTGTATCATGATGAAAGCAAAAATTCTCAGAGCTAACGAACGCGGCCACATGAGCCACGGCTGGCTGGACACTTACCACACCTTCAGCTTTGGTGAATACCACAACCCCGAGCAGATGGGCTACCGCAGCCTGCGTGTGATCAATGATGATCTGGTCATGCCGGGACACGGCTTTGCCACGCATCCTCACAAAGACATGGAAATCATCAGTTATGTGATCAGTGGTAAACTGGCTCACAAAGACTCCATGGGCAATGGCAGCACCATCCATGCAGGCGAATTCCAGTACATGTCTGCGGGTAGCGGCGTGCGTCACAGTGAATTTAACCCATCCTCTGAAGAAGCCACCCGCCTCCTGCAAATCTGGATCATGCCTGATGTAAAAGGCTCTGATCCACGCTATGCAGAACGTTCCTTAGCAGAGGCTCCATCAGGCGAGTTGCATTTGATTGCCAGCAAAGAAGGTCGCGCAGGCTCCATAAGCATTCAACAGGATGCCGATTTATGGTTTGCCCGCCTGAACGCGGAAGAAGCTGTGGAGCATGCCATCAAGCCTGGACGCCATGTCTGGCTGCACGTGGCTGAAGGCGAGCTTGACCTGGATAATGAAACCATTCTGAAGGAGGGTGACGCAGCTGCGATCAGCCATGAACAAGTTACGGAAATCAAAGCCCTGCGCCCATCCCAGATTTTACTGTTTGACCTGGCCTGACTTAAACTTATTTCATCACAAAAAAGATAAGACGACACCATCCTAACAACCATCAACTGATTCCCTATCATGAGCAAAATTCTTGTCCTTTATTATTCCACCTACGGTCATGTGGAAACTCTCGCCAGCGCCATTGCTGAAGGAGCAAAAGAAGTGGAAGGAACTGAAGTAGTCATCAAGCGTGTGCCTGAAACCATGCCGCCCGATGTGGCCAAACAGTATGGCGCAAAGCTCGACCAGAGCGCCCCTGAAGCTTCACCAAAAGAACTGGGTGAGTATGATGCCATCATTTTTGGCACCCCAACGCGATTTGGTAACATGGCGGCACAAATGCGCAACTTTCTGGATCAGACCGGAAGTCTGTGGATGAAGGGCGAACTGATAGGAAAAGTCGGCAGTGTATTTGTAAGCACAGGCACTGGCGGCGGCAATGAAAGCACCATCATCAGCTTTGTCACCACGCTCATGCACCACGGCATGGTTTATGTAGGCCTGCCATACTCAAGCCCTGACCTGGCTGACATCAGCGAGGTTAAAGGCGGCTCCCCCTGGGGCGCTGGCACGATTGCTGGAGCGGATGGCTCACGCCAGCCAAGTGCCAAAGAACTGGCCCAGGCCCGTTTCCAGGGAAAACACGTGGCCAGCATTGCGGCCCGCTTGAGTAAATAAGACTCCATCAAAAACGAACAACCATTCAATACAGTAAAGTCATGAAAGCATTATTTAACACACGGGACAGTATCGGCCTGTTAATCGCCCGCATCACATTGGGCGTGGTCATGTTCCCGCACGGCGCCCAGAAAGTTCTGGGATGGTTTGGCGGCAATGGTTTTAGTGGCACCATGGGCTATTTCACACAAAACATGGGCATCCCTGCTGTCTTCGCCTTCCTTGCCATCATGGCTGAATTTGCAGGCGCACTGGGATTGATCTTCGGTGCGGCAAGCCGGATTGCCGCTCTTGGAATTGGTTCCACCATGCTGGTGGCCATTTTTATGGGACACTCCCAGAATGGTTTCTTCATGAACTGGATGGGTAATCAAGCCGGTGAAGGCTTCGAATACCATCTGCTGGCCATCGGGCTGTCACTCATTATCATGATAGAAGGCGCTGGCAAAGCCTCCATTGACCGTATGATAGCCTCCCGACTTTCAAGGTAAAAGTTTGCGCAGATCATAACTGCAAGATGCGGAGCTTCGGTTCCGCATTTTTTTCTTTCCATGGACTGGCTAACTCCAATGAACCTCCAGAGTCAGCACCTGATCTTTATTCAATGATGCATGGCACTCTGCGCCGAGCATCTGGGCACAGGCCTGAACAATGGATAGCCCCAGACCTGAATGCACCTCTACACCACGTGAACTGCTCTTGCGCCAAAATCTCTCAAACAACTTTGGCAGATCATCCTGCTGTAAATTCGGAGCCTGATTGCTTGTCCTAATCTTCTTTTCACTGACCTCAATGTTCACCAAGGTATGCCGCGGGGCGTGGCTGACGGCATTCCCGATCAAATTGTTCAATATGGCAGCGTAAAAGACTTCATCGGTATGCAGAACTCCCACATTGATGCTGGTGTTTAAAGATATATCCTTGGCTATGGCGTTTTGATCATGTCTGGCGAGAACACTCTCCACCAAAGCTTTAACTTGAACCGTGGTGAATGTCGCCGCATGAGCCCTGGCGTCTGACTTCGCCAGCATGGAAAGCTTTTCCAGAAGCGCCTCCATCTCCGAAATAACCTCGATCATCTCAGCACTATGCTCGGGCGTTTTTTCGTCCGGCCAGTCGTGAATTAACTCAAGCATGGAACGAAGCTCCGCCAGCGGCGTTCTTAGTTCATGCGCAGCATGACTGCTAAAGCGTCTCTCCCTTGCTAATGAAGCCTCCACGCGATCCATCAGTTCATTAAGCTTTTCACCAATGCCGTGCAACTCTTGAGGTAATGCAGCAGTGTCGAGCTGTTGATCGGGCTGACCTATCTTCAGGTTCTGCACCTGGCCTGCCAGTTGATCAAGAGGTCTAAACCCCCGCTTTAAAGTGATATGCATGACCCCAAGAGCAACTCCAAGCCCACACAGTGCCACAATAACCAATACCATGCCGAGTGTCTTCAGGGTTTTCTCCAGTGTGCCGCTGGTGGCTGCAATGATCATTTTGTAACCTGACCTCCCCTCTTGAGGATTAAACAACTGAGAAAGAGCCCTGACATGACGCCCATCACTGAGTTCAAGAAAAGTGAAGGTGGGCGCTTGATAAAAATGCGGCAGCGGCTCTTTGAAAGATAATCTCCCAAATGAAGGAGATCGGGCGACAATGCGCCCATCAGGAGTATAAATGATGAAATAATTGACGGCCTGTGAGGAGGAAAAACCGGCGAACTCCACAATTTCCCTGTCTATCTCAAACTCGTCGTCATCTTCCTCGGAAGCCGCAGCCAGTGCACTGGCTTTTGCCATCAGCAAGGCATCAAACTGGGATACCAATGATGCACGAGCGGTCAAATAAACCGCCAGTCCTGCCAGCGGCAGGATCACCGCCGCAAGCAGGCATAGCGTTTTAGTTAAATGTCCGCGAATGGAACTCATATTCATGTCTCAAGCACATAGCCAAGCCCACGCCGGGTGTGGATCAAAGGCGAGGTTCCCGGAGGACACAGTTTCTTTCTTAACGAGTAGATTGCTGTATCCACTGCATTGCTTAGCGGACTTTCTTCCTCGTTATAGAGCCGGGCTTCAATTTGTTCGCGGCTAAATATCTGGCCAGGTCTGCGGGCAAGGCATTCCAGCAGGGCAAACTCTCGCGCAGTCAAAGCGATCGTTTCTCCCCCGCGGCTAACCTGTTTCGCCGTCAGGTCTATGGACAAGGGGCCTATCATGACACGCGAATCCGCCCGACCGTGCCTTCTCCGTGTCAGAGCTTCCAGTCGCGCAGCCAGTTCAGCTATGGCAAAGGGTTTGACCAGATAATCATCTGCCCCCAGGGCAAGTCCACGCACACGATCATCTATACCATCCAACGCTGTCAGGATCAGCACGGGCGTATCTCTTCCAGCATCACGCCACTTTTCCAGCAGCGTCAGTCCATGTTGCCCCGGCAACATCAAATCCAGGATGATGACGTCGTAGTCATTGACCCCGGCAAAGTCTTCCCCTGATTCACCATCTTCTGCCTCATCCACAGCGTGACCAAGGCGACTGAGCGCCCTGGCCACGGTAGTGCGTAATCTACGGGAGTCTTCAATCAGAAGCAGTCTCACAGTACAACCTTGTTGGGTGAATTAGTCATCTGACCTCTGGCTAAGAATGGAACCGTCTTCAGCAAAGACGATTTTCAGGTCATTATCACCTGATTTGTCATCATCGCGATCCACTTCGATATGGTACGAGATTTTCCCCTGAGACACTTCCTTTTCCACATCATCCACCTTGCCTCCAAACTTGCGTGCGGCATCCTGGACGGCTGAAGGCAGCTCATTGAATCGAAGTTCTTCCCGGGTTTTGAGAAGCGCCCCATCTCCCGCGATGTAGAGTTTCAAATCATCATCATCCCTGTCCTGGAGTTCGACCTCCACCTTGTACATCGTGCGACCCTCGATTTGAATGCGATCAATATCATCCACACGACCGCCGCGCAGGTTATCCTGAATGGTTTCCTGGACAGACGCAGGCAGAGAAGTCAGCCTGATATCATCGTCATCCGCACGCGCAATATTTGTAATGACAAGGGACGCGAAGGTAATGGCAAAAATATGGAGTTTCATTTTCATGGTGTATTCGTTTTAAGATGATCAGTGGTTTCTTTTGAATGACCTCATGAGCATGCCACCCGAACATGATGTGAAGATGATGAAATGAAACTAACGAAGAAAAACTTGATGCGCGAATTATCGCCTTCCAGAATCAGCCATGTTCAAGACCCTTTGCGCGCTTTTATTTTTCGTGCTGTTTCTGTGTGCTGAAAGCACCTTTGCTCAGGCAGTAAAACGAAATTTGTCCAAAAAAACATGGCCTAGTCAGGTGGCAAAGACGGATATTCCCGCAAGTGATGGCGCCATCCAACCGGTGATGTGGTATGCGGCAGCGGATTCCAAAGCTGCCAAAAAACCCCTGCTGGTGGTCTTGCACACCTGGAGCAGTGACTACAGCTCTGCTGGAGGTGATGCACTCTGCGCTGAGTGGTGCATTGATCAGGGATGGGCCTTCATTCATCCTCATTTCCGCGGACCAAACCACACGGCTGAGGCCATGGGCTCAGACAGGGCAGTAAAGGATGTCGTTGAGGCCGTTGAGTGGATAAAGCAGCAGACCGCCATTGATGACCAGCGCATCTATCTGATCGGTGGCAGCGGCGGCGCTCACATGTCCCTGTTAATGGCAGGAAGACACCCTGAGATATGGGCCGCAGTCAGCGCCTGGTGTGGGATAAGCGATATTGCGCAATGGCATACAGATTGCACAACTGGACCACGTTTCGGAAAATACGCACGAGACATCGAGGCCGCGCTGGGTGGCTCCCCCGCCAATAACGCCGCCTTAAAAAAAGATGCATGGCATCGCTCACCCATTGCTTGGTTAAAAAATGCCGCCTCTGTGCCGCTGGACATTGCACACGGCATTCATGATGGACGTATTGGCAGTGTTCCTTTTGTCCATTCCATTCATGCCTTCAATGCCGTGGTGGCAGAAGATAAAAATGCTCAAATCCCTGAAGATCAGATCAAAGCGTTTTATGAAACACGGCAGTTGCCTCAAGGCTGGCCAAAAGCTGAGCCCGACCCGCTCTATGATGCATGGACGCCATTATTTGTTAAGACACATGGAAACACTCGGCTGACCATTTTTGAAGGCGGTCATGAACTGGTTCATCAGGCGGCATTAAACTGGCTGGCAAAACAACGCAAAGGTCAACCCCCGGTATGGAAGATCACGGATTACATCCGTCTGGAAGTAGGCGGCGGTGAAACAGCGAAGTGATTACCTCACAAAAAAAGCCCTTCAGTATCCAGTATCTGAAGGGCTCCTAAGTCTAAACAAATGACCAACCTATCTCCTCATCATGCTCCTTGTTGAAGCATGGCGGATTTTACAAAGCCATAGAAGATGGGATGGGGATGGTTGGGCTTGGACAAGAATTCAGGGTGAAACTGACAGGCCACAAAGAACGGATGTTCTTTTAGTTCCACCATTTCTGCCAGCAGCCCATCGGGAGAACTGCCGCTAATCACCAGACCTGCCTCCTCCAGTTGCTCCTTAAATTCCGAATTGAATTCGTAACGGTGGCGATGGCGCTCTGTAATGGTAGCGCTGTGATATAGATCAAAAGCCTTGGTTCCCGGCACCAGATCAGTAACCCATGTGCCCAGACGCATGGAGCCACCTTTTTGCGTTACATGCTTCTGCTCTTCCAGCAGGCTGATCACTGGATGCTCAGTGTTCTTGTCGAATTCCGTACTGTTCGCATCAGTCCAGCCCAGCACGTTTCTGGCAAATTCAATCACGGCGATCTGCATGCCTAGACAGATGCCGAAATAAGGCACTTTGTTCTCACGCGCATACTGGCAGGCGCGAATCTTCCCTTCCGTGCCCCGATCCCCGAAGCCACCAGGGACCAGAATTCCCTGTATGCCATTCAGCAGTTCCCCAGCCCCCTGCTTTTCAATCTCCTCAGCATCCACACGCACGATCTCCACCCTGGCATCGTGTGCAGCGCCAGCGTGAATGATGGCTTCATAAATACTTTTGTAAGCATCCTGCAGCTCAATGTATTTCCCTACAACCGCGATGCGCACATGGCGGCTGGGGCTGATGATGTGCTGCACAAACTTGCGCCAGCGTGACAGATCCGGCTGAGGCGTCTCCAGCTTCAACTGGTTGCATACGATGTCATCCAGCTTCTCTTCATGCAACTTTAATGGCACCTCATAAATGCTGTGCTTTACGTCAGCACACTCAATCACGTTTTCTGGCGCCACGTTACAGAACAGGGCGATTTTATCCCGCACATCCTGCTCCACTGGCCGCTCCGCACGGCAGATCACCACGCCAGGGAAAATACCAATCTCACGCAGTTTCGCGATGCTCTGCTGGGTCGGCTTGGTCTTCAACTCCCCTGCCGCCTTAATGTAAGGCACCAGCGTCACATGAATAAACAGCGCGTTCTCACGCCCCACTTCCTGACCAAACTGGCGAATAGCCTCAAGGAAAGGAAGCCCCTCAATGTCACCGACCGTGCCGCCGATTTCAGTTATGATCACATCTGGACGCATCTCCCTGGCCACCTGGCGGATGCGGTCTTTGATCTCGTTCGTCACGTGCGGAATCACCTGAACCGTATGCCCCAGATAAGCGCCTCGACGTTCCTTGGCAAGCACGCTTTCATAAACACGGCCGCTGGTCAGGTTGTTCAGGCGGGACAGATTGGTGCTCGTGAAGCGCTCATAGTGTCCCAGATCAAGGTCGGTTTCAGCACCATCATCCAGCACGTAAACTTCGCCGTGCTCAAAGGGGTTCATGGTGCCGGGGTCAATGTTCAGGTAGGGGTCGAATTTTTGTAGGATGACCTTAAGTCCGCGGTGCTCAAGCAAAGTGCCGAGCGAGGCAGCCGCAAGTCCCTTGCCCAGGGAACTGACAACGCCGCCAGTGACGAAAATGTATTTCACGGAAGTGATAGTATGTTAAGTGGTTTGTGTTTTTAAAAGGGTTTCAATGGCATCCGCCTGTTCAGGAGTGTCCACACCAGGAGAAAGATCCTGCGTGAGCACCACCCGAATGCGCGCGCCGTTTTCCACGGCACGCAATTGTTCAAGCGACTCTGTTCTTTCCAGCAGCGAGGGGGGCGCGCTGACGAATTCAAACAAGAAAGCACGCTGGAAACCATAAATGCCCAGGTGTCGGTAGTGGGTGATCCCCGTACTGACATCACGCACATAGGGAATGGGAGAACGCGAAAAATAAAGCGCATCCCGCTGACTGCTCAGAACGACTTTAACAACGTTCGGATCAGTCACCAGCGATGGATCTTCAATAGGGGCCGCCGCAGTGATCATGGGAATCTCAGAATCACCGCCAAGCGTCATGGCCAGTTCATCAATCAATTCCGGCGAAATAAGCGGCTCATCTCCCTGCACATTGATCACAATATGATGATCAGGAAATGACTGCGCCGTTTCCGCCACGCGATCCGTGCCACTCGGATGATCAGGGTGAGTCATCACTGCCTGAGCACCAAAACCGGCGGCAGCTTTTGCAATGCGTTCATCATCCGTGGCTATCACCACATCTGCCGCATGCAGGCACTTTTTACAGCGCTCCCATACATGCTGCACCAGCGGCTTGCCTGCGAGCAGGTGAAGCGGCTTGCCGGGAAACCTGGTAGAGGCCCAGCGCGCAGGAATGACAATGAGGACTTTAGGTGAGAGGGATGAGGACAATGGTGGCAGCGCGGTTTAACATCCATGCCGCCAAAGTGATTAAATCGCAACTGGATTTTGCCCATGCAAAGCATGTGATGTTCCCCGCCTTCCTCTCTGTAAATAACATCACCGGGATACGCAGTTAGAACCCACTCACAATGCGCCAACGTTATTCACATATCCAGGGCGGAATTGTGAATAACTCTAACAGTTGTTCACAGTTTATGAACCGAATCACAATTAAACCTTGATCATTAACTAATCTTTAGTAAATGAAAGGAAATTCTATGTGAATAACTTAGTTTCGAGTCATTTCATGGCATCAGCTTCCAGGCTGCCCTACGAATCCGTTTTTTTCGTTCGAACACAGTCCATGGTGTTGAAGAGTATTCAGATGCCTGCTGTTTTCACGACACTGGCTTTTTTCTTCATTTCTGGGTGAAGCCTGAGGATTGCCCTAAGCTTTAGCAGTGTAGGAAGATATTCTTCCTATAATCATTTCCGCTTCTTTGAAGCCCTAGCACTTCATTGTTTCACGTTTTAACGCTTATATCGTCTTAAAATGGGTTGCGGAACCCCTATCAGCAAGGCTTTGCGCGGTGTGGCTTAATCACAATTCTGCACCAGAACGACCAGGTTTAAAAAAATCGTCTGCGAGCAGGTGATTGCCCCTGCCCAATAAAAAGGAAAAGATCGGACATCTTTGCCTTCCATGATGCAAATGCTTACCAAATTAAGTTGAGCAACAGCCCGGCTTCGCCAAAGATGCGCCATGTTTCGCTCCTGGATCTGGTGGATGACCCTGTTTCTGCTGGCAATCAGCCTCGGCTATTTCTGGCTGTTGGGCCGTGGAGTGATTTTCCAGCGCGTTGATCCCGCCGCGAGACCCGCGGCAGAAGTGCAGCGCTAGCTCTACAGGTAGGCAAAGTTGGCGCTGACTTGACGTCAG
>Ga0182737_1002323_pt1 | contig 15801 bp, 12 predicted proteins | sample eDN5th30CBELigOP_FD_128878 | JGI IMG/M metagenome (GOLD analysis project Ga0182737, IMG submission 128878) | Enriched Organic Plus compost microbial communities from Emeryville, California, USA - eDNA 5th pass 30_C BE-Lig OP (version 2) (version 2) ...
CCGCCACCTCTTCCACCGGCACGCCCCATTGGCGGGCCGCGGCGGCCTCCAGCATGCCGCGCGCGGCCGCGCCCACCCGCCGCATCGGCTGGAAGAAGTGGCGCGTGCTGCGCGAACCGTCGGTGTCCTGGTTGCCGTAGCGCGGCTCGTCGCCGGGCGCCTGCATCACGCGGACGCGGCTCCAGTCCGCCTCCAGTTCGTCGGCCACCACCATGGGCAGGCCGGTGCGCACGCCGGTGCCCATCTCGGCGCGGTGGGAAAGAATGGTGACGATGCCATCCTTGCCGATCGAGACGAACACCAGCGGGTCGTCGACCGTGCCGTGCGGCATGCCATCGCCGCCGTACTTCTTTTCGGACGCGGCGTCGGCCGCGCGCACCACGCCGCTGGCGCCCACGGCCAGCACCAGGCCGGTCAGCGCCCCGGCCGTCTTCAGCCAGTCGCGGCGGGCCGGCGAGAGCGGCGCGCCCTCGACAAGATCCGCGGCCGGCGCGGCGCCGGCCGCTTCGAGATAGCGTGAGAACCCGTTCATTTGTCGGCTCCCTTCGTGGCGACCTGCTTGATGGCGGTGCGGATGCGCGGATAGGTCCCGCAGCGGCAGATGTTGCCGCTCATGGCCGCATCGATGTCCTCGTCGGTAGGATTGGGGTTGCTGCGGATGAGCGCGGTGGCGGACATGATCTGCCCGGACTGGCAATAGCCGCACTGCGGCACGCCGATCTCGGCCCAGGCCTGCTGCACGGCGCGGCCCACCGGTTCTTCGCCGATGGCTTCGATGGTGGTGATGCGCTTGCCCGCCGCCGCCGCGACGGGCGTGATACAGGAGCGTATCGGCTGTCCGTCCATGTGCACCGTACAGGCGCCGCACATCGCCATGCCGCAGCCGAACTTGGTGCCTGTCATGCCCAGGCGGTCCCGGATGACCCACAGCAGGGGCATGTCATCGGGGGCGTTTATGTCGTGGGACTTGCCATTGATCGTCAGACTGGCCATGCGGGACTCCTTTGGCGAGAAAAGACAACAGCATGGAACGCGGACCGGTCCGATACGGGCCGGCGCATCGGGACAGCCGCGGATTGCGGGCCGGCGAACGCGGGGAGACTGCGCCGTTCCTGCCGCAGCGCCTGCTCATGCTAGCGCGGTTCCGGCGCGCCAGCCACTGGTTCGCACCGGAGACCGGCCCGGCGAAACAACTTTGCGGAACGATGCGCGACGCGATCGGCCCCAGGAATGAAAATCAATCCTGGGGCCGCACCATGTGGGTCGAAGCGAAAGGAAGCCGGCCGGCGCCCGCAAGCGGGCGCGCCGGGGATGCCTACAGCCCCAGCGCCCGGGCGACGCCGGCGCCGTAGGTGGGGTCTGCCTTGGCACAGTTCTCCACGTGGCGCCGCTTCACCTCCAGGCGGGCATCGCCCATGGCGCGCGCAGTGTTCTCGAACAGCCGCTGCTGTTGCGCGGGGGTCATCAGACGGAACAGGTTGCCGGGCTGCTCGTAGTGGTCTTCATCGACCCGGTGGTCCCAGTGCGCGGCGTCGCCATCCAAGGCCAGTGGCGGCTCTTGCCGCGACGGATCGTCGCCCATCCACGCGCCCTTGCTGTTGGGCCAGTAGCTGGGCGTGCCGCCCAGGTTGCCGTCGGTGCGCATCGCGCCGTCGCGGTGGTAGCTGTGGAACGGGCAGCGCGGGGCGTTCACCGGAATGTGATTGAAGTTCACGCCCAGGCGATAGCGTTGCGCATCGCCATAAGAGAACAACCGCGCCTGCAGCATCTTGTCGGGCGAGAAACCGATGCCCGGCACCACGTTGGCGGGCGAGAAAGCCGCCTGCTCGACTTCGGCGTAGTAGTTCTCGGGATAGCGGTTCAGCTCCATTACGCCGACCTCGATCAGCGGATACTCGCCCTTGGGCCACACCTTGGTCAGATCGAAGGGGTTGTGCCTGTGCGTGCGGGCCTGCGCCTCGGTCATCACCTGGATGTACAGCTTCCAGCGCGGGAAGTCGCCCCGCTCGATGGCGGCCAGCAGGTCGCGGCCATGGCTCTCGCGGTCGCCCGCGACCACCGCGCTGGCATCCTGGTCGGTCAGGTTCTCGATGCCCTGCTGGCAGCGGAAATGGAACTTGACCCACACGCGCTCGTTGGCGGCGTTGATCATCGAGAACGTGTGGCTGCCGAAGCCGTGCATGTGGCGGAAGGAACGGGGAATGCCGCGGTCCGACATCACGATGGTGACCTGGTGCAACGCCTCGGGCAGCAGCGTCCAGAAATCCCAGTTGTTGTCGGCCGAACGCAGGCCGGTGCGCGGATCGCGCTTGATGGCGTGGTTCAGGTCCGGGAAACGGAACGGATCGCGGAAGAAGAACACCGGGGTGTTGTTGCCCACGATGTCCCAGTTGCCCTCCTCGGTGTAGAACTTCACGGCGAAGCCGCGGATGTCGCGTTCGGCGTCGGCCGCGCCGCGCTCGCCGGCCACGGTGGAGAAGCGCGTGAAGAGCGGGGTCTGCTTGCCGACCTCGGCGAACAGTTTCGCCTTCGTGTAGCGGGTGATGTCGTGCGTGACCGTGAAGGTGCCGTACGCGCCCCAGCCCTTGGCGTGCATGCGCCGCTCGGGGATGACCTCACGGTCGAAATGGGCGAGCTTCTCGATCAGCCAGATGTCCTGCAGCAGCGCGGGGCCGCGCGGGCCGGCGGTCATCGTGTTGAGATTGTCCGCCACCGGGGCACCCGTGGCGTGGGTCAAGGGCGGCAGCGGTTGGCTATTGGTTTTGCTCGAGTCGGACATGACTGAATTCCCTCTGGGCTGGACGGCATGTGGATGGATTTCAGCATCCAGCCCGAGGGAGGAACAAGCATCATGCCCCGGCAAATCCGGACAATGACACGGCGTTTCGTGCCATGGCGCTGGCTTTCCGGCTAGAGGTCCAGCACCAGCACCGAAGTTTTCGCACGCGAGCAGCAAGGCGTGAACTGGTCACCGCGCGCCTGTTCCTCGGGAGACAGAAACAGGTCCCGGTGGTCGGGCACGCCCTCCAGTACTCGCGTCAGGCAGGTGCCGCAGATGCCCTGCTCGCAGGCGACGGGCACGTCCACCCCGGCCTCGTGCAGCGCCTGGGCCACCGAGCAGCCCACCGGCACGCCGACCACCTGGCCCGTGCTGGCCAGCTTCACGGAGAACGCAGCATCAGCCTCGATGGCCGCGGACGGTTCGGCGGCGAAGAATTCATAGTGCAGCCGATCCTCGGGCCAGCCGCGTTCGCGCGCGGCGCCCAGCACCGCATCCATGAAACCCTTGGGACCGCACACATAGAGATGGGTGGCGGGGTCCGCATCGCGCAGCAGCGCGTCCATGTCCAGCCGCTGCGCAGCCGGCCCGTCGTCCACGTGCAGGGACACACGGCCAGCATAGGAGGCGTGCTCCAGTTGCGCGCGAAAGGCCATGCGGGCGGCCGAACGGGCGCAATAATGCAGCGCGAAGTCGGCCCCGATGGCCGCCAGCCGCTGCGTCATGCACAGCAGCGGTGTGATGCCGATGCCGCCGGCCAGCAGCAGGTGCCGCTCCGCGGACTCGTCCAGCGCGAACAGATTGCGCGGCGCCCCGATCCGCAGCAGGCCGTCCTGCGCGACGGCCTCGTGCATGGCGCGGGAACCGCCGCGCGAGGCCGGCTCGCGCAGCACCGCGATGCAGTAGCGGTGCCGCTCGGACGGGTCGTTGCAGAGCGAATACTGGCGGATGGCGCCGTCGGGCAGGTGCACGTCGATGTGCGCGCCCGCCGTGAAGGCCGGCAGGGCGCCACCGGCCGGGTCGACCAGTTCGAAGCTGCAGATGTCGTCGGTCTCGGCCTGCTTGCGCGCGACCCGCACGGTGAAGGGTGTGGCATTCATGCTGCGGTCCTGCGGTCGCATTACATGGCGGAAAGGCCGCCGTCGACCATCAGCGTCGTGGCGGTGATGTACGAGGCCTCGTCGCTGGCCAGCCACAGGATCGGCCAGGCGATTTCCTGCGGATCGGCCCAGCGGCCCAGCAGCGAGGTGTCCTGCCGCTGGGTCTTCAGCACCTCGACGCTCTTGCCGGCAGCCTGGGCGCGGCCGATGTGGAAATCGGTCAGCGTCGAGCCCGGGCAGACGGCATTGACGCGCACGCCGTGCGCCGTCTCCTCGAAAGCCAGGGTACGGGTCATGGCCAGCATGCCGGCCTTGGTGGCGTCGTACAGCCCCATGCCCTTGCGGCCCGTTTCAGCATAGCAAGACGACACGTTGACAATGGCGCCGCCCCCGGAGGCACGCAGCGCCGGCAGCGCCGCCTTGCAATAGTTGGACGTGCCGATCAGGTTGACCGAGACCACCGCCTGCCATTCCTCGGGCGTGACCTCGGCCAGCGCCGAGTAGTTGCGCATGGCAGCGTTGTTGACCAGGATGTCGAGCCGGCCATAGGCCTCGGTGGCCTTCGCCACCGCCCGCACGGCGCTTGCCGCGTCGGACACGTCGGCCTGGAAGGTCGCCACGCGGGCCTGCGGTTGAGCCTCCGCCAGGGCCGCGGCGGTGCGCGCCAACGCCTCGGCGCTGGCGTCCACCAGCAGCACGGCCGCGCCCTCGGCGCAGAACAGCGCCGCCGTCGCCGCGCCGATGCCGCCGCCCCCGCCGGTGATCAGCGCCGCCTTGCCGGAAAGTCTGGAATGTCGTTGCATAAGATTCCTGTGGCGCCTGTGCCGCACCTGTCAGGCGGCACAGGCGCGTGGTTCAGTTGGCCTTGACGCCGGCCGTCTTGATCACCTTGGCCCAGCGCTCGGTATCTTCCTTGATCCAGGCCGAGAACTCTTGCGGAGTGGTGGCCACCACGTCGAACTCCATGTCCTCGAGCTGCTTGCGGATGGCGGGCGACTTCAGGATGCGCACCATCTCTTTGTTCAGGCGATCGATGACAGGCTTGGGCGTACCGCCCGGCGCCAGGAAACCGATCCACGACGTGGCGTTGAAGCCGGGAAAACCGCGCTCGGCCACGGTGGGCACGTTGGGCGCCGAGGCGAAGCGCTTCTCGCCGGACGAGGCCAGCAGCCGCACGCGGCCCTCCTTGGCATATTCCTGGATGTTGCCTGGCACCAGGAAGGCGGCGTCCACCTGCCCGCCCACCAGGTCCACCACGGCCGGGCCTGCGCCGCGGTACGGAATGTGGGTCAGGTCGATGTGGGCCGCCAGCTTGAGCATCTCCATCGTCAGGTGCGACGAACTGCCGACCGACACCGAGGCGTAGCTCATGTGCTGCTTCTTGGCGTAGTCGATGAATTCTTCCAGCGTCTTTGCCGGCACGCTGGGGTTCACCACCAGGAACTGCGAGGCCTTCACCGCCAGCGTGATCGGCGTCAGGTCCTTCTGGGCGTCGTACGGCGTCTGCGGCAGCAACGTCGGGTTGATGGAAATGGGCCCGTTGAAACCCACCAGTAGCGTGTAGCCGTCGGGCGCGGACTTCACCACGTCGGACGTGCCGATCAGCCCGCCGCCGCCGCCCTTGTTCTCCACCACCACCGGCTGGCCCAGCGCGGCCTGCAGCTCCGGCGCGACCAGACGCGCCAGCACGTCGTTGGTGCTGCCCACAATGGGCACCACGATGCGTATGGGTTTGACGGGCTTCCATTCTTCGGCGCGCACGCCCGAGAACGTACAGCAGGCCGCCAACGCGGCGCCGAGCAGCGCCATGCGCCGAATGTTTCTGATCATGGTGATGTCTCCTTTTGTTCTGATGTGCCGGAACCTGGCTGTGGTTATGCGTGGATTGGCCTAGATCGAATAGACCGGCTGGTCCTTCCCGTCGGCCAGGTGAACGACGGCCCACTCCTGGGGCTTCTGGTCGCGCGGCAGCAGTACGCCCGCCGCGCGCACGCGCTGCTGGTCGGCGGCCACGGCCGGCGGATCGGTCTCGGCCTGCAACGAAGTGGCAGCCTCGTACAGCATGCGGCGGGCCATGACGATGGCGCGGTCCGTGGGCAGCAGCTTCTCCTTGCTGTGGTCCTGGATGGGACCCATGCTTTCCTGCAGCGATGCGTCCTGCACGGCGAAGCCGAACACGCCCGAGTAGGCGCGCTTGTCCTTCTGCGCCTGGCGGTCGATCAGGTAGTCGTTGTCCTTGTTTGCCTTGGGCCGGAAGGTGCCGCCGGGCACGGTGGTGCCCGCTTCGTATTCGCAGTGGATGCCCTTGCCGGCGTTCAGGTCGCTCAGTTCTTCCTCGTTAAGCGGGCGATCGACACGGAAATTGATGCTCCAGGCCCAGCAGTTGTGGTCGTCGATGGGCACCCACACGTGGCCGCCCAGGGCATGGTCGCCGAACGGCGGGATCAGCGTGAACCACGGGAACAGCCACTGCGTGACACGCCAGTAGTATGAATCGGGTTCGCCATTGCGGCGGCCGAACAGCGTCAGCCCGAACGGCGTCTTCTCGATCTCGAAGATGACGTTGCCGTCGGCCTTGATGTAGTCCAGCGCCTTGGTGCCCTGGTGCAGCGGATCCTGGTCGACCTCGTAGCGGTGCACGTACGACACGTGGCTGGTGTCGATGCCGCCTTCCATGGCCTGCAGGTAGTTGCACTCTTGCAGGCGCTTGGACACGAATACGTGGCTGTCGGGCAGCGAGCACCACTCCACATCGGGCAACGCAGGCTGCTTGTCTTTCGGGCCCATGTAGGCCCAGACGATGCCCGCCATCTCGGCGCAGGGATAAGCGGTGATGCTCATGTGCTTGCACGCCTGGGGCGCCGAGGGCACGTCCACGCAGTTGCCGTTGCGGTCGAATTTCAGCCCGTGATAGGAGCAGCGGATGCCGTTTTCCTCGTTGCGGCCAAAGTACAGCGACACGCCGCGGTGCGAACAGAACTCGTCGATGAGACCCGGCTTGCCGTCGGAATCGCGAAACGCCAGCAGCTTCTCGCCCATGATCTGCACGCGCACGGGGGGGCAGTCGGGTTCGGCGATTTCGCTGGCCAGCAGCACCGGCACCCAGTAGCGGCGCAGCAGGTTGCCCATCGGCGTGCCCGGGCCGGTGCGCACCAGGGTTTCGGCCATGTTCTTGTCCATGAGTCTCTTCCTTTGCGCGGATCCGCGCTGTCCGTCTGATGATACTGTAGTCCATTATACGGACACTAGCAACGAGGTCAAGCATGGCTTTTGAATACAATCGGCGCAACGACACGGAAGCGACGACAAGACGGGGCATGGAAAACGAGAAGCGCCAGGAGGGAGTGCGGGCGGTCGATCGCGCGCTGGACATACTGCTGGCCTTCCGGCCCGGAGACGAGGGGCTGACGGTGGCCGAGCTGCTCAAGCGGGTCGACCTCAGCCGCCCCACCCTGTACCGGCTGCTGGCCACGCTGGAGCACAACGGCTTCCTGATCTCGTCAGGCGACCCCCAGCAGTTCCGCCTGGGCAGCGCGGTGGCGCGGCTGGCGCACGTATGGACCGCCAGCCACAACATCGCCGACGTGGCCTATCCGGGCTTGCGTCGGCTATGGGAAGCCACCAGCGAAACGGTGGCGCTATTCGTACGACAAGGCGTCTACCGGGTCTGCATCGCCGAACTGGAAAGCCCCCAGCCGCTCAGCTTCCGGCGCGGCATCGGCTACCGCGAGAAACTGGTGCTGGGCGCCAGCGGACGCACCATCCTGGCCTTCATGGACCTGTCCCAAAAGGACCTGAAAGACTACGCCGCCGACACCCAGGTCGACATCGCGGGCTACCCGGCCGAACTGGAACGCGTGCGCCGGCAGGGCTATGCCACCAGCCGCCATGAGCTGATCGAAGGCGCCGTGGCCGTGGCGGCCCCATATTTCAATGGCGCGGACGAGGTGGCAGGCTCGCTGTGCATCTTCGGTCCCAGCGTACGCATGACGGCCGAACGCGTGAAGCACTGCGGCGCGCTGCTAACCCAGGAGGCGGCCGCGCTGTCGCAGGCGCTGGGCAAGCGGCCGGGCTGAAGCCTACCCCGGATGTGCTCCCGAAACCCCATATGGCGCGCGCCGGCAAGAGCGCTGCCTTGGTGACTTCACGGCTGCACCGCATCGACCACCAGCCGCGGCCATGCCCGGGCCCAGCAGCACTGGTGGTCGAAACCCGGCATCACCACGATGCGCGGAAGCTGGTCCGCGGGAAAGCGGCGGGCATACGACTGCGCGAAGCGCACCGGCATGACGGCGTCATCCGCCCCCACGTAATGCCGCTGTGGAATCGGCGCCAGCGCCTGCCAGGCATCCGCGGGGTTCAGCGAACCACTGAGCGGGCTCAACCCCATCCCCATGGCCCAGGCCTGCGGATCCAGGTTGCCGGCCACGGTGACGAGCCGCGCGACGTCATTGCGCCGCGCCGCCACCAGCGCGGCCACCGCGCCGCCGCCCGAATAGCCCACCAGCTCCACCCTGTCGGCGCCATAGCGCGCCTTCAACTGGGACACGGCCCGGTCGGCCGCCGCGATCACTTCTGGCGCGAAGCGCCGCGACGTCCAGTAGCGGGCCGAACAATGGCGACGCTGCGATCCTTCCACGTACTGGCAGGGGCGGGCCAGGTAGACGGCCTGTGCACGCGGGTCGGCCATCGCCAGCCGCAGCGCCAGCGGATCGCGCGGCGTGGGATCGAATGAAGGCGTATCCGCGCTGACCCACGCCGCTCCGTCACCTTCGATGTACACCGCAAGCGTGCCGGCGCGCGCCAATCCAGGCGGCACGTAGGCCGCCAGCACGAAGCCGCCGGCGGCCAGGTCCAGGCGCTGCCAGCCCGCCTGCTGCGCCACCCGCGAGGCGGCCGCGTGCCTGTCCTGCACGGAGGTGCTTGCGCATCCGGCAAGCAGAAGCGCGGTCAGCACGAGGGTCGACAGGAAGCGTTTCATTAGCGGCGAACCAGGATCAGCAAAGCCGGAATAAAAAAGCGCACCCGAAGGTGCGCCCTTTTGTTCTGCGTAGGAAGTCCTGCCGGCTGGCAGGTAGATCAGAACGCCCAGCGCACGTTGACCGAGGCCGTCTGCGCAACCATGCCACTACGGCCTTCCACATCATAGCGTGCGGTCAGCTCGGCATTTTCCGTCGCCTGGTACGACAGGCCCAGCCCGGCGCGGCCCAGCCAGCGGCGCGGCTGCAGGCCGGGCGTCTGGAACGCCGCACCGCCGCCCACATAGCTGGACGTGATGGCGTTGCTCTCGCCGATCAGGTCATACCCCACGCCCAGGCTGGCCATCAGCGAGGCGCGGTCGGTCACGCGTTGCTGCAGCTGGCCTTCGATCATGGCGATCAGCTGTTCGCTGGTCTGCGCGCCCACGCGCAGGTTCAGCGCGTCGGCGCCCCGCTCGGTGTACGACTCGTTGTGGATGCGGAAATAGTCCATGCGCAGCGACGGCGTGAAGCCGGTGTTCTCGCCCAGCCTGAAGCCGCGGCCGACCGCCGCGCCCAGGTGCGCAGTGGTGCTGTCGAATTCCGACTCGGCCGTGCGGTCCAGGCCGCCGAAGCGCATCGCGCGCCGGCCCTCGTTGCGGTTCATGCCCACGTCGGCCTGCCAGCTGAACTGCACGTCGGGCATGGCGCTGAAGCCATGGCTGCCGTAGGCGATCAGCTGGTAGGCATCGATGTCCGCCCGGTTGTTGCGGGCGGTCGACTTGCCGTTCACGTCGGTGCGGGCGTACGAGAACGCCAGGCCCAGGCGACTGGCCTTGCTCACCAGGGCGTCGCCGCCCAGCACGAAGCCGTACGTGTTGGCGCGATAGCCGGCCACGCCGTTGCGATTGTCCTGGTCCACGTACGAGGCCAGCGGCTTGAACCACAGGTTCTTGTCGGCCAGGAAGCCTTCGCCCGAGGACAGGCCGGCCAGGCTGGCCTGGCGGCCCTGGATCACCCGGTTCACGCCTTGCATGCCGTTCATCGTGACCTGGTTCACGCTGGCGCTCATCAGCGGCAGCGTCTGCGCGACGGCGTCGACCACCTCTTCGCGGCTGCCCAGCTGGCCGAACGCGTCCACCACGTTGACCATGTCGCCCGTGTTCGTGCTGCTGGCGAGGAAGCCATCGAGCACACGCGCCGCGCCCATGCCCTGGCCGAAGCCTTGCGCCGACACGCGATTGGAAACCGCGCCGCCGCCGGGCTGGCCGACGTCGGGGCTTTCGCCCGTGTCCAGCACCGTGCGCAGGTCCACGGTGTTGTCAGGGTTGACGATCGTCCGGAAATCGAACAGCTCGCTGGTGTCGGTGACGGTGAAAGTCTTGGCGTTCGCTTCCAGGGTGGTCGCCGCGATCACCGACGTCAGCACGTTCCCGTTGGCCAGCGTATTGGCCGGCGTGACGACGACCTGCAGGCGCGTACCGTTCTCGAACTTGGCGTTGCCCTCGACCACCAGCTTGCCGTAGGACGACGCGCTAACCGCCTCGACGGCCAGTGTCGCCTCGCTGAGCTGGACGTAGTCGCCCTTGATGGTGGCGGTGTTGCCGGCACGCACGCCCACGCCGCCCTCGTTGCGGAAAACGCCGTCCTGGACCGTGATCATCTGGTTGCCCAGGGTCAGCCGGCCGTTGGCGTGAACGAGGAAACTATCGGCACTGAAGTTGTTTTCCGTGGTGAACCCACCGAGCACCTCGACCCGGCTGCCGGCGCCACCCGTCACCACGCCGGTGACGCGACCCTCTTCGCCCGCCAGGTACAGCGTAGCCGACCCCAGTTCGACGTCGCCGTCGATGATGCCCGAGTTCATGATGCCATACAGGATGGTGCCATCGTTCCAGATGGCATAGTCCCCAGCCGGACCGCTGGCATACAGCGAGAACACCGGCGCGGCACCACGGATGAGGCCGCTGTTGATGAGCTGGCCGATCGTGCCGCCATGGTCGTTCACGATGGCGCTGTGAGCGCCTGTGATCGTGCCCGAGTTTTCCAGCGTGCCGATCGTTCCGCGGTTGAAGATCGTGCCCTCGCCATTGCCGGATATCGTGCCGCCGCCATTGTCGGCCGTACCGACGTTGGAGAGAATGCCGATGTCCCCGTCGTTGCGGATCGTGAAGTTGCCCGAGATCAGGTCGATGGTACGGCGGTTTTCGATATGGTCGATCGTACCTTGATTACTGATGGCGACGTTGGTCAGGCCCCAGATGGTGCCGTCATTCCGGAGCAATTTCATCCGGGTGCCGTGGCCGACCTCGACCCCGGTACTGCCGAAGATCCTGCCGGTATCCGTATTGACCAGGGAAACGCCGGTTGCCGTATCCAGGATGGAGACGGCGGCGAAGCCCGCTGCATTGGAGGCCAGCACCCCATTATTGGTGATCGAGGCATTGCTGCCCCACACCCGTACGGCATTCTGTGTAGTAAGGTCGGCGCGTATCTCGCCGTCCGGCAGCACCTCCAGCAAGCCGCCCTCGTACAGCTCGCACGTCGCCGTCTGGATGTGGGCGATCAGCGAAGGGCAACTGGGGGCGGCCATTGCCGGCGTGGCGGCCAGAACCTGCAGCGCGGCCGCGACGGCCGACGCCAGCACGGCGCCGCGGCGCACACCAGGATCAAGCCGGAATGAAGGGAATTGAGGTTTCTTGGTACTGCGCGACGCTGCCATGGGTTTCTCCGTTGTGCCGCCACCCAGCCGGTCGGAGGCGGCCGCCGGCACGCCGCGTGGGCATCGGAAAGCACAAACTCATGACAACTAGGCTGACAATCTGCAATGAATGGACATCAGTATGCAGAGTGTTGCGCAGCCCAATCTGAGCGAATCTGAGCAGTTGCGGGAATGAAACAGCCTGATGCGGCTCAGGCCCGGCCAAGCGGCCTTGATTCCGCGCCCCCTCCTACGGGGGTAGAGGGCAACTTTGTGTAAGCCGCCGAGTTCGTACCAAAATGTATCTATTGGATCGAACCGGCTCGGGGCTGCCCGCGATAGGGCAGGATCAGTTGGAACGTTACAGGCTCCTCGCCGCCGGCCTGCGCCAGCACCACCGAGCCGCCCAGCCGCGCGGCAATGCGTCGCACCAGGTACAGCCCCAGCCCAGCGCCCGGCCGCAGTCTGGCATTCTGCCCGCGGTAGTACTTCTGGAACAGGCGCTCACGCTCGCCCTCCGGAATTCGCGCCCCGGAATTGGACACGTCAATCCGCACCCTGCCCCCTTCGTCCTGGACGGCCACCTGCACGACGCTGCCGGCCGGCGCGTGGCGGTCCGCATTGGCCAGCAGGTTGCGCAACGCGATGTGCAGCAGGCCCGCATCGCTGCGCAGGGCCACGGCGCGCGGGTCGAACGCGCACTGGATGCGGCCGGGTGCGAACGCCGACTGCAGCTCCGTCAGAATGACGCGCAGGTCGCAGACGTCATCATGTCGTTGGGCACGCGGCTCGCGGATGCGGTCGTCCGTCAGGTATTCGTCGACCAGCGCCAACAGGCGCAGCGACGCGTCGTGGATGTTCCGGCAACGCACCTGGCTCTTCTCGAGCGGTGCATCCAGGTTGCGGCTGAGCTGCTGCACCGAGGTCCCGATGATCGCCAGCGGCGTGCGGAACTCGTGCGACACCATCGCCACGAAATCCCGCTGCTCGGCCATCACCTTGCGTTCGGCGTCCAGCGCCTCGCGCAGTTCTTCCTCCACCCGCTCGCGGCGCACTATCTCGTCGGACAGGTCGGCCGTGCGTTCGGCGACTTCGCGCTCCAGGCGATGGCTATGCTCCACGGCCAGATCCGCGGCCAGCTTGGCCTGCTGCAACTCGCGCGCCCGCCGTCGGCGCTCGTGCCGGCCGATGATGAAGAGGCTGAGCAGCAGCATGTGCGCCATCGTGCACACCAGCGCGGCATGCTCGGCGAACGCATTGATGGGCGGCGCGCCCGGACTGTGCAGGAAGTCGATCAGCACGCCCACGTAGAACAGGCCGAAGATCGGCAGGAAATACCGCGCGGGCCGCCAGCGACGCCACCACAGGTAGCCCGCCAGCCCCAGCATCGCCGGGATGAGCGCCAGGGCAATCAGCTGCAACGGGAGCATGCCGGCGGCGTCGTAACCGGCCAGGATCAGCAGCGCGCACACCAGGGCGACGGCCCGGCAGCCTCGGTTCATGGCGCGCGCCAGGCTTGGATAACCGCGCGCCAGTTCCAGTTGGCGCAGCGCCATCGCAAGAGCGATGGGCAGCCCCGCGGCGATGCCCAGGCCCACCAGTCTGTCGCTCCAGGCCCCCGACAGGCCGCTGAACTGCTGCACCGTACCCAGCGGCAGCACCTCGTTGAACACCACGCTGCCGATGTACGCGAGAAACAGGCCGCTCATGGGCGCGCGCGTGCCCAGCCAGAAGATGGCGTGCAGGCCGATCAGCAATAAGTAGAACCCGGCATACAGGCCGAACAGCAACCCTTCGCGGCGCGTATGGTTGTCAAACGCCCCCTGCTGCCAGATATCCACCCGCGTCGCCATGGCGCCCCGGTTCTGCAATCGCAGCAGCAGCTCGTGCTGGCCGGCGGCGACCGGCGTGAAAGGCAACGCGGGGCTGCGCGCATCCACCGGCCAGTCGCGCCGGGCCACGTCTTCACCGCTGTGGCCCAGCAGCATCCAGGCGCCGTTGCCCTGCTTCGCGTAGAGCCGCACGTCGTCCAGCAGCGCATTGCCCAGGTGCACGATCCAGCCTTCGGGACGCACCGCCGTAACATCCAGTCTCACTCGCAGCCAGAGGACGTCCGGCGTGAAACCCGCATCCAGGCCGCCGGGCAGCTGCGACCACGCCTGGGCTGCATCGGCCTGCGCCGCGTCCAGCGCGCCATCCGGGTCGTCCAGGCGCTCCAGATAGCCGGCGGTATCATTCAAGGGTGACTGCGCGTCCAGACGCAGCACAGCAGCGGCTGCCGGCAGGCTGGCGCCCAGCAGCAGGGCGATCAAGAGCCATCTGCCAAGCACCCTGCACATTCGATCGAGACTGGGATTCGGTTCCATCAGGCCACTTCTTACCATGCCGGCGGCGCTTGCGCTGCCCCGGCCATGCCGCGAGGGGGGAATGCATGCTGGATGTGATTTTGCTTGAAGACGAGCCGGTGCTGCGGCAGGAACTGGGCGAGTTCCTGGAGGAAGCGGGCTATGCGCCCGTGTGCCTGTCCACGCTAGAAGAATTCGAGCGGCAGTTCGATCCGCGCCGGCACCGGCTGGCGATCATCGACATCGGGCTGCCCGATGGCTGCGGGCTGGAGCTGATCAGGCGGCTGCGCGCGGGCGGAGAGCCGGCCGGCATCCTCGTCTTCAGCGCGCGCAACACCCCCGCGGACAAGATCGCGGGACTGCAGGCCGGCGCCGACCACTACCTGGGCAAGGGCACGGACCTGGACATGCTGGCGGCAACGCTGGCCGCACTGGTGCGGCGGCTGGAACTGCAGCCGCCCCCGCCCGGCGAGCGGAACTCCTGGGTACTGGACCTGGGACCGCGCGTGCTGCACATCCCCGGCGCCCCCACCGTGCCGCTGTCGCAGCAGGATGCCGTGGTCTTGCACTGCCTGATGGCCCAGGCGGGCGAGAACGTGACCCGTCGCCAGATCGTCAAAGCGCTGGGCGCCGACTACCTGGACTACGACCAGCGCAGGCTGGATACGCAGATGCTGCGGCTGCGGCGGCGCATCGGCTCGATCAGCGGGCAGGCCCTGCCCGTGAAGACGGTGCGCAACAGCGGCTATTGCTTCTACGCGGCGGCGCGCGTGCGGGACTGAGCCGCGACCGGCCTGGGATCAGCTGTTTTCAATTGATACTGGCTTCAGTATCAATGATCAAAAAAATAGCGATTGTCCGCATGACTGGGGCTACTCATAATTTCGAGCGAGACAACCCCGATCCAAGGCATCCCATGGCAAAGAACAAGAAGGTCATCGTGACGTGCGCCGTCACCGGCTCCATTCACACGCCTTCGATGTCGCCGCATCTGCCGGTCACTTCCCAGGAAATCGCGGATTCGGCCATCGTCGCCGCCAAGGCCGGCGCGTCGGTGCTGCACTTGCACGCCCGCGTCCCCGAGGATGGACGGCCCACGCAGGACCCGGCATATTTCCGTGATTTCCTGACGCAAATCAAGGCCGCCACTGACGCCGTGGTCAACATCACCACCGGCGGCAATCCGCAGATGACGGTTGAAGAACGGCTCCAGCCAGTGAAGACCTTCGCGCCCGAACTGGCCTCGCTGAACATGGGCTCGATGAACTTCGGCCTGTATCCCATGCTGGCCCGCTTCAGCGAATTCAAGCATGCCTGGGAAAAGGAATTCCTGGAGAACAGCCGCACGTCCATCTTCCGCAACACCTTCGCCGACATCGAGGGCATCCTGCGCCTGTGCGGCGACCAGGGCACGCGCTTCGAATTCGAGTGCTACGACATCTCGCACCTGTACAACCTGGCCCACTTCGTGGACCGCGGGCTGGTCAAGACGCCGTTCCTGGTGCAGAGCGTGTTCGGCCTGCTGGGCGGCATCGGCCCTCATCCCGAAGACCTGATGCACATGAAGCGTACGGCCGACCGTCTGTTCGGCGATGCCTATCAATGGTCGATCCTGGGCGCGGGCCGCCACCAGATGAACCTGGCCACCATCGGCGCCGCCATCGGCAGCCACGTGCGCGTCGGCCTGGAAGACTCGCTGTGGATCGCGCCGGGCAAGCTGGCCCAGTCCAACGCCGACCAGGTCACCAAGATCCGCACCATCCTGCAGGCCCTGTCGCTGGAAGTGGCAACGCCCGACGAGACCCGCGAGATCCTGCACCTGAAGGGAGCCTCGCAGGTTTCCTTCTGATCCACCCTATCCATCAAGACACAGCCACCCAAGGGGGAGACAACAATGCATTGCAAGTACCTGCGCCGC
>Ga0182737_1002328_pt1 | contig 15773 bp, 8 predicted proteins | sample eDN5th30CBELigOP_FD_128878 | JGI IMG/M metagenome (GOLD analysis project Ga0182737, IMG submission 128878) | Enriched Organic Plus compost microbial communities from Emeryville, California, USA - eDNA 5th pass 30_C BE-Lig OP (version 2) (version 2) ...
CAGGGTGCTTAAAGCTGCATCCAGCTCCTGACACAGTTCCGGCACGCGAACAAAGTTAGAGTTATGCGTATCCCAGCTGCCAAAGCTGACCTCCACATGCCGCACCCCATGTTCCACTAGACGGCGCGCCAGCAGACAGCCCTGACCGAAAGAGTCGCGACCGTAGCGCTCGCGCAAGGCATCTGATTCCTTGCTCAGATCAAAGGCTGCAAGCTCCTCGCTCTTCATCATCCGCACGGCATCATCATACATATCTGAATAGGCGCGCACGTTTTTCACATCGTACTTCTGGGCAAAAGCCACATCCAGTTTGCGTGAGATGCTCAGGCGATCAGCAAAACGTTGTTCGCTGTCAAACCAGCTGTTCATGCGGCTATTGGCAATGCCGTCCTCAGGGCTGTTAATCATCAGCGGGGAGAACTTTGCCTCAAAGAAACCCGCCCCCGGATGGCGGCTGTCATTGCCAATCATGACACTGCCCGGCAGCGTGGGGTTGCCACGTTCCTGAAACTTTTCCAGCCAGGCGCCCATGGACGGATGTTTGATGCTGGAACGCAGGCTGTAACTGGTATGCATGAAGTAGTTCCCCTGCTCATGCGCTCCCTGGGTAGAGTACAAGGAGTTCACCAGCGCCACCTTGTCCATCTGGCGGGCCATGAGCGGCAGGCTGGCGCTGATGCGCGTATCTGCACTGGTCTTGATCACCTCGGTGTCGCCATTCACCTCAGCGTTGTCTGGTCGCGGATCAAAGGTGTCCAGATGGCTCATGCCTCCTGTCATATACAGGTAGATCACATTACGCGCCGTGGGCACCTGCTTCAGGGAGGAAGCGCCAGCCCCTGCGGCGAAGGATTTATTCTGCAACTGCTGCAGCAGTGAAACGCCAAGAAAGGTTTTGGCAGCGCCGGAAATGAACTGCCTGCGGTTTGGGATTAAAAATGGAGTGCTCATATCAATCAATGATGGCGTGTGTTCTGAAAACTTGAGGCTAGGGGTAACTGGCAAAGTTTTACTTACAGAATAACTTACTTACTGGATAAACAGAAACTGGCGGGTGTTCAGCACGGACCACAACACATCACCGCGACCTTTGTCCGTGTTTTCAGCGATCAGAGGACGCAGCAGGGCTTTCTCATCAGCAGTCGCCTTGCGGGTCAGTGTGTTCATGTAAATGGTGTCAATCATGGCGTCCGCATCTTTCGCTTCAGCCATGTCGCGACTGAGCTTTGAGTAAGGATTGATAAGGCTGCGGAACAGCGTGCCATTCATCATGGTCAGCGCCTGCATCACACTGCCTTCGCGGTTGCTGTTATCCACCAGTTCACGATCACTCTGGCCATACAGACGTAAGAAGTGACCATTCGGCGCAGGATTGCGTAAATCAGCGGCTCGCAACACAGACTTGTCACGATAATCGGCAAACTGTTCGTAGCCCCGCTGGTCACGACGACGTTCGCCGATTCCCCACTCCTTGATCTCACGTTCGCGGCGGGTCTTTTCCAGCGTTTGCACGCTGCGGTTCATCTGGAGTGAGACAAACGCCAGCGCCTTTTCCATGGTCACATCTTTGCCAAAACGATTCACTGCAAACGCCACCTGACGGGCGAACTCATCATCGGTGATTTCAGCGAGACGGTCCACCCCCTGCGTGCGGACAATCTCCGCCATCTTCTGGAAGCCACGCTCAAAGACCTTTTCATCCACACGCTCATAGATCATGGCACGCTGCCGTCTGGAAGACTGCCGTGCTTTACGGATCTCTGCCTCATCCTTGCTGGTCTTGATGATCTCCAGATTTTTCCTCACCTGTGCGGCAAGGTCTTTCTGGTAGTCCGCAATCTCACGCATGCCTTCAACCATTTCCTTGGGTGACTGGATGGCCAGCACACGGTCCATCCACTCAATACGTGTCAAAGACTGCCTCGTTTCCATGTGCGTGCGGGCGCTGCTTTCATCGGGATCATCACGCAGCAGCGCCACCATCGAATCCCAGATCTGCTCAGCGCTCATGCGGCGCAGCAGCGGGCCTGAGAAGTAAAACATTTCGCCAGGTTCAACATCCTTGGTGTAGGCCTCGCGTTGATAAGCCTTGCTGTTCAGCAGCACTTTCATGTAGGCCTTCATGTCATAGTTCACAGCCTTCATGGTCTGTTCCAAAAATGTCATAAGCGCGGGATTGGACGGCACCGTGGAGTCCGTAAGTTCATCCACGGGATCAATGACCCCCATTCCAAACAGCTTTTTCCAAAGACGGTTCGCCACCACCAGTGTGAAGCGCGGGTTGTCACGTGAGGTCATCCACTGCGCATACGCCTCCATCGGGGCCTGACCTTCTTTAATGATGCTTCCCTCAGACGTGAAGGACGCAGGAATCACAGGATCAACCACCTGACCCGGCTTGGCGTCATCATACTGATAATCATGCGGCAGCTCCAGCTTACGCTCAAAGGCCGTGATATGATTGAAACGCAGACGGAACCGGATCTGCCCCATCGCCTGTTGCATTTCGCGCTGCTCGGCACGCTTGTAGCCCTCCTTGCGAAGCTCCGCCAGCACAGGCTCCTGGTTCGTCAGCACAGCATTGCCACGCATGCCGTAGGTGTGCCCTGCCATTTTGTAATAATCCATCTGCGTCCACTTATCAAACGGATGGTCATGGCACTGCGCACAGACCATCTGCGTCCCAAGAAATACCTGGGTGGTAATGGCCATGTTATCCAGCTCCATGTTATAATCCCGCATGTAATAACCAATGGCCCCGTTCTCATAACTGGCGCCATCAGCAGTTAGAAGCTCACGCACCATCTGGTCATACGGTTTGTTTTCACGCAGGGAATCCTTCAGCCACTGGATGTAGGCGCCCCCAGTGCTGTTCCCCTGCCCGCCCGGCGCAATGTTATTTTTCACGCGCAGGACATCCGCCCAGAAGTTAAACATATTCTGCACATAGCCTTCAGAGGCGAGCAGTTGGTCAATCAGTTTCGCCCGTTTGCCAGGCGCTTGTGATTCCACAAAAGCAAGCGCCTCCGCCTGGGTCGGCACACGGCCGATCACGTCCAGATACACACGGCGCACAAAAATTTCGTCACCCGCCAGCGCATTCGGCTGCTGCTTTTCGGCTTCCAGCTTGGCTGCAATCAAAGCATCCACCTTGTCTGCAAATGTCTGAACAGGTGGAAGTTGCGCACGCACTCCAGGGATCTTGGCTGGCGGCGGCTCAATATCCATGACCTTCAGTCCTCGATACCCGCCGCGGTTCTGCGCAGACGCCTCAATGGCAATTAAAGCAATCCCCAACACTACGGCAAGGCGGCCGTACGGGAGAACAGGGAATCGGGCAGGTTTCATAACGGTAAAGCAAGGGTGAAAAACGACATTCTGAAAAATCTGGCGTCAAAACGATATGGACGGATTTACCTTTCAAAAAATTTACTGATCTTTTGAGCAGTTCCACCCGTGACGCTTGGAGCTTGTCTTTTTAGATCAGATTCTGTCAGAATTAGACCATGCGACACCCCCAGTTCGTTCGACGGAATATAAAACCCCTGATCCTCGCGACAGTTGCGCTTCTGGTGAACTTTTCCCTGGCCGCCCCGCCCTCCACCATCAATGCCAATGCCGCGCTGAACACCAGAAAACTGCTGGGTGATCCAGAAGCGTGGGTGGCGGGGCTGGTATTCCTGCCACCTCAGGGATTGACACCATGGCGAGATGACGCTGCACACAATATTTCATCCCTGATCACAAAATCAGTTCACGCGATAAAAGATGCAGATCAAAATCAACTCCTAGACGTGTCTAATGACATTGTGCACTTCTTTAATCATCATGAATTTGACCTGCCGAAAAACAGTGTGCTCATTTACGATCCAGAAACAAGATCATTGGCCGCGTACACAACTGCAGGCGCTCTGCTGGATCTAATGAATTACTCCAGCATGTTTCCAAGAAACAAAGCAATCTCTGTTCAGATAAGCTTAGACGTTTTTGAAATAAATAGAAAAAACTGCCAGGAGATATTAGATGATTTTTTAGTTGCAGACACGCATGCCAGTACGCATAAAAAATTAACATCCTGGGTCAGGGAGGGGAAAGCGAAAATCCTCACTTCCCAAAGCTCGCAAACACTTTCAGGACAACGTTTGCAACTGAAAACCGGCCAAGAACATCAAGCCACCTCAGGATTTTATTATATCGACGCAGATAGTATTGAATGGATAAAAAAACCGGAACTTGCAGGGACTTTATTCGAGGCTGATATCGTAGTGGGTCCAGACAGAAACACCATAGATTGCAGCTATCACTTCCGTCATCATCTCACGCCTCCGGGAGAATGGCTTAAAAGTGCGACAACACAAAATCAGCCCGCCCTTGAAGTGCCTATGATTGAATACACAACTGTATCCTGCGTGGGGTCAGTCAATCTCAAGGATAAAGAACCACAGATATTAAATACATGGTTTCCTGCTGGAAACAATTCAGTGGTTCATATCGCCATGGCAACTCCCAGAATCAACTCTCTTGATACTCCCCAGCTAAACCAGCGGCTGCTCTCTTTCCTTCAAGAGTTAACGGCTAAAGATTCAGAGATCGACCGCATCAAGAGAGTTAAAGCTCCGAAGGAAATGGTCACCAGCAGGTTCCGTGCTCCTATTGATTTCATGCCTGCACAAATCCACCCTTCAGAAGTGAGCTCAGATGCCCCCTTGGATCCGTTTGCGCCAGTAGGATCGAATGATAGAGTTTCTGCAGCAAAATACTTCACGCCTACGCTTAAAGTAATTTTCACCCAATCAGGTGTCACATTCCCTGAGGGAAGCTATGCCTATTTCGATCCTAATACAGGCTTGATTCAGGCTCGCAATAACCAAGCCAACCTTGAAGCCATTGATGCTTACCTCTCAAGCATTCGCTATGATCCACCTGTCAGCCTGTCTTTCACAATGAAGGTCGTTGAAGCCAGCAGTGATACGCTGCAAAAAATCATCGCAAAGAATAGTTCTGCAGCAGACCATGCCCACATCCTGCAACATATAAAATCACTCGAAGGAACTGGTGATGTACAAACGCTACAATCCCTCACACTGCGCTGCCGAAGTGGAAGCGGGACATTAATCCATGCAGGCAAGGAAAGGTCTTTGATTAAAAAAGTACAATCTGGCAAAGCCAGGCCATTAAGTAACAACATGGAGGAATCACGCAAGGCAGACAACCTACCTGTGGTCACTCGATTCATGGCAGGGGAATTAGGAGACAATAAAACAGGCACTGCTTGGGCAATTGAACCCATTTTGGAACCTGATGGCGTAATGTTAGACATTAACATTCATCTAAGCCATAACGATTTTCCTCCAATAAATAAAGAGACAACTCTTGCGCCATTCCAGCCGAAAAATAGCAGCTCCATAGATACGTCATTTCTCATGCGTGACCGCACCACGCGCATGTTTTATACCTGGAGCACTGATCAAAAGGACAGTGATAGGATACGCGCAGCCTTTTTGCAGGTCGCCACTCATAGAAATAGTTATCCTTTAGGAGCTGTTGACCGCCAGAGCAATTGATTACATTCGATCCTGATTCGCTATTTAACCTTGCATTAGAACCCATGTGTTTGGCAGAATAACGCATGCACTTGTTTAACGCTGCCCGGGTGGTTAATCTAAGACTATTTTCTAGCAATCAAACCATCTTCTGCATGCTATCATGCTGGCTTTTATTTGGTCTTTTACCATCAGTCTCAGCGGCAGAGAGTCTTCACAAAGAAGAAATTCCACTGCCTGACCAGCCTGATTGGGTGATCAAGGTCTATCAGCCCCAAAATGGTTATAATGGCTGGTGGCGATGGGATAGTTTCCTGGATGTTTTAAGTACGGGTGGGTTTAGTTTTGAAAACTCCCAACATCTTTCTTCATCGGCTGGCAGGGAAGAGTGGCTGAATAGCATCCGACTGAATACTGAATTGATTCAACGTAATGTGCAGATCCTGGGAGATCAGTTTCCGCAGGGGAGTGCTTTCCTCTTTGATCCAGACACCGAAACGGTGGCCGTGAAAACCACACGTGCCGCCATGCAGCATGTGGACTGGATCATGGGAAACATGGAAAAGAATGTACCCCAGCGAACGACAGCCACGTTACAGATTGTAGAGGCGCCAGCGCCCGTCATTCGCCAGGCGATTGCTGATTCCAGAGGTAACGAGGATCATGCCTTTCTGCTGAAGCGTCTTCAGGAGCAAGATCAGGGGGGGATTGTTCACATCAGTCAGTTTGATTTAGCAAAGGGCCAGATAACCAGAGCACATTCAGGTCTAAGTCTGGAGCAGCCCAAGTATCTGATTATCGGCAATCAACAAAGGCTGCAAACTCTATGGGCAGATCCACGTCACAAGTTTGAAGAAGTACTGGAAACCAGTCCGGCCAGACCGGGTGAGCTATTCATTAAATCAAAACTCCGATTTCAGACGGGGAAAGAAACCGCTCACCAGTTGAACATTCCAGCACCGGTTACTACAGACCAGCCTGTGCCAGTTTCAACTTATCGTATTCCTGGTGTTAATCTTGAAAGTGATATCACACTGCCGCCTGATACGACGTATCTTATGTCCGTCTGGCCATCAAGCACAATGCCTGAAGCTGACGCAGCGGTACCATCGTTACAGGCAGCTTTCATATCGCTCAAGCAAACACCCGTGCTGGCCGCTGCCAATGCTCGATTAATTGAACAACTCAAAACTTATGCAGATGAAGCTGAACCGATTGATGAATCAGCAGAGAATCTAAAGCGCCTGCCATTCCCTGTTGGCAACGGCAAAGAGTTCGCAGTTATTAGAGTGCCTCCTGATTTCTTACAAAAGGAACCTGATGAGCCTGTTGATCCTTTTGCTGTAGATAAAACTCAAGCTCAGATAAGCCTGACGGTTAGAGAAGCGTTATCCAAGGTGGATGTTTCCCTGCAGCTGGATTCCAAAGCCTATTTCAACAAACTTAATAATCTGCTCTTTCTCGTAGCAACAAAAGATGAGATTGAGAAAGCCAGACAAGCACTTACACCACTTAGATCAACTCCCCTCAAACTGCTTTCTTACACGCTGCACATTGTTGAAATGCCTGCAACCGAGTTTGCCACGCTAAGCGAAGGTGCTTTACAGGAGCCTGAACATTCGAAAGCCTGGCAGATCATTGAGGATCTGGCAGACAAAGATCAGGCCAAAATCATTTCGACATTTCACAGCGGTGATACGCCGGGAAACGATGCAGAGCTTTTGTTTCGAACTGGGACGGAAGAATTAAGCGCTGGGAACTGGGAGTCTGTTCAGTCACTTCAGAAAAATGAAAAAGCTGACAAGGCTGCACAAGATGATTCACAACCTGATCCTCTGGATGATGTCGCCAAGCATGCGCCAGAAGGTTCACTGGCCATGCAAATAAAGAATCAAGTAGTGGGCACCACTTTGAGAATAAGGACGAGCCAGGGGCCAGGCTGGGAAGTGATGACATTAGGTATTAATCTGAAGCACCATTACTCAGCGAATGGTGCGGAGGTTCAGGCTCAGCCAGCCAATTCACAGGCATCACACAAAGATTATCCATCTGCACACATCGTCACCAGCCTTAGCATGGCGGTCGGTGGCCAACAGATGATAGGAAGCTGGCAACTGAAAGACAGGCCTGATAGAATTCAGGCTGCCTTTCTCAGTGTTCATGAGCAAACTTTTTCAGAAAGGAGCACCAACAGATGATTCGTGTACATGCTCTTACTGCACTAGCTCTGCTGGTCGTTCTGCCCCGTCATGATGCAGCGGCAGATCACAAGGATGTACCTGCAAAAGACAATGATTCCAGCGAATGGATAACACGCGAATTCCAGATCCCTGCCAGATGTCCCTGGTGGCGCTGGTGGGAACTGCAGATAGTAAAAAAACAGCCTGCCTATGATTACCAGACCCTCTCTGCATGGCGAGGCGCAGATGTTAATTCAGACAAAGAATCATGGGTGCAACGAATTCAAAAAACCACCGCTGCGGCAAAGGCTGGCATTGCAGCGTTTGATGGTGAATTCCCCCAGGGCAGTGCCTTTTTATACGATGAAACATCTGGAACACTGGCTGTGCGAACCACCAGAAAACGTATGGCAGCGGTAGAAAACCTGGCTCGCATGCTAGGCTCACGTCTTGAAAAAAACATATCGGTAAAGATCGAGATCTTCGAGTCTGATGCCAGTGTCATTCGTTCCTTGATACCTCAAGCGGCAGTTAAATCACCTCATGATTCTCTGAGAGAACAGTTGCTGAGTCATCCTTCAACAAAGCTTCTGGACACGATGCAATCACGCGTAGGGTCAGGGCAACGTGGAATTTTGAGCACTGGAAATAATGTTGAACTGATTGATCGACTTAGAACGGCTGTAGAGGAATCATTTGAAATAACGACATACGAAGATTCCAAGGGTTTAAGATTCGAACTCGATCCAATTTCTACGAACTGGAGCAGTCTTGTAGATATCAATCTTGCCCTGGCCTATGATTATGCCCCGGCAGTAAACAGAGATCAGCATCTTGTGCTACCTGACGGGAAGAAAGCCAGTCAGAATATCTCACTCACCGACTTTAGTCGAGCCGGGCTTACTACCTCTCTGGCTATCCCCAAGAACAGTGCCCGCCTTTTAACTTTATGGAATGTTCCTTCATCAGATGGCGTAGATCGCATGCAGGTGGCTTTCATCACCATTCACAATACAACCCCATTGGGCGCATTAAATCCAGAAGTGGTTCGTATCTTAAACCAGCATGCGGATGCTGCAGAACCCAGGCAGGAGGTCAAAGAGCAGCCGATTGTTCCGATTCCTAAGGGCATGTATCTTCGGACCATTAAATTGCCTGTCGAACTATATAAAGAGTTTCTGGTTCCGGCTGATCAATCGCAGTCGCCAGTTGATCCCTTTGCCCCATTGGACGAACAGGAGGATATCGAATTGATATTCTCACCTCAAAAAACATTAGAGGATTTGGGTGTGAAATTTCCTGAGGGTGCAAAAATGTTCCTGAACCCTTACACAAGCGAACTTCAAGCCATAAATACTTTAAAAAACCTGAAGAGCATTGAACTCTTTCTGTCATCCCTCTGTGGAGGCAGACGCCCGCGAGAAATACAGCATCATATTTCCATCATCGAATTACCGGAGAAAGAGTTTAACAGCCTCCAGTCGCAATGCCTGAATGAGTATGATCACACGGCTCTTCTTCAGAAAGTGGAGGAACTGGTTGAAGAAAACAAAGGCCGTATTTTAAGTAATATCCTCCTTGGCTGCCGCAGCGGGCAGAGAGCGGTGTTTGAAAGTGGCCCCATTCTCTTGAAGCCTGATGGGTGGAAGTTTGAAGCGCCTGAGACCGAATCAACTCAAGTGGATCATCAGAGCGAGAAGAAAGACACCGATGGCAGATCTCCTGGCTCTGTAGCCATGGTTAACGAAATATTGGAGTATCCATCAGGCGTTCGACTTGAAGTTGATCCGGTGATCAGACCTCAAGGCGACATTATGTTAAATTTTGCATTGCAGCATCAGCCTACCGACAACCCAGCGCTAAAGCTGGAGCTGCTAACTGCCATTCACATGGCGGATCATTCAACACGGCTGGTGGGCGCATTGAACCCCGAAGGAATGGATTCATCAATCAAAGCAGACGGTCGCGTAGTGCATGCCATCTTTCTCCGCACAGATGTTAAAGATATCGATCACTGATATGAAATTTTCTTCCTGTAGGTTATTGCATCATGCCCGACTGTGGGCCTGTTTTAACATCATCACTCGAGCGATGATGTTGGTCTGCATCAGCACCCATATGACTCATGCTGCGGATAATGATACAACGAAGAACGATGCGGGAGAATGGGTCAACCGATCCTTCCAGTTTCAACGTGAAACGTGGTGGTGGTACTGGTGGTATGCTACACAAAGCCAGCCCGCTTACATGTCCGACATGGACCGGATGCCAGCTTATCCGGAGGGAAATGCTGATGAGCAAACGTGGAAAGAGCGCATTCAACTAACCACAGATGTTTTAAGAAAGAACTTTGCTAAATTCGGTGGCGTCATCCCGGAAGGGTCTGCCTTTTTATATGACCGTAACACAGGCACGCTTGCGGCCTATACCACACGCCAGTGCATGTCTGCCCTGGAGAATCTACATCATAAGCTGGATGAAAAGACCCCGCGTCGGATGTTGTTCAAGCTTCATATTCTGGAAGGCGAATGGTCAGATTTTCGTCCACTGGTCGACAAGGCGCTTTCGCTCGAAGATCATTCACCTCTTCTTGCTGAGGCTCATGAAAAAGGATCACTGATTGATCACAAGCAGTTTGAAACCGACCCAAAAGAAGAGGTGCAGTTGAAGTCTGGTGATGAACATGGCTCTTGCATTGAGGTCTCCATTGCCCCGGGCTTGTTCCCAGACTTTTCCGCACTCGGCGCTTATGTGAATATGCATACTGAAGACATGATTGCCAGCAATCCTGATATCCATCTAAAAAAAGCTCTGGCCTATATGTCCGCCAATATTGACACCTATGTGCTGGCGGATCAGACAAAGCTTGTTTATGTCTGGCAGGTGCAGAACTCAGCCAATGAGCATGGCAGAAAAAAACTGCGCGCGGCTTTTTTATCTGGCACATTCAACCGGGTTTTGCCTGAAGAGAACAAGGATGCCATAGTGAAGTTAATGCAGTTTACCGAGAGGCAGAGCAAGCCTGGAAAGATAGTTCCTCCTGTGAAACGCGTTGTTCCTGCCGACATGGAAGAGCACAGCCTTTCATACGATCTGGAATTCTATGCAAAAGAAGAACTCGCAGATGCCGATGCTGACAATGCTACCGACCTGAAACTGCCTCATGACAAAACTTATGTTTTTGACAGCGAATCTATCATTAACAAATTTCGCCAGATAGGCCTTAAATTTGATGAGGGTGCATCCGCATCATTTAATCCTTACACGGGTAAACTAGACTTGATAAATACGACTTTTGATCTAGATGCAATTGAAGCCTATTCCACTGGGTTAGTCTGCAGACTGCCACCTGAATATAGGACTTACACTCTCGATCTGATTGAAGTGGATGAACCTCTTGTTAAAGACGCAAATCCCGTCAAGGCCTGGGGTGAAGCTCAAAAGTGGATAACAGATGGCAGAGCGATGCCTGTGGATACCATGATGATACAGTGTGATCGATACCCAATATCATGCACCAACGTGGTGATGCTGGATGAATTTGACGAAACGGACACGTCTAAAAGTGACAAAGATAACAGGGGTATTTTAAGCGGCGTTAAACTAGATATTGATGCTGTCGTGCAATCCTCAAACGATTATCAACGAACAAGAATCGAGCTGCTGCACTTTCAAGATCCACGGTTCAATAGCATTCCTGCGCCAGAAACAACAGGAACATATAACCAACTCAAAGTCACTGTTCCTTTGGTTGATGGAGAAACTCGTTTAATCGGCGTTCTTAAACCCACTAATAAAGCAGACAAACTTCATGCGGTGTTCCTACGCATGGATGTGCGGTGGCCTACATTGACCCCTCGGTGAATATTCATCCATTACTCATGCGACGACTCTGCATTGTCATCATTTCATCAGTGATAGCGCTTCTATGCCTGAGCGTCACCCATGGAAAATTGCCAGACAACAAAGAACAGGTATGGATTACTGAAACTCTTCAAACATTCATCGAACCGTCTACATCTACAGATATAGATCCGTTTGGAGATGCACAGTGTTACGCTATTCAAGCCATTCCTGCCTTACCCGCAGAAGACGCGGACACTGAAGCATGGCGAGCTTATTTTTCCCAGTCAGACAGGATCTGCAGAAATTATATCGTGAGGTTTGAATGCTACTTTCCCAAAGGAACCTTATTTGCCTTTGATCATATAACCCAGACTCTGGCCATTCACACTCATGCAGAAGCCAACCCCATCATCGAAAAATGGCGTATGATTGAAAAACAGAGATTTCCCTTTCTCATAAATCTATCCACAGAGATTATTGAGGCAGACGCATCTGTCGTGGGGCCAATGATCACTGAGGGTTTACATCTCACCGATCATGATGGCATATGGAACCAAATGCAGGCCTTGATCAAAGAAGGTAGGGCTGAATCTATTAAACAGGTAAACCTGATCTCAAATGATACGAGTGAATCGATCATCACCCTGGGCGCAAAAAATCGAATGGCAAAAAGCCTGACGCTCTCTCAAGAGAACCGCCTTACTATTGAATATGCAGATCAGTCAGAATTCGAACTTCGGGTGGAGCAAGCATATCCATGGTCATACGGAGGGCACATTGGGCGAGTCGCGTTAAGTGCCACACTTTTCCAGAGCCATGCCGCGCCTGTCAGCAGAATACAAAATACAAGGACATTAGGAGACCATCTGCCACAACAAATCGAATGGCATGACTGGAAAAGGATTCAATTTAAATACAATGGTTATATCTCCGATGGCAGAGCACGGCTAGCCGGATCATGGGCAACATCACAAAACGGCCTGCCAAAGTCAAAGCAGACCGCTGTATTTTTTCGCGCGGATGTCTCCTATCTTTTGCCTGAGCCCAATGAGAAGCTAAAAGACATCTTAATACAACATGCCAGCCTGGCTCCTGAAAAGTCTTCAGGCCCGACAAAGAAGCCTGCTCTGCCAAAGCCGCCACCTGGCATGATTGTAAAAGAATTACCCATCCCGGAATCCTTCTTTCATTTTGCAGGAAAAGACATCCGAAATAATGCCAGACACACCACACTGGGCTTTCTTATCAATGAAGCGGGAATACCACTGCCGCAATATTCTACAGTAAATTACAAACCCACCACTGGCACTGCTGTTGTCACTACCACGCCTGAAGCAATGGAAAAGATCGAAGATCTCATTGCAGACATCAAACGTCAGTCTCTTCCAGATGGACTTAACTATCATTTGCAGATTCTGGAAGGTGCATCATCAGATTTTGCTGAGCTTTTAAAAGATCAAATCTCACCATCCTGGGAATGTCTAAAGCCTCTTATCAAACATGAAAAGTTATCCATGATAGATGATATCATTCTAGTGGGCAAAGGTAGCTACGAAACACAGGCTGACTTAGGCACATTAGTTCAAAACCTGGCCCGTGGCGACGCCACCGAATCCACTGCTATTCAGCTAATTAACTCAAACATTGGCACATCTATCAGCATCCTGCCGGAACTCGGGTTAAGGAAAAACAGGCTGCCGGTAAAAATTTCCCTGAAACAGCACAGTCGAAAAAATACTGAGGCCTTACCGGAGAGCGTTTGCAACTTGAGCGATCTCCAACTGGAACTACCTCTTGAAGAAGCCTGTTATCTTGGCTCATGGAGTTTTTATGATACTCACCGTAAAACACGTCTGGCTTTTTTAACGATCACAAAAGCAGGGCCGTATTAATACGCGGATCTGATATAACTTATAAATTAATCATGCCCCTTCTCACCCCATCCTTCTTCCAGCGCGATGTTCTTGACGTCGCACGGGACCTGATCGGGGTGGAGCTACACTGGAAAGGTTGCAGCGGTATCATTGTGGAAACAGAGGCTTATGCAGCAGAAGGTGATCCTGCGTGTCATACAGCTTCACGCCCCAGTGCCCGTCTGTTTATGCAAAATCATGAAGCGGGTGCGGCTTATGTATATTTTAACTATGGTATGTACTGGCTGTTTAACCTGCTGGTGAAAGGCGGGCCACGTGATGGATTAATTCTCGTGCGTGCCCTTGAACCAACCTCCGGCATTGAACTCATGCAGCAGCGGCGCGGTGGGCGTGAAGGCCGTCATCTCTGCTCAGGGCCGGGTAAACTAGCGCTGGCTCTGGGCATAACAGGCGCCGATCACGGCATGCCGATGGTGGGCAGGGGCAGGCCAGCAGGTGTCAGGCTGACTCAGGAAAAAAACAAAAGCAATCACGCCGCCAAAGTCGCCGATGTTCGGGTGGGCATCAGCAAAGCCACAGATCTCCCCTGGCGTTTCCTGGCCTCTGACAATCCCCATGTGAGTGTGCCCCAGGGAAAAGTGAAGCCGCCCCCGTCCCCTCTTCCCCGTAGCAACAAAAAACCGCCGGGCCCACAGAGCGGGCGCGGCGGCTAAAGTAAAAATCGAAGGAGCTTTGATTAAGCTTTTTTCTTCTTGGCAGCGGCGCTGTCGCAAGCGGTGCACTCTTTTTTGTCCTTGGCAGCAGATTCGCAGCAGGCGGCTTTCTTCTTGTCAGAGCCACAGCAGGAACCCCCTTTGGTGCTGGCGCAGGATGCAAGGCCGAGCAGGGACACAGAAGCAATAAGGGTGAGAATACGGGTCATGTGTTGTTCGATGAGTATGTTTTGATTGAGTTGAGTGAAAACTATACGCAGCAACATGACTTCTTGATACAAAAAAACAGGGCGCATCAGCAGAAAATGCTGACACACCCTGTTCTGATCAAAAGAGATCAACAGATCAGCTTACTTGCTGCTGCTGTAGCCCATGTCCACTGGTGGTGGAGGAGCGGATGTAGTTTTGGATTTGCAAGAAGCCATGGCCACGGCGGCAACGGCAAGTACAAGGAGAGAGAGTTTCATAGGTTATTTAGACGAGTTGATTGAGTACTTATGTCAGTGGGTATTCGGTTGTGACCGAACCCCCGGTTTTATAGTGTGGAGCAAAAGTTTTGCCAGTGGAAAAAAAGAAAAGATGCTCCAGACGGCCACAGACAAACCCCAAATGAGATTTACTCTTAGCAGTGGTTACTCGTTTACCCACACTGGCCAGCCCACTTCTGCCATCTCATACAGTTCCACCACATCCGCGTTGCGCAGGCGAATGCAGCCGTGACTGCCGGTTTGACCAATCTTTTGCTCTTCGTTGGTGCCGTGTATGTAGATGTAGCGCTGGAAGGTGTTCGCATTGCGCTCCTCCGCCCCTTCCAGCCACAGAATTCGCGCTAGAATCAGGTCTTCACCCAGGCTGCCCTCCGCCGGATTCCACTGCCCCACGGGCTGGCGGCCCTTAAAAACGGTGTGCTCCGTAGCCCCAGCGCCATGTTTTTCAGCAATACGGAAGCGCCCCAGCGGCGTCTGATTGGAGCCTTCCTGAAAGCCGATGCCAAATTTTGAGGTGCTACACGGCCAGGTTTTCACCAAAGTCAGCCCATCCCACAATGAAACAGTCTGGGTGGCGATGGAAACTTCCAGTCTGGGACGGTTTAGCAGCATGCAGTTGAACCTTGCAAAGAATGTGTCACGTTACAAACCCCTTTATTGGGGGAATACGGATCCGTGCGCTACATGGTCGCGCGATTCGTATTCTGTTCAATCAACCATAGACCACCCTTCCTTCATTCAATGAGCAATCTTAAACACGTCGCCGTCGTCGGTGCCACCGGCGCAGTCGGCGTGGAAATGCTGCGCTGCTTAGAGCAACGCGCCTTCCCCGTCGGTGAACTCACCCTCCTTGCCTCTGCCCGCAGCGCAGGCAAGACCATGAAATTCAGAGGGAAGGACATCACGATTAAGGAACTGACCCCGGATGCATTCAAAGGGGTGGACATCGCCCTGTTCAGCGCAGGCGGCGGCATTAGCAAGGAATATGCCCCCCACGCCACCGCCGCAGGTGCCATTGTGGTGGATAACTCCTCCGCCTTCCGCATGGATGACCAGGTGCCGCTGGTAGTGCCGGAGATCAATGCGGCGGATCTCAAGAACCTGCCAAAAAACATTGCTGCAAACCCGA
>Ga0182737_1002329_pt1 | contig 15768 bp, 13 predicted proteins | sample eDN5th30CBELigOP_FD_128878 | JGI IMG/M metagenome (GOLD analysis project Ga0182737, IMG submission 128878) | Enriched Organic Plus compost microbial communities from Emeryville, California, USA - eDNA 5th pass 30_C BE-Lig OP (version 2) (version 2) ...
ATAGCCGGTCTGGGCATTTTGCGAGATCAGATTGCCTTCCGAGCTGAATACCCAGCCATGATAGGGGCAGGTGAAGTTGCGCGCATTGCCATGGCGTTCGCGGCACACTTTCGCGGCGCGGTGGGTGCATGTGTTGTAATGGGCGCGCACATCGCCCTTCTTGTCGCGGATGAAGATCAGGTCGCGGCCGCCGACCCGGCGGGAGAAATAATCGCCCTTCTTCTTCAATTCCGTATCATGGCCGACATAGAGCCAGCATTTGGAGAAGATTTGCCGCTTCTCCTCCTCGAAAACCTCTGCGCTGCGATAGGCGTTGCGGTGGACGCGAAAACTATCCTTTTCAGGATCTGCCTTCACCAATTCCTCGCGGACTGGATCATACAGGGCCATGTTTCTCTCCTTATCTGGTCGAATCCGACCATTCACCCGCACATGATACGCATGCGAACTTTTTCTGCAACAGCTTTCACGGCGGCCTTTTTCTTTTATTCCACCGCGATCACGATCTTGCCCCGGACATGGCCCGCCATGCTGGCACGCAGCGCGTCTGCGGCCTGCAGGAAGGGGTAAGTCTCCGCAATCTCAACCTTGAGCGCGCCCTGCTCGACAAGCGCTGCAATCTCGCGCAACTGGGCGCCATTGGGCCGCACGCGGACCTTATAGGCGCGGACGCCATCGACCTCCTCGACATCGGGGGCTTTGGGGCCGCCGGCGATCCGGATGACCGATCCGCCCGGCTTCACCAGCGACCAGAGGCCGCTTTCCTGGGAATTGCCGACGAGATCGAGCAGGATATCGACGTCCTGCGCCCGGCCCTCAACGGGTTCACTGCGGAAATCGACAACATCGTCGGCGCCGAGCGACCGGACATAATCGGCATTCGCCACCGAGGCCGTGCCGGTGACGCGGCCGCCCCTGGCCTTGACGATCTGCGCCGCCGCCGTCCCCACACCGCCCGCGGCATTATGAACCAGCACATGCAGGCCGGAAAGATCGCGCCCGTCCGCCAGCAATCCCTGCCAGGCGGTGAGCGCCACCAGCGGCAGGCTGGCCGCTTGCGCAGCGTTCAATCCCTTGGGGATAACGGCGCAGGCCGCCGAGTCGACCAGAATCGACTCGGCATAGCCGCCCATCAGCCCGGGATGGGCAAAGGCCGGATCACCCTCGCTCCAGCCTTCGACGCCATCCCCCACCGCGTCCACGACTCCGGCAACGTCGCCACCCGGCACGAGAGGCAGCGGCGGAAGCACCGGCGCTTTTCCGCTCAACAGCTTCCAGTCCACCGGATTGACGCCGATCCCCTGCACGCGCAGGCGGATCTGCCCCGGTCCCGGCTCCGGCTGGTCGACCTCATCGATGACCAGCCTGTCGGGTCCGCCGAACTCATGGGCGCGGATGATCTTCATGGGAGCCTCCCGCTTCAGGGATTGACGAAAGTGTCGCGTTCGATACCGGCATTGTAACCGGCGGCGGCGAGCGCGTGGCGCAGCGGGCCTTCAACCTCCTTCGCATCGCGCGAGGCGGCGGCGCGGGGACCATGTTTCCAGCCGTCACCCACCGTATAGCCAAAGCCCCAGACCTCCGCGAAGATCCGGCCGGTGATATCGCTGGCCGCCGGGCTGGACAGGAAGGCGACGAGCGCGGCGATCCATTCGGGGTCGCGCCGTTCCAGCATTTCGCCGGACACTTCGCGCAGGCTTTCGGTCATGCGGGTCTGGGCGCGGGGCGCGAGCGCGTTCACGGTCACGCCGATGCGCGACAGTTCGCGCGCGGTGATCAGGGTGAAGGAGGCGATGCCCGCCTTCGCCGCGCCATAATTGGCCTGCCCGATATTGCCGAACAGCCCGGAACCGGAGCTGGTGTTGATGATTCGCGCATCGCGCTGGCGCCCCGCCTTGCTTTCAACGCGCCAATAATTGGCAGCGTGATGGCAGGGCGCGAAGGTACCCTTCAGATGCACCTTGATCACCATGTCCCAGTCTTCCTCGGTCATGTTGACCATCATGCGGTCACGCAAAATGCCCGCATTGTTGACGAGAATATCCAGACCGCCGAACGTGTCGATGGCCTGTTGGATCATGCCCTGCGCCTGTTCCCAGTCGGACACGTCGGCGCCATTGACCGCCGCCTCACCGCCAGCCTTGCGGATTTCCTCGACGACTTCCTGCGCGGGGCTGAGGTCAGCGCCCACACCCGATGCCGTGCCGCCCAGATCGTTGACGATGACCTTCGCACCTTCCTCCGCCAGTTTCAGCGCATAGGCGCGACCCACACCGCGCCCCGCGCCCGTCACGATCGCCACCCGTCCTTCACAAATGCCCATTGGCCTCTCCATGCATTTCACAAAAAATAGGACACATCATAATTGTAATGTTGCAAACTATATGCATCACGGCATATTTGAGCATGACGAACCTGTCAACGGGCAGCCGCGCCGGAGGGAGAGAGATGGCCGAAGAGATATTCGAGAAAATGGCGCTGACGCCGGCGGACGAATATCCGTTCCACGCAACGCCTTATCCCATGTCCTATGTTCCCAATTCCGATCCGGCCTGGGACGATGGCTATTATTTCCTGGCCTATGATCTGGAGTCGGGCGCGTCGATCTGGACCGGCATGCGGGTCGCACCGAACAGCAATATCATCGGCGGCTATGTGAACAGCAATATCCGGGGCGTGCAGCGCGCATTGCGCCTCAGCCGCATCTGGCGCGACGATTTTTCGGTCGCCATCGGCCCGCTGCGATTCGAATTTGTCGAGCCGTTGAAGACCATCCGCCTCCTCTGCGAGCCGAACGAGTCACAGATCGCCTTCGACATCGTCTGGCAGGGCCTCTCCCCCTGCCATCTTGCCATGCATCACCGCGCGGTGCGGGCCGGGCGCTTCACCACCGACCAGAGCCGCTATCATCAGGTCGGGCGCTGCACCGGCTGGATGGAGGTCGCCGACCAGCGGTTCGACATGCCCGAAAGCCAGCCCTGGGGCGGATCGCGTGACCGGTCCTGGGGCGTTTACGAAAGCCGCCCGCCGCTGGGCGTAGCGCCGCAATGGCTGCCGCCCGTCAACGTGCCCGGCATTGCCCGCGCGCTGCGCTTTTCCTGCTTTCTCGAAGCGGAGGAGCTTTCCGCCTATTTCCATTTCCATGAGGGGCCGGATGGCGAGCGGACCGTGCTGAACGACGCATTCGGCGTGCCGTTCGAAGGGTCGATCGATTATGGCTGGGACGGCGGCAAGCTGGAACTGGTCGATTATTATCATCGGCTCAACTGGCGGCCGGGCACCCGATCGGTGACCGACGGCGTCGTGACGCTGAAGGATGCGAAGGGCGAAAGCTGGACCGTCGCCATCGACTGCCCCCACCCGCCCCATGTGTTGGGCCAGATCGGCTATCATGTCGGCGCCTGGCATGATGGCGGCACGATCCACACATGGCATGGCCGCAGCCCGGCGATGGAGTGGGACGAATATGACTTCTCGCAGCAACCCTGCGAGCATCGCTTCCCCGGCAATGGCGAAACCAAGACCGTCTATGGCGTCGAACATTATGCCCGCGTCACGCTGACCGCGCCGGACGGCCGGGTGCGCCATGGCCGTGCCCAGTTCGAAATATTTCTGAACGGCCGCTACGCCCCCTATGGCTTTGAAGCGCAGGGCAATCATGGCGGCCTAACCGGGCGAGGCATCGCCTGACCCCCTTTCCGACATGGAGACAGACCAGTGAAGACCCTAGCCCGACCGATCTACGGCGAAGAACATGAGATGTACCGCGAGGCGGTGCGCCGCTTCATCGACAGTGAAATCACCCCCTATCACCGCCAATGGGAGGAGGATGGCGTCGTGTCGCGGGAGGTGTGGCGCAAGGCGGGCGCGGCGGGTTTCCTCTGTTCCAACGCGCCGGAGCAGTTTGGCGGCGCGGGGGCGGACTATAAATATAACGCCGTCTTCACCGAGGAATTGGGCTATGCCGGAGCGACCGGGCCGGGCTTCGCCGTTCATTCCGACATGGCCGCCAATTACATCCTCAATTTCGCAAGCGAGGAGCAGAAGGCGCGCTGGATACCGGGCATGGTGTCGGGCGAATGCATCGCCGCGCTGGGCCTGAGCGAACCGGGCGCGGGCAGTGATCTGAAAGCCATCAAGACCAGCGCTGTGCGCGACGGCGACGATTATGTGATCAACGGGCAGAAAACCTATATTTCCAACGGTCAGCTCGCCGACATCGTGATCCTCGCCTGCAAGACCGATCCGGCGGCGGGCGCACGCGGCATGACCTTCATCGTGGTGGAAACCGACCGGCCGGGCTTTTCGCGCGGACGCAATCTGGAGAAATTCGGCCTGCTGGCGCAGGATACGTCCGAACTCTTCTTTTCCGACGTCCGCGTGCCCGTCGCCAACCGCATCGGCGCGGAGGGGCAAGGCATGGGCATCGCCATGCACAATCTGGCCGAGGAGCGCCTGTCCATCGCCGTCCATGCCATCGGCATGTGCAAGGGGATGCTGGACACAACCATCGCCTATACCAAGGATCGGATGATCTTCGGCAAGCCAGTATCTGATTTCCAGAACACCCGGTTCAAGATCGCCGAACTGGCGGCGCAGACCCAGGCGATGCAGGTGTTCGTCGACCGCTGTGTCGAACTGGCGACCGAAGGCACGCTCGACGGCGAAAGCGCCGCCATGGCCAAGATGCTGGCGGGCGAACTGCAATGGCGGATCGCCGACGAATGCCTGCAATTTTACGGGGGCGCCGGCTATATGCTGGAATATCCCATCGCCCATGCCTTCATCGACAGCCGCATCCGCAAAATTGCGGGCGGCTCGTCCGAGGTGATGCGCGAAATCATCAGCCGCAAGCTCTTCGCCTGAGAGGGACAGTCATGGAAATCGAACTGAATGAAGTCCAGCAATCGGTCCGCGACGGCGTTGGCCGCATCGTCGATCAATTTGGCGATGAATATTGGTCGAAACTCGACCAGAGCGGCGATTTTCCCCATGAATTCCATGCCGCGCTCGCCAAGGCGGGCTATCTGGGCATCACCATGCCGGAGGAATTGGGCGGATCTGGCCTGGGCGTTACCGAAGCGGCGATCATGATGAACCGCATCTGCCAGGGATCAGGCGGCTATTCGGCGGCGTCGACCATCCACCTCAACCTGTTCGGGCCGCATGCCGTCGTCGTCTTCGGCACGCCCGAACAGAAGGAGCGGATGCTAAAGCCGCTGATCGCCGGAACCGACAAGGCCTGTTTCGGCGTGACCGAACCCGATGCGGGTCTGGATACAACCAGCATCAAGACGTTCGCGACCAAGGTGCCGGGTGGATACCGCATCACCGGACGGAAAATCTGGACCTCATCGGGTCAGGTCGCCAATAAGATCGTGATCCTCGCGCGCACCACGCCCAAGGATCAGTGCAAGCGACCGACCGATGGCATGAGCTTCTTCTACACCGATCTCGATCACAGCAAGATCGAGGTTCGGCGTATCCCGAAAATGGGCCGCAATGCCGTCGATTCCAATGCAACCTTCATCGACGATTATTTCGTACCGGATGAAGATTTGATCGGGGAAGAAGGCAAGGGCTTTCATTATGTCCTGCACTCGCTCAACCCGGAGCGTATCCTTGTCGCGTCGGAGGCGGTTGGCAATGGTCAGGGCGCGCTGAAGCGGATCGCCCAATATGCGCAGGACCGCCATGTTTTCGGGCGACCGATCGGCATGAATCAGGGCATCCAGCATCCGCTTGCGGAAAGCTGGATGGCGCTGGAATCCGCCTTTTGGATGGTGATGCGCGCGGGCTGGCTCTACGATAACGGCAAAAGCTGCGGGGCGGAGGCGAACAGCGCCAAATTCCTGGCTGCCCGCGCCGGGTTCGACGCCTGCACCCGCGCCGTGATGTTCCATGGCGGCATGGGCTATTCCAAGGAATATCAGGTCGAACGGCTGTTCCGCGAAAGCATCTTGCTGCGCATCGCTCCCGTTACCGAACAGATGATCATGAGCTTCATCGGCGAGAAAGTTCTCGGCCTGCCGAAAAGCTATTGAGAGGGACCCCATGGATCTTCAGAAAGTCGTCACCCGGGCCTTTCCCGATACCGAGCAGGCCTACAGCGCCAAGGACACGATCCTCTACGCGCTGGGCGTGGGCTTCGGATCGGAACCGCTTGATCCCAAACATATTGATTATCTGTTCGAGGAGCGACTGAAGGCATCGCCCACCTATGCCAATGTGCTGGGTCATCCGGGCATGTGGGCGCGCGACCACGAATATGGCATTGACTGGAAGAAGCTGCTCCACGCCGAACAGCGGCTGGAAATGCATGGCACTTTGGCGCCCGAAGGCCGGATCATCGGCAAACATTTCATCATGGGCGTGCGCGATCTGGGCGAGCGCGGGGCGATGGTGCATCAGCGCAAATATGTGATCGACGCGAGCAGTGGGGAGAAAATCGCCACGGTCACCAACACGCTGATGCTGCGCGGCGACGGCGGTTGCGGCGACTGGGGCGAGGTGCCGGCGGAACTGGAAAAGCTGCCCGAAACGGCGCCCGACAGCGCGCTGGAGGTGCAGGCGACCGAAATCCAGCCGCTCATCTACCGCCTCTCGGGCGATCTCAACCCGCTGCATATCGATCCTGAAGTCGCGAAGATCGGCGGCTTCCCCCGTCCGATCCTGCATGGCCTGTCGACCAAGGGCATGGCGGGCTATGCACTGCTGCGCCACTTCTGCGATTTCGTGCCCGAGCGGCTGGGATCGATGGCGGTGCGCTTCAGCCGTCCGGTGCTGCCGGGCGATCGCATCCGCTTTGAATTTTGGGGCGGATTGTCCAGTGGGGGTCCGGGCACGGTGCGGTTCCGGGCGGTGGTGCCCAATCGTGACAATCTGATGGTACTCGACCGCTGCACCGCTGAGATCGGATGACAGGCAATGTGACGCGGGCCGCGCCGTGGATCACCCTGGCCCTGCTCGCGGCGATGAACCTGATGAACTATTATGACCGCATGCTGGTGGTCGTGCTGTCGCAACCGCTGCGGGTGGAATTCAGCCTCAGCGATACCCAATATGCGCTGCTGACGGGACCGGCCTTCGTGCTGGTCTATGCGGTTGCCAGCCTCCTTTTCGGGCGGTTGGCCGACAGCCATTGCCCGCGCCGGCTGATCGCCTTCGTCATCGCGCTGTGGAGCGGGATGACGGCGCTCTGCGGTTTTGCGAAAAGCTTTGCCCTGCTCGCCATGGCACGCGCGGGCGTGGGCATTGGCGAGGGTGGAGCCAATCCGGCGGGCATGTCGCTGCTGAGCGATCATTTCCCGCCGCAGCGCCGGTCGCTGGCCCTCGCACTGTTCCAGGTCGGCGGTAATATCGGCATGCTGGGCAGCTTCATGGCGGCGAGCTGGATCTCAGCCCATCATGGCTGGCGCGCGGCCTTCTGGGTGGCGGCGGTGCCGGGGCTGGTGCTGACGTTGTTGATCTTCTGCTTCATGCCCGACGCGCAACGCGGTCAATATGATGGTGAGACGCAGGCGCCCATCCCCTTCGTCCGGACCATGGCGCAGCTCTGGCATAACAAAGCCTATGTCTGGCTGTGCTGGGCCGCGTCTTTCGGCGTGTTCAGCAGTCTGGGCATGCTGATCTGGCTTCCGCAATATTTCATCCGGCTGCATGGTATGGATCAGGCACAGGTCGGCTTTCTCTTCGGACCCGCCGCCAGCTTCGGGCTGATCATCGGGATGGTGATCGGCGGCTGGCTGGGCAACCGGCTGGCGGAGCGGCATCTGGCGGCGCCGGTGTGGATCTGCATTGCCGCCAATCTGTTGCTGGTGCCCGTACTGCTGACCGTGTTATGGAGCCAATCCACAAACATGGCCCTGCTGGCCTGCTTCATCGGCATGGGGCTAGCGGTGGTCTATGCCCCCGCCTTTCAGGCGACGATGCAGAGCGTCTGCGCGCCGCGCCAGCGCGGCATGGCGGGGGCCTGCTCCAATGTGCTGAATGCGCTGATCGGACAGGGCCTGATCCCGCTGTTCGTCGGCATGGTGAGCGATGGGTTGATGCCTGCTTTCGGCACCCAAAGCCTGCGTTGGGCACTGACGGCCGCGACGGGTTTCACATTGGTATCGGGGCTGCTGTTCATCCTTGCCTATCGCCATGCGCGGCGGTTGTTTGATGAGCATAGTTCCCCTCCCGCTTGCGGGAAGGGTTAGGAGAGGGAATGTGGCGCGAAACGTAACAAGCTCTCCCCCGACCCCTCCCTGAAGGAAGGGGGGCTTTGGCCGCTATGTCCGTTCCCCCCTCGTCACGCCGCCAGCAGTGCGCTGTCGTCAATCGCCTGTACCCGCTGCCATGCCGGCCGCGCCGTGCAGCGCGCCAGCCAGTCGCTGATCGCCGGGCAAGCGCTCATATCGATGCGCGGGGCGATGCCTGCGATCGGGAAAGCCGTGTTGATGTCGCCCAGCGTGAAACTGTCCCCGGCAACATAGGCATTACCCGCCGCAAGATACTTTTCCAGCGCGCCCAGCGTATCGGCCGTCCCCTTCAGACAGGCCCCGACAAGGCCGCTATCAGGCGCTTCGCCCGCCTGCCCGGCCCGGCGGATTTCGCGCACCATCACGGTGAAATGAAACTCCACCTCGGTAATCGCCCAGCTGGTCCACTGGTCCATCCGCGCCCGCGCCCGCGCATCGGTCGGCAGCAGAGCATTCGGCGTCAGCGTCGCCAGATAAGCGGTGATCGCGACCGACTCGGTCAGGACGAAATCGCCGTCGACCAGCACCGGCACCTTGCCCATTGGGTTGAGCGCGAGGAAGCGTTCCGCCTTGCTGTCGGGCACCGCGACCTGGGTATATGGCAGCCCCAATTCCTCCAGCGCCCAGAGGCAACGGGCAACGCGGCTCGGCTTGGTTCCATAAATTGTCAGCATGTCTCTCTCCCGGCTTGACCGCGATTTAACACGCTGGTTTAATATATGCTAGCGAATAAGATCAGCCATGGAGAGGACGCACCGGCATGAGCGGCAACAGCTATGATGATTGGCGCCGCCGTTCGCCCTTTTACGGCGAAACCCACGAAGCCCTGTCCAGCAGCGTCCGCGCCTTCATCGCGCGGGAGGCAACGCCCCATGTCGAGGCCTGGGAAGAGGCCGGCATCGTGCCCCGCGCCTTTCACGAGAAAGCGGGCGCGGCAGGCTTACTGGGCCTCGGCTTTCCCGAGCAACTGGGCGGCATGGCAGAGGGGATCGACAGTTTCCACAAACTGGTGCTGGTCGATGAAACCGCGCGCTGCGGGTCGGGCGGCATACAGTCGGGCCTCTTCACCCATGCCGTCGCCATGCCGCTGCTGATCGAGCATGGCGACCCGGATCTGGCAGCCTCCGTCGCGCCGCGCATCCTGGCCGGGCAGGATATCCTCGCCATCGCCATTACAGAGCCTTCGGGCGGGTCGGATGTCGCCGCGCTCAAGAGCAGCGCACGGCGGGAGGGCGACGCCTTCATCGTCAACGGGTCCAAGACCTTCATCTCCAACGGCATGCGCGCCGACTGGTTCGTGACCGCCGTGCGCACGGGTGGAGCGGGCATGGGTGGCATCTCCATGCTGTTGATCCCCGGCAACACTCCCGGCCTGACGAGGACATCGCTCAAGAAGATGGGCTGGCATGCAGGCGACACGGCGACGCTGTATTTCGATGATGTGAGGGTGCCGGTGCGCCATCTGTTGGGGCAGGAGAATAAGGGCTTCAAGCCGATCCTGCGCAATTTCAACTGGGAGCGGATACAGGCGGCGCAGCAATGCACCGCCTTCGCCCGCATGGCGCTGGAGGAGGCGGTGGACTGGGCAAACCAGCGCGAAACCTTCGGGCAGAAACTGGGGTCGCATCCGGTGATCCGGTCGAAACTGGCCGACATGAAACGGCGGATCGACACGACGCAGGCTTCGGTCGACCTCAACACATGGCAGTTCGACCGGGGACTCGATTCCGCGTCCGACATTGCCCTGCTGAAAGTGCAGGCAACCCGCATGTTCGAACAGGTGCTGCGCGAAGCGGCGCAGGTGCTGGGCGGTGCCAGCTTCATCCGGGGCACCCTCACCGAACGCATTTACCGTGAAGTCCGCGTCATCGCCATCGGCGGCGGGTCGGAGGAAATCTTGCTTGATCTGGCCGGGCGGCAGCTTGGCTATGGCGCATCATAAAGGGAGTGGGCATGGCTTATCAGACGACGGAATCCCTCTGGACCCCGGAACATCAGATCTTCCGGGAAACGGTGCGCCACTTCATCACGACAGAGGTGGAGCCGAATGTCGACCAGTGGGTGGAGGATCATGCCATTCCACGCAGCTTCTGGCTGAAGGCAGCGCAAGCGGGCATATTGGGTGTGGACATTCCCGAAGCCTATGGCGGTCCGGGCGGCGACTTCTTGCACCGGCTCGTGATCGCAGAGGAGATCGGCTACAGCCCGGCGGGCGCGGCAATGGCCCCCTCGCTGATCGCGGACGGCACCTGCGAAATCCTCTACCGCTCCGCCAATGAGGAGCAGCGGCGGAAATATCTGCCGCCGATGGTACGGGGCGAGATGCTGTTTGGCCTGGCCATTACCGAGCCGGACAGCGGCAGCGACGTGTCCTCCATCCGCACCACCGCGCGGCGCGATGGCGACGACTATGTCATCACCGGCGCCAAGACCTATATTTCGCAATCCTCGATCGCCGAGGCCTTCATGGTCGTCGCCCGCACCGGGGACGAACCCGGTTCCAAGGGGCTGTCGATGATCATTGTCGAGGCCGACCGGCCCGGCTTCAAGCGGGGACGAGCACTCAAGAAGATGGGCGTCAATGCCTCCAACACCGGCGAAATCAGCTTTGACGAGGTGCGCGTGCCCGTCGCCAACCTGCTGGGCGAGGAAGGGCGCGGCATGGCGCTGTGCCTGGGCGGGGTGAATATGGACCGGATCACCTGGCCGCTCATCGCTCATGCCGCCTCGCAGCGGGCGCTGGAGGAGACCACCGAATTCGTGAAGAACCGCAAGGCTTTCGGCCAGACCATCTTCGATTTCCAGAACACCCAGTTCAAGCTGGCCGAGATGAAGACCGAACTGGCGGTGGGCCGCGCCTTTCTGGACGAGGTGATTCGCGACTATCAGGCGCATGGCAAGCTCGACACGCTGAAATGCGCGATGGCGAAGATGTGGCTACCGGAAATGGAAGCGCGCATCATGGATACATGCGTGCAATTGCATGGCGGCGCGGGTTATATGGATGAATATCCGATCTCGCGGCTTTATACTGCCGCCCGGCTGCATCGAATCTTTGCCGGAACGGCCGAGATCATGCGCGTCATCGTCGCGCGGTCGCTCTGATGTTCAAGGTGATGCTCTTGGCAAAGAAACGCCCCGACATCAGTTTCGAGGCGTTTCGCGATTATTACTCCAACCATCATGTGCATCTGATGAACCTGCTGCTGGCGCATGGCGCGGCGGTGCATCGGCGCAATTTCGTGCAGCATCCCGATCCGGAGCATCCCGGCGAGTATGATGTGATTTCGGAGGTCTTTTACGAGGATCGGGCAACGGCAGAGGCGACCATGCGCGAAATGGCCGATCCGGAGGTCCATCGGCAGCGGATCGAGGATGAGAGGAAATTCCTGATACCGGAATCGGTCCGGGTCTTCATGGTCGAAACCGACACCAGCCTGTTCCGCCCGCTGAAGGAGTTGACGCCGTGAATGTTTCGGAAGCCGTGATAAGCCGGCGGTCGATCCGCCAGTTCCTGCCCGATCCCGTCGATCGGGCCGTGTTGGAGCGGGTTCTGGAAAAGGCGCAGCGCGCCCCGTCCGGCGGCAATCTGCAACCCTGGAATGTCCATGTGGTGAGCGGAACGGCGCTCGGTCGGCTATGCAATGCGCTGTCGACAGTGCTGCCGCAAGGGCGCGCGGGGCATAGCGTTGAATATGTCATCTACCCGGCCGATCTGGCGGATCGCTACAGCGACAGCCGCTATGAGGTGGGAGAGAGCATGTATGCCGCGCTTGGCGTGACGCGCGACGACAAACAGGGGCGCGTTGCCCAGTTCGCCCGCAATTATCGGGCCTTCGGCGCGCCGGTGCTGATGTTGGTGCACACACCGCGCTATATGGGGCCACCGCAATGGGCTGATATCGGCATGTGGTTGCAGACCGTGATGCTGCTGCTGCGCGAGGAAGGGCTGGACAGTTGCGCCCAAGAGGCGTGGGCCGTCTATCAGAAGCAGATACGCGAGCATGTCGCGATCCCGGACGATCATATCTTCTTCTGCGGCATTTCGGTCGGCTATCGCGATCCCGACGCGCCGGTGAACAGCTTTCCCGTCGCGCGCATTCCGCTGGAGCAAGTCGTCACTTTTGTCGACTAAAGCATCGTGCGCAAAAACGACAACAAATAACTAGCGCACGCGTCCTGGGTCCAATGTGATGCAGCGCGCTCAAAAAACGCGTCAGTGCATGCAGATATCCGGCTCTATCCGGTCAGTCCGGACGGGCTGGCAAACGGCCCTGTCGTCTGACAGGGCCTCTTTGGACGGGGCTGGCTTTCCAGAACGACCCGAAGACCGCGCGATATGAGCGCAGGCGCACAGATAGGATTGATCCGCCGTCGGCGCATATATCCGGCAGATCCAGTCCACACCCCATGCCAGATAATTCATGACTATGACCCTCTCCCGATCCAAGATCGTCCGCCAGCCGCCATGCTTATGGTCGGCTCTGACGGGCACATAATAAATATGATTACTAAAAAGGCAATGCTGTTCTCTTGACTCAGCATCATCGTCCGCCCAGCTTGAACCCCAGGGTCACGCCATAGGTCCGCGGCGGCGCGTAAAGGCGTTGTCACCGATCCCCGAGACGGTCACATTCTGGAAATAGCGCTCATCCGTCACATTGTTCATGAACAGCGCCAGCCGCCACCGCTCATCGGGCGCGGACAGGCTGAGGCGCACGTTGAGCACGCCATAGGCATCCTGCTTCACATCCTTGCGATTGCCGGGGTCCCAGTAAAAGCCGCCATTGAACAGATAATTGGCACTGAACCCGGCCTGCAAAGCACCCATCGGCCGCTCATAGTCGACGCCCAGATTGATCGTGACCGGCGGCGCGTTGACCAGCTGATTGCCCGAAGCGTCGGTGATGGTTTCCACATTGCCGAAGGGCGCGACGGTCCGGGGTGTATAGACGCGCGCATTTTTGAACTCGCTATATTCGCTGTGGAGCAGCGACAGGCCCATGCGGAATTGCAGGTCGCCGGTCTGCACCGGCGGGGCGATGATCGCCTCCGCATCCAGACCGTAGATGCGCGCCTGCGCGGCATTGTAGATGAAGCTCGCCCCGGCGATCAGGCGGTTGAGCTGCAAATCCTTATAATCATAATAGAAGCCCGACATGTTGAGCCGCAACGTCCGGCCCAGCAGGTCGGATTTGAACCCGGCCTCGAACGCATCGATCGTTTCCGGCCGGGCAGGCGGGAAGTAGGGGCCGCCTAGGTTGAAGATGCCGCTCTTGAACCCCCGGCTCCAGGAGGCATAGAGCAGCACATCGCGGCTCAGCTGATGGTCGATCGCCAGCCGCCAGGTCAGCTTCTTGAACGCCACATTGTTGGGAAAGGCCCCGTCCGGAAAGGCCGCGCTGACCGGCCGTGTTGGGTTGTCGTCCGTCGTGTTGATGACCGTCCCCGCGCCCAGCGGATGCCCGGCCAGCGCGATCGTCTCGCCGTCCAGCGTGCGTTCGTCACGGGTATAGCGGACGCCAGCCGTCAGCCGCGTGTTGTCGGTCAGCCTGTAGGTGCCCTGCACGAAGGCGGCATAGCTGTCGGTCGTGACATCGTCATAAATGGCGCTGTTGAGCGCGGCCGTGGCGCTGCGTACCGCCAACGGTTCGAACGCCGCCTTGGAATGGAAATAGAACAACCCCGCCGTATATTCCAACCGGCCGGTCGTACCGATCAACACCAGTTCCTGCTGGAAAGATCGGGTCGATTCATTGAGGATCGCGTCGACCAGCGACAAGGGCGAAGCGTCCTGATCGTATCGGCTGTCATTCTGATAATCCCTGTAGGCGGTCGTGCTTTTCAGCGTCGCATCGCCGATCTGCCACTCGCCCACCAGCGACACGCCCCATTGTTTGAACGTGCCGAAGGAGGTGAGATTGCTGATCGTGCCATAGTCATTGCTGTCAAAACTATAGCCGCCGGTGGTGCGCGTGCCCGGATAGATGATGCGCACATTGCCAATGTCGGAATCGCGATGCGTATAATCGCCCGTCAGACGAAAGTTCAGCGTATCAGTCGGTTCGAACAGCAGCGAGCCACGTACGCCCCATTCCTCCTTCCGGTTCACCTGCTCGCCCGCAACGCCGGGCGTCGATCCGCTGTTGCGGCCATAGCCCTTATTCTGGTTGACATAGACCGCAGCCAGATCGACCGCGATCCTGTCGCTGAGGCCCGCCGTGCCATAGACCTTGGCGGAATAGGTGTCGTAATTGGCATAGCCGACCTCGCCGTCCAGCATGGCGTCGTGAGACGGCTTCTTGGTGATGATCTGGATGAGGCCACCGGTCGCGTTGCGGCCGAACAGCGTGCCCTGCGGTCCCTTCAACACCTCAATCCGCTCAATATTGTTGAAGATCAGATTCACGCCGGAGAGCGCCGCGATATAGACCCCATCGACATAGGTGGCGACGCCGGATTCATCGCCGGGTGCGGAGTTTTTCGAGCCCACGCCGCGCAGATAGGGAGCTATGGTGCTGCGCTCCCCGCCCAGCGTCAGGCCGGGCGTCACATTGGCGAGTTGCGTCGTACCCTCGATCCCCGCCTTCACCAGACCGTCGGCGGTGATCGCCGCGACGGCGATCGGCACTTTCTGCAAGGATTCTGAACGCCGCTGCGCCGTGACAACGATATCGCCGATCGCGCCCTGCTCCGTCGCCTGTGCAACTGACGTTTGCGCCCATGCCGGCATTGTCGTTACGATAGCGGAACCTATTGTCAGCACAGCCAGAAAATGACGCAGTTTCACCGACATCAGCTTATCCTCCCAGAAACGATTTTTTCGTTTGCTAGATTACGATATGCTGACAATCAATATAATACAATCAATATAATTATGCATATCCGTCAAATGGTTGCGTCCGCCCCGTCCTGACCGAAGCAAATACGCCGCAGAAAATCCACCACGCCATCGTTGAAGGCATCATTGCGGTCGCCCGCGACCATATGGCCTGCCTCCGGCACGCCATGCACTTCCGTCTGCGGCACCAGCCGCACCAGTTCGGCGACCCCGGCATCATCGACAATATCGCTACGCCCGCCTCGCACCAGCAAGGTGGGAATATGGACATGGCTTGCCGCTGCCAGCAATTGCTCGGTCCAGCCAGGCGGTTCCGCCGTCGGCCGGGCGGCCATCATGCGCGGGTCCCAATGCCAGTAAAGCCGGCCATCCTCGCGGGCGCGTAGATTCTTCATCAGCCCCGACGGGTCGCGCCGCGTCTCACGCTGGGGATTATAGGCGGCCACCGCGGCAAAGGCTTCCTCCAGATTGGCAAAGCCATCATCATGGGCGCGCATGAAGCGCTGGATTTTCTCCACCCCGCCCGGAGCCGGCCGCAGCACGATATCGACCAGCACCAGCGCGGTCACCTGCGGAACCAGCCCGTTGCCCACCGCATGGAAGCTGGTCATGCCACCCATCGAGGCGCCCACCAGCGCCACCGGCCGCGCATCGCCCAGCACGACCTGCAAATCCGTCCCGCGC
>Ga0182737_1002332_pt1 | contig 15741 bp, 19 predicted proteins | sample eDN5th30CBELigOP_FD_128878 | JGI IMG/M metagenome (GOLD analysis project Ga0182737, IMG submission 128878) | Enriched Organic Plus compost microbial communities from Emeryville, California, USA - eDNA 5th pass 30_C BE-Lig OP (version 2) (version 2) ...
GGCGGATGAGAGACCGCAGCACCTTTGGGACACCAAGCCCGTGGGAGAGCCTGGGTCTTCATCCGCCGTTCCATCGAACCCGAACAGTCGCCAGGGCCGCTCGCGCATGCGAAGCCCGCTTAGACGAGCGAGTTGCCGTCCTCGCTCGACGCGATGATCTCGGACGAGGTGGGCGTCGCCTTGCCCTTGCCGTCCGGCAGGTTGTCGGCGACGGCGAAGGACGCAATACGGTTGAATACGGGCTCGGCGCTGGCGGCGGGCGCCACCGATGCGGCGAGGACCGCCGCGAGCGCGGCGGTTCTGCGGCCTTCGTGTAACAGCCGCATGACAGGCGGCCGTTCCTTGGCGCAATAAAAAGGGGCCCGGAAAACCGGGCCCCGATCCTGAAATCCAGGATTTTGCGGCGGAGTGGATAACCGCTCTGCCCTGCAGCGCAGCGCGCCATGAAAGACACATCAGGCGCTGCACGACATCGATATGCCGCGTGATCCCTAAACCGCTTCCGACTTAGGGATCATGCGGCACGAAGGATCAGCCGTTGACGGCGTCCTTCAGGCCCTTGCCGGCCGAGAACTTCGGCACGTTGCGAGCCGGAATATCGATCTCGGCGCCGGTCGAAAGGTTGCGGCCCTTCGAGGCTTCGCGACGCGATACGGAGAAATTGCCGAAACCGACGAGACGAACGTCGCCACCGTTCTTGAGTTCGCCCTGGATCGTCTCGAAAACGGCGTCGACAGCCGATGCTGCGTCCGTCTTGGAGAGGCCGGACTTCTCAGCGACCGCGGATACGAGTTCATTCTTGTTCATGTTTCCACCCCTTTCTTACGGTTTGAAACGACTCATACAAGTCGGGGGCAGAATACGCATCGCCCTTCGACCCGCAAGAATATTTCGCCGCAATCCCCTGAGAATCCGGGGTTTACACACGTTTTCAACGAAAAAGACCGGCCCGAAGGCCGGTCTTTCGCTTTTCCGCGCCGAAAACGCGGCAATGCAGGAGGCGAAGGCTCAGTGCGCGACGGCGCCTGCGCCCTCCTCGGACGATTCGACGGCGGGCACCTTGGCCGCCTCGAGCGAGCCGTCCCATTCGATCGGCTCGGGCTTGCGCAGCAGCGCATGTTCGATGACTTCGCCCATGCGGGAGACCGGCACGATCTCCATGCTGTTCTTCACGTTGTCCGGAATGTCCGCCAAATCCTTGGCGTTTTCTTCCGGGATCAGCACCTTCTTGATGCCGCCGCGAAGGGCTGCGAGCAGCTTCTCCTTGAGGCCGCCGATCGGCAGGACCCGGCCGCGCAGCGTCACCTCGCCCGTCATCGCGATATCCTTCGAGACCGGGATGCCGGTCATGATGGACACGATGGCGGTCGCCATGGCGATGCCGGCCGACGGGCCGTCCTTGGGCGTCGCGCCTTCCGGAACGTGGACGTGGATGTCCGTCTTGTCGAAGCGCGGCGGCTCGATGCCGAAATCGACGGCGCGCGAACGGACATAGGAGGCCGCTGCCGAGATCGATTCCTTCATCACGTCCTTGAGGTTGCCGGTCACCGTCATGCGGCCCTTGCCACCCGGCAGGCTGACGCCTTCGATGGTGAGCAGTTCGCCGCCGACTTCCGTCCAGGCAAGGCCCGTGACGACACCGACCTGATCCTCGCGCTCGGCTTCGCCGTGGCGGAAGCGCGGAACGCCGAGGAAGTCGTGGATGTTCTCCGCCGTGACCTCGACCTTCTTCGCCTTGCCCTTGATGATCTCGGCGACCGCCTTGCGGGCGAGCTTCATCAGTTCACGCTCGAAGTTACGAACGCCCGCCTCGCGGGTGTACTGCTGGATGACCGCCATCAGCGCGCCGTCGGTGACCGAGAATTCCTTCGGCTGCAGCGCGTGGTCGCGGATCGCCTTGGGCAAGAGGTGCCTTTTGGCGATTTCCAGCTTTTCCTCTTCCGTGTAGCCGGCGATGCGGATCACTTCCATGCGGTCCATGAGGGGCGCGGGAATGTTCAGCGTATTCGCCGTCGTCACGAACATGACGTTGGAGAGATCGTATTCGACTTCCAGGTAGTGGTCCATGAAGGTCGAATTCTGTTCCGGGTCCAGCACCTCAAGCAGGGCCGAAGACGGGTCGCCGCGGAAGTCCATGCCCATCTTGTCGATCTCGTCGAGCAGGAAGAGCGGGTTGGACTTCTTCGCCTTCTTCATCGACTGGATGACCTTGCCGGGCATCGAGCCGATATAGGTGCGGCGGTGGCCGCGGATCTCGGCCTCGTCCCGCACGCCGCCGAGCGCCATGCGGACATATTCGCGGCCCGTCGCCTTGGCGATGGATTTCGCAAGCGAGGTCTTGCCGACGCCCGGAGGACCGACGAGGCACAGGATCGGCCCCTTGATCTTGTTGGACCGGGCCTGCACGGCGAGGTACTCGACGATGCGCTCCTTGACCTTGTCGAGGCCGAAATGATCCTCGTCGAGGATCTTTTCCGCGTTGTTGAGGTCGGTCTTGATCTTCGACTTCTTGCCCCACGGAATGCCCGTCAGCCAGTCGAGATAGTTGCGCACGACGGTGGCCTCGGCCGACATCGGGCTCATCTGGCGCAGCTTCTTGAGCTCGGCGTCCGCCTTCTCGCGGGCCTCCTTCGAGAGCTTGGCCTTGGCGATCTTCTCTTCCAGTTCGGCCATCTCGTCGCGGCCGTCCTCGCCGTCGCCGAGCTCCTTCTGGATCGCCTTCATCTGTTCGTTGAGGTAATACTCGCGCTGGGTCTTCTCCATCTGGCGCTTTACACGCGAGCGGATGCGCTTTTCGACCTGCAGGACGGAGATCTCGCCTTCCATGAAGCCGAGCGCCTTTTCGAGGCGCAGCTTGACGCTCGTCGTCTCCAGCATTTCCTGCTTCTCGACGATCTTGATGGAGAGGTGCGAAGCGACCGTGTCGGCGAGCTTCGAGTAGTCCTCGATCTGGCTCGCGGCGCCGACGACCTCGGGCGAGATCTTCTTGTTGAGCTTCACATAGTTCTCGAACTCGGAGACGACCGAGCGCGACAGCGCCTCGATCTCCACCGGGTCCTCTTCCGGCTCGGCCAGCACATGGGCCGTCGCCTCGTAGAATTCCTCGCGGTCGGTATAGCCGTCGATCTCGGCGCGCGCGCGGCCTTCGACCAGCACCTTGACGGTGCCGTCGGGCAGCTTGAGGAGCTGGAGAACGTTGGCGACGGTGCCGATGCGGTAGATGGCGTCGGTCTCCGGGTCGTCGTCGGAGGCGTTGATCTGGGTGGCAAGCATGATCTGCCTGTCGGTGCCCATCACCTCTTCCAGCGCGCGGATCGACTTCTCGCGACCGACGAACAGCGGCACGATCATATGCGGGAACACCACGATGTCGCGCAGGGGCAGGACCGGGAAAGCGGTCGATTCGTGCGGCGCAGACGTCTTCTTCGTCATGTCATTTCCTTTCAAACGTCCCGTTTCCGGGAACCGGACCGATCGGTGCTTGGGCTCACCGGGCCGGCGATCTTTTCCACCCACAAGTGGCGTGCGGTTAACGCTTTTTCAAGTACGGCCGCGGAGTGCCCCACCCCGCGGCGGACCGGATATGCGCTCACATGGAGAAAGCCTAGCCTGCGGCCCTGTCGCGGAACTTGCGGCCTTGTTCCGGCAAGACCGCCGGAGCATACGCGAGACAGAATCGAAGTCTTCCATTCTGGCGTGGCGCGCATCGTTTCGCAACGGCGCGCCAAAGCAGCGGAAGGTTGCGCATCATGCCCCTTCCCCCGGCGAACGACCAGTCACGAAATGTCGCTAGGCGGCTCACACGAAAAGACCCGCCGCAGCGGGTCCCGGACCGTCGGCAAACAGCCCCTCATCCGCCTGCCGGCACCTTCTCCCCGCAAGCGGGGCGAAGGGAAAGGATGCCGGGGCTTCGCGAAACCGGAAACCGGTTCGGCATTCCCCTTCTCCCCGCTTGCGGGGAGAAAGTCGCGGCAGCGGGATGAGGGGCCGTTCCGCCAGCCGGTCAGGCCGAAACGTTGGCCTTCTCTTCGGAGCGCTCCGAGTAGATGTAGAGCGGACGGGCCGCGCCCTTGACCACCTCGTCGGAGATGACGACCTCGCGCACGCCTTCCAGCGTCGGCAGCTCGAACATCGTGTCGAGCAGGATCTTCTCCATGATCGAGCGAAGGCCGCGGGCGCCGGTCTTGCGCACGATCGCCTTGCGGGCGATCTCGCGCAGCGCGTCCTCGTGGAAGGTGAGTTCCACGTCTTCCATCTCGAACAGGCGCTGGTACTGCTTGACGAGAGCGTTCTTCGGCTCGGACAGGATCTGGATCAGCGCGTCCTCGTCGAGGTCCTCCAGCGTCGCCAGCACGGGCAGACGGCCGATGAACTCGGGGATGAGGCCGAACTTGACCAGGTCTTCCGGCTCCAGCTCGCGCAGGACCTCGCCGACGCGGCGGTCTTCCGGTGCGCGCACCGTCGCGCCGAAACCGATGGAGGTCTTCTCGCCGCGGGCGGAGATGATCTTGTCGAGGCCGGCGAAGGCGCCGCCGCAGATGAACAGGATGTTCGTCGTGTCGACCTGCAGGAATTCCTGCTGCGGATGCTTGCGGCCGCCCTGCGGGGGCACGGAAGCGACCGTGCCTTCCATGATCTTCAGAAGCGCCTGCTGCACGCCCTCGCCCGACACGTCCCGCGTGATGGACGGATTGTCGGACTTGCGCGAGATCTTGTCGACTTCGTCGATATAGACGATGCCGCGCTGGGCGCGCTCGACATTGTAGTCGGCCGCCTGCAGGAGCTTGAGGATGATGTTCTCCACGTCCTCGCCGACGTAACCGGCTTCGGTCAGCGTCGTGGCGTCGGCCATGGTGAAGGGCACGTCGATGATGCGGGCGAGCGTCTGGGCGAGGTAGGTCTTGCCGCAGCCCGTGGGGCCGACCAGCATGATGTTCGACTTCGCCAGTTCCACGTCCGAGCCCTTGGCGGCATGCGCCAGGCGCTTGTAGTGGTTGTGCACCGCGACCGACAGGATGCGCTTGGCCTGCTGCTGGCCGATGACGTATTCGTCGAGGACCTTGATGATATCCTGGGGCGTGGGAACGCCGTCGCGGGATTTCACCATCGAGGTCTTGTTCTCTTCGCGGATGATGTCCATGCACAGTTCGACGCATTCATCGCAGATGAACACCGTCGGTCCGGCAATCAGCTTGCGGACCTCGTGCTGGCTCTTGCCGCAGAAGGAGCAGTAAAGGGTATTCTTGGAGTCGCCGCCGTTGCTGCCGCTGACCTTGCTCATATCACTTTCCTTCCAGCACGCCGTCCATTCCTTGCGGAAGATGGCCGGACCACTCAAACCACCCTTGCCGGAACCGCTCGCGCCATCCGTCAAAGGCTCCAGGGGTACTGACCGGAAAAGGGGCTGGGCCCCAGACCCGGTGGCAACGAATCCCCCACCGAAATACCGAATGCTAGGCTGTCACAAATCAACATAGCATTAACGGCCAATATTACCGCCTTTGCCGGGCGGATAAAGCCCCGTGGACCTTACAAATGTGTCACAATAGCTTCATCCGCGGCAAAACCATGACCTTACGCTGCGTCAGGTCCTTCGACCGCTTCGCGGCTCGTGATGACGCGGTCGACGAGGCCCCAGTCCTTCGCCTCGTCCGCGCTCATGAAATGGTCGCGGTCGAGCGTCTGCTCGACTTCCTCGTAGGTGCGCCCGCAATGCTTGACGTAGACCTCGTTCAGCTTGCGCTTCATCTTCAGGATGTCCTTGGCGTGGCGCTCGATGTCCGAGGCCTGGCCCTGGAAGCCGCCGGAGGGCTGGTGCACCATGATGCGGGCGTTCGGCGTCGCAAAACGCATGTCCTTGTGGCCGGCGGCCAGAAGCAGCGAGCCCATCGAGGCGGCCTGGCCGATGCACAGCGTCGAGACGGCCGGCTTGATGAACTGCATCGTGTCGTAGATCGCCATGCCGGAGGTGACGACACCGCCCGGCGAATTGATGTAGAGCGCGATCTCCTTCTTCGGGTTCTCTGCCTCGAGGAAGAGAAGCTGCGCGCAGACGAGCGTGGCGATATGGTCCTCGACGGGACCCGTCAGGAAGATGATGCGCTCCTTCAGGAGACGCGAATAGATGTCGTAGGAACGCTCGCCGCGGTTGGTCTGCTCGACGACCATCGGCACCAGAGCCATGGCGGTATCTACGGGATTTGTCATGTCAATCCTTCATCTCAAGTGGCCCTGAAACCCGTCGCCAAGCGTTGGGAATCAGCAAGTTTCGTCCTCCCTACATAGAGTGTCAGGGTATCGGACTTCAAGACGGCCGCATGTTTTGCGGCGCTCTATGCCAGAATGCGGTTAACCGGCGCGCGGCCGAAGCGCGGATTTCCACAAGCGGATGACGGACAGGGTGAAGGAAGGGTGAATCCTGCCGGGCAGGATCATACGAGGCGGATCGGGCCGGGATAGGACGCAAGACGCCGGTCTGCGGTGAGTAGCAGGAGACCTTCGGTTCGCGCCTGGGCGACGAGCATGCGGTCGAAAGGATCGGCGTGAATGGCCGGCAGGTCCGCCACCGCAACCGCGTGAGCGGCATTGATCGGCAATTCCTCGTAGCCGTTTTCGAGGAGGCCGCGCCGGACAAGGGACGCATCGGCCGAGAAATCATGCCGGTTCAGGGCCTGCTTGATTGCGATTTCCCAGATGCTTGCGGCACTGAAAACCAGCAGGTTATCCTCGTCGGCCATCAGGGAGACGGCCTCGGCGCTGAGGCGTTCAGGCCCTTCGGCGGCCCAGATCAGGAGATGGGTATCGATCAGCAGCCTCATTCGTCACCGCTGAACAGCTTTTCGATTTCCCCCTCGCCCATCCTGTCGAAATCCGCGGGAACCTTCAGTTGCCCCCGAAGGAACCCGAAGCGACGCGGAGCCGCCTTGGCAGCGCCGCTGTCCAGCGGCACGACGCGCACCATCGGCCTTCCCGCCTTGGCGATGACGAAGGCCTCGCCCTCTGCCGCCTGCTCGACAAGGCGGGAAAGGTGGGTCTTGGCTTCATGGATGTTGACGACACGCACGGGCGCCTCCTCATGGACTTAGTCCACTAAACTTAGTTCACTTCATCCTCATTGTCGAATCGCTCTTTCCGACGGGCGCCAAATGGATTAGCTCTCGGCCATGACGACGACGCACCTGCCCTTCCTCACCATCGATCCCGCCAGCCGCCGCGTTTCGCTCGACGGCCGCGATCCGCAATTCTATCGCGATCCGAATCCGGCCTATGCGGCGCTGCATGCGCACTGTCCCACCTTCTGGTGGGAAGAGCAGAAGATGTGGTATTTCACCGGCTACGACCATGTGAACGCGCTCCTGCGCGACCGCCGCTTCGGCCGGCAGATACTGCATGTGGCGACGCGCGAGGAACTCGGGATGCCGACGCCCCAGCCGCATCTTGCCCATTTCGACGCCGCCGAGGCCTGGTCGCTGCTGGAGCTGGAGCCGCCGGAGCACACGCGGCTGCGCACCCTCGTCAACCGCGCCTTCGTCTCGCGCATGATCGAGAAGCTGACGCCGGAGATCGCCGCGCTCTGCCATGAGGCGATCGACCGTTTCGAGAGGGACGGCAGGGTCGAACTGCTGTCCGCCTTCGCCGATATCCTGCCGGTGACGATGATTGCCCGCATGATCGGCATTCCCGACGCGATGGGGCCGCAGCTCCTGAAATGGTCGCATGCCTATGTGCGCATGTACATGTTCGGCCGCACCCGCGAGGACGAGGCCAATGCCGACAGGGCGGCCGAGGAATTTTCCGATTACGTGCGCGGCGTGATCGCCGAGCGCCGGGCCGAGCCGCGCGACGACCTGCTCTCGCACATGGTGCACACCGAGCACCGCGGCCAGCTCCTCACCGAGAACGAATTGGTCTCCACTACCATCGTGCTGCTCAATGCCGGCCACGAGGCGACGGTGCACCAGATCGGCAATGCCGTGCGCACCATCCTCGAAAACGACGCCGATCCGGCCACGCTCTTCGCCGATACGAAGGCGACGGAGCGCACGGTGGAGGAATGCCTGCGCATCTCCGCGCCGGTGCACATCTTCCAGCGCTATGCGCTCGAGGACGTCGAACTCGACGGCATCCGGTTCCGCCGCGGCGAGAAGGTGGCGATGATCCTCGCCGCCGCCAATCTCGACCCGAAGAAATTCTCCGACCCGCTCGCCTTCAGGCCGGATCGCGACGAGGGCGCGAACCTCTCCTTCGGCGCCGGAATCCATTTCTGCATCGGCGCGCCGCTTGCCCGTCTGGAGCTGAACGTCGCCCTGCCGATCCTCTTCCAGCGCCTGCCCGGCCTCAGGATCGAAAAGAAGCCCGTGGTGAAGGCCGTCTATCACTTCCACGGGCTGGAGGCGCTGGAGCTCGCATGGTGATCACGGCATGCGAAAAACCTAAAGCCGGATGACGTAATCCTTGCGAGTCGTTTCAACGACTTCCCAGGTTCCCTTGAAGCCGGGCCTGAGGATCAGGCGGTCGCCGGCCTTCAGGTGCGTGGTCTCGCCGTTTTCCGAAACGATGATCGAGTGCCCTTCGAGGATGTGGAAATACTCCCACTCGTCGTACTGGATGCGCCATTTGCCCGGCGTCGACTGCCAGATGCCGGCGTAAAGGCCGCCATCGGCTTCTTCGATGTTCCAGGTGGTGAAGACCGGGTCGCCGGCGATCAGCCGGTCGGCGGCAGGGCGGCCCGTCTCGGGCTCGATGCCGGTAATGTCGAAATCGCGTATCTTGGTCATAAGGCTATCCGTTCCTTCGTGAGCGAAGCGCCCCTCATCCGGCTGCCGCCACCTTCTCCCGGCAAGCGGGGTGAAGGGTTGCGCCGGCTTCCTCAAGCATTGCAGGCGATGAACGGGAAAGGCGCCCCGCATGTTTCCTTCTCCCCGCCCCGCGGGGAGAAGGTGGCCGGCAGGCAGGATGAGGGGCGATCCCGCTTCAAGCCTTGGCCAGCGCCTGCTCGATATCGGCGATGATGTCGGCGACGTCCTCAAGGCCGATGGACAAGCGCACGACATCCGGGCCCGCGCCGGCGGCCACCTGCTGCTCCTCGGAAAGCTGGCGGTGCGTGGTGGAGGCCGGGTGGATGACCAGTGAGCGCGTGTCGCCGATATTGGCGAGGTGCGAGAGCATTTCCAGCCCCTCGACGAAGCGCTTGCCCGATTCGTAGCCGCCCTTGAGGCCGAAGGTGAAGACGGCCCCTGCCCCCTTCGGCGAATAGCGCTGCTGGAGGGCGTGGTTCTCGTTGTCCTCAAGGCCGGCATAGTTGACCCAGGCCACCTTGTCGTGGGTCTTCAGCCACTTGGCGACGGCAAGCGCATTGTCGCAATGGCGCTGCATGCGAAGCGGCAGCGTCTCGATACCGTTGAGGATCTGGAAGGCGTTGAACGGCGAGATGGCCGGACCGAAATCGCGCAGGCCAAGGACCCGGCAGGCGATGGCGAAGGCGAAGTTGCCGAAGGTGGCGTGCAGCACGATGCCGGCATAATCCGGCCGCGGCTCGGACAGCGCCGGATATTTCCCGGAGGCCGACCAGTCGAAGGTGCCGCCGTCGACGATGATGCCGCCCATCGACGTGCCGTGGCCGCCCATGAACTTGGTCAGCGACTGCACGACGATGTCGGCACCATGCTCCAGCGGGCGCAGGAGATAGGGCGTCGCCATGGTGTTGTCGACGATGAGCGGCAGGCCGTGGCGATGGGCGATCTCGGCAATGGCCGCGATATCGACGAAGGTGCCGCCGGGATTGGCCGGGCTCTCGATGAAGATGGCCTTGGTCTTGTCGTCGATCTGGCTTTCGAAGGCGGAAAGATCGAGCGGATCGACCCAGCGCACATGCCAGTCGAAGCTCTTGAACGCATTGCCGAACTGGTTGATCGAGCCGCCATAGAGCCGGCGCGCGGCGATGAAATTGTCGCCGGGCCGCATGATCGTGTGGAAGACGAGGAGCTGGGCGGCATGGCCCGAGGCGACGGCGAGCGCCGCCGTGCCGCCTTCAAGCGCCGCGACGCGCTCTTCGAGCACCGCCTGCGTCGGGTTCATGATGCGGGTGTAGATATTGCCGAAAGCCTGCAGGCCGAAGAGCGCGGCGGCATGGTCCGTATCGTTGAAGACGAAGCTGGTGGTCTGGTAGATCGGCGTCGCCCGCGCGCCGGTCGTCGGGTCCGGCTGGGCGCCGGCATGGATGGCGAGCGTGGAAAATCCGGGCTTGTTCTTCGTCATGAATGGGCCTCCCTGGCTGAGTTCCGGCACTATTTCAGAGAGATAGGAGGCGGTCAAAGAAAGATTTTCCGCCAGGAAGGCAAGGCGCAGGGCGCGCTTTGCGGAAATCTTCAGGCGACGAGGCGCGGATATTCGATCGCCGGGCAGCGGTCCATCACCACCTTGACGCCCGCGGCCTCGGCCTTGGCGGCCGCCGCATCGTTGCGTACGGAGAGCTGGCCCCAGATCGCCTTGGGCAGAGGGTCGAGCGCCAGCGCCTCGTCGACGACGGAGGGCAGCGCATCGGCCGCGCGGAAGACGTCGATCATGTCGATCGGCTCGAGGATATCGGCAAGGCGCGCGACGACGGGCTGGCCGAGGATTTCCTTGCCGGCCTGCCCCGGATTGACCGGGATGACCCGATAGCCCTTGCGCAGGAGGAAACCCATGACCCGGTAGCTCGGCCGCTCGGGGTTCGGCGAGGCGCCGACGAGCGCGATCACCTTGGTCGAGCGCAGGATGTCGGCGAGATAATAGTCCGGATAGGAATCGTGATTCATGGCGTTACCCCGTTTCTCGGCGGAGAATTGGGATAACGCAACGTGAAGTCAATATGCGCCCTGCGTCAGGACGCCTTGAGCATCAGCACCGGATATTCCGTCACCGGGCAGCGGTCCATGACGACCCGGATGCCCGCCGCTTCCGCACGGGCGGCGGCGGCATCGTCGCGCACCGTGAACTGGCCCCACAGCACGGACGGCAGCGGGGAGAGCGCCAGCACCTCGTCGACGACGGAGGCGAACTGGCTTGCCGCGCGGAAGACATCGACCATGTCGATCGGCTCGGGGATATCGGCAAGGCGGGCATAGACGGTCTGGCCGAGGATCTGCTTGCCGGCATGGCCGGGATTGACCGGGATGACATGATAGCCCTTGCCGAGCAGGAAACCCATGACGCCGTGGCTCGGCCGCGCATCGTTCGGCGAGGCGCCGAGCACGGCGATCGTGTGCACGGATTTCAGGATCTGGCGGATATAGCCGTCGGGATAGTGATCGTGGTTCATCGCTGCCTCCTTCGGCGTTGGCGACTGTCTCTCACACGTCTTCCAGGCCGATACCCTAGCGCAAAACCTTAAAGAAGCGGACCGCGCCGCCAGCCGTTGGGGCGGGCAGATTGTGCCAATCCGGGGCACATCCGGCCGTTTTCACCGCACTTGACCGGCCTTGGCGGAAAATTCCGGATTGCAAATCGCCGGCTTTGGGCGGAAGAAGGGCTTCCCTTCGCCTGCCCGCCCCCGAGGTTCCAGATTGCCGCTCGACGTCCTCTTCCTCGTGCTCTTCGGCGCGGCCCTGCATGCGTCCTGGAACGCCATCGTCAAGGCCGGCACGGACAAGTCGCTGGATGCGGCGATGGTTGCGCTCGGCGCGGGCGCCGTCGGCCTTTTCTTCTTGCCCTTCGTGCCGCTACCGAAGCCGGAGGCCTGGCCGTTCATCCTCGTCTCGGCCTTCCTGCAGTTCGCCTATTTCCAGCTCGTGGCGGGCGCCTACCGGGCCGGCGACATCGGGCTCGTCTATCCGCTGATGCGCGGCACCGCCCCCCTTCTCGTCGCCATGACGAGCGGCGTGGTGCTCGGCGAGCACCTGACGCCCGCGGCCATGGCCGGCGTCCTCGTCATCTCGGCCGGCGTCCTGACGCTCGCCTTCGAATCGCGCCGCGGCGGGCGGCACGCCATCCTGCTCGCGCTCGCCAATGCCGTGGTGATCGCCACCTACACCTTCGTCGACGGCGCGGGCGCGCGCGTCTCCGGCAATGCCGTTTCCTATACGCTGTGGATGTCGCTGCTGCCGCCGGTTCTGCTCTTCGGCTGGGCCGTCATGCGCCGCGGCAAGGCCACCGTCTGGAACCACGTCCGGCGCAACTGGGCACGCGGCCTCTTCGGCGGCGCCGGCTCCATCGCCTCCTACGGCCTTGCCCTCTGGGCGATGACGAAGGCCCCCGTCGCCACCGTCGCGGCGCTGCGCGAGACCGCCATCGTCTTCGCCCTCCTCATTTCCGTCTTCGTGCTGAAGGAGAAGGCCAGCGTCTGGCGCTACCTCGCCGGCGCGGTGATCGCGGCCGGCGTGCTGGTGCTGAAGCTGGCGTGACGATCAGGCGGCGGGCAGAACTTCCCTCGATATCCGTTCGCCGCTTTCCCGCCGCACGACAGCCAGGTCATAGGCGGCCTGCAGTCCCAGCCAGAACTGCGGGTCATTGCCGAAATACCGCCCAAGGCGGAGCGCGGTATCGGCGGAAATTCCCCGCTTGCCGCTCAGTATCTCCGATACGCGGCCGGAATTGATCCGTAGCGCAAGCGCGAGCGCATTTCCGCTCATCTGCCGCGCCTCAAGCTCTTCCTTCAGGATGGAACCGGGATGAATCTCGAACATCCGCTTTCTCCTTCAATGATAATCGACGATTTCGATGTCATAGGCGTCGCCGTTCTCGAAACGGAAACAAAGCCGCCATGGCCCGTTGATCGTCATCGCCCACTGCCCCTTGCGATCGCCCGTCAGCTTGTGAAGCCCGATCGAGCGGAGGGAAGATATGTCGTCCAGGCTTCGCGCGGCGTTCAGCACGTTCAAACGCGCCATCGCCCTTGCAGGATCAAGCCCGGAAAACCGTGACTTGCCCGTCTCCACGAATTGTCGTGTCGCCGTGTCCGCAATGGACTTGATCATCCGCCGAACGTACTCCGCTTACCGGAGAACGTCCAACGGAAATCTCACTTCCACTCTGGCATGCGCTTGCCGAGGAAGGCGCCGATGCCTTCCTTCGCGTCGTCCACCAGCATGTTGTCCGTCATGGTGGCGACGGCGATGTCGTAGGCGTCGGCGAGCGGCAGGCCGGCCTGGGCGCGGAAGGCGGCCTTGCCGATGCGCAGGGCCTGCGGCGATTTCGAGGCGATGACGGCGGCGTATTTGTCGACCACCTGACGCAGATATTGCTGCGGCACGATGCGGTTGACGAGGCCGAAATCCTTGGCGGTGGAGGCGTCGATCGTCTCGCCGGTCAAAAGCATCTCCATCGCCTGCTTGGGATGGGCGGCGCGGCTGACGGCGACCATCGGCGTCGAGCAGAAGAGACCAATATTGACCCCCGGCGTACAGAAGGCCGAAGTATCGGTGCAGACGGCAAGATCGCAACTTGCGACGAGCTGGCAGCCGGCGGCCGTGGCGAGCCCGTCGACCTCGGCCACCACCGGCTGCGGCAGGGCGGCGATCTTCAGCATGATGTCGGCCGCCATGCGCATGGTCTTCTCGAAGAAGGCGCGCCCGCCGTCGGCATCCGCGCGCCGTGCGGTCATCTCCTTGAGGTCGTGGCCGGCGGAGAAGACCTTGCCCGTCGAGGCGAGCACGACGACGCGGATCGCATCGTCGGCGGCGGCTGCATCGAGCGCCACGCCGAGCGCTTCCATCGTGGCGATGGAAAGGGCGTTCGCCGGCGGGTTGTCGAGCGTGATCCTGAGGATCGGCTCCGCGCGCTCGACGCGCACCAAGCCGGCCGCTTCCTCTTTCCTGAACGTCACCACATCCGCCATGATCGCCTCCTTTCCGTTCTCTCCTTGCGGTCTACGCTTCACCGCCAAGGCTTTCAAGCGCAACGGCATAGACTTTGAGAGGGCTTGCCGCGCCCATAACGCGGACTGTAAAGCGGGTGGAAGGAGATGCCCATGCAACTGACGCCGATCATGGACCCGGAGGCGCTGAACCGCTTCCTCGAAGCCGAGTTTCCGCAGCTTCATACGGACGGCAAGGTCTTCGAGGTGACGGAATTCGGCCCCGGCACGGTGGTCATGCGGCTTATGCCCAGCGAGCGGCACCTGCGCCCCGGCGGCACGATTTCCGGGCCCACCCTCTTCGCGCTCGCCGATGTCGGCGCCTGGTGTGCGGTGCTCGCCCATATCGGCCCGGTCGCGCTCGCCGTCACCACCAATCTCAACATCAATTTCCTGCGCAAGCCCGCGCCCGGTCCCCTCTCCTGCACCTGCCGGCTCCTCAAGCTCGGCAAGCGTTTGGCGGTGGTGGAAGCCTCGATCTTCGACGCGGACGGCGAGGATCTGGTGGCCCATGCCACCGCGACCTACTCGATTCCGCCGCGATAATTTGTGGTATTGAAATACCACAAATTAAGCCATTGTTTTTACTTATCTATCTTTAGCGTTTCCCGGATCGCGTCTCTTGACGCCCCATCCGCTCTCGCTTATAAGCCGCCGAGATCGCGGTCCCCTCGGGCCGCGTTCGATTTTTGGCACCTGCAAGGGGCCAAACCAAGCAACAAGAAACGCCCGCGGCCCGCAAGGCTCCGGGACCCAAGGAAAGAGCTACTCCCATGGCAACCTTCGTACAGAAGCCCGCCGAGGTAGAGAAGAAGTGGATCCTCATCGACGCCGAAGGCCTCGTTGTCGGTCGCCTCGCTACCCTCATCGCGAACCGCCTGCGCGGCAAGCATAAGGCCACCTTCACGCCCCACGTCGACGACGGCGACAACGTCATCGTCATCAATGCCGACAAGGTCGTCTTCACCGGCAAGAAGTACTCCGACAAGAAGTACTACTGGCACACCGGCTATCCGGGCGGCATCAAGGAGCGTACGGCTCGCCAGATCATCGAAGGCCGCTTCCCGGAGCGCGTTCTCGAGAAGGCCGTCGAACGCATGGTTCCGCGCGGCCCGCTCGGCCGTCGCCAGATGAAGAACCTGCGCGTCTACGCCGGCTCCAACCATCCGCATGAAGCCCAGCAGCCCGTCGCCCTCGACGTCGCCAAGCTGAACAGCAAGAACACAAGGAGCGCCTGATAATGGCCGACCTCTCCTCGCTCAAGGACCTCGGCGTCGCCGCTGCAGCTCCGGCCGCTTCCGCCCCGGTTCACGTCAAGAAGGTTGACGCCCAGGGCCGTTCCTACGCCACCGGCAAGCGCAAGGACGCCGTTGCCCGCGTGTGGGTCAAGCCGGGCTCCGGCAAGATCACCGTCAACGGCAAGTCTTTCGAAGCCTATTTCGCACGCCCGGTCCTGCAGATGATCCTGCAGCAGCCGATCGTCGCGGCTGCCCGTGACGGCCAGTTCGACATCGACGCCACCGTTGCCGGCGGCGGCCTTTCCGGCCAGGCCGGTGCCGTTCGCCACGGCATCTCCAAGGCGCTGACCTACTTCGAGCCGGGCCTGCGCTCGATCCTCAAGAAGGGCGGCTTCCTGACCCGCGACTCGCGCGTCGTCGAACGCAAGAAGTACGGCAAGGCCAAGGCCCGCCGTTCGTTCCAGTTCTCCAAGCGCTGATCGCTCGGAAGACGTGTTCTTCTGGAAAGGCCGGGGTTCGCCCCGGCCTTTTCGTTTTCAGGAACAAGTGGGCCGCCCCTCATCCGCCTGCCGGCACCTTTGTAACTTCCCTTTGCCCGGGATTGGCGCTGTATTGCCGATTGCGGTGGCGGATGAGAGACCGCAGCACCTTTGGGACACCAAGCCCGTGGGA
>Ga0182737_1002333_pt1 | contig 15734 bp, 15 predicted proteins | sample eDN5th30CBELigOP_FD_128878 | JGI IMG/M metagenome (GOLD analysis project Ga0182737, IMG submission 128878) | Enriched Organic Plus compost microbial communities from Emeryville, California, USA - eDNA 5th pass 30_C BE-Lig OP (version 2) (version 2) ...
CACGATCAAAAAACGCCGCTTGAACCACCAAACCAAAGCCGCTTAAATCAAACCCCAAACCGAGCCGGAAACTCCAATCTTCAAAAGCAAAAATAGTCTCAAATCATTCGACGACGGACACGGATCACCATTTCCAACGCGTTAAGTCCCCTTTGCGGCATGGACCCGTGACCGGTGCGGCCCGTAGCGGTAAACGCCAGCCAAAGTGCGCCTTTGTGGGCACGCACCACCCTATTGGATGTCGGCTCGGCGATGACCATTGCGTTGAACGGCGGAAGGCTGCCGTCGGCGGCCATCAGCCGGGCGCCTTCCGAGCCGGTTTCCTCGCCGTACGTTACGGCCAGCGAAAGTCGTCCTGACCAGCCCTTCTCGATCTGCATGTCTAACATGCTCGCAACGAGGGCAGCGAGGCCACCTTTCATATCAGAACTCCCTCGGCCATAGATGCGCGCACCCTCAATGGTCCCGCCGAATGGCGGCTTTTGCCATTCGCGGTCGCCAAGTGGTACCGTGTCGCAATGTCCGCAAAAAACCAGATGCGGACCAGTGCGTCCACTATCGAGCGTTGCCACCAGATTGGCGCGCCCCTCGTCACCCAGCCTGATAGCGGTAGGGATGCTCCGCGCAGCCAAGTAACGGGAAAGTTCGGTTACAAAACCGGCCTCTCTGGATTGCTGTGCGGTCGTATCGTGACGCAGCATCCACTGCAAAAGCGCTATGCACTCGTTGTCGGAAAGACAGCCCGATCCAGCCACCGGAAGCCGGTTGTCTTGTCTGGCAGGCTCGAGATGCAATTGAAGCACGATCATTTACCTCGCTAAATTAATGACATCGTATTCACTCTCGTTGCATCGTGTCCATTGTGTAATTGTACATTGTACCGCATGTATATTGTGCGGATTCACATTGATTAAGAGGCGTGAAGGCAACTGAAGTTCTCTGCTCGCAGATTGAATGCAGCTTCACAGCCTTATGTGTGGGAAATACATCGGCAGACATGTTTCACCCCTGAATCTTGTTATCTTTGACGGACAAGCCACGTGGGAATTTTCGGCTTTGCGCTGGCCCACGACATCGCCGTTATGAGTTTCGCATCAGGGCGAGTCCTGTTTTCCGACTAGGCTATCCAGAACGCCTATTTCGGTATCGTCACCACCGTCATGGCGATCATCATTGAGCGCGTCGCAACAGATTGCGGCTATCTTGGGAGCTTTAACGAGCTGTTTGATTTGCTGCCGTTGAGCAGGACAGTCAGCGCTAGAAATTTCGACATCACCGATGATGGGCCACAATGTGGGACCTTTGGAAACGAGGGCATTTTCCATTTCAGGCGGTGTAAGGGCGAATGCCGATGCGCTGTTTGCAATTCGGTTTCGTTTGTCACACCCACAGTTATCTGGTTTGCCCTGTCTACGGAAATCCTGATCCGTGCGTCTATATATGAATTGCTCCGCCGAAGGCCGCCAGTACAGACTCGTGCATGGCTTCGCTCAAGGTCGGATGTGGAAAAACCATGTCCATCCATTCTGCTTCCGTTGCCTCCAGCTTGCTGCCGATAACATAGCCTTGAATGAGTTCGGTGACTTCCGGTCCGATCATATGCGCTCCCAGCAATTCACCCGTCTGCGCGTCAAAAATCGTTTTCACCATGCCTTCCGCCTCGCCTAAAGCAATTGCCTTGCCATTGCCGATAAACGGGAAACGACCGACCCGAAGCTGATAGCCCAGCGAACGCGCCTTCGCCTCACTTAAACCAACAGATGCGATCTGAGGGGTGGAATAGGTGCAACCAGCAATCTGATTGCGCTTAATGGCATGTACCTGTTTACCGGCAATGAATTCTGCCACCATAACGCCTTCATGGCTGGCTTTATGAGCAAGCCATGGAGCTCCGGCAACGTCACCGATCGCAAAGACGCCATCAACTCCGGTGCGGCAGAATTCATCCGTTACGATATGTGACTTTTCCACCTGCACGCCGAGCGCTTCAAGCCCTAAATTCTCCACATTACCGACAATCCCGACCGCCGAGATCACGGTATCAAATTCATGCAGAACTATACCAGAGCTAGTTTTAATATGCGCTTGAACATACCCATTTCGGCGCTCCAATTGCGTAACCTGCGCGTTTTCAAGGATCTTCATGCCTTGTCGGACAAATTGCTGCTTGGCCAGATTTGAGATTTCATCATCTTCAGCTGGCAAAATGCGCTCCGATACTTCAACAATCGTCACTGCACTACCAAGGGCGTTGTAGAATGAGGCAAATTCTACGCCGATCGCACCTGAGCCAATAACCAGAAGTTTTTCGGGGGTTCGTTTTGGTTGAAGCGCATGTTTATAATTCCAGAGCAGTTCGCCATCAGCTTCAAGGCCTGCCAATTCACGCGCTCTTGCGCCGGTCGCTATAATAATATTCTTTGCACTCACAGTCTGTGTGCCCTCAGTGCTCTTCACGCTCACTTGGGCCTGCCCGACCAATGTCGCCTCACCTGCAATTACGCTGATTTTGTTCTTCTTCATCAAATGGTTGATACCGGATGATAATTGACCGGCAACAGAACGACTTCTGGCCACCACCGCACCCAATTCATAGCCGATATTATCAGCTTTCAAGCCGAACTCTTTGGCGCGCTGCATCTGACGTAAAACTTCGACCGAACGCAACATGGCTTTCGTTGGAATACAGCCCCAATTGAGACAGATCCCACCTATCTTGTCACGCTCGACAATAGCAACCTTTAGCCCCAATTGCGCGGCTTTGATAGCGGCCACATAACCACCAGGGCCTGCACCGATGACGATGATATCAAATTCAGTTGCCATAGGCGTATTCCTGTCTGTTTATAAGTCAAAGAACGGTCAAGAGGACCCGTCGCGGAAATGCCATCACAAAGCATTTCTGACGAAGCTCCCGGCAGATAAAGAGAGATCAGTAGTCGGCGCGCCCGCCCGACATATCAAACACGGCACCGGTTGAAAAAGATGCGCGCCGTGACGCTACAAAGGCCACCAGTTCGGCCAGCTCTTCCGGCAAGCCAAAACGATTCATCGGAATTTTAGCCAGTAATTTGCCAACATATTCTTCCGGCCAATCATCAAAAATACGCGTGCGAATAGCACCCGGTGCCACGCAATTGACGGTCACACCAGTTGTTGCCAATTCACGTGCCAAGGTTTTGGTCAATGAAATGATTGCGGCTTTACTGGCGGCATAGGCTGCGATTTGCGGGCTGGCCTCTTTACCAGCCACCGAGCCAATCGTGACAATGCGGCCATAGCCGCGTGCCACCATATCCGGAATAACCGCCTGGCAGCACAATAGAGCACCCGTGACATTCACCTCCATCACCCGGTTCCAATCCTGAGCCGAAACCTCGGCCGTAGGTAAGTTCGGGCCGGAAATCGCCGCATTACAAACCAGTATAGAAACTTCACCGAGCGTTTTTTGCGTCGAAATCAGTGCTGTTTTTACGGCATCGGCAGAAGCAATATCAACATGGCACCAATGCGTGGAACCAATATCAGAAAACTCTTCTGCCGTCTGGCGTGCGGCCTCTGCATCCCGATCCCAGATCGCAACCCGGGCACCCAGTTCCAGAAACTTTTTGGCCACCACTTTGCCAAGGCCACGACCGGCACCGGTAATGATCGCTGAACGTCCCTTCATGGTGCTTCCTTTGCCAAGGTTTCTGGCTTGCCTTGCGCCTTCTGAAAAAACCGTACCGAGATTTCTCCAACCAATCCGCGACGGAAAGACAGAATACAAAGAAGGAAAACCACACCTATGATAACGGAGAGCCATTCGCCCACTTTATCCGCCAAAAAGTTTTGCAGCAGGATAACAAAGAAAGCACCCGCCACTGGCCCGCCCAATGTGCCAAGACCACCAAGAATGCACATCATCACCACTTCGCCGCTGAGTGCCCAATGCAGGTCATTGAGTGACTCATAGCTGAGCGCCAATGCTTTTAATGAGCCAGCCAAGCCTGAAAGCGCAGCCGACAAAACAAATGCCAGCACTTTATAGGTGTTAACATCGTAGCCAAGCGAAACTGCACGCGGTTCGTTTTCGCGAATTGCGGTCAGCACCTGCCCGAATGGGGAAGTTACGATGCGATGAATGGCAAAGAGAGCCAGCACAAAACAAACCGATACCAGCGCATATAAAGTCAGGTCATTTTCGAGATTGAAAACGCCTAAGAAAACACCACGCGGAATACCATGAAAGCCATCGTCACGCCCTGTCCATTCCATCTGCATGGCAATGAAATAAATCAGCTGTGAAATGGCAAGCGTAATCATGGAAAAGTAAATTCCCTGACGACGGATTGCTATCAAACCGGCCAAAAGGCCAAGAAGCGCGGCCGATGCAACTGCAATCAGCAACCCTAATTCCGGCGGCAGACCTAAATGCTTGGTTGAGACGCCCAGCGCATAACCGGCAACGCCAAAAAACATGGCATGACCGAAAGATAATAGGCCCGTATAGCCCAGCATCAGGTTGAATGCGGAAGCAAAAAGCGCAAAGCAAAGCAGCTTGATCAGCAGCATCGGATAAACGAAAGCAGGGGCAAACACCAATGCGGCAATACCAGCCAGCAGAAGTAAATTTCGCTTCATTGTCGATTCTGTCAGATTAGTCATCACACGCCTCACTGCTTACCGAAGAGGCCATGCGGGCGAACCAGCAAGACCAAAATCATCAATACGAAAATTACGGTTGCCGACGCCTCCGGATAATAAACCTTGGTCAAACCCTCGATGAGGCCCAGGCTTAAGCCGGTGATGATAGAGCCAAGGATCGACCCCATTCCACCAATCACCACCACACCAAACACGGTAATCACAATCGAATGCCCGATTTGAGGTGTCAGCTGCATCAATGGTGCGGCCAGCACGCCAGCAAATGCTGCCAGCGCCACGCCCCAGCCAAAAACCAATGTGATGAGCAAAGGTACATTGACACCAAATGCCTGCACCAATTTCGGGTTTTCAGTGCCAGCGCGCAAAAGCGATCCAAGACGAGTGCGCTCAATCACAAACCATGTGAAAAGACAAACGCCCAAGGCGGCAACCACAACCCATACGCGGTAAAGTGGCAAGCGGATTGAGCCTAAATCAATCATACCGCTCAGCGATGACGGGACTGCATAGCGCAAGCCCGACACACCGAAATAAACGCGCACCAAACCTTCCAAAATCATTGCCAATGCGAATGTCACCAGCAGACCGTAGATGTGGTCAAGTTTATAGATGCGCCACAGAATGGTTTTCTCGATAACGGCACCTAAAACGGCAGCTCCCACTGGTACGAGCACCAGCGCCCACCAGTAATGAATGCCGAAAACGGCCATCAGCAAATAGGCCAGAAATGCGCCTAGCATATACATGGTGCCGTGCGCGAAATTGATAATGTTGAGCAGCCCGAAAATGAGCGACAAACCCAATGACAACAGCGCATAGAAACTGCCATTGACAAGACCGAGTAAGAGCTGTCCGTAAAGAACGGGCGCAGGAACGCCGAAAATCTCGGTCATGGTCACACTCCAAGAAACGTACGGATTTCGCTCATCCGCGTCGCCAGTTCGGCTTCTCGAATTTCCTCGATCACCTGTCCGTGCTCGATTACGAAGAACCGGTCGGCGAGCGGTGCGATAAAACGGAAATTCTGTTCAACGATGAGAATGGTAAAACCGCGCGCTTTCAGCTTTTCGATGACGCGTGCAAGGGTCTGCACAATCACTGGTGCCAAACCTTCTGAAATTTCATCAAGCAGCAAAATATCTGCTCCCGTTCGCAAAATACGAGCCAGCGCCAGCATTTGTTGCTCGCCACCCGAAAGCAACGTGCCACGGCTGTTGGCGCGTTCCTTTAAATTGGGAAACATTGCGTAAATCTCGTCCAAAGACATCGCCATGCCGGAGTTCACTTGTGTGACAGGCGGCAAAAGCAGGTTTTCCTCACAGGTCAGAGAAGAAAAGATGCCCCGCTCTTCAGGGCAATAACCAAGCCCCACCGCAGCCATGCGATGCGGTGCGACATTGCTCATGTCGCGACCTTTGATTTTGAGCGTACCGGTGCGCTTATCCAGCATCCCCATAATTGCACGCAAAATGGTTGTACGCCCGGCACCATTGCGCCCGATCAGGCTGACAACTTCACCCTTTTTTACATCCAGATTAACATTATGGAGAACGTGAGACTCACCGTACCAGCCACTGATATTCTGCAGGGAAAGAACCGCATCAGCCATGGTACACCCCCGCCAGTTCGGTTTCTGTACCCATATAAGCTTCCAGCACACGCGGATCGGTTGCCACTTCCTGATAGGTGCCTTCGGCCAGAATTGCGCCGCGCTGCAAAACTGAAATCCGGTCACAAATGCCTGCAACCACTTTCATATTATGCTCCACCATCAAAATGGTGCGACCGACGGAAACCCGCTTGATCAGCTGGGTTACCTGCTCCACATCCTCGTGCCCCATACCTTGAGTTGGTTCATCCAGCAGCATCAAACGCGGCTCCATTGCCAAAGTAGTGGCAATTTCAACCGAACGTTTGCGCCCATAAGGCAGATCTGCCGCCTTTGCATGAGCAAAATCCTGCATATCCACCTGTGCCAGATAGTCCATCGCACTTTTGTTCAGGTGATTGAGCGACTTGCCGGACCGCCAAAATGCATAAGTCGGAGCAAGGCGGCGTTGTAAGGCAATACGAACATTTTCCAGAACCGTCAGATCAGGAAAAGTTGCGGAGATTTGAAAACTGCGCACGATGCCCTGCTGAGCAAGTAAAGCCGGTTTTTCATAAGTAATATCCTTACCCTGAAAAAGAATCTGGCCCGAACTAGGCTGCAAGAATTTGGTCAACAAGTTGAAAACAGTGGTTTTTCCGGCTCCATTGGGACCGATGAGGGCGTGAATGTCGCCCTCCCGAACCTTCAAGGAGACATTGCTGACTGCACGGAAACCGCCAAAATCTTTACACAGTTCTACTGTCTCAAGAATATGGGTCATGAATATCCACTCAGCCTTTTTTGACCAGCGGGCACGCACTCTGTTCAAGTGGTATAAAGGCCTTATCTGCCGGGATCGTGTCCAGCACGGTCAAATAGTCCCATGGATACTTGGATTCTTCAGGTGTTTTCACCTGTACCAGATACATATCATGCACCATCATGCCGTCTTCACGGATGCGACCATTTTCGGCAAACATATCGTTGACCGGAGTTTCTTTCATCTTGGCCAAAACAGCCTGTGCATCTGAACTGCCCGCCGCTTTCACAGCATTGAGGTAATGCAACACACCGGAATAATCGCCTGCATTGACCATGTTCGGCATTTTGCCAACACGATCATAAAACCGCTTTGACCATTCACGGGTTTTGTCAGTGCGATCCCAATAGAAGCCATCGGCAAACACCAGACCGGACGCATCCTGCAGACCGATACCGTCAATCTCGTTAATCAGCAGCGTGAAAGCCACCATCTTCTGATCGGCGCCAAGACCAAATTCTTTCAGTGCCAGAATGGAGTTGGTCGTATCCGATGATGAGTTGGACAGACCAATAACCTTGGCGCCTGAAGAAATCGCCTGCAACGCATAAGAGGAGAAATCGGTTGCCATAAATGCCGGATGCTTGACCGTTCCGGTCAATGTGCCATTGGCGGTCTTAATCGCATCGGTCACGGCCTGTTCAACCGACAAACCATAAGCAAAATCCGAAACAATCAGATACCAGCTATCATCGCCGCCATTAATCAACGCCTGCACCGGCGCGTTGGAAACGGAATAAGCGTTGAAAGCAAAATGAACTGTGTTTGGTGAGCAGGCATCACCGGTAATCTTGCTTGAACCCGCACCGGTGACAATCACAACCTTGTCTTTCGCCTTGGCAATTTCCATCACGCCAAGTGCGGCGGCGGAATTGGACAGGTTGATAATCATATCCGTGCCATTGTCATAAGCTTCGCGCGCTTTCGTAACGGCAATATCCGGCTTGTTCTGATGATCGATGAAATCAATCTGAATAGGCTTATCGAACAGGGTACCGCCGAAATCTTCCACGGCCATCTTAACCGCTTCCATGGCACCTTTACCGCCGTAGTCAGCCGTCGGCCCGGCCAGATCGGTCATCAGTGCAATGCGCACTGCATTTTCTTGCGCTTGCACCGGCATCGACAAAACTGTCCCTGCCATCAAAGCCAGTAAATAACCAAAAGCTCTTTTACTAAAAGTCTTCTTCCCCGAATTCATTTTCATTGCATTGCCTCCCACTTTTATTTGGCTCCAATTCGCCATTTTTGGACGTGCAACGACACGCTTTCTCAGCCGGCAGAAAGGCTCCACAACCTTTGATCCTGAACATGAAATGTATATGCCGCTAAGAGCGTGCGGCTGCTCCCTCAACCCACGCACAGACGGGTCACGGCCCCTCTATGGCGAAACGCTAGAATGTTGCGTATCATATGTAAAATACATATTAGTCATGCAAAGGATAACTAAATTGCATGACAGGCATTTTTATGCGGGGGGAAGGCATAATGAAAATCCGGCAGCTCGAATATTTCATGCATATCGCCAACACATTGAATATCACGCATGCAGCAGAGCGCGCAAATGTTTCGCAACCCGCCCTCAGCCGCCAGCTGCAACTGCTGGAAGAAGAACTTGGCGCTCAGCTTGTCGAGCGCCGTTCGCGCGGCGTGGCACTAACGCCTGCCGGTCAGCGACTGGAAGATCATGTGCGCTCACTCATCCAGAATGTGGAGCTCATCAAAGAAGACATCATCGCCACCGAGGCCATCCCTACCGGCACATTGCGTATCTCAACCGCCTACTCATTGCGCGGGCTGCTGATTGCCGATGTGATTGCAGAGTTTCACCGCCTCTATCCGCAGGTCAGCCTTGAGGTACAGGAAGGCACTTCCATTAATGTGCGCGAATCACTCGTGACCCATCAGGTGGACCTGGCAATTTACTCTGATCATGGTGCGTCACGCGGGCTGATCCGCCAGACACTTTGTTCTGAAGCTCTCGTTTTGCTGGCACATGCAGAAGCAAAGCTATCCATGGACAAACCCGTACCTGCCTCTGCCCTCGCCTCGCTTGATCTTGTGCTAACGGCAAGCCCCAATGGTCTGCGCCGTGTGGTTGATGAGCTTTTGCCACCCGGCCAGCAAGCACAAAATCCCCCTATTATTGTGGAAACTAACTCCATCATTATCGACCTTGTAGCGCGAGGACGGCTGCATAGTATTTTACCTTACAGCGCCACCCATATGGCCTATAAGCGCGGCGAAATTTCCATCGCACCTATTAAAGGCATTAGCTGGCCATGGACAATGGCAAGCTCACGCGACAGGCCCACCACCGCAGCTATGCGTGTTTTTTGTGAACTTGCTTTTGCCTATACGCATAAACGCGTGGAAAGTGGCGAATGGAAAACTGCAGAACTACCCCCTGTCAGCTAATCTGCTTTTACCGCAACACCGGCACTTTCCGACAGTATTCACAGAATGGCAGGTATAGATTTATTGGCTAATAATAATTCTGTCATAACCAAAAACTATTTCTGACATATCTTCATTGAGTTTGTTCTTCTTGATCAAAAATGCTTGCGTAAGCGAAATGGCTGCATCCAAGAGGGGTACAGCCTGATGATCCGGGAGGAAAAAACTCGTGGCAAAAAATGCCCCAAATGCTGCACGCGGCGCTTCGAACACCGACACTCAAATTACAGCCGCTTCTACGCTGCGCATCAACCGCAATGTACCGGATTTAAGCCGCGATGATATGATTTCGCTGGCACGCATCATGCTTTTGATCCGTCGTTTTGAAACCCGCGTTGAAGAGCTTTTCAAGCTTGGAATCATCAAGGGCACAGCGCACTCATCTGCCGGTCAGGAAGCTATCGCGGCAGGAGCGTGCTTCTCGCTCAACAAAAATGATTTTATCACCACCCACCATCGCGGCCACGGCCATTGCATCGCCAAAGGCGCTGACTTGAATGGTATGATGGCCGAACTTTTTGGCCGCATCGGTGGTATTTGCGGTGGTATCGGCGGTTCCATGCATGTGGCCGATATTGATCTCAATATTCTTGGCGCCAACGGCATTGTCGGCGCCAGTATGGGGCTTGGTGTTGGCGCAGCCCTTGCCGCCAAACAACGGGGCTCCGATGATGCTGGTATTGCCTTCTTCGGTGACGGTGGCTCCAATGAAGGTATTTTCCATGAAGCGCTCAATCTGGCGGCTTTATGGAAATTGCCGATCATTTTCTTTTGCGAGAACAATTTTTACGGCATGTCGACGCCATTTGAACATGCAACTGCTGGCGGCACTGTTGCAGGACGCGCCCAATCCTACGGCATTCCGGGTGAGCGCATAGACGGCAACGATCCGGTCGCCGTCTACGCAGTTGTCGCCGAAGCATTAGCTCGTGCCAGAGCCGGTGAAGGCCCGACATTGATTGAAGCGGTAACCTACCGCCACGGCGATCATTCTGTACGCGGCAATCTGCTCGGCTATCGCTCTGATAATGAAATTCAGGAATGGCTTAGCGTCGACCCGTTGAAACGTATTCAGCAACGTCTGGCCAAAGACTGGGATTTTGACGAAGACGCTTTTGCAGCGCTTGAAGCCGAAACCAACGAGATCATTGAAGATGCGGTTCGTTTTGCAGAGAAATCCGCAGAACCTGAGCTTCAATCACTCTTTGATAAAGTGTTGGCTCCTGAACGCGTGCCATCCCCGCCACCTGCTCCGGGCAATCGTGAAATCACCTATGTCGAAGCCATTCGCGAGGCCATCTCTCAGGCCATTGAATCCGACGAAACCGTCTTTTTGATGGGGGAGGATGTAGGGCCCGTTGGCGGCACATTTGGTGTCACCCGCGGCCTTCATGACAAATTCGGCGGAGATCGCATCATGAATACGCCGATTTCCGAAGGTGTTATTGCTGGTGCGGCTGTGGGCGCAGCCCTCTCCGGCCGTCGCCCGATTGCCGAAATCCAGATTTTTGATTTCGTCACCTTCATGATGGATCCGATTGTCAATCAGGCAGCAAAATTGCGTTTCATGCTTGGTGGAAAAGCCAATGTTCCGCTGGTTTTCCGCGGGCCGCAAGGCGGTGGTATTCGTCTTGCAGCACAGCATTCACAGTCTTTGGAGGCGTGGTTTGCGCATATTCCGGGACTGACCGTTTTGGCACCATCCACCCCCTATGATGCCAAAGGACTGCTGACTTCCGCAATCCGCAGCAATAATCCGGTAATGTTCCTTGAACATAAACTGCTTTATCTGGGAGGTGCAGCTCCGGTTCCGGAAGAAGCCTATGAGATTGAAATCGGCAAAGCCGATATCAAGCGCGAAGGGACAGACATCACAGTCATTGCCACACAGGCAATGGTCGAGCGCGCACTTTCCGCCGCTCAGACATTGGAGCGTGAAAATATCAGCGTAGAAGTCATCGACCCACGCAGCCTGCGCCCATTGGATATGGATTGCTTCTTGCGTTCGGTAAAGAAAACCAGTCGTTGCCTCATTGTCCATGAGGCATGGAAAACTGGCGGCCTGGGCGGCGAAATTGCAGCCCAGATCAACGAACAAGCTTTTGACTGGCTCGATGCGCCTGTCGAACGTTTGGGAACACTGGAAGTTCCAATGCCATATAATGACCGCCTGGAACGCGAGGTCATGCCAACACCGGCCAGCATTGCAGCCACCATCCGCCGTATGTGCCATCGCAACCTTGAAAATCAGGCGAGGGGCTGAGCATATGTCTGTTATCATTAAAATGCCCGCCATTTCGCCCAGCATGACAACTGGAAAGCTCGTTTGCTGGCACTTTTCAGTCGGTGACAAGGTCAAGCAAGGCGATGTGATCGCTGAACTTGAAACCGATAAAGCAGTGATGGATATCGAAGCGCCGGAAGATGGTGTATTGGAGCAAATTCTTGTGGAAGGCGACACGCCCGATGTGCCGGTAGAAACAACCATTGCCGTGATTGGCAATGGTGCTTCCGCCCCCGCCCCACAACCAGAAGCAACGCTTGTCGAAACGCAACCATTAACGAACGTGCCTGCCGCAGAAAGTGATGAGCCGATATTGCGTATTTCGCCGCTCGCGCGACGTCTTGCCAAAGAATTCGGCATTGATACCACGCTCATCACCGGCACGGGGCCAAGCGGCCGTATTCTGGCTGACGATATTCGAGAGGCAAAAGCAAAAAGCGCTGCATCACAACCGGTAGCACCCGCAATTGCAACTCCCAGCCAGCCAGCGCAATTAAGCCATGGCATGAGCCTTGAGCCGCATAATTCCATGCGCCAAACCATTGCCAGACGGCTGGTAGACGCCAAGCAAACCGTGCCGCATTTTTATCTGGAAACGTGCTGCACCGTGGATGCGCTGCTGGCCGCTCGCAAAGAACTTAATCAAGCCTTGGAAAAGGCTGGCAGTGAACTGCGTGCCACTATCAATGACCTGATTGTCAAAGCCTATGCGCTTGGCATTGCCCGGACGCCGGAGGCAATGGTCACCTGGTCGGATGAAGGGCTGATCCGCCATGAGAGCGTTGATATCGGTCTGGCGGTTGCCCTTGATAAGGGATTGATCACACCGATCATCAGAAATGCCGCGCAACTATCAGCCGGTGCATTGGCAAAAGCGACGAAACAAGCAATCGAACGCGCCCGCGAAGGCAAGCTTTCATTTGAGGAATATTCCGGCGGTTTGGCAGGTATTTCAAACTTGGGCATGTATGGCGTCAGCAGTTTTTCGGCGATCATCAATCCGCCGCAGAGCATGAACCTGGCAGTTGGGGCGGTTGAAAAAGAACTAAGCCTGCGAGATGGCCAGGTTTGCGAAATACATGTTATGCGCCTGACACTTTCAGTCGATCATCGTGCGATAGACGGCGTGGCGGGTGCAAAAGTACTGCAAAGCCTGAAGACGATCATCGAAAACCCGATCCTCTTGTCTTCATGATGGATAAAAGCATCAAAGACTTGTTTGGTTTAAACGGCCAGACTGTACTCATCACCGGTGCAGCACGCGGCATTGGTTTGGAGACCAGTCGCCTGCTCGCTGCAGTGGGTGCGCGCATCTTCATGGTCGACCGGGACGAAAGCGCTTTGCAAGAAGCCCATGTAAATCTTGTGGCAACCGGAGCAGATGCGGCAATGTTTACAGCCGATCTGGCCGAACCGGATGCACCGCAACGCATTTTTGAAAGCTTTGATCGCCAATATCAAAAACTCGATATTCTGATCAATAATGCAGCATTGGTGCAACGCCTGGCAGCAACAGAACTGACGCCGGAACGCTGGCGTCAGGCAATGACAGTCAATCTTGATGCCACATTCGAACTTTGTCGTCTGGCACATCCACGTTTTAAATCCAATGGCAGCGGTGCCATCGTCAATATGGCTTCTATCATGGCGCTTTCAGGCGGTGGATTTTATCCCATCGCTTCTTATCACGCCTCGAAAGGCGGCGTCGTCCATCTTACCCGTGCTTTGGCAGTGGAATGGGGCGCCGATGCCATTCGCGTTAATGCTATTGCACCCTCATGGATTAAAACGGACTTCAACAGTGATTTTTTGGAGCAAGACGGCATTGCGGAAACCCTGCTTGCTTCAATACCATTAAAAAAGTTCGGTACGACACAAGATGTGGCCGCTGCCGTTCTTTATCTGGTTTCGCCTGCCGCAAGCATGATAACCGGTCATATACTGGCAGTGGATGGCGGATTTCTTGCGCATTAGAGCGCGTTTCGATCTGATTGGCGCTCTAACTACCTATGATCCAAGCATAATCTCGATCGCCCTCGTTTCACTCCGGTCGAATTATGCTCCAATATAATCAAAGGAGAAAATATGTCTGTGACTTTTAACCATACCGGCATTACCGTCAAAGACCTTGATCATAGCGAAGCCATGTTCCGCGATCTTTTTGGCTTTGAAACAATTTCGAGAGCCGCGCGTGACCCGCAAATTATCTCTAAAGTCATTGGGGTTGAAAGCGCCGAGGTAGAAATCGCTTATATGCGCAGCTCCACCACAACGGTTGAATTATTGTGCTACTCCGCTCCCCACGACCAAAAGGCCTATACGCCACGTGCCTGTGATATTGGTTCACTCCATTTGGGTTTTAATGTACCCGACATCGATGCAGCTTTGGAGAAGGCAAAAAAATACGCACTTAACCTGATGGGTGATGTGGTGATTATTGATGCTGGCCCCAATAAAGGTTCACGCATCGCCTATTTAAGGGATCCGGTCGATGGCGTCGTATTAGAACTCATCCAACCTCCACTCAAGTAAACGATGACGTCAGGAACTAATTTCTTGAAGTCAAGAACATGGCGAGCAGCATCGAGCCCGGCGCGCCCAGTTACTCTCTTGTTCAGATTGCCAGTCAGAATCTGCTTAACTCGGAGCACCGTTTCCTCGTCCATGAGCAAGATTGATAGAGACATTCACTAAATAATTGAATCTACCGGGGTCCGGCTTAAGACTCATTATGGAAACTACTCTGCACAACACCAGCGGTAGCTCGATCTACAGAACGGGCGGAGGGAACCACTGCTGTGCCGCAGCTCTGACTGCGGCCTGCTGATCGAGGCGGTTCACCTAGAAATCCTGCCATGTCAGAGACGCGACAGTCGATTCCGGCCACAACTGACATCTAGCCGGTCTGCGCGTTTTCTTTCTTCAGAGCGGCAAGGCTTGAAATCGACGAGCTCCGCTTTCGCGGTTCACGGCGCGCGACCACCGGCCGGAGCTGGAGCATGGCACAGCACTGGCTCGACAAAGCTTCCGAGACAGGTGTCACCGCATCTTCAAATCCACCTTGCAGAACCCCCGCATCCTGCAGCGAGATGACCTTGAACCCGCGATCCGGTGTCACTTCACGATGGAAACCGAAATGCTAACCTTGCTGCCGACGACACGCAGCCATGTCTTCTGGATTTGGCGAGAAAACCACCCTAATGTTGCCTCGACAAATTTCCGGCAACGCAACAAAGCCCACGGCCGAGGCACAAAACATCTGGGAGGATAAAATGCTCGACGCAGGCAGTGTTCAACCACCCAAAGGAAGTCGTTTTGCGTTCCGAATTTTTGTTATTCTGCTTGCGGCAGGACGTTCGAGCCGAACGAGCTCGGTAGGAGCATCCAAATTACTGGCAGAATTCGAGGGCGTTGCTCTCGTGCGACGTTCCGCCCAAGTCGCGCTCGGTTCGAGCGCCCACGCTGTAATCGTGGTAACGGGTCATCGTCGATTTGAAATTGAAGCCGCACTAGATGGGCTGGGAGTCGAGTGCATCGAAAATACGAAATACGACCATGGGATGGCGACGTCGCTTACCACCGGGATATCGTACTGCGATGCACGAGGGGCGAATGCCGTATTGGTCCTACTTGCCGATATGCCAGGATTGACCACCGCCCATCTGGATAGACTTTTTGCAGCTTTCCGCTCGACCGACGGCGAAGTGGTGGTGCGTGCAATGGGAGATGGCAAACCCGGAAATCCCGTTATACTTCCAAAATCGTTATTCGAGACAATCGCGCGTCTCGAAGGCGATGTAGGGGCTCGCCAGATCTGTCCGTCGTCGAATGATTTGAGACTATTTTTGCTTTTGAAGATTGGAGTTTCCGGCTCGGTTTGGGGTTTGATTTAAGCGGCTTTGGTTTGGTGGTTCAAGCGGCGTTTTTTGATCGTG
>Ga0182737_1002334_pt1 | contig 15719 bp, 9 predicted proteins | sample eDN5th30CBELigOP_FD_128878 | JGI IMG/M metagenome (GOLD analysis project Ga0182737, IMG submission 128878) | Enriched Organic Plus compost microbial communities from Emeryville, California, USA - eDNA 5th pass 30_C BE-Lig OP (version 2) (version 2) ...
ATCTTCCAAGGCCGCCGCGTGTTGGTCGTGGGTGCCGGCAATAGCGGCTGCGATATCGCGGTCGAGGCCGCGCAGAATGCCTTGGCGACGTTTCAGAGCTTTCGCCGAGGGTATTACTTCATCCCCAAGTATCTACTAGGGGCACCAGCCGACCAGGGCGGCGACTTTTTGCATCGGTTGCGGCTGCCGCTCTGGGTGCGGCGAAAGCTCACGCATCTGCTGCTGCGGCTGAGCGTCGGCCGACCTGAGCAGTACGGGCTGCCGCGGCCCGACCATCAACTGTTTGAAACGCACCCCATCGTCAACACGCTGCTGCTGTACTACGTGCGGCACGGCGACATTCGGCCCAAGCCCGATATCGCCCGGCTCGACGGCGACTGGGTTCAGTTCGTGGACGGTACGCGGGAACAGATCGACGTGATTGTGTGTGCGACCGGCTACCGGCTGGTGTTTCCGTTTATTGACCACAAGTGGTTGAACTGGTTCGACGGCCGCCCGCAGCTCTACCGCAACGTGTTTCACCCGCGCTGCGATACGCTGTTTGTGGCGGGCATGATCCAACCCGACAGTGGCATCTTCTCGCTGGTTCACTGGCAAACCCGGGCGATTGGCCTGTTTCTCAAGTCGCTGCGTGAAGGCACGCAAGCGGCACCGATGCTGCAACGGTTGAAGGCTACGCAAGCCACGGCCGAAGACCTCGGCTCCGGCATCCATTACACGGCGAGCGAACGCCACTCGATCGAGGTCGAACACTGGAGCTACATGAAGCGGATGAAAGCTTTAGTGCGGCAGTTGGCCGAAGCCTCGGAAAAGAAGGTTCATGCCTAGCAGGCTAGCACCGCGCGACGACCGGTCCCCCGGCATGGCTCCCCGAGTGCGAACCTTTTGACGCCGCCGCGGCTCTTACTGCCAGCCCCCGGTACTTGCCGACGGGGCAAACGGTTCGCGACATAAGTTCCACGAGCACCAGGGAGCCTGATATGGGTTCAACCGCCGATGACCCCATTTCGTTCGACGACGTGCTGGCTGCCCGCGAGCGCATCGCTCCGTACCTTTCGCCCACGCCGCTGTATCGCTGGCCGGGCCTGGCCAGACGACTGGGCTGCGACTTTTTCCTCAAACACGAGAACCACCTGCCGACCGGGGCCTTCAAGGTGCGCGGCGGCATCAACCTGGTATCGGCCGCCAGCGACGATGAACGGAAACGAGGCTTCATTGCCGTATCGACCGGCAATCACGGCCAATCGCTGGCGTATGCGTGCAACCTGTTCAACGCGCCGCTCACGGTGATCATGCCCGAGGGCGCCAACCCCGGTAAGGTGCAAGCGATTCGCAACTGGGGCGCGGAGGTGATCGAGCATGGGCAGGATTTCGACGCCGCCCGCGAGTACTGCGAACAGCTCGTGGCCGAGCGAGGCTACCGCTACGTGCATTCGGCCAATGAGCCGTACCTGATTGCCGGCGTGGCCACCTGGGCCCTGGAAGTGCTGGAACAAGGGCCGCCGCCCGACGTGCTGCTGGTGCCCATCGGGCTAGGCAGCAGTGCCTCGGGGGCATCGCTGATCGCCGCCTGGCGCAGCCCCAACACCAAGGTGATCGGCGTCCAAGCTGAGAACGCAGCATCGGTGGCGCTCTCGTGGCGGCAGGGCAAGATGATCTCCACCGGCTCGGCCAACACCTGGGCCGAAGGGCTGGCGACTCGCGTGCCGGCGGAAATGACCTTCGGCATCCTGCGGCGGCACCTGCACGATGTGGTGCTGCTCTCCGAGGACGAACTGCGCCAGGCATGCCGACTGCTGCTGGAAGAAACCCACAATCTGGCCGAAGCCGCCGGCGCGGCCACCACCGCCGCCGCTCTCAAGCTCCGCGACCAGTTGCAAGGCAAACGGGTTGTGGGCGTGTTCTCCGGCGGCAATCTCGATCTGCGGGAACTGCCCAAGGTCCTCTCGGCCTAAGCGGTTCGCAACCTGCGGCATCTCTGGGGGGGCCGGCGCTGCGCCTCGCCCCGGCGGCAATAGTCGATTATGCTGGAAGGCTGGCCGGCACGTTTGGCCGCCCGCGGTGTGACCTTCTCGCGGGCAAGCCACGGCGTCCTCCCCACAGTGCGGGCCATTTGCCCTCCCGACCGACTATCCCGCCGCCGCAGGGGTGCGTACCTTCATGCCCGACAAGCTATCGATCGTCGTTCCCGTCCTGGACGAAGCGGAGAGCCTGCCGACGCTGTACGAGGAAATTACGGCGGTGGGGCGTCAGCATGGCTACGACCTCGAAATCATCTTTATCGACGACGGCTCGCGCGATACTTCGTGGCAGGTGATCCAGAAGCTGGCCGCGAGCGACGAACGCGTGCGCGGCATCCGGTTCCGCCGCAACTTCGGCAAGGCAGCCGCGCTAAGCGCCGGCTTTGACGCCGCCGAGGGCGACGTGGTGATGACGCTCGATGCCGATCTCCAGGACGATCCCCGTGAGATCCCGCGCTTTCTGGCCCAACTGGAAAGCGATCTCGACGTGGTCAGCGGCTGGAAGAAGGTCCGGCACGATCCCTGGCACAAGGTGCTGCCCAGCCGCGTGTTCAACGCCATGGTCAGCCGCCTGACCGGCGTCAGGCTGCACGACCACAACTGCGGCATGAAGTGCTACCGGCACGAAGTGCTCAGCGAAATCCGGCTGTACGGCGAACTGCACCGCTTTGTGCCGGTGCTGGCCCACGCCCGAGGCTTCCGCGTGGGCGAGATCGACATCGCCCACCGCCCCCGCAAGTTCGGCCACTCCAAGTACGGCTTCAAGCGGTTCATGAAGGGCTTCCTCGATCTGCTCACGGTGAAGTTTCTCACCGGGTACGGGCAGCGGCCGCAACACCTGCTGGGAACTATCGGCCTGCTGTGCTTTCTGGCGGGCGGATTGTGCCTGGCCTTTCTGACCGCGCTGTGGATCGTATCGCGGGTGTGGAGCGAACAATTTGGGCCGCCGGTGGACCTGCACCAGAGGGCATTGTTCTTTTACTCGCTGGGGGCCATGCTGCTGGGTGGCCAGTTGATGTCGGTGGGTTTTCTGGCTGAATTGATCACGGCGTATACCGGCCGCGATGCCGATACCTACTCCATCGCCGAGGAAACCCCGCCCCACACCGAGACCGGAATCCCCCATGAGCGATCAGCCTGAACGCCGCCCGGAGCCCAGCGGCGCTAAGGACCCTAAAGGCGTCTCGCACGAACCCTCGCAACCCGGCAGCCCGGCCGGCGAACCGCAGGCCGACGATCGCGCCAAGCGGCTGCGGTGGATGTGCTATTGGCTGCTAATCGCCGTGGCCGTGGGCGGCATGACCGGCCGCATCATGGCCGTGGATGCCGTCGATCAATATGCACTGGAGCGGTATCGCACCAGCCAACATCTTGAAGCCAAGCGGCAAGAACTCGTTGCCGCCGGCGTCGAAGGCGAAGCACTCCGCCAGCAGCTTGCTGACGAAGCCCGGCGTGCGGCCGCGCGGTTCCGCACCCGTCGCCCGTTCCTCAGCGGCAACGATCGCAGCCGGCTGTGCACGGTGCGTTCGCTGGTGGAGCACGGCACGTATGAAATCGACAAGATCGTCGATCAGCGGGGCTGGGACACCATCGACATGGTGATGCACCGCAACAGCGACGGCGAGATGCGGCGCTACTCCAGCAAGCCGCCGCTGCTCGCCACGCTGATCGCCGGCGAATACTGGGTGATCCACAAGCTGACCGGCCAAACGCTGGGCACGAAGCCGTACGAGATCGGCCGCGTGCTACTGTTCAGCGTGAACGTGTTGCCGCTGCTGTTGGCGTTTTACCTGCTCGCGCAAATCGTGGAACGGGTTGGCACCAGCGATTGGGGCCGAATGTTCGCCATGGCCGTGTTCACATTGGGCACGTTCCTCAATACGTTTGCGGTGGTGATCAACAACCACTTGCCTGGTGCGGTGAGCGTGGTCATTGCGCTATACGCCGCCGTGCGTATCTGGTGGGATGGCGAACGGCGGCTGCGTTACTTTGCCCTGGCCGGGTTCTTTGCCGCGTTTGCCGCCGCCTGCGAATTGCCGGCACTGTCGTTCTTTGGCCTGTTGGGGTTGGCCCTGCTGTACACCGCTCCCCGGGCAACCCTGATCGCGGGCGTGCCGGCGGTAGCCGTCGTTGCCGCGGCCTTCTTTGGCACCAACTATGTTGCTCACGATAGCTGGCGGCCACCCTACATGCACCGCTCCAAAACCAATCCTGAGGACAACTGGTACGACTACACCTATACCGACAGCCACGGCCGCTATCGCGAAAGCTACTGGCGCGAAGGCAACAAGATTGGGCTCGATCGCGGCGAACCCTCGGTCGCGCGCTACGCCTGGCATGTGACATTCGGCCATCACGGCATCTTTTCGCTCACGCCGGTCTGGCTGCTGACCGTGGCCGGCCTGGCAATAGGACTCGCGCGCACCAGCGATCCCAAGCTGCGAGGGCTGATGGCCTTTATTACGGCCCTCAGCGTGCTGTGCCTGTTGTTTTACATCTTCCGGCCGCTGGCCGACCGCAACTACGGCGGCATGACCTCCGGCTTCCGCTGGATGTTTTGGTTCGCGCCCATGTGGGCGATCGGGATGTTGCCAGCGCTCGATCGAATGCGCAGCCGCTGGCTATATGGCCTGGCCCTGGTGATGCTGGCGGCCTCGGTCCTCTCGGCCGCGTATCCCACCTGGAATCCTTGGACGCATCCATGGATCTATAACTACTGGTACCTGTAAGGATGCGTTGGCGCGTGCCACGGTGCTGCGAGCCGTGCAAACGTGGCGCACGCGGTGGTTGGAGACAACCCAATCCTAGCCCGACACGTCAGCGAGGGTTCTTCCTGCGTCGTGAGCAGCGTTCGCATCGGAAGCCTGACGCGCAAGCGAAGGAACACCGGGTACATGCGTAGTGATGACACGTCTTCGCCAAACGCTACCTAGCACGCCTGGGAGCAAGGCACGTGATGGGGTACATTGAACCTGATGGCACACGTGCCGCAGGGCAGCATTTCTCCACCATCACATCCTGACCACAAAGGCCCAGCGACCATGGCTACAGGTACGGTACGGCTTCACCGCGTGCTGCGCGCCTCGCCCGAGAAGGTTTATCGCGCGTTCGTCACCCCAGAGGCGTATGCCAAGTGGCTGCCGCCGTATGGCTTCACGGCCACGGTGCACCAGATGGACGCGCGAGTTGGCGGCACCTATCGGATGTCGTTCACCAACTTCACCACCGGCACCGCGCACACGTTTGGCGGCGAATACCTGGAACTGGTGCCTGGCGAGCGCATCGTTTACACCGACAAGTTCGAAGACCCGAACCTGCCCGGCGAGATGCGGACCACGATCACGCTTACCGCCGTTTCCTGCGGGACGGAGTTGAACGTGGTGCAGGAAGGCTTGCCGGAAGTGATCCCGGTGGCCGATTGCTACCTGGGCTGGCAGGAATCGCTGGCCCAACTGGCCAAACTCGTGGAGCCGGACATTCAGGATTGAGGACCTTGTCTCGCCGCGTTGAAGTCTGGCTTCCTAACCCGACGCGTCAGCGAGGGCTCTTCCTGCGTCTCTATAGATGCGTTCGCCCATAAGCCTGAAGCGCCAGCGAAGGAACACCAGGTACCCGCGCGGATATCACCCGTCCCCTCTCGCGCCCCGTCTCCCTCACCGCCAATGCCGGGTACGAGCGACCGGCGTACAAGCGCGGCCCCCACCGCCTATCCGCCCCCGCTCTCCAGTTTGGCACAGTGTTTGCATTTTGGCCTCGGCTCTGGCACCCCCAGCGTCGCCGCAGGAGGCCATGATGCGCCCCACTGGAAGTTCTCGCGACCTCGAAGCCCGCCGCCGTTACGCGGTGCAATTGGCAGAGGAACAAGGTTTATCGGCATCCGCAATCGCCGCCATGGTCGGCGTCAGCGAACGCACCGTGCGCCGCTGGCGTCAGCAAGCCCGGGAAGGCGGCGAACAGGCCTTGGCCGCCAAACCGCGCCCGGCTCCGGCCGCCAAATTGAACGTTCAACAGCGGGCAAAACTCGTCCAAATCCTGCTCCAGGGTGCGCGAGCAGCCGGCTTCAATCACGATACCTGGACCTGCGCCCGCGTGGCCGAAGTGATCCAGCGTGAGTTCGGCGTGGTGTACGACCTGGGGCATCTCAGCCGCGTTCTGCGGAGCTTGAACTGCAACCGGCAACTGCTGCAGCGGCCCCACCAAGAGCCGTTGGCCGACGTGCCCAGCTACGGTAGCGGCGTCGAAACGAACGCCTAGGAAAAAAATCGCCTTTCCGTCGGAGCCGCCTGGCTCGTACCGCGGACCTTGCCGCGCATCGGCGAGCAACCGCAGCGTGGTTTTACGCTGCCCAATGCTGTGTTCTCACTCCACGGAAGCGCACATCTCACGTTTTCATAAGGCGCGTGGTGAGCGATGAGCGCACATGCAACGCCCGGGTTCTAGGCGCGCACCTTGCATTTTTGAATCCCACCGCCGCTTCCATGAGACCGTGAAAACGCCGCGGATCTTCGCAGCGCCATCCGATGAACCGAGGGCAAGGCACGAATTACTGCGTGCGCGGTCTGCGCTGACCAGCGCTATCCTTTTCATAATTTCATCTCAAGCGTACACGCCGTTTTCCCGTCGCATACCATGGCAACCCAGCAGATATAACGGGTGACGCCAGCAATTATCACGACTGGCGGCATTTCTGCGGCTTATCCAACCCAGCGGCTCACCATCTTGGTTACGTGTCCGCCGTTTTCATCCCGTGTCCGCCGCGGACATTTTCAATACGCCACGCACTCGATTCCGTGGCGGGCAAACCTCTCCGATATAACGGGCGAATCACCTCAATAAGATTGCCTGGTTCACTTGGCTATCCGCGTTTCATCAGTTCGCGGTGCCGCTCTTCATTCACATTTCCATGATTTCGATGAGCGGGGGTTCGATTGGCGCGCGACGTGCTAATCATGCCGCTCGCTCAAGTGAAAAGTACCCGAATGACTCGGATGACTTTCCAACCCCGCAGGCATCACGCCTCACCCAACCATGCATACCTCAATCCTTCTCGTGATCGCTGACCAACCGCATCGGTGTCCCGAGACGAACCTTGGGCGCTGTCAACGCTGTTGTCGTTAGCTCCATCCCTGCGTGACCGGTTGGGCCAGAGTCTCGCTTCCGCTCGTGCCTCTGGAGGACCGGTAAACGCGGCGACGACATACGATCGTCCACGGCTACCTGGCTGAACCACTCTGCGGTCGGCCGCAACCCATTACTTCTTAATGGTCCTCGGCCGCCAACCCGGCTGCCATCCAGGTCCGTGCGCATACCGTACGCACTGCTCTCATGACGAGCAGTATTTGAACCATCGATTGAGAGGAACGGTACGATGTCGATTGAAGCTTTGAGAGTGCCCGTGCGCCCGTCAGATTCCCGTCGTGGGACACGTCAGGCTCTATTGATCGCAATGCTCTTTGGAATGTTCACGTTCGTGGGCTGAGGCCAGGGAACTGATCGGTCGCCCCAATGGCCATCCAACCATGATGACGCCACGCCAAGCCGCAACATGCTACCTGGTGCGCATGCAGCGCCGAAGTTAATGAAAGCTTCAGGTTCCAGCAGCAACCAGCGAACCTGACCGCACCTAGCGTACGTGAGAGGGAGTAGGAGGCCGTAGGGAGCATAAGTTCCCTGCGGCCTCCGCCTCTTGGTGTGGTTGTCAGTCGCGTCGCGCTAGTCCGCGCGCGTACCACGGCTCTGCGAGCCGGGCAATATGCGAATTGGGGAAGCCAGAAACGCAGCATCCAATCCGCGACGAAGCCCCGGCTCGCTCGCGCATCAGATACTAATAGACTTGCTGTATACGAAGCTCGACGCAGTTTCCGGTCCGCACGGCGGCGTCTACTTGCGGGCAACCGGATCAGTCAACAAAGCCAGGTCGGCATCGACCATCATCGCCACCAGTTCGCGGAAGGTCACGCTCGGTTCCCAGCCCAGGATCTGGCGGGCCTTGCTGGCATCGCCGCGCAGCCGATTCACTTCGGCCGGCCGCAAGAGCGCGGGATCGATCACCACGTACTTCTGCCAGTCCAGGCCGACGTGGGCAAACGCCTGTTCCACGAAATCGCGGACCGAATGCTGCTGGCCAGTGGCGATCACAAAGTCGTCGGGCTTGTCCTGCTGAAGCATCAGCCACATGGCCCGCACGTAATCGCCGGCGAAGCCCCAGTCGCGGCGGGCATCCAGGTTGCCTAGCCGCAGTTCGTTGGCGAGCCCCAGCTTGATGCGAGCTACGCCGTGGCTGATTTTGCGGGTGACAAACTCCTTACCCCGCAGCGGCGATTCGTGATTGAAGAGGATGCCCGAGCACGCGAACATGCCGTAGCTCTCACGGTAGTTGACCGTGATCCAGTGGCCGTAGACCTTGGCCACGCCATAAGGGCTGCGGGGCCAGAATGGCGTGCTCTCGTTCTGCGGCTCCTCCTGCACGCGGCCAAACATCTCGCTGCTGGACGCCTGGTAGAACCGGATGCTGCGATCCACCAGGCGGATGGCTTCGAGCATCCGCGTGACGCCCAAGGCCGTGAACTCGCCCGTCAGCAGCGGCTGATTCCAACTGGTGGGCACAAAGCTTTGGGCGGCCAGGTTGTAGATTTCGTGCGGCCGCACGTCGTCGACCAGGCGGACGATCGAAAGCTGGTCCAGCAGGTCAGCCTGGTGCAGGTGCACCTGGTCCTGAATGTCGTCGATGCGATCGTTGTTCTCGGCGCTCGACCGCCGCACCATCCCGTGGACTTCGTACCCTTGCTCAAGCAAGAAGCGGGCCAGGTATGCCCCGTCCTGGCCGGTGATGCCGGTGATTAGCGCGCGTTTGCGGGTCACGATCGAAGGAGTTGCCTGGTAAGGGGGAAAGTCGAACGATACGGCCGGCGGCGCCGCTGCATTGCCCCCAGGCGTTACCGCGCGAATCGCGGTAACGCCCAGGAGTGTGTTGTCATGCAGCCGCGCGAGAGGGCGGCCGTTACTCGGCTGCCGTGCCCGGTTCCTGATCGGCGGCTTCTACCGCTTCGGCCTCGTCGTTGTCGTTGGAGTCGTCGCGCGGCACGCGGACCACGGCGGCCAGCGTGTCGCCTTCGTCCAGGCCCATAATCCGCACACCCTGCGTGTTGCGGCCGATGGTGCTGATCTCGCGGCAGGCGACGCGCTGGATCTTACCCCGGGCAGAGATCATCAACACTTCGTCGTCGTCGCCCACGGCCACGATGCTGACCACCTGGCCGTTGCGCTGGGTGGTCTTGATATCGCGGATGCCCTTGCCGCCGCGGCGCTGGGTGCGGTACCGCATCGAGGAGCTGAGTTCCGAGGCATCGTCGCCGCCGTCGCCATCGGCATCGGTGTCCGGCGTTTCGGTTTCGGCCTCGGCGTCGTCCAGGTCTTCGGCGTTGCCGGTGAACTCGCTGTTGGGGCCAAACGGCGTGCGCTTGCCGTAGCCGTGTTCGCAGGCGGTGAGCAGCGTGGCATCGGGATCGGCCACCACCATGCCCACCAGGGCGTCGCCCTTGCGAAGGCTAATACCCTTCACGCCCGAGGTATTGCGGCCCATGGGGCGGGCATCGGCCTCGTTGAAGCGGATGACCATGCCGGAGGCCGTGGCCAGCACAACTTCGTCGCCGGGGCCGGTAACGACCACGTCGACCACTTCGTCGCCTTCGCGGAGCTTGATGGCGATGATGCCGCCCCGCAGCGGCCGGCTGTAGGCTTCCAGCGGCGTCTTTTTGATGAGGCCTTGCCGTGTGGCCATCATCAGGAAGCGGCCTTCCTCAAAGTTGCGGATGGCTCGGCAATCGGCGATCTTCTCGCCTTCGCTCAGGTTGAGCAGGTTGACCACCGCCCGGCCGCGGCTATCGCGCGCCAGGTTGGGCAGGTCGTACACCTTCTGCCAGTACACACGACCGAAGTTCGTGAAGAACATCAGGTAGTCATGCGTGCTGGCGACGAACAGGTGCTGGATCGGGTCCTCTTCCTCGGTCTTGGCGCCCTTCATGCCCTTGCCGCCGCGACGCTGCGCGCGGTAGGTGCTGACGGGCGTCCGCTTGATGTAGCCCTGGTGGCTGATCGTGACCACCATCGACTCTTCGGGAATGAGATCGCCGATGTCGATATTGCCCACTTCCTGATTGTCGATCTCGGTGCGGCGGGCGTCGGCGTGCTTGCGTTTGATCTCCAGCAGGTCTTCGCGAATGATCGCCAGGATGTTGGCATCGTCGGAGAGAATCCGCTGGTACTCGCGGATGTTCTCCATCAGCTTGCGGAACTCGTCGGCCAGCTTTTCCTGTTCGAGGTTGACCAACTGGCCCAGCGTCATCCGCAGGATGGCGTCGGCCTGGACCGGCGTCAGGTAATACACACCCGAGACGCCGCGTTCCTCCTGGAAAATGGCAAAGCCTTCTTCGCCCAGGGCACGCTCCATCATCGCGGCCGGGCATTCCACGCCCATCAACCGCTCCTTGGCCTCGGCCTGCGTGGTCGAGGTGCGGATGATGCGGATGATCTCGTCGATGTTGGCGTGGGCCAGCAGCAAGCCTTCGACGGTGTGCTTGCGGGTGAAGGCCCGGTTGAGCAGGAACCGCGTGCGGCGGCGGATCACAATCAGGCGGTGCCGAATGAATTCCTCGCACAGGGCCTTGATCGAGAGCTCGCGCGGCTTGCCGTCGACCAATGCCAGCAGGATGATCGAGAACGTATCCTGCAGCATCGAGTACTGGTAAAGCTGGTTCAGCACCACATCGGGATCGACGTCGCCCTTGTCGGTGCGTTTCTTCAGATCGACGACGATCTTCACCGGCTCTTTCAGGTCGCTGAAGTCGCGCACATCGTCGATACCGACGATCTTCTTTTCCTGGGCCAACTGCGCGATCTTTTCGACCACGCGGTCGCGGCTCTGCTGGTACGGGATCTCGGTGATGACGATCCGGTGCCGGCCCTTGTTTTCTTCAATGTGGCAGCGAGCCCGGACAACGATCGTGCCGCGGCCCGTGTGATACGCCCGACGAATGCCTGAGCGGCCGCAGATGATGCCGCCGGTGGGGAAGTCGGGGCCCTGGATGATGTCGAGCAGTTCATCGACGGTAACGTGCGGCTCGTCGATCACCTTGACCAGCGCGTCGCAGACTTCGCCGAGGTTGTGCGGCGGAATCGACGTGGCCATGCCCACCGCGATACCGCCGGCCCCGTTCACCAGCAGGTTGGGGAACTTGCTGGGCAGCACCGTGGGTTCCGTGCGCCGCTCGTCATAGGTGGGCACGAAGTCCACGGTGTCGAGGTTCAAGTCCTCGAGCATGAGCGCCGCAAAGGGCGACATGCGGGCTTCCGTGTACCGCATGGCCGCCGGAGGCAAGCCGGCGATCGAGCCGAAGTTCCCCTGCTTGTCCACCAGCACGTACCGCATGTTCCATTCCTGGGCCATGCGCACGAGGGTGGGATAGATCACCGCTTCACCGTGCGGGTGGTAGTTACCGCTGGTATCGCCGGAGATCTTGGCACACTTCACCCGGCTGGCGCCCGGCGTGAGGCTCAGATCGTTCATCGCCACCAGGATCCGCCGCTGCGACGGCTTGAGGCCGTCGCGCACGTCGGGCAGGGCGCGACTGACGATCACGCTCATCGAGTACGTGAGGTAGCTGTCCTTCAGCTCGTCCTCGATCGAACAGGCAATCGTCCGGCCCTGCCCCGTACCGTCGGATTCGGGCAGGGGAGGCGGGCCGCCGGGGGAGTTAGAATCGGTTGACAAGGAGCGTCCTTTCCGAACAAAAATCGGAGGGGGACGGCGCGGCTTATGTTCAATTTCTGCAAGAACTTAAAGCCGTCAGGCTGCCGCCCGTCAGAGACCTCCGTAGTATATCAGGTTCGGGGCCCTGGAGAAAGCGGTGAAGCTGCCGCTGCCAGCGCGCGCAGCAGCGAACAAACCGCACACGCAAACCATTTCCCAGCAAGCACTTACACCACCACGCCGCCGGTCAGGTGGCACGCGGCCAGCCGCCCACGCGCGCACGAATAGCAAGACACTCCGCGGCAGTAGCGCGCCAGGGGTGCAATCCCCCACGCCGGGGAAGCTATCGCGGCAGGCAAAACGGCCGCGTGGAGTAGCTCGCCGACCAGTGACTTACGACCAGACCCGCATCTGCATGCTGGGGCCCGTAGTGCAATCCAGGCGATCGATCTCGGCCATGGCCTTGAGGATCGCGCCCTCGGTCGTTTGGTGCGTCATGATGACCAGCGGCACGTGCGTGGCGTCGGCCGCTTGCGGCTCGTGCTGGATGATCGAAGCGATTGAGATGCCTTGCCGGCCCAGCGAACCAGTGATCTCGGCCATCACGCCGGGCCGGTCTTCGACGGTAAACCGCAGGTAATACCGGCCGGGGATACTGTCGGGGTTGGTGGGGCTCACCAGTGCGTAACGATCGGACCACAGCTCCAGCGTGCGGAACGTGATCGCCGTGCGGCCGACCACGGTGTCGATCAGGTCGGCCACTACGGCCGAAGCCGTGGGCATTTGGCCGGCTCCCAGGCCGTGGAAGAACACCCGCCCCACCGCGTCGCCCACCACGCTCACGGCGTTGTAGGCGCTGCGGACCTCGGCCAGCGGCGTGCCGATTTTGACGAGGGTGGGCGAAACGTGCAGCTCCAACCCCTCTGGCACCAATCGGGCCACCGCCAATAGCTTGATGCGGTAGCCGAGCTGCCGGGCGAACTTCATGTCGGCCGGGCTGACGTCCTGAATGCCGCGGCGTGAAATCTCCCGCCAGGGCACCCGGGCACCAAACGCCAGGTGTGCCAGGATGGCCAGTTTCTGGGCGGCATCGCTGCCGTCGACGTCCATCGTGGGATCCGCCTCGGCGTAGCCCAATCGCTGGGCTTCGCGGACGGCGTCGGCAAACTCCATCCCCTCCTCTTCCATCTGGGTGAGGATGAAGTTGCTGGTGCCGTTGAGGATCGCCTGGATGGAGTGAACCTGGTTGGCCGAGAGGCACTGGCTGATGTTGGCGATGATCGGGATCCCGCCTGCCACGGCCGCCTCGAAGGCGATCGAGCGCCCCAGCTCGCGAGCGCGATCGAACAGTTCCGGGCCATGCTCGGCCAGCAGGGCCTTGTTGGCGGTAACGATGTTTTTGCCGCTTTCCAGCAGCTTGAGCATGATCGTCCGCTCAGGCTCCAAGCCGCCGATGAGTTGCGCCACGGCCTCGATTTCAGGGTTTTCGGTGACGTCTTCCAGGCGGTCGGTGAGCACCCCTTCCGGCAGATCGACGTCGCGGTGCTTGTCGATGTCGCGCACCACGACCTTCTCGAGCCACAGCGTGCGGCCCGCGTGCCGCGCGGTTCGATCACCGTAATCGAGCAGCAGCCTGGCTACGCCAGTGCCCACGGTGCCTAAACCGACGATGGCAACTTTGGTCTTTTCCATGCGGGTGCCGGCGTGTGCCGGAGCAGAAATCGAGGGACGAACACCGCCAAGGCCGAGGCCAAAGGATGCCTCAGCGCAGCGGGGGAAGTTTTAACGTTGTCGTTAAAACCAGTCAGGATAGGTGGCCGCCGCAAGAGCCGTCAAGGTGCCGCGTCTGCCCGATGACCAGGGCCGCGGCTACCAGCCCCCCGGCAAAATCCTCCTAGCCTCCCCCGAGCCAGCGTTCCGGACTACGCACCGGTACAACCGGGCGTAAGCGACTGCCTTCCCCCCTCAGCCCCCGCTGGCGCAGCGTTTACGGTTTGGCCGTGCTGGCAGCGTTGCGACGAATGACCACCGGGCCTTGTTGCAGGTAGGGCGTTTGCTGCTGGGCCTGCTCATAAGTAACCCAGCTCGAGCTGCCAGCGTTGTAGAACGCCTTGTCGTCCGCACGGACATAGGCAAAGTGCAGCGGCTTTTCGTGAATCACCACGCGGTCGGGATAGACATCCATCAGGCACCAGCCCTGCCAGCCGCGTCCCACCACCGCCGTGCCACCGAGCACCAGGTACTGGGTCGCCTGCTGCTCGTGGCGCCACAGGCCGCGGTGATAATGCCCGCTCAAGCACAGCAGCACCCGGTGCTTGTCGATCAATTCCACCAGCCGGTCGCGGCCAGGCCCGATCTGGTTGTACACGCTGCGGCCGCGCTCGTTGTCCTGCCAAGGCGAGACGTGCACACATAGCACAATCTCCTGGCCCGCCTTATTGGCTTGGCTGAACTCTTCTTCGACAAAGGCCAATTGCTCGTCGCTCAGGCCGGCTCGATTGCCGATCGCATCGAGAAACACAAACCGCCAATCCCGATGCGTGAATGCGAAATCGGCCTGGGGATGAAAATGCTTCTGGAAAAGCGGCAGCCGCTCATGATTGCCGCGCACGAAGTAAGCCGGCCCCTTGAGCTTGCCGGCCAGGCTTTTCAGGTCGCGGTAGACGTTTTCGTCGTCGGCATCGTGCACCATGTCGCCCAATACCAGCGTCAAGGCAGCCCCCGAGCGATTGATCTGCTCGACAGCCTGGGCAAAGCGGGCCTTATCGGCCTCGTAGCCACCGAAACCAAGCTGCGGATCGCCGGTAATCGCCAGGCGGAACTGCAAGTCGTCCTCGGGCTGCGGCAGCAGCTCCCGCAGCGAGCGTCCTTCCGGCGGTTGGCGAGAGATCCGCAGACCATCGATTCGGGCAGGGCTATCGGCCGTGCCGCCCAAGCCCAGGAAAATGCGGTCCACTGGCTCGCGGCTGCACAGCGGCAGTTCCTCGCCCAATGGCTGGTCGTCAACCCAGGCGGCATAGGTGCCGCCGTCGAGGTCCAACCGCATCGTCAGCCGATACCACGTTTCGGCCAGCGGCAGATCGCGGTACGTCCGCCAGTAAGGCTGCTCCCACGACGCGTGGCAGCGGAGAACCGGCTTCTTGGCCCCTTGAGGCTCGTGCCGCTCGCCGGCCAGCCGGGCTACGGTCGCCCGCCCTGCCCTGGCGTCCAGATACAGGCCCCCAGTCCACGTGCTGGGCGGATGAAAATAGCAATCGATCCAGACCACGCCGTCGGTGAGCGGCCGATCCAGTTTTCGCGTGATGCCCCATGCGTCGGTGCGATAGTCCGCATCGTGGCTGACGGCCAGGGCGTGCGAACCGTTGCGGCCCAAGCCCGCGCGAACCGTCGCCACAGGCGGCTGGTCCTTGAATCCGCGAAACGCTTCCCAGCGGGCGGCCGTGCCAATGGCGGTGCCTGCGTCCAGATCATCAAACGATTCGCTTACCAGGGACGCGTCGCTGGGCTGCTCGGCCTGAATGTGCCCGGCGGCCATCAGGCATGCAGCCATCACCGCCACCACGACCAGCACGGGCTTACTTGGCACGCTCACCATCATGCGTCCTCGCAGCAGAGGCACAGGAAAACTCACGTCAATTGGTGGCGATTATCAGGGCGGCACCAGCACCATCGCAAGCGCGCAGTTCTTCGAGGCGGGCGATACCTACCCCCCCATTGGCATCGCAAACCAGAAAAGGCATCCACCCAGGCATGCTAGCCCTGACGGCCCGTACTGAGCTTCCCATTCACCCCCAAGCGCCCAGAATACGGCCAGTTGGTAAAGCGATTGTTGTATTTTCAGGCAGGCAGGCTTGATCGGGGCAAGCGCAAGTCTCCACGGAAGGGGCCTGCCAGCAGGCCCGAAAGAAATCATGCAAGTACTTAGGCCCGTGCGTGTTATAATTTAAGCG
>Ga0182737_1002337_pt1 | contig 15682 bp, 14 predicted proteins | sample eDN5th30CBELigOP_FD_128878 | JGI IMG/M metagenome (GOLD analysis project Ga0182737, IMG submission 128878) | Enriched Organic Plus compost microbial communities from Emeryville, California, USA - eDNA 5th pass 30_C BE-Lig OP (version 2) (version 2) ...
AAGGCGCTGGGCCTGGAAACCTGCGTGACGCTGGGCATGCTGCGCGACGGCCAGGCCGAGCAGCTCAAGGCCGCCGGCCTGGACTACTACAACCACAATCTGGACACGGCGCCCGAGTTCTACGGCAACGTGATCTCCACCCGCACCTACCAGGACCGGCTGGATACGCTGGAGCGCGTGCGCGAGGTCGGCATCGCGGTATGCTGCGGCGGCATCATCGGCATGGGCGAATCGCGCCGCACACGCGCCGGCCTGATCGCCCAGCTGGCCAACCTGGATCCCTACCCCGAATCCGTGCCCATCAACCACCTGGTCGCCGTCCCCGGCACGCCGCTGGCCGACGCCGCGGCGCTCGACCCGTTCGAGTTCGTGCGCACCATTGCCGCCGCGCGCATCGCCATGCCCCGTGCCGTGGTGCGGCTGTCGGCCGGCCGCGAGGCGCTGGACGACGGGATGCAGGCGCTATGCTTCCTGGCCGGCGCCAATTCCATTTTCTACGGCGATGCGCTGCTCACCACTGCCAATCCGCGCACCGAGGCCGACCGCCGGCTGCTGGAGCGGCTGGGCATGCGGGCGGCCGACGTCCACCCTTACAACGGCGCCCCGTCCGCCGCCGATTCCTCCTCTGCTACGGAGTCTCCATGTCGCTGACCCCCGGCCTGCTCTACCTGCTTGCCAGCGTCACCTGCAGCGTGACGGTGGCGGTACTGCTGAAACTGGCGCGCCGCCACGGCATCGACGTGCGCCAGGCCATCGCCAGCAACTACGCCATCGCCGCCCTGTTGTGCTGGCTGACGCTGGTGCCCGAACCGGCGCGTGCGATTGCCGGCATCCAGTCCTGGTCCGTGCTGCTGGCGCTGTGCGTGCTGATGCCCAGCGTGTTCCTGGCAATGGCGCAGTCGGTGCGCTATGCGGGCATCGTGCGCAGCGACGCGGCCCAACGACTGTCGCTCTTCATTCCCCTGCTGGCGGCCTTTGCGCTGTTCGGCGAAGACCTCACACTGCGCAAGTCGACGGCCATCCTGCTGGCCTTCGCGGCGCTGGCCCTGGTGCTGCGCCGCCCGCGCCAGGACGACGCTCCCGTGGAGGCCGGCGGACCGATCTGGCTGTGGCCGCTGGCCGTGTGGATAGGCTATGGGGTCATCGACGTGCTGTTCAAGACGCTGGCGCGCACGGGCACGGCCTTCGCCGGCGCGCTGCTGGCGATCTTCGTGCTGGCCGGCCTGCTGACGCTGGCCTACCTGCTGGCGCGCCGCACGCACTGGCAGGCGCGCAGCCTGGCGGCGGGCCTGGCGCTGGGCATGTTCAACTTCGCCAACATCTACACCTACATCCGCGCGCACCAGAGTCTGCCGGGCAACCCGGCGCTGGTGTTCGCCTCGATGAACATGGGCGTGATCGCGCTGGGCACGCTGGTGGGCGCCCTGGCCTTCCGCGAGAAGCTGAGCGGCCTGAACCTGCTGGGCCTGGTGCTGGCGCTGACGTCGATCGTGGCGATGATGCCGTAGTGCGGCGCGCGCCTCAGGTGCCGGTGCGCCCGCGGCGCAGTTCCGGCAGCGCCTCGTCGGCGCTTTCGGCGGCGCCGTGCGCGGCATCGGCCGGCCCCGGTGGGAATGCGCCCGCCCCCTCGTCCGCGGCAGGCGTCAGGCCTTCCGAGGCCGCCACGTCCGGCGGCAGCACGTCCAGCGGCGCCCCCGCCTCTTCGACGGGCGCCTCGCTTGCCGAGGCCGGCGGCGTCACCACGTCGGGCTGCGGCTCGGCCATCTCCATCGACACGTCCACCGCCGGATCGACGCGCGGATCCAGCGCGACGGACGCGGGCGAACTCTGCAGGGTATCGGGCATGGGCACGAAGTGCACCGGCGCCTCGTCGACCTGGTGGGCGCCCGTGACGCGCGCCGGGCGCACCTGCCAGACCAGGATCAGCGCGCACACCGAGATGAACACGTAGTACATCACGGGGCCGGCCAGCGTCATCAACGTGCCGGCCACCAGCGGTCCCAAGCAGGCGCCCACGCCGTAGGTCATCAGCAGGATGGCGCTGAGACCGACGCGGCGCTCCGATTCGATGTGGTCATTGGCGAAGGCCGCCCCCAGCGGATAGAGCGTGAACTGCAGCACGCCGAACACGCACGACAGCGCCACCATGACCCAGAACGGCAACGTGATCCAGCCCCACATGGCCACCGGCAGCACCACCAGCAGCAAAGCGTTGAAGCGGATCAGGCCGGCGCGGTTGATGCGGTCGGACAGCCACCCCATGGGCCATTGCGACAGCAGGCCACAGGTGACGGCCGAGGCCACGAAGATGGCGGCCTGCGAGTTGGACAGGCCATACTTGACGGCATAGACCGCGGCCAGGCCGTAGAAAGCGCCCGAGAGGTTGCCCGCCACGAACAGCACGGTCAGCGACAGCGGTACGCGCTTGATATAGAACGGGATGTCCAGCGGCGCCGGCAGTGGCGTGGGCGGGTGCGAACGCGCGGTGACGGCGATGGGCACCAGGCACAGCACCATGCACATGGCCACCAGCACCAGCGGGGCCTCGTTCAACGTGGTGTAGAAGGTAAGGGCCAGCTGGCCCAGCACGGTGCCCAGGCCGGACACCGCCATGTAGACGGAGAACACGCGGCCGCGCAGGTGGTTCTCGGTCTGCTCGTTGAGCCAGCTCTCGATCACCATCAGCTCGGTCACCATGACGATGCCGGCCATGATGCGCAGCGGCAGCCACAGCTGCACCTGGCCGATCATCATCTGCAACAGGATCATGCTGGTGGCGACCGCGGCGCAGGCGGAGAAGGCGCGGATGTGGCCGACGCGGATGATCAGCCGGTGGCCCATCCGGGCGCCGCAGACCAGGCCCAGGTAGTAGCCGGCCATCAGGACGCCGATCCAGACCTCGCTGACGGACTGCTGCGTCAGGCGCAGGCCCATATAGGTATTGAACAGGCCCGTGCCCACCAGCATCAGCAGCGTGGCGGCATACAAGGGCGAAAACGACGACAGGGTGCTCAGCATGGCAACGCGGCGGGGCCGCGGCGAGGACGGGCGGCGCGCCTCGGGCGGAGGCGGCGCCGCGGGCAATACGGAAGGATCAGAGTTGCGACAGCAGCGTGTCGACGTCGCTGACTTCGAACTTGCCGGGGGCCTCGACGTTCAGCTTCGTGACCACGCCGTCTTCGATCAACGCCGAATAGCGTTGCGAACGCACACCCATGCCGCGCTGCGTCAGGTCCAGCTCCAGCCCCAGCGCGCGCGTCCAGAGCGCGGCGCCGTCGGCCAGCATGCGGACCTTGCCACCGGCCTTCTGCTCGCGGCCCCACGCCCCCATGACGAAGGCATCGTTGACCGACACGCACCAGATCTCGTCCACGCCCTTGTCGCGCAGCGCCTGGGCCTTGTTGACGAAGCCGGGCAGGTGCTTGGCCGAGCAGGTGGGCGTGAAGGCGCCCGGGACGGCGAACAGGGCGATCTTCTTGCCCTTGACCAGGTCGGCGACCTGGAAGGCGTTGGGGCCGAGCTGGCAGCCCTCGGTTTCGGTGTCGATGAATTCGGTCAGGGTACCGTCGGGCAACCGGTCGCCGGCTTTGATGGTCATGGACCTCTCCGTGATGGGAATGGAGGAACGGCGGCCCGATGCCGCCGTACGCAGCCTCCATGATAGACCGCCTGGACGCGCTGGAGGCCCCGGGCGGCAGGCAGAGGCTCCTGCGCCGGGGCGGACGGCCTCAGCCCGCCAGGCCGTGGCCGGCGAACCAGTCCATCATCCGCTTCCAGGCCTGCTCGGCCTCGGTCTTGCGGTAGCTGGGGCGGTAGTCGGCGTGGAAGGCGTGCCCCGCCTCGGGGTAGACGTCGATGCGCGAGGCGCGGGCGGCCTCGGGCCCCTTGGCCAGCGCCGCCCGCATCTTGTCCACGTCTTCCTGCGGGATGCCGGCGTCCTTGCCGCCGTAGGCGCCCAGCACGGGCGCCTTCAGGGCGTCGACCCGGCTGAGCACCGAGGCGGGTTTCAGCTCGGTGGGCTGGCCGCCCAGGTGGCCATACCAGGCGGCCCCGGCCTTCAGTGCCGGGTTGTGCGCGGCGTACAGCCACACGATGCGACCGCCCCAGCAAAAGCCCAGGATGCCCAGCTTGTCGGCCGCGCCGCCCTGCCCGGCGGCCCACTTGGCGGTGGCGTCCAGGTCGGCCAGGACCTGGGCGTCGCCGGCCTTGTCCACCACCTCGGCGCGCAGCGTGGGGATGTCGGTGTATTTGGACGGGTCGCCGTAGCGGGCGAAGAGCTCGGGCGCGATGGCCAGGTAGCCCGCGTGCGCCAGGCGGCGGCAGACGTCCTGGATGTACTCGTGCACGCCGAAGATCTCGGACACGACCAGCAGCGTGGCCAGGCCCTGCTTGCCGGCCGGGGCGGCGCGGTAGGCAGGCATGTGGCCGTCGGCGGTGGGGATCTGCACGCGCCCGGCGGTCAGGCCCGTGGCATCGGTGTGGATGGCGGTTTGCGCCACGGCCTGGCCGGCCGCCAGCGAAAAGCCGGCGGCCACGCCGGTGGCCATGAAGCCGCGGCGCGATACGCGCAGCGGCGGGAGCAGGCTGTCGAACTCGGGATCTTGGACTTCCATTGCGAGCCTCCGGAGGGATGGGATACAGCGGGTTGCGACGGGGTGCGACGGTTACTGCAAGGAGAAATCGACGCGCGTGGCCTTGCCTTCATCCTTGATGTCGTCCGTGGCGAGCTTGGACGCCACCACGAAAATGCGGTCGGCCGGGCCTATGGCCTGCAACTGCTCGTATACCGCCTGGGCTCGGGCGTCGGCCAGCTGGCGCAGGGCCTGGCGCGAGACCGGCGCGGCCTTCAGCAGCATGGCTTCCATCTGGTCCGCGGGTAATGACTTGGCCATGCCGATGAAGTTCCGGGGCTTGTCCTTGAGGTCGGTGTCGTCGTAGACCTCTTCCAGGTACTCGGCGCGCTCCTGCGCGGAAACCTGCACAGCGTCGGGATCGGGCTTGCGGCCGCGGCCGGCCGTGTCGGCCGCCTTGGCCATGCGGATGCGCCGCTCCAGCCAGGCCCGGCGCAGCGCGGCCTCGTCGGCCTCGGGGTCGACGCGGCCGATCACGTCGAGCTTCAGCGAGGGGCGGTCGTTCAGCGCCTTGGCCAGCGTCTCGATGCTGGAGCGGGCCGCCTCGTCGATCTCCGCGCTGCCGGGCGCGAACTCGACGTACGACAGCTCCTCGCCGCTGCCGAAGGCCGAGGCCAGCAGCTGGAACGGCGAGGTGACGGCCTTGACGAGCAGGTTCATCACCACGCGCAGGATGATGCCCCCCACCGAGAATTGCGGGTCGTCCAGCGAACCCGAGATCGGCAGGTTGATGTCGATATTGCCGCGACTGTCCTTCAGGAGCGCCACCGCCAGCAGCACCGGCAGCTGCACCGCATCGGGGCTGTCGGTTTTCTTGCCAAACGTGAGCTGGTTGAGCACCACGCGGTTGCTGGCCTGCAGCTCGCGCCCCTTGATCTGGTAGCGCACGTCCAGCGACAGCTTGCCGCGCTGGATGGGATAGCCCACGTACTTGGCGGAATAGGTGGTGAAGCGCGGCAGGTCCACACCCTTGGCCGAAGCCTTGAGGTCCAGCGACAGGAATTTCTCGAAGGGCTGCACCGTGCCCGACACCGAGAACGGCGCACTGCGGTAGACCCGGCCCGCCACGCTGACGCGTGCCGGCGTGGGCTTGGTGGACGATACGGACGACACCGAGCCTTCGACGCTGGACAGCTCGGCGCGGTAGTTGGGCCGCACGAAGCGGTCGTTGAAGGTCATGCGGCCGCGCTTGAGCGTGACCTGGCCGATGGCGATGTCCGGCATGGCAGATGCCGGCTTGGCAGGGGCAGCCGCGGCCGCGCGTGTCTGCGTGTCCTGCGTGATGGAGCCGCCCGCCTGGCCAGGCTCGGCCACCAGGTCGAGCACGTTCAACCGGCCTTGCGGGTTGAGCAGCACGTTGCCGTAGAAGTCCTCCAGCGCGATGTTGCCCAGGTTCAGGCCCAGGCGCTCGCCCGCCACCGAGATGTCCATGCCGGAAAAACCCAGGTGCTTCCAATTGAGGAAGTCGGCCCGGTTGACCCGGTCGTCCAGCGCGAAGTCGTCGACGTCGACCGCGCCGTGCCAGGCGGCGCGCAACGGCGTATTGCCCTGGGCCGCCGCGAACTCCGCCTGGCCACGTGCGCCCACGGTGACGCTGCGCACGCTGGCGTTGAGCCGGGAGGCGGCGTAGGGCGCCAGCGAGGCCAGGTCCAGGTTGGCCAGGTCCACCGAGGTTTTCAGCGACAGCGGCTGCGGCACCAGCGTGCCTTGCAGCGCCAGCCGGCCCTTGTCCTGGATGCCGTCGGCCTGCAGCGTGAAGGCGGCCGGGCGGGAGTCGGCGGCCAGGCGGTCGGCCGTCAGCACCAGCGATCCCAGCTTCAGGGCCACGGCCGGCTTGGTGCTCTCGTCGCGCACCGCCACGCCGGACAGCTCGGCACGCACGTCGCGCGCCTCGGCCTGCGTGCCCGCGACGTGCACCCGCGCCCGCAGGCCCAGGTGCCCCTGCTCCAGCAGCACCGGCGCGTAGTGGCGCACCAGCGGCGCGAAGGGCGCCAGCGCCACGTCGCCCAGCTGCACGTCGGCGTCCAGCGCCAGCGGCTGCAGCCTCAACGGCGACTTGGCGCGCAGCCAGCCGCCGGTGCCCGGATCGTCCATGGACAGCCAGAGCTGGATGGGCTGGCCGGCAGCCTGCGGCATGGCGATGTTCTCGGCCGTGAGCGACAGGCCGCGCAGGCGGTAATCCAGGCCCGACGGGTCGTCGCGCACCAGCACGGCGGCGTCCTCGACGTTGACGGCGTCGACGGCGACGTGCCAGGGCTGCTCCGTGGTGGGCGCGGCAGCAGGCGCCGTCGCAGGCGCGGCGGCATCGGCCGGTGGGGCCGTGGCGGCGGGCGCCCCGTTGCCCGCCGGGCCCGCGGGTGGTGGCGCCGCAGGAACCGCGTCCGTCGGAGGTGCCGGCCGGGTTGCGCCGCCCGCTGCGGTCAGCTGGTCGATCACTCGCAGCCAGTTCAGCTGCTGCCGGGTGTCGCGCCGCACGCTGGCGCGCGGACCGGCCAGCTGCACGGCGCCCACGCTGAGCGTGCGCGCGATCGGCTCGAACGCCACGCGTTCGACGTTGAGATAGTCCCACGACAACAACGGCTGGCCGTCGCGCTCGCGCAGGTCGAACTGGCGCAGGCCCACGTCGCCCTGCACGCGGATGCGCGGCGGACCGTCCGGCGGCTGCTCGAACAGGACCTGCAGATCGGAATCCAGTAGGCCGCGCTGCAGCTGCACAGGCAGCTTCAGCGGCCATGCATCGGCCCATTTCTCCAGCTCCAGGCCGGAGAACGCCACGTTCAGGGACGACGCGCGCGTCGTGTCGAAAGGCCGGGTGGTGCCGTCCATGCGAAACGGACTGCCGTTGATGCGCAAGTGCAGGCGCGGCAGCACGTCGATGTCGGTCGCGTAGGCAAAGGTGGAAACGAACGGCACGCCCAGGCTCAGGTCGTCGATGACCTGGCGCCGGCCGGTGACGCGATCGTCCAGCGTCACCACGCCGCCGTCGAGCCTGATGTTGTTCAGCGAGAAGCGGGGCAGGCCGCCGTCGGCCTCGGGCTCGGGCGGCTTGCCCGCGGCCATATCGGCCAGCCGTTGCTGGATGTCGGAAAAATTGAAGCGGGTCACGTCCTCGCGCACCAGCGTCAGCTTGGGCTGGCGCACGGTGATGGAATCGACCACCGGCGCCAGGAACGCCAGCGAGGCCCACGAGGCGCTGAGGTCGAGCTCGACCACTTCGAGCAGCGGCGCGGCGCCGGGCTGCGCGATGGACAGTTCGTGCGCGCGCAGCGTAAGCGTGAAGGGGTTAAAGCTGATGTCGCCGACACCGACCTGCCGGCCGAGCATGGCGGAGACGTCGTCGGTGAGCACGGTGCGCAGCACCTTGGGCACCTGCCAGGCCGCCAGGCCCAGCAATGCGAGCACGGCGAGCGCCACGCCCAGGAGAATCTTGATGAAACGGCGACTGACCCTGACTCCCGGCATCCGCAAGGGCATGCAACATCTCCCGACATGGACTGCGGGGATTATCGCGCCTGGGTCACGGCTCGTCTATCATAGGAATGGACGCGGCCCGGCGCCCTCGGTGGCGGCCGTGCCCTTTCAATCCTTTACAAACCCGAGCTTTTCCGCCCATGCCGTCTTCCCTTCCCGCGCTCAGCCACCTGGACGAGTCCGGCCAGATTCGCATGGTCGACGTCGGCGCCAAGACCGACACCGACCGCGTGGCCATCGCCCGCGCCCGCGTGCGCATGAACGCGCACGCCTACGGCCTGCTTACCGCGCCCGGCCAAGGCAAGGGCGAAGTCCTCAACACCGCCCGCGTGGCGGCCGTGCTGGCCGCCAAGCGCTGCGCCGAACTCATCCCGCTGTGCCACAGCCTGCCCCTGTCTTTCGTGGGCATCGATTTCGCCCTGCAGGACGATGCCCACAGCGTCGAGGTGCGCGCCACCTGCCGCACCCAGTACAAGACCGGCGTCGAGATGGAAGCCATGACCGCCTGCAGCGTGGCCGCCCTCACCATCTACGACATGTGCAAGGCGGCTGACAAGGGCATCGTGATCGAACAGATACGCCTGGAATACAAGGCCGGAGGTAAAAGCGGTGAATGGCGCAACGATTAACCTGCTGTACTTCGCCCGCGTGGCGGAACTGGTCGGCAAGCGCTCCGAGACCTGGCCGCTGGCCGATGCGACCACCGGCGCGCAATTGCTGGCGGCCCTGCAGCAGCGCTATCCCCAGCTCGGCCCGGCTGCGCGCCTGAGGCTAGCGGTCAACCACGAGCATGCCAAGGCCACCGCCGCGGTGCGCCCGGGCGACGAAGTCGCGATCTTCGAGCCCGTCACCGGAGGCTGAGGCCATGATCCTCGTCCAGGAAGCCGACTTCGACGGCGCCGCCCTGGCGGCCGGCCTGCGCGCGCGCGCCGGCGCACAGGCCGGCGCCCTGGTCACCTTCACGGGCTACGTGCGCGACTTCGCGCCCGGCCAGCCCACCGAAACGCTGTTCCTCGAACACTATCCCGGCATGTGCGAGCGCGAGCTCGAAACCATCGCCGCCACGGCGCGGCAACGCTGGAACCTGGCGGGCACCGTCATCGCCCACCGCGTCGGCGCGCTGCCGCGCGAGGCGCAGATCGTCTTCGTGGCCGCCGCCAGCGCACATCGGGGCGATGCCTTCCGCGGCTGCGAATACATCATCGACGCGCTGAAGACCCGTGCGCCCTTCTGGAAACGCGAGACGCTGGCCGGTGGCGAGCGCTTCTGGGTCCAGCAGCGCGAGGCCGACCACGAACGGACGCAGGCCTGGGACGCCGGCGCCGTTGCCGACAACAAGGAAGAACAATCATGAGCACCCCCGCCGAACCGATCTCGCTGGCCTGCGCCATCCTCACCGTCAGCGACACGCGCACCGCCGGCGACGACACCTCGGGCAACCTGCTGGCCGAGAACGTGGCCCATGCCGGCCACGTCTGCGTCAAGCGCGACATCGTGCGCGACAACGTCTACCAGATCCGCCGCGTACTCAGCGACTGGATCGCCGATCCGGCCGTGCAGGTCATCCTCACCACCGGCGGCACGGGGTTCTCGCACCGCGACTCCACGCCCGAGGCCGTCGCGCCGCTGTTCGACAAGGAGATCACCGGTTTCGGCGAGCTGTTCCGCCAGCTCTCGTACGCCGAGATCGGCAGCTCCACCATCCAGTCGCGCGCGCTGGCCGGCTATGCCAACGACACCGTCATCTTCTGCATGCCGGGCTCGAACCACGCGTGCCAGACCGCCTGGGACAAGATCATCCGCGAACAGCTCGACAGCGGCTTCAAGCCCTGCAACTTCGCCACCCACCTGCATCGCCGCACCCAAGACGCGGCCTAGGCTCTACCCATGCTCGAATTCGACCAGGCACAGGCCCGGCTGGCCGAGGCCGCCCCTGCCCCCACTCGCACCGAAACCGTCGCGCTGGCCGAGGCGGCCGGCCGCGTGCTGGCCACAGATCTGCAGGCCACGCTGGACCTGCCGCCCGCCGACAACAGCGCCATGGACGGCTACGCCATCCGCCACGCCGACTACCAGGCCGGCGCGCACCTGCCCATTCAGCAGCGCACCTACGCGGGCGACATGCCCCAACCGCTGCAGCCCGGCCAGGCCACGCGCCTGTTCACCGGCAGCCTGGTCCCCGCGGGCGCCGACACCGTGGTCATGCAGGAAGACGCGCGCGAGGCCGACGGCCACGTCGAGATCCTGCGCGAACCGCGCCCGGGCCAGCACGTGCGCCTGCGCGGGGAAGACACCCGCGCGGGCCGACCGCTGCTGCCGGCCGGCACGCTGCTGCAGGCCGCGCACGTGGCGCTGCTGGCGTCGCAGGGCCTGGCCCAGGTGCCGGTCTACGCGCGCCTGCGCGTGGGCGTGCTGACCACCGGCGACGAACTCGTCGTCCCGGGCCAGCCGCGCGCGGAGGAGCAGATCTACAACTCCAACGGCCCCATGCTGGCGGCGCTGGTGCGCGGCATGGGCGCCGATCCCGTCCACGTGCTGCACGCGCGCGACGACGAGGCCTCGCTGCACCAGGCCCTGCGCACGCTGGCGGCCGACTGCGACCTGATCCTCAGCGTGGGCGGCGTGTCGGTAGGCGAACGCGACCTGGTCAAGCCCGCCATCGAATCGCTGGGCGGCGAGCTGGCGCTGTGGAAGGTGCGCATGAAGCCGGGCAAGCCGGTGGCGCTGGCCCGCATCCAGGACAAGCCCATCGTGTGCCTGCCCGGCAATCCCGTGTCGGCCTACGCGGTCTTCGCGGTGCTGGTCTCGCCGATGTTGCGCGCCATGCAGGGCCGCACCGAAATCTACCCGCCGGTGCAGCGCGTGCCATTGCGCACCGACCGCCCACGCCAGGACAGCCGCGAGGAATTCCTGCGCGTGCAACTACAGTTCGACGACGCCGGTGCGGCCCGGCTGGTGCCGTATGCCCACCAGGGCTCGGGCGTGATCAGCTCCATGCCGTGGGCAACCGGGCTGGCCCGCCTGCCATACGACGTGCTGGTCGAGGATGGGGCGGCAGTGCGCTATTACGATCTGCGGCATTGGCTTGGCTAGCGCTTTCTTTTCGCTTTCTTTTCTTTGCGCGCGGATTAAGGTTCTTTAGACGCATCGCCGTCATGGGCCCAGGCCACCGCGGCCAAGTCGTCGGGCTCGGGCGCGCCATCAGGCGCCCTCGGTCGCCCTGCGGGCGACTACCCCTCCTCCAATTGGCCGCGGTGGCCTGGGCCCATGACGGCGATGCTCCAATGACGTAATGCCCCGGCAGCTAACTGGGTTCGTGCATTCGGCCATCTCGATTCAACGCCGCGCAAGCGTCACTTACCAACGAGATGCAGCGACGCAACTGTTTGATGTCACTCGCAGCAACACAGCCGCCCGACGTCACTGCAGCGCCATGGCTGTCCGCTGTCATGAGTCCGCCATGCCCGAAGCGCGGCGGACGCCTCAAGAACACAAACACCCGGCCCTCAACAACACACCCCTCCGGCAACGCCGACCTACCCCCCCGTAAGCCCCCGCGCCCGCCCCAGACCCCCGGGCGTATTCACATTCAAGAACGCCTGCGGCGCATCATCGAACGACACTTCCACGGCGCCGACGCGCGCCTGCCACAGCTCCACCTTGCGGTCGCCGCCGCGCAGGTAGTCGTCCAGGTCGGCCGCCAGCGCCGTGCGCACGGCCATGCAGACCGAATGCCGGCGCCCCCCTGCGCAGGCCACCGCGAGCGGTGCACTCGCCGCATCGGCCGCGGCCAGCAGGCGCGCGGCCAGGTCGATGGGCAGGAACGGGGTGTCGCACGGTACCGTCACCAGCCATTCGCCGGCCCAGGCCGCCAGGCCCGCGGCGACGCCGGCCAGCGGACCGGCCCCTGCGGCCCGCGCCGGCGCGTCGGGCACCACGCGGCCATAGGCGGCATAGCGGTCGGCGTTGCGGTTGGCGCTGACCAGCAGCGCCTGTACCTGCGGCGCCAGGCGCGCCGCCACGTGGGCCACCAGCGGGCGGCCCGCCAGGTCCAGCCAGCCTTTGTCGGCCTCGCCCATGCGGACGCCGCGGCCACCAGCCAGGATCAGGCCGCCGATGCCGGCGGCCGGGCGGGCGGGTTCAACCACCGATGTAGCTCATTTCGATCTTGGGTGGCGCATCGCCGCCGGTGGGCGGCGTGGACTCGGCGCGGCGCTCGGAATAGTTGTCGGCCCGGCCGCCCCAGATGCCCGCCAGCCGCGCGGCCAGTTGCTCGTCGGTGTGGCCGCCGCGCAGCGGGGCGCGCAGGTCGTGGCCCTGCCCGGCAAACAGGCACAGGAACAGTTTGCCCTCGGGCGACAGCCGCGCGCGCGTACAGCCCTCGCAGAAGGCATGCGACACGCTGGAGATGACGCCGATTTCCCCGGCGCCATCGAGGTAGCGCCAGCGCTCGGCCACGCGGCCCATGGGGTCGGCTTGAACCGCCTGCAGCGGAAACTCGGCGCCGATGCGCGCAAGCACCTCGGTGCTGGGCAGGACCTCGGCCAGGTTCCAGCCGTTGGTGCTGCCTACGTCCATGTATTCGATGAAGCGCAGCACGTGGCCCGTGCCGCGAAAGCGCCGCGCCATGGGCAGGATCTGGTCGTCGTTGACGCCGCGGCGCACCACCATGTTGACCTTGACGGGCGCCAGGCCCGCCTCGGCTGCGGCGTCGATGCCGCGCAGCACGTCGTCGGGCGTGAAGTGGCTGTCGCTCATGCGCGCGAACATCGCCGGATCGAGCGCGTCGAGGCTGACGGTGACACGCGTGAGGCCCGCGTCTTTCAGCGTACGGGCCTTGCGCGCCAGCAGCACGCCATTGGTGGTAAGGGTAAGGTCCAGGGGTCGGCCCTGCGGCGTGCGCAGCCCGGCCAGCATGCCGATAAGCGTCTCGATGTTCTTGCGCAGCAGCGGCTCGCCGCCGGTAAGGCGGATCTTCTCGGTGCCCAGCCGCACGAACACGCCGGCCAGCCGCGTGATCTCCTCGAACGACAGCAGCGCCGAATGCGGCATGAACGCATAGTTGCCGTCGAACACCTCGCGCGGCATGCAGTACGTGCAGCGGAAGTTGCAGCGGTCGGTGACGGAAATGCGCAGGTCGCGCAGCGGCCTGGCGCGCCGGTCGAGCAGCGGCTGCCCGGCCGGTGGCACCGCGCCGGCAGGCGCATCGGCATCGCCGGATTGGCGATGGTCGGCCAGGAAGATCACTTTGCTCATTCGGTAATGATATCGCGCGTCCCGCGGATTTGGCCGCGGGCCGGTCCGGGAACGGGATGCTAGGGGAATGCCTCTTTCAGGGTCAGCAGCCGGCCGGTCTCGGAGGCGTCGTAGCCCACCAGCTGGCTGACATAGCCGACGTATTCCGGGCCGCGCATGATTTCCAGCAGGTCGCGCATGGCCGGCGAATCCAGCGCCGCGCGCCGGATGGCAAAGAAATAGCGCTCTCGCACCAGCGGGATGAATCCCAGGCCGAAGCGCCACGCGGCGGTTTCCACGCCCACGCCCGTGTCGGCCATGCCGCTGGCGATGTGCGCCGCGATGGCCATGTGGGTGAACTCGTTGGTTTCGTAGCCACGCACCTGGCTGATGGACACGCCGGCGCGCTCCAGCATCACCCCCACCAGGTAGCGCGTGCTGGAACCGATCTGGCGGTTGACGAAGCGCACGTCGGGCCGGGCCAGGTCGGCCATGCCCTCGATCTGCTTGGGATTGCCCGGCATGACGAACAGCCCCGTGTTGCGCACGGCCAGGTGGATGAGCAGATAGTCGTCGGGATGCAGCCAGGGCTCGTAGCGCGCCATGATGGCCGACTCGAATTCGCCGCACGGAATCTGGAAGCCGGCCAGGTCGCACTCGCGCCGCTCCAGCGATGCCAGCGCCTCGATCGCCGTGCGGTAGCGCAGCTCCAGGCCGGGACTGCGGCCGCTCATGTGCTGCATCAGCGCCTCGACCGCGAAGCCGTGGCTGGCGTGCAGGCGCAGGTGCGGACCGCCCTGCGGCAGCAGGCGCTCCAGTTCTTCCTGCAGTTCCGAGGCCATGCTGTCCAGCGTGGGCATCAGGCGTGCCTCGATGCGGCGGTTGGCCCACAGCAGGCGCTGCGCGAACTCGGACAGCTGGGTGCCCTGGCGGCGCCGGGTGATGAGCAGCTGGGTGCCGAAGATGCCCTCGAAGCGCCGCAGCACGCCCCATGCATGCCGGTACGACAGGCCGCAGGCGCGGCACGCGCCGGCGATGTTGCCGGTGGCGTCGATGGCCGACAACAGGGCCAGCACGTCCTGCAGCGGCACGCCGTCGGGCTCCTGGGGGCCGCCCAGCAACCACTGCGGGCGCAAGCCGAGCTGAAATTTATATGTCATTTATTTCTTATTGAGCCCGCAAAAAACCCGGATTAAAGTACCCGCAAGCCAAGTTCCGCCCGGTTATATATGCAATTCAAAGCATATTAATCACCTGCCGGGCCGCTTGCAACACAACAATGGATATAGACGCGGTCCGCTTGTCGCGGGGCCGCACCGGAAGGAGAACAGCCATGCGCCAGCGCGAGGCGAAATCCGATCTGTCGTCCAGCGGCGGTGCCCGCGGCGGAGATCTAGCCCTGGCCGACGCCCAGTCGTCGGCATCCCCCTCCATCGCCGCTGCCGCCCGCATCGCAGCCCGGCGCAAGGACGAGCCCGGCGCCCTGCTGCCCATCCTGCACGATATCCAGGACGAACTCGGCTGTATCCCGCCCGAAACGGTGCCCCACGTGGCAGCCGCGCTGAACCTGTCGCGCGCCGAGGTGCACGGCGTCATCACTTTCTACCCCCACTTCCGCTCCGCGCCCGCCGGGCGCCACACGCTGGAAGTGTGCCGCGCCGAGTCCTGTCAGGCGCTGGGCGCCGAAGGCCTGGCCGAACACGCGCGCCGCCGCCTGGGCTGCGACTTTCACGCCACCAGCGGCGACGGCGCCTTCTCGCTCGAGCCCGTCTACTGCCTCGGCCTGTGCGCGCAGTCGCCCGCCGTCATGCTCGACGGCCAGCCGCACGCGCGCATCACGCCCGAACGGCTCGACCGCCTGCTCGACGCGGCCCTGCAGAACGAGAAGGAGGCCGTGCAATGAGCGCCCCCGTCACCGTCTACGTGCCGCGCGACGCCGCCGCCCTGGCCATGGGAGCCGACGCGGTCGCGCGCGCCATCGAACAGGAAGCCCAACGGCGCGGCCAGCCCGTCACGGTGGTGCGCAACGGCTCGCGCGGGCTGCTATGGCTCGAGCCCCTGGTGGAAGTGGCTACGCCGCAGGGCCGCGTCGCCTACGGCCCCGTGCAGGCCGAGGACGTGGCGGCACTGTTCGACGCCGGCCTGCTGCAGGGTGGCGCCCATGCGCTGTGCCATGGCCCCACCGAGGAAATCCCCTACCTGAAGCGGCAGGAACGCCTCACCTTCGCGCGGGTCGGCATCACCGATCCGCTGTCGCTGCAGGACTACACCGACCATGGCGGCCTGCAGGGGCTGCGGCGCGCGCTGGACATGGCGCCCGAGCAGATCGTCGACGAGGTCACGCA
>Ga0182737_1002338_pt1 | contig 15680 bp, 16 predicted proteins | sample eDN5th30CBELigOP_FD_128878 | JGI IMG/M metagenome (GOLD analysis project Ga0182737, IMG submission 128878) | Enriched Organic Plus compost microbial communities from Emeryville, California, USA - eDNA 5th pass 30_C BE-Lig OP (version 2) (version 2) ...
ACCGATATGAACGTCGTGATGACCGGTGGTGGCAAGTTCATCGAGGTCCAGGGCACCGCCGAGGGGGCTCCGTTCGACAAGGCCGAACTCGACGCGCTGCTCGAGCTGGCCGCGAAGGGCTGTGCCGATCTGACCCGCCTGCAGAACGAGGCGCTCGGCCGGTGAGCGCGCCACGCGTCGTCCTGGCCTCCAACAACGCCAAGAAGCTGGCCGAGCTGCGTCGTATCCTCGAACCGCTCGTCCCCGGCATCGAGGTGCTCGGCCTCGGCGACGTCGCCGCCTACCCGGAGCCGCCCGAGACGGAGCCGACCTTCGAGGGCAACGCCCTGATCAAGGCCCGCGCGGCGCTGGCGCACACGGGCCTGCCGTCGCTGGCCGACGACTCCGGACTCTGCGTCGACGAGCTCAACGGCATGCCGGGAGTGTTGTCAGCCCGGTGGTCCGGCGTGCCGAAGGACCAGGGCGGCGACGCTGCGAACAACGCCCTGCTGCTCAGCCAACTGTCCGACACGCCCGACGAACGACGCGGCGCCCGATTCGTGTGCGCGATGGCATTCTGCGCGCCCGGTCACGACGAGGTCGTCGAGCTGGGCGAGATGCCAGGTCGCATCCTGCGCGGTGAACACGGCGAGGGCGGGTTCGGCTACGACCCGCTGTTCGCCGCCGACGGCTACGACGTCAGTACCGCCGAGCTGCCTGCCGCCGAGAAGGACTCCATCAGCCACCGGGGTCGTGCGCTGGCGAAGATCGCTCCACGGGTGCGCGACGCCCTGACCTGACGTCCGCCTCTCCCGAGATTTGCGCCGTTCTTGTTGGATTCGACGCCGCGATCCCAACGACTACGGCGCAAATCTCGGAGACCGGGAGCTGTGTTTCCCGCGGCGTGACTAGCCGATAGCGGCGATCACGCGGTCGGCGATCTCCAGGCTGCCGGCCCGATTGGGGTGCACGCCGTCGACGACCCGGTCGGTGTCCAGGGTGCCGCGCGTGTCGACGAACTCCAGGCCGTGGGACACCGCTGACTCACGGACGATCGCCGTGACACGCAATCCCTCGAGCGGCTGGGTGGGACCCCACGGTGGCCCGAGCACCATGATGCGCGTCGAGGGCGGCAAGGAGCGCCGAAGCGACCCCAGATAGGCATCGACCGCGGCCGCGATCTGGGCGTCGGTCGCCGTCCGGAACCGCCCGTCGACACACTGCGACCAGTCGTTGCGGCCACCCTCGACGATGAAGATCGACGGAGTCGGACCGTCGAAGGCCTGGGGGCGGTCGCGGAACCGATTGCCCGTGCAGCCCAGCCCTTCGCGCAGATAGCCCGAACCCGACTGCGCATACGTGCGGACCGACGCGCCGTAGTGACGGCCGACGACACTCCACCACCCTTGATCGGGGTCGCCGGGCTGGTCGTTGTATCGCGCGGTGATCGAGTCGCCGACGACCACGATCTCGTGCGGGGCGGTGTCCGGGACGACGGCATCGCCCTCGGCGCGTTGTGACAGCAGGTAAGGCCCGAGGGCGAGGAGTAATGCTCCGGTGACGACCCAGATCGTCCGGTGTCGCGCGGGCGACGTCCACTGCTGCTTCACGCGTGGTCCTGCTGGTCGGGGGATGGCCTCGAGAGACCGATCGCCTCACGAGGTGAAACGTCAGAGTACGCGGATCGACGGTGCAGAGTGGGCCGAATCGACGATTGAGATCAATCTGTAGCGAAATCGTGTTGGCGCCAGGCCTCATACACCGCGACCGATGCGGTGTTGGTGAGGTTCATCGAGCGCCGCGCCGGCAGCATCGGCAGCTTCACCTGCGCTGTGACACGCGGATGCGCCAGCGCCTCGGGAGGCAGGCCCGTGGGCTCGGTGCCGAACAGCAGGACGTCGCCGGGGCGGTAGGCCACCTCGCTGTACACGACGTCGCCGTGCGCCGTGAAGGCATACACCGATGCCTCCGGCATCGCCGCCAGCGCAGCGTCGAGGTCAGGGTGCACCGTCATGACGGCCAGATCGTGGTAGTCCAGCCCGGCGCGCCGCAGCTTCGACTCGTCGAGATCGAATCCGAGCGGCTCGACCAGATGCAACTCGCTCCCAGTGACTGCGGCCAACCGGATCGCCGCGCCGGTGTTGCCCGCGATACGTGGCTCGTGGAACAGGATCCGGAACACGCCGGACACCTTACGCGCCGGTAGCTATGCCTCGCTTCTTGCCCATAGAATCCCTGGTCATGGCAGCTCCCACGCGTGTACGCGTCTCGCACACCTACTCGTCCAGCCCCGAAGAGGTCTTCGACAAGCTCGCGGAGCACGAGAACCTCGGCGCCGTGTTCGGCGCGAAGATCACTCGGGTGCGCGACGGTGAAACCGAACGCAACGGGACCGGCTCGACTCGCGCGCTCAAGATCGGTCCGCTGCCGTCGTTCTGGGAGACCACGACGACCGCCGACCGTCCGACCCTGATCGAGTACAAGATCAGCAAGGGATCACCGCTCAAGGGTCACTGGGGACGCCAGGAGCTCACCCCGACGCCCGACGGCGGCACCCGGCTGGACTACACGATCGGATTCGACTCCAAGATCCCCGGCGCCGCCGGCCTGATCGGCAAGGTACTGCAGACCTCGATCGCCAAGGGTCTCCCACGCCTCTGCCCGTGAACCGGACAGCCTAGGATCATGGCCATCGTGCCGGGTCCCGCCCGGCGCGACCCATGTCCCCCCGCCCGAAGGGATCGACCGACGATGGCCGACGACCAGGTGATGTTCACGCTCCCGCCGGAGCAGCAGCCGACGCAGTGGTACAACGTGGTGGCCGACCTGCCCACGCCCCCGCCACCGCCGCTGCATCCGGCCACGCACGAACCGGTGGGTCCAGAGGATCTGGCGCCGCTGTTCCCGATGGAGCTGATCCTTCAAGAGGTCAGCACCGAGCGGTATGTCGACATCCCCGAGCCGGTGCTCGAGGTCTACCGCCAGTACCGCCCGTCTCCGCTGTTCCGGGCTCGCCGGTGGGAGGAGAAGCTCGGCACGAGCGCACGCATCTACTACAAGTACGAAGGCGTCTCGCCGGCCGGATCGCACAAGGTGAACACCTCGGTCCCGCAGGTGTACTACAACTCGATCAACGGAGTGCGCCGGCTGACGACCGAGACGGGGGCGGGTCAGTGGGGCACCGCCCTGGCGTATGCCTGCTCGCTGTTCGGCGTCGAGTGCGAGGTCTGGCAGGTCGGCGCGTCGTATGACACGAAGCCGCAGCGCCGCACCCTGATCGAGGTCTTCGGCGGTAAGGTCCATCGCTCACCGAGCCGGATGACCGAGGCCGGCAAGGCCTTCGCCGAGGACCACCCGGGCTCGCTCGGCATCGCGATCTCGGAGGCCGTGGAGCTGGCAGCCCAGGACGAGTCGGCCAAGTATGCGCTGGGCTCGGTCCTCAACCACGTGCTGCTGCACCAGACGATCATCGGGCAGGAGGCGGTCCTTCAGCTGGAACAGGCGGGGGAGGCCGGTGCCGATCTGGTCATCGGCTGCGCGGGTGGCGGGTCCAACTTCGCGGGCCTGAGCTTCCCGTTCCTGCGCGAGAAGCTGGCCGGCCGGCAGTCGCCGCGGATCCTGGCCGTCGAGCCCAGCTCCTGCCCGACCCTGACCCGCGGCGAGTATCGCTACGACTTCGGCGACACGGCGGGCCTCACGCCGCTGATGAAGATGCACACGCTCGGCCACGACTTCGTGCCTTCGCCGATTCACGCGGGCGGCCTGCGGTATCACGGCATGGCCCCTCTCGTCTCGCACACGGTCAACGAAGGACTCATCGAGGCCACGGCACTGCACCAGAGCGAGTGCTTCGAGGCTGCTGTCGAGTTCGCCCGCACACAGGGCATCGTCCCGGCGCCGGAGTCCTCGCACGCTCTGGCGCAGGCTCGGCGCGAGGCGCTGGCGGCGGTCGAGGCGGGCACCGAACCGGTCATCGTGGTCGGTCTGTCCGGACACGGGCTGCTCGAACTGGGCGCCTACGAGTCGTTCCTGTCCGGAAGCCTGGATGACGACCCGCTGTCCGACACCGATCTCGCCGCGGCGCTGGCGAACGTGCCCGTGGTCGGCTGACCGCTCAGGCGTCGGCGTAGCGCAACCACAGGTGGTCGCGGCGGTCTCCCCAGGCCAGGTCGATCGACCAGCAGCCGGCGACCGGAATGTGTGAATCCTGCGGTCGCCCAGGCGGGCAGCACCTGAGCGGTGACGTCGGTGGCGCACCCGTCGGCTGAGGAGGCGACCGCAGGTGTCTCGGCCGTGGCATCGGCGGTGTTGGACCGACCGGAGGAGCAGCCGGTCAGGGTCAGTCCGGCCAGAAGTGCGGTGATCGCGGTGCGCACCATGTGCCGACGATAGGCCCGTCCACGCAGTGGGTCGAGAGCCCATGGCGCACCCGGACGTCGGCGCGGCGACACGGATCGGTCGGATGTGTCAAGATCAGGCGTTCGCCGGATGCGCAGCCGGCAGGAGGCATCATGTCCGTTCCGGGACGCCGACTGCTGGTTCACGCCCCGGCGCTGGTGTCGCTCCTGGTGATCGCCGGGCTGTGCATACTCCCGGCGTGGGCCGCGACCGGCTGGGTCGATCACGACTACCCGTCGCCGGTCCCGTTGATCGACCAGCCCCTTCCGTTCTCGGGATCAGGGGTTCCAGCGGGAGCCGCGATCTCGGTGCACGAGATCGACACGACTGGCGGCTACGATCCGGGCGCACCTGACGCCCCGCTGACCGGCGATGATCTGTGCGCGGGCGTCACAGCCGACGACGACGGATCCTGGGACTGCGCAGCACACGCGATGTTCTTCGCGCCCGGCCGCCACGTGTTCCGCGTCGTGGTCGAACCTCCGGGCCGGCCGGCCGAGTGGGACGACGTCACCTTGACGATCGGCCCCTCGGCCCTGGCTTTGAGGACGAAGCAGCTGGAGCCAGGCACGAACATCGTCACCATCACCGGCGTTCGGGACGTCGGCGAGCGGTTCCGCGTGTTCGCCGCGGTCGAGGACCAGGCGCCGGAAACGAGTTTCGCCCCGATGGCGCTCACCGTCGCGGACTGCAGCTCCGATCCGTTACCGGGGAATCAGTTCAGCTGTACGGCCGATCTCGCCGACGACCTGCCGGTCGGCACGGTGGTCAAGGTGTCGCTGGGGGAGCAGGTCGTGACGGACTCCGGCGACCACGATCTGTCGGATCTGCAACTGGTCGAGCTGGTCGTGGGTGCACCGTCCGGCGCGGTCGATCCTCCGTCAGCCGGATCAGCAGGCTCGATCGGGGAGCCCCCGAGTCCTGGGGTCGCGGCCCCGGGCGCCGGCTCGGGTTCGACGCCCCCTTCGCTCGGTACCGAGGCTGGTGACGGCCCGTCAGGTGGCGGCGAACCGACTCAGACGTCCGAGACCGGCTCCGACGGATCGGACGACTCACCATCGGCCGATCCTCTCGACGATCCGCTGCACGTATTGGTCCTGGGGGCCGTGGCGTTCGCCGTGTGGTCGATGTTCGGCACGCTGGGTCTGGCGCGGGGCAGCGACCCTCAGCGCCGGCGTGATCGGTCGCTGCTCTCGTTCGGCGAATCGGCCCCGGACGGTGGGGGCGGTGGCGTTCTCGCGCTGGGTCTCGCGGTGGTGCTGGGGACGTCGAGCAGCAAGGAGTCGGTCTCCCATGCGCGTCGATACGGACAGCGGTGGGGTGACCGGTCGCCGACCTGGCACCTGCGCGGATGGCAGCGAATCGACCGGCTGAGCAAGCATCTGCCCGTCACGGTGTCGCGCCGGTTCTCCCTGGTAGCGCGGATCGGCACCGACGCCAACTATCTGCGGGCCGCTTTCGGTAGTGCATGGCTGGTGTTGCCGTTCGCGGGGCTGGTGCTCGGCGTGCTGGCCGCGGCTGACAGCGCCTGGCTCCCGACTGCACCCAGCACCTGGCTGACGGGCGTCCTGATCGCCCTCGCGGCGGTCGACGCGGCCGCCGGTGCGGCGGCGGTGGTCGGCTTCTCCGCCGCTGTCCTGATCGCCGGCGGACTCACCTTCGGCGGGGTTGGATTCCTCGATGGTCTTCGCGGCCTGTTGGGCCTGACCGTGCTGTGGTTCGTGGTGCCGCTGGTCGGTGCCGGGGCCCGGCCGTTCCGGCGTCTCGTGGAGCCGGGCCGCCGCTACGGCTGGGACCGTTGGGGTGATGCGTTGATCGCCGCTCTCGCCAGTGGACTGGCGGTGTTCGCCGCCTCGGCGGGGCTCGAGGATCTGACGGGCCGGGCCAGCGAGGCCTCGCACCACGCCGGCACGCTGGCCCTGATGGCAGCCGGTCTGGTGGCCCTGCGCATCGGCGCCGAGGAGGTCGTGGCCGATGGTTATCCGAGCCGTCTTCGAGCAGTGCAGCCGCTGCGTCCGCTCGCCAGTCCGGCGCGCCCGCACCGGCTGCGCGCAACCGTGATCGGCGGATTGCTGGTGCTGGTGTTCGCCCACGGCGTCATCGGGTCGTGCTGGCAGTTGTGGGTCGGGACTGCGATGTGCATCGTTCCGGGGGTCGTCGCAGCATTCGACGACCGACTGCCCAATTTCGTGGAGGTGCATCGGCGTCTCCCGCGCGGTGTCATCCGCCTGTCGCTCGTGCTCGTCGTGGGCCTGTTGTTCGCCCATCTGCTCGCCGACGCGCTGCACGATCAGCCGACTCGCGCTGTGCGTGACGGATTCGTGGTCCTGGCGTTCTTGCCGTTCGTGCTGCGTTGCCTGGACATCGTCGGGCGCCATAGTCCCGCGCCGCCGTGGACCTGGCCGCGCCAGCTCGCCGGGGCGGGCATCGTCGCGGCCACCATCTGGGTCGCGTTCACCATGCTGTGACCACCCCTGACACCCGCTCGATCCCGTCCGAGCTGCGGACCCGAGATCGGGGACACGCGAGGTGGCCGCCTAGCCTGGTGCCGGAAGAGGTGCGATCCACATGGGTTCTTGGGTACGTCGGCTGCGGCTCGTCGCGCGGCGTGCCGACGGCCGCAACTCGGTCCGTGGGTGGCTCCTGGCCTCGCTGCGCACCTTCGTGGTGTCGTTCCTCGCGCTGGCGGTGACGTTCCGCTTGTTGCCCGGCGAGCAGGTGACGCGCGGGGCGTGGTCGGTTGCTGGGCTGGCGGTCGGAGTACTGCTCGTCGGTGCGCTGCTGCGCCCCCTGATCGTGCGGCTGACCGCCATGACTGGTGCCGTCGGATTGTTCATCGCGGGCGTCCTGACCCAGGCCGTAGTCCTGGGTGTGGCGCTCGCGGTCGTGCCGACGATCGACCCGTTCACGATGCGCGAGGTGTTCGTCGCGGCGTGGGCCTCGGCCGCGGTGGCCGCCGTCGTCAACTGGTTGTTCGATGCCGGGAGCGAAGAGGTCTTCTTCGCGCAGGTGCTCGGCCAGGCGATCCGGGAGTCGCGTCGCAACACCGTGACCGGTTCGGGCTTGCTGGTGATCCAGCTCGACGGTGTCAGCGAGCCGCTGCTGCGCCAGGCGATCACCGCCGGGTCGATGCCGGCCGTCGCGCGACTCCTGAGAAGCGGCAGCCATCGACTGCGCGACTGGCATACCGGGCTGCCGGCGACCACGCCGGCGGGCCAGGCCGTCCTGATGCACGGCGACGAATCGGCTGTCCCAGGTTTCCGGTGGTACGACAAGCAGCTGGGCCGGGTCGTGACGTGTGGACGTGCCGCAGACGTCGCCGGCGTCGAACGGCAACTCAGCGACGGACGTGGTCTGCTCGCCGATGGCGGCGCGAGCGTCTCGAACCTGTTCTCCGGTGACGCACCGATCCGCACGCTGACGGTCAGCGACCCACGTGTTCCCAGCGATGCGGGGGCGGTCTCGTTCGCCGTCGGCCGCGCCGGATTCGTGCGCTCGATCGTGCTGTTCGCAGGCCAGGTCATCGCGGAGTGGTACCAGGGCCGGCGGCAGCGGTTGCGTGACGTGCGGCCCCGTGTGTCGCGACTCGGTGCGTTCCTGCTGCTGCGCGGGCTGACGACCGTGGTCTTGCGCGACCTCAACGTGTCCGTGGTGGCCCAGCAGATGGCGCAAGGCACGCCGACGATCTATGTCGACTTCGTCGACTACGACGAAGTCGCACACCATGCCGGGCCGAGCCGCCCTGAGTCGATGCGCACCCTCGAGGGTCTGGACCGGGTGGTCGACTTCTTCCTCGATCTCGACAGCGAAGTGGGCCGTGACTACGAGATCGTCCTGGTCTCGGACCACGGGCAGGCACAAGGAACCCCGTTCCGGCAGTTGGCCGGGAGGACCTTGGACGAGGTGGTGCACGAACTGACCGACCGTGCCGTCGTCGCGGGCGAAGCGTCCACCGAGAGCGAGACGTGGATGCCGGCCTCGGTTCTGCTGGGTGAGGCAGGGCACCACAGCGTGCTGGCGCGTGGCGTGTCGCATCTGGTGTCGGGGAGGAGACGGAAGGGTGCCGAGACTCGCCGCCCGGTCACGGTCGCGGCCGGAGGGAGCCTCGCGCACGTCTACTTGACCGACCAGACCGGACGGGTCACGCGGCCCGCGGTCGAACGCTGCTATCGGGGTTTGGTCACGTCGCTGGCGGCGCAACCGGGGATCGGAGCGGTGATCGTCCGCGAGGACGACGGGTCGCTCACGGCGCACGGACGCGCAGGCTGGACCCGATTCGGTGCCGGCGGCATCGTGGAGACGTCGGGCGTTGATCCGCTCGCCGTCTACGGCGACCGCGCCCGCGATGATCTGGTCGCGCTGGATCAGCGGGCGAACGTCGGCGATCTCGTACTGCTGGGCAGCTACGACCGTGGCCTGGGCGAGGTGACCGCGTTCGAGGAACTGGTCGGATCCCACGGGGGACTCGGGGGCTGGCAGACGCGGGCGCTGCTCGTCCACCCGGCCGATTGGGCCTTCCCGCCGGAGCGCCTGCACGGACGAGATGTGCACGCAGCTCTGCTCGCGCGCCTTGGCCAGCTCGGGCTGCGTTCGGAACCGCGGCAGGCGGATCCGGTCGAGATCGAGGTCGACCCTGACCGGGTCAGGGCGACGTGATCGCGGCGACCTGGTGGGGACACTCCAGCGTCAGTCTCGAGCTTGGCGCCACCCGCCTGTTCCTCGACCCGTTGCTCACAGCCCGACTGGCCCACCTGCGGCGGCAACACCCGGTCCCGCCGGTCTCATGCGCGGTGGCCGACGTCGTTCTGGTGTCCCATCTGCACGGCGATCACCTGCATGTGAGGTCGCTGCGCCGGTTCCCGGCCGACACACTGCTGGTGGTGCCTCGTGGCGCCGCGCCGCTGCTGCGGGGTCTGCCACAGCGATATGTCGAAGCGGAACCGGGTGACCGGATCGACCTCGACGGCGTGAGCATCGAGGTGCTGCCGGCCCGTCATGACGGTCGGCGATGGGCAGGCTCGCGACGGCGGGCCCCCGCGCTCGGGTTCCGGCTCGAGTCGGTCGACGTCACCTGCTGGTATCCCGGGGACACGGGTCTGTTCGACGAGATGCGCGATATCGCCGCGGTGGACCTGGCGTTGGTGCCGATCGGCGGCTGGGGTCCGACCTTGGGCGATGAGCACCTCGATCCCGTCCAGGCCTGTGAGGCGGTCGGTCGGGTCGGTGCTCATCATGTCCTGCCCGTCCACTACGGCACGTACTGGCCGGTGGGGATGACGCTGGCGCGTCGCACGCACGACCGGCTGTTCGTGAGGCCGGCGGAGCTCTTCGAGCGCCAGATGGCCGAGCGGCAGCCCGAGGTGTGCGTTCATGTGCCTCGGCCGGGGGAGCGGGTCCAGATCCCGCCCGCCCGATGAGCACGCTGGGGCCGGGCGGCCTGGTCGCGCTCGGCGGCTCGGTCGCGTTCGGATCGATCATCCCGGTCGTGCCCACGGGTGCCGTGGTCGCGGCGGCGGCCGCGCTGGCGCGGACGACCCGCCCCGCCGAGATCGTGATCGTGTGGCTGGTCGCGGCCGCGGGGGCGTACGTCGGCGATCTGGTCACGTATGCCGTGCTGAGGATCGCGGGCCAGCCGTTGGCGGTGCGGGTCGGCTGGCTGCGGGCCGACGACCCGGAGTCGGCGCTCCGACAGCTGCGTGCCGGCGTGGAACGTCATGAGGTCCGGTCGCTCGTGCTGGCGCGGCTCGTCCCGGCCGGTCGGATCCCGGTGTTGCTGGTCGCCGCGCTCAGCGGTTACCGCTGGCAGCGGTTCGCGGTCGCCACGATCGCCTCGACGCTTGCGTGGTCTGCGATGTACACGGCGATCGGCGTGCTCGGCCAGGCCTTGGTGCCGGACCCGACCGTGGCTGTCATCCTCGTGGTCGTCGTCGCGACCCTGGCGACCGTCCTGGTCCAGCTGATCCGTCGTCCCCGTCGCTGAGGGTGCCGATGACAGGACTCGAACCTGCACGTCCGAAGACACAGGAACCTAAATCCTGCGTGTCTACCAGTTCCACCACATCGGCTCGTCCTACCAGGATAGGGCCAGGCCGCGACTCGGATCGCACCGATGTCCGGCGGCGCAGGTTTCACCGGCTAGCGTGTGGAACCTGGGGCCACCGGACGAGTCAGTCCAGGCCGAGGTCGCGGCGCAGCTTGGCGACGTGGCCGGTGGCCTTCACGTTGTAGGCGGCGTACGTGATGGTGCGGTTCTCGACCACGAACGTCGAGCGGATGACGCCCTGCACGACCTTGCCGTACAGCTTCTTCTCGCCGAACGCACCCCACGCGGTCAGCACGTTCTTGTCCGGGTCGGACAGCAGCGTGATGCTCAGGCCGTCGTGCTCGCGGAACTTCGCCAGCTTCTCGGGCTGGTCGGGCGAGATGCCCACCACCGTGTAGCCCTCGCTCTGCAGATGGTCGAGCGAGTCGCTGAAGTCGCAGGCCTGCTTGGTGCAGCCCGGTGTCATGGCCGCCGGATAGAAGTACACGATGACCTTGCCGTCGAGGCCCGACAGGCTGACCTCCTTGCCGGTGTCGCTGGGAAGGGTGAAGTCGGGCGCGGTGTCGCCGACGACGAGTCGCTCAGTCATGGCCCTATCCTTGCTGATGGGGGATCGTGCGATCCCATCACCCACCAAGCGCATCGCCGAGACGAGGAAGTGATCCGGTGTCGAAGCAGACCGACGAGCTGGTCCAGGAGATCGACGAGATCCGTGAGCGTCTGGCGAACACCGTCGACGAACTCGTGGTGGCGGTCCATCCGCGCAGTATCGCCCGCCGGACGTTCGCGTCGATCAAGAGCAGGTTCGTCGACGAGACCGGTGCGGTCCGCACCGAGGTCGTGCTGCCGATCGCCGGCGCCGCGGCGGCCGTCATCGTCGGGGCGGTCGTGGTGCGCAGGATCGTGCGCTGACGTGACCAAGGGGAAGCGGGCAGGCGCCGATCACAAGCTGCCGATCCGGATGCTGCAGGATCGTCTGCTCGTCACGCTCGACAAGGACGCCGGCGACCGCAGGTCCACCGGCGGCATCGTGATCCCGGCCACCGCCGCGCTCGGCAAGCGGCTGTCGTGGGCGCGTGTCGAGGCGACCGGCCCCCACGTCCGTTCGGTCGAGATCGGCGACCGTGTCCTGTTCGACCCCGACGATCGGGCCGAGGTCGAGGTGCGCGGCGAGGAGTTCATCCTGCTGCGCGAGCGCGACCTCCACGCGGTCGCGTCGGAACGCATCGAGGAAGGCCAGACCGGCCTCTACCTGTGATCGACTGATGTCATGACCACCGGCCGCGACGTCCCTTTGCGTCGCATCAGGCTGCGCCGCTCCACCGACAGCCTCGCCGATCGGTTGTGGGTCCTCCGTCGTCGCTGGCGCACTCTGCTGCGTCTGGCGGTGGCGCCCGCGGTCGCGCTGTTCCTGGCGACGCACGTGCTCGATCACCGGCAGGCGTTCTTCGCTCCGATCGCCGCGGTCATCGTCCTGATCGCCGGTGCGGGGCTGCGCGGTCGCACCCTGTTCGAGCTGGTGCTCGGTGCGGCCGTCGGCGTCCTGATGGGCGAGCTGCTGGTGCTCGCGATCGGCCGTGGGGCCTGGCAGATGGCGCTGATCGTGGTGCTCACGGTCGTGGTCGGCACGCTGATCGGGTTGAAGGGGCTGGCCATGACCCAGGCGGCGAACTCCTCGGTGCTGCTCGCGGCGGTGCTGCCGGTCGCCGGCACCGGCAATCCCGCGGTCACCCGCTTTCTCGACGCTCTGGTCGGCGGGGCCTGTGGACTCGCGGCGATCCTGCTGATCCCGCGCAATCCGGTGCGTGACATCGATCGCGAGGTCCAGCGCATCCTGCGGGAACTGGCGGGGATCCTGCGGCAGTTGGCCCACGCTCTGCGCACGCTCGATGTCGCAGCGGCCGATGCCGAACTGACCCGAGCCAGGGGGATGACCCCGCAGGTCGACGTGATGGCGTCGACGGCGGCGAACGTCGCCGAGATCGCGCGTATGTCGCCGATGCGCTGGAGGCAGCGCGAGCATGTGAGCACGTATCTGGCGACGGTGAACGATCTGGACAATGCGGTGCGGGACATCCGGGTGCTGGCGCGCAAGACGTCGACCCTGCTGCGCCGCCGCGAACGGGTGCCCGCCGGACTGGACATCGCGTTCGATGAGCTCGCTCGCGCGATCGACATCTTCGCCGACGACCTCTCGGAGCACGACGACTTCGACGAGGCGCGGCATGCGCTGATCGAGGCCGCTCGCCTGGCGACCACCGCGCTGACGCACACCATGACGATGAACAGCGCGAGTATCACCGCACAGGTGCGGTCGCTGTCGGCGGATCTGCTGTACGCCAGCGGCTATACGCGCGACGAGGTCGACGAGGTCATGGACTTCGATCTGGGCTGGGCCTGATTTTCGCCTGACCGTCCATCGACGTTGGGCCCCGGTTCATCTCGGGCCGCTGACGTGAGGGCATGAACTCACTGAAGATCACCAGCAGGCGCACTGTCGTCGTCCTGTCCGTCGCGGGCCTCGCGCTCGTCACGGCTGCGGCCGGTGCCATCGGCTCGGGGCGGGATCCACAACTGAGCAAGCCGGGAGCCGCCACCCGCCATGCGGCTGACCAGACCAAGACGGTCCGCAACGCGATCCAGAGCGGTCGCCCGGACAATGTCATCCTCCTGATCGGCGACGGCATGGGCGATTCGGAGATCACGTCGGCCCGGAACTACGTGCACGGTGCGGCCGGGCAGTTCCCGGGTATCGACGCACTGCCGCTGACGGGTCAATACACGACCTACTCGCTGACCAAGGCGGGTCAGCCCGACTACGTCCCCGACTCGGCCGCGACCGGCACCGCCTGGTCGACCGGTACCAAGTCATACGACGGCGCGGTGTCGGTCGACATCGCGGGCAAGCCGCACGCGACGCTGCTCGAGCTGGCCAAGAAGGCCGGCTACAAGACGGGCAACGTGTCGACGGCCGAACTGCAGGACGCGACGCCGGCCGTCCAGGTCGCCCATGTGACGGCTCGCTCGTGCTACGGCCCCGTCGCCACGACCAAGACGTGTCCGACGAACGCCAAGGAGAACGGCGGCGCGGGTTCGATCACCGAGCAGCTGCTCGACACGCGTCCGGATGTCAGCCTGGGTGGAGGCGCCAAGACGTTCGCCGAGACCGCGACGGCGGGCCGGTGGAAGGGCCTGACGCTGCAGCAGCAGGCCGAGAACCGTGGCTTCCAGATCGTCGACGACCTCGACTCGCTGAAGGCGGTCAAGAAGGCCGATCAGGACCAGCCGGTGCTCGGTCTGTTCACGCCCGGCAACTTCCCGGTCCGCTGGACCGGTCCGGCCGCGACGAAGGACGGCGGCACGAAGGCGCCGGCGCGCTGCACGGAGAATCCGGCGCGTACCGCTTCCCAGCCGAGCCTGGCCGATATGACACGCAAGTCGATCCAGCTGCTGGATCGAGGCTCGAAGAAGGGCTTCTTCCTGCAGGTCGAGGGCGCCAGCATCGACAAGCAGGACCACGCCGCGGATGTGTGCGGCCGGATCGGGGAGACCCTCGATCTGGACGAAGCGGTCAAGGTCGCGCTCGACTTCGCCAAGAAGGACAAGCACACATTGGTCATCGTGACAGCCGATCACGCTCACACGAGCCAGATCGTGGAGACGGGGTCGACGACTCCGGGCCTGACGGTCAACCTGCAGACCAACGAGGGTCAGCCGATGACGATCAACTACGGCACGTCGGCGCAGGGCGGCTCGCAGCAGCACACCGGCAGCCAGTTGCGCATCGCCGGTTACGGCCCGCAGGCGGCGAACGTGGTCGGCCTGAGTGATCAGACCGACCTGTTCTTCACGGTGAGCCGGGCTCTGAGGCTGTCGACGAAGTAGACCACCGCCGTGGTGTCGCCGACACGCTCGGCGGCACCGCGACGGCGCGTCGGTTCGACACAGGTCGGGCCGGCGCGGTAACGTTCCGGAACCACTGCAGCAGAGGAGGTGAGACCCATGGAGAACATCAGCATCACGTTCGGTGCGGCCGATCGCCGTTCCGCGTTCTTCGCCGCCGGGTCCACCTCCGGAGCAGCTCTCACGACGTAGTCGACACGCTCGACTCGCCCCGAGCCTCTCCTTCCTTCGGACCCGTCCGAGAAGGGGAGGCTCTTTCCGTTTGTCCCGACGACCCACCTGTCCACATCGATTCCATCCGTCCACGCACAGAAAGGAGGCGCGCACATGTCCCAGCAACTCGACACACTCACGCACGCACAGATCCCAGACCCGAACCCGAACCTCACCGGCTCGACGAACGATCGAGGGGAGGTGAAGGCCATGGCGATCTTCGAGCGACAGCCGCGCCGCCAGTCTGTCCAGACGAGGGCGTGGGACGAGCTGAGCGAGATCGATCGGGCCGTGCTCCTCGAGACGGTCCGGCTGCGGCGCAAGGCACGTGAGCACCGGCGCAAGCTGCACCAGGAGCTCTACGGCATGCGCAGCACCCGCTGAGAGCGAGCCCCTCGGCTCATTCCGGCCGAGATATGCGCCGTTGTCGTTGATTCCCATGGGGGAATTTCAACGACAACGGCGCACATCTCGGGTCAGCGGTTCTTCAGGGCCTCGGCGTAGGCGAGGATCCGGCGTGCGTCGCGGACGTGCAGTTCCTCGATCATCTTGCCGTTGTAAGTCGCCACGCCCTTGGACTGTGCCGCGGCCTCGTCGAACGCCGCGATCATGCCCTGGGCCCGCTCGATATCGGCGTCGGACGGGCTGAACGCCAGGTTCGCGGGCTCGACCTGCGCGGGATGGATCAACGTCTTGCCGTCGAAGCCCATCTCGCGGCCCTGACGTGCCTCGGCGTCGAAGCCCTCGGGATCCTTCACGTCGTTGTAGACGCCGTCGATGACGACCTTGCCGGCTGCTCGGACCGCCAGCAGCGTCCAGGCCAACGAGGTCAGCACGAGCGGATTGCGGCCCGGCACGTGCAGGCCGTACGTCTCGTTGACGATGTCGTTGGTGCCCATCACGATGACGGTCAGCCGTTCATGGGCGGCCGCGATCTCCTCGGCATGCAACAGAGCCCGCGGCGTCTCGATCATCGCCCAGAGCTGGGTCTTCGCGGGCGCTCCGGCGGCCTCGATGGCCGTCACCAACTGCCTGACCTGATCGGCCGACTCGACCTTCGGCACCAGGATCGCGTCGGGTCCCGCGGCCGCGGCGGCCACGATGTCGGCATCGTGCCACTGGGTGCCGATCGAGTTGACCCGGA
>Ga0182737_1002341_pt1 | contig 15672 bp, 15 predicted proteins | sample eDN5th30CBELigOP_FD_128878 | JGI IMG/M metagenome (GOLD analysis project Ga0182737, IMG submission 128878) | Enriched Organic Plus compost microbial communities from Emeryville, California, USA - eDNA 5th pass 30_C BE-Lig OP (version 2) (version 2) ...
ATGCAACATTTCCTCAATGGTGTCCCGCGTTGTTCCCGCTTGTGGGCTTACGATGGCGCGGTCCACCCCAGTCAGCAGGTTTAACAACGAAGACTTGCCGACGTTGGGCTCACCACAAATCACGGTGCGTGCACCGCTGCGCAAGATGCGGCCATGGTCTGCGGTGTCCAGCAGAGCCTGGAGGCGGGCAACCAGGCCCTCCATACGAGCCACCATGGCGGCTCCAGTATCAGGATCAATATCCTCTTCAGGAAAATCAATGTAAGCTTCAAGATGGGCGACCAGGCCGATGAGGTCCTCACGCAATTGTTCTGCTTCATGCCCCAGACGTCCTTCCAATTGTTGCGAGGCGGCCTTCAATGCCAGTTCACTCTGGGCATGAATGAGGTCCATAACAGCTTCTGCCTGGGTGAGGTCCATTTTGCCATTCAAGAAGGCGCGTTGGGTAAACTCGCCCGCTTCAGCGGCCCGCGCGCCCTGAGCCAGCAACAGATCGTAGATGCGTCGCGTCACCAGAATGCCGCCATGACCGCTGATCTCTACTACATCTTCCCCTGTGTAGCTGGCTGGTCCTTTAAAGAGGCAGAGCAAAACGGAATCAATGGTAGCGTCTGCGGCATCTACAATACGACCATAATGCTGATAGCGCGGCTTGAGTTCATTGACAGCAGCAACGCCACGAAACACCTTTTCAGCAATGCCAAAGGCCTGCGGACCAGACACACGCAGAACACTGATGGCGGCTTCGCCAAAGGCTGTGCTGATGGCGGCGATAGTATCAGCCATGGATCAATTCCCACCTCCTGTGGCTATATAATAGCGACTCCTTTTTTGTTCTGCGATCATGTCCAATCTTTATCGACAGCCGTCTAGACCGCAACTTTTGATGCGCTGCTTTTAGACAAGAGAAAATGGTTTTTTATTTCAGCAGCCTGGGTTCCATTTTCGGAGTACGCCAGTTTTCGTGCGCCAGACCTACAATTTCCATCCAGCCACCTTCGCCGTCATTCTTCCAGCGCAACTCCATCACCATAGGCGCATTGAGAACCTGCCAGCCAAGATAGCGATCCAGCACGGCTGCCAGGGGCGTGTTTTTATCTGCAAAAGCGTGGCCAATAAAACCTTGCGCCGGGGGTTGAATTTCGTAACAGAGTTTGTTTTCCAGGTCTGGTATATCTTCACCAAAATATCGTTTGCGGCGTACAAACACCCTAAATGGCGCGGAAATATCCCCTTTCGCAGCAAAAAACTTCTCCAGCAGTTTTTCACGCCCTTCCACAAAGATGGCCCAGTCAACCAGCCATCCTGTTGCTGTTTTTTCCACCATGATGGGCACTGGTTGAGGCATATCCCTGCCGCCTAGCAGAAAGACCTGCTGAGTGGCTTCGCCTGACTCTGGCTCGCGAGGGAGCACATCCGCATGCTGAACTTCGATGGGTCCATCATCGTGTTTTTGATAATAAAGCTGCATCAAGGGCCGGATTTTGTCCGGCCACAGCACGTACTTGAGACGTTCCTCCCAACTGTTTGCGAGCAAAAAAAGACGCAGGATATTTACCGGTTCCTCAAGTTCGGCAGGCGGATTGTTCAGAAATTCAGGAAGAACTAGAGATTTGGTAAATGGAGGGCGATCTTCTGGAGCGTCCATCACCCAGGCATCTGCTTCAGCAAAGGGAGCGCCGCTGGCGATAAGGTGTTTTGAAGGCGTACCACGAGGTATAAAAACACCCGACTCGTTGGGTTGGCTTGCTGGCGGATCAGCAGGAGGGGCAGCGGGCACAGTTGGCTCAGCTTTGGGCTGGACGACCACGGCATCCGCCACAGCGGATGGCAATGCTGTCAGATCGCGATTCTCTTCTACCTTTGGCTGCGGCGGCTCGATTGATGACAACGCTGGTAGAGCATCTGTTTGAGCCGTGGAAGAGGCTGCATTGTCTGATTCCATGTCTGCGGCTGCGACAGAGAGATCTGCGTTGAGCTCCTGTGGTGCTGGAAGATTACGCTTACCGCCTGTGGCAACCTGTGCAGCAGGCTCCATTTCCTTTTTTTGATCACGCATTTTGTAGGCCGCCCAGAGCTGCACCCATTGATCCTGGAAGACGTAAGCCAGGCCGCCTGCCGCAGCGAATATAAAAAATAAAGCAATCAATATGACGCGAGAGCGACTTCTGGGCGCATCATGTTTATACTCCTCTGGTAATTGCAGAAGGCCAGCAGACGGCCTGCCAGACTCGACCGGAGGCCGCCAAACCAGCCTGCCATTCTCGTCACTATCAAACCTGATATTGGGACGCGGTTCTTTTGGCTCCGGCAGGACTGTTTTAGAAGGCTGCGAAACAGCGTTTTCACTCTCAACAGCGACCTCAGTAGTTTTTAAAGGAGCTGGGGTAGCTTCAACAACCGTTTTTTTAGGCGGTAACTGAACATTGCCTGATCCGCCGACCCAGGTTTGGTTCTGCAGAGAATCCTTGCGCCCATCATCTGCAAGGGGTTCGCTTAGGGATGGACTGGCCTGAGCAGCTTTACTCCTTCGGGGCGGGAGAGCCGTAGCGTTGGCCACTGGCGAAGAAAGAGGTGCGGATACAGTCTTAGAGCTTTCAAGAGGCTCTGCCTGCTGTTTCTTTGCATCAGAAGGAATTGCTTCCTCCTTGGCGGACGCTTGGGCGCGAACCACAGGAGGTTCCGTATTTTGGGGTTTTTCAAACTCATTCCCCTGTGGACGCTCAGGCTTTTGCTTTTCTGTGTGGGGGGGCAGTACGGTTGGGGAGGTACGACGACGTTCTGAAAATGCCGGAGCCACCAGATCGACGGCGCAATTTGGGCACGGGCCACTGACCCCGGCCAGACTAGCGGGCACACTTAAACGAATGCCACAAGCGTGACAATGGAAGTATAGCGTCTCAGCAGAAGGGGCAGTCATCTATAAGCCGGCTGGAAATGCAACATACAGAGTGCCACATAGGCAGAAAACTTTGCAAAAGCAAAAGAAGTTAAATCGCATCGTACAAAAGTAAAAAAGCGCCGGAGATAATCCGGCGCTTTTAAAACAAACCAAAACTGGTGAACGATTAACGCTTGGAGAACTGGAAGCGTTTGCGAGCGCCTGGGCGACCTGGCTTCTTACGTTCTTTCATACGGGAGTCACGTGTAAGCAAGCCGTTCTGCTTAAGAACACCACGGTGCTCAGGATTCACCTCGCAGAGAGCGCGAGCGATGCCAAGACGGATGGCGCCCATTTGTCCTGTAACGCCGCCACCATTGGTGCTGACTTTCAGGTCAAAGCTCTGGGAGGTATTGGTCAACTGAAGAGGCACCAGAAGCTGATTCTGGAGGGTTACAGTTGGGAAATAATCGTCGAAAGCACGACCATTGATGGTGAATTCACCGCTGCCGTCTTTAAGGTGAACGCGGGCAACTGCGTTTTTGCGGCGACCAGTGGCATTGAAGGAGGTAACGCTCATGTCAGGAAAGAAGAAGTAGCTTTAACTTAGGCGAGCTGGAAGTTTTCTGGCTGTTGAGCAGTGTGAGGATGCTCTTCACCTTTATACACCTTGAGCTTACGATAAACTGCACGACCAAGACGATTGTGAGGAATCATGCCCTTAACGGCTTTTTCGACCAACAATTCAGGATGCTTCTGGCGAAGGCGCTCCGGTGTGGTGCTTTTGTGGCCGCCGACATAACCGGAGAACGAAGTATAAACTTTCTGAGTCTCTTTTTTGCCGGTCAGAACGACTTTGTCAGCATTGATAACAACCACATAATCACCGGTATCCACATGAGGAGTGAAAATGGTCTTGGTCTTACCGCGCAGCAGGTTGGCAGCGGTCACGGCCACTTTGCCAAGGACCTGGTCTTTAGCATCAATCACCCACCACTTACGTTCTACTTCGTGGGCTTTGGCGGAAAATGTTTTCATGTGAATATCGTTCGTCTCTTGGTCAAAAAATGGGAGGACGAAAGTAGTGATTTGTTGAGAGGTGTCAAATAAATTGTGAAAAACTCGAGCCAATTACGATTTTTTTTCGTATTGGTTAATGGTAAAGAAGCTTTAAATATGGCGCAGAACCGACCACGGGGCACTCCAGGCCTGGCTTTACTCATTTTTGCGGTGATCGCATTGATCACCGCAATTTTAACGTAGCCACTGAATTTCAGCTTATTTTTTCTTGTCCCACTCGCGCTCAGTGATGATTTCTTTAAGCTTGGCGGCAAGCGGAAGGTCCGAAGGCAGGCGATCAAACTTGATCAAATATTGAAGGGCATTGCTGGCTTCCATGATTTCCGCCTTTTTCGCCTCAATGTCGTCTGCGCTGGCCTCTTCCAGCTTGGCTTCATACGCCTCAGTGGCTTCGATGATTTTATCTACAACAACAGGGTCTTTGTAGTAAATCAAGGATTCAGCAATGCGATGCCATTTGGCGCGGCCCTCCAGCGTTTCAGCATCTTCCAGGATGGATTTGGCGATTTCTGCACGTTTGGCAGCCGTGGCCTCCTTACTCAATTTTCCATCGGTTCCGCCTTCGACCGGGCGTTTTGGCAGCGGGCGGTACCAGATGTTGCGATAACGCACGGGGTTGCCATGATCCTGCAGCTTTAGTGGGCCCGCCTCAGGAAACGGCTTGTATTTGGTGCGGCCTTTGTGACCAGTCGGACCTTCCAGTGGAGTGTGATCCTGTACCAGCACACCATTTACAAAAACGGTCACGTAACCTGGATCCACCAGTTCATCGCCATTATAAACGGGGCGACGGAAGATGATGTCGTAGCTCTGCCATTCACCAGGAGGACGCAAGGCATTCGCTGCGGGAGGGTTGACGCCGTACAGCGAGCCCGCCATGCCGTCTGGATACGAAGGGTTGTTGTAGTTATCCAGCACCTGAATTTCCACCTGTCCCATAAGGAAGACACCGCTGTTGCCACGGCCCTGACTGTCGCCTTCCACTTTGCTGGGGGCGGCCCATTCCACATGGAGCTGACAGTCACCAAACTCTTCCTTGGTGCGAATGTATCCTGCTCCAGGTACGCATTGCATGGCACCATCCACCACCTCCCACCTGGTAGCTTCCTGAGGATTTTTATCTGACACCCAGCCAGCCAGGTCGTCGGATTTGCCGCTGAAGAGCACCACGGCATCTGAGGGCGGCTTGCCGGGCTGTTCCTGGGTGCTAAAAGTGCCTGGGGTTACAATGGCAGGCTGAGGGCGGTTGCGATCATGAACAGCCCATGGGTGGGAATCATCGGGCGCGTCGCCATAGAAAGATGGCAACGGGGGCGCCGCATAGGAGGCTGTAACGACGAGTGGCAACAGATACAACGATTGGAAATAACGGCGCATGCGCATAGAAAACTGAGTAGCGGAATCAGTCCTTGCACGCAAACACGAAGAAAACAAAAAAATGGCAGCAGGAAAAAACCTGCCGCCATTTCTCAGAAAAGGTATGTTGGGCCTAACATCATCCAATCAGTTACACCCACAGCCGCCGCCGCCACTGCCGCCACAGCACCCACCGGAGGACATTACTTCCTCTGGAGCTGGGATGCGTCCTTTTTCAAGGGTTTTGGTGACATAGGCATTCACTTTGTTAGCGACTTCCTGCAGGGTCTGCTGCGCCTGGTTGAAGGCACGAATGCCATCATGGGCTTCTGCTTTTGCCTGTAAATCTTCATAGGCGGCGATCTCTTCGTCAGCAATAGCTTCGCCAGCGCGGTGGCGACGATCCAGGCGATTGCCGGTATTCATGAGGTCGCGATAGATTGCCACGGCGTCTTCATCAGCAAGGAAAGCTTCAGCTTGGTCACGGGCATGCAGAATGGCGCTGTCCTCAGTGATGGCCTGGCAAAGCTCAAGGATACGCGCGTCAATAGTGGAGGGCTCAGTGGCGGTCATATGGTAAATCTTACGCGCTTCGCAGTCGTCTGGCGAATGCATATTTAGCACATCCCTGAAGTTTTTGGATGTAAGGGCGGCTACAAGACTTGCCAATCCCCTGCCCTATGGGATTTTTTGTTCATGTCAGCTTTCGTAAAAGTCGCTGAGGCTAAAATTCAGGAATCGCTTGAAAACGGGGAGTTTGAAAACCTCCCCGGCATGGGCCTGCCTCTTGATCTGGACTCGTACTTTTCGTGTCCTTCTGCCATTAGAGCAGGGTTTGGCGTGCTAAAAAGCGCTGGGGCTGTGCCGCCCGAAGTCTCAGCCATGGCGGAGATCGCACTGCTGAGGGAAAGAATAGCAAACCCCCAGACTGATGCAGCCTTTCTGCCCATGCTTAACAAGGAACTACAGACTCGTGAGACTGAAGTTGCGATGGCCATGGAACGAATGAAGAAGTCCATTCGCCAAGACGCCACGACTTAAAATCATCCTCATTTGCGGCAATATCCTGCCTTGCAATTCCCAAAAACCTCTTTAAGTAGCGCCCTCCCATGGCCAACACACCTGTTATCAACCTTCGCAAGGGACACGCCGTCCGCTACAACAACGACGTCTGCGTCGTCACTGACACTGAGTTGAAAACGCCTCCGCGCATGGCGTCCTACGTGCAGATGTCCATCAAGAGCATCAGCACCGGCAAGGTTCACAACCTGCGCATGACTTCCAACGAATCACTGGATTCTGTGGTGCTGAACAAAGACGCCCACGAGTACAGCTACAAAGATGGTGATGGCTACCATTTCCTGCATCCTGAGACTTATGATGACGTCACGCTTGGCGAAGACATGGTCAAAGATGTAAGACTCTATCTGCTAGAGGGCCAAAAATACCTGATCATCTTCACTGATGACACCGTGGCAGGCATTGAGCTTCCCCCTTCGATTGTCATGACAATTACAGAGGCTCCAGAAGGTGTAAAAGGCGATTCTGCGAACAATGTGTACAAGGCTGCCGTGACCGAAACAGGACTGACAGTTCAGGTGCCTCTCTTCATTGGGCCTGGTCAAAAGATCAGCATCAAGACTGAAGATGGCACCTATTTGGGCAAGGCCTAAATTCCAGCCAAGTTGACAGGCTTACTTCTCTTTTTAAACCGGCGCTTAGGCGTCGGTTTTTTTATGTTGCAGGCGCGCTTGTTACAAATTTTCAGCCGCTGGCGCAACCTGCGTGTTTTTCGTGTGTTTACACGCCGTATGTCCGCGCTTAGCATGTTCCCCACCAACACCTCTTTAATCGCCTGGAACATGTCGGAATGGACACCTCCCATCGCCAAATCCGACACGACACTGCCCGCCAGTGATGATGAGGATGTGCGTCTGATGATGCGGGTCAAGGAAGGTGATGTGCGGGCATTTGAGCGGCTGGTTGAAAACCACCAACGGGCAGTGATTGGCACCGTGATGCGAATGTTGAACAATCTGGAAGATGCTCATGACATAGCCCAGCAGGTTTTTGTCAGGGTCTGGCGGTCCGCCTCCCGATATGAGCCCAATGCAAAATTCACGACATGGCTTTTCACCATCACGCGCAATCTGGTATTCAATGAACTGCGCCGACGTGGACGCAAAAAAGAAGTTTCCATTCAGGAGACTGAGGAGGCATGCCACATTGAACCAGCGAGCCCCCGTCGGGTGCAGCCTGATGTCACAGCGGAACGTGAGGAACTGGAAAATGCCATTGATCACGCCATTCACAGCCTGCCGGAGAAACAACGCCTGGCGGTTTCCCTGCGCCGGTACGAAGACATGCCTTATGAAGAGATTTGCGCCATATTAAACATGTCATTGCCGGCAGTTAAGAGTCTGCTGTTTAGGGCAAGGAACGAGCTTAAGGAAAAGCTAAACGCCTATCTGGAGGATTAACGCTCCGCCACGGAAGCTATAACCAGGCGGTGGGGCAGTTGATCTAGGCAGCGCAATTCTTCATTGATATTATTGTGCTTCTGTCCCAGCGCCGCCTCTTCAGCGCCATTGCCATTAAGCCACGGCCACCAATGCAAAAAGTGCCCGGTCAAAAGGAGGCCCAAGGCTAAAACCACGACGACGATTCCCCAGCTCAGGAGCACCGCATTGGATTTCACTTCAGGATCATGCAGCATGCGCATGCGAACGTTTCCTTCCAGAGCCGACGACAACTCAACTGTGGGCGGTGGTTCCTCTGGCTCCAAAGCTCTGGCATGGATCAATACCGCGCGCCGTTTGGTGGCGTTGACTTTGGTGGCGAATTGAAGCGCGATGGATTTTGAGCACGCAGGACACAGTCGGGTACGGGTTACACTGGTGACAGGAACCTCCACCTTCGCTTCACAATGAGGACATACCAATTGGGTGAGCGGCATGAATAATCTGTTTAAATGATTATTTTAAACAATTTCTGGGGGTCAGGCAAGATTGACAGACAAACGCATTACAAAAAAACGTCTATTTTGCCCCTAAAGCGGGGGAGTTTTTCTCTTTGTCCTTTCGATTCGGGGATTCTTGACTAATTTCCGCGCATGCCGCGTCGCATCGCACTCTTTGGTGGCAGTTTTAATCCTCCTGGGCTTCACCACCGTCTTATCGCTGAACTCCTGGCCAAACACTTTGACGAAGTGCTGGTAGTTCCTTGTGGGCCACGTCCGGATAAACCGGATGTGACTAATGTGCCCTCTGTGTGCAGGGCTGCACTGTGCGACATGACCTTTGATGGTGTTGCAAACACCAGTGTAGATCTCTTTGATCTTGAGCAGGACACGTTCACGCGGAATCATGCTCTGCAAGACCGCTATGAGAGTCGCGGGGAAATATGGCACGTCGTCGGAGCTGACTGGCTGACGGGTGGAGCCGAGGGGAAATCTGCGATTCATACTGGCTGGGAAAATGGCAGTGAACTTTGGATGCGAAGCCACTTTGCGGTGCTTACACGGCCGGGACACCAGTTGAACGAGGCCGATCTACCGCCCAATCATGTGCTGCTGCCTGTGGAACTGGATGGCTCAAGCACGCAAATCCGCCAACTGCTGCTGCATGGAAATGAGGCAGCCCATTTGCTGACCGCTCGGGCGAACCGTTATATCAGTCGCTACGGACTGTATCGCGGCAATATTCCGGCCTCCTATTCACGTGGGAGCCTGGCGGAATGGCGGGCCCACATTCAGTCTGACCCTCTCAACGCCAGAGCCCAGGCCTGGTTGCCTGACCTGAAGCAGTGGCGGAATGAGCAAGACCCAGATTTCATCCTCACCCTGGGAGGTGATGGCACCATGCTGCGGGCCATCCGTGAACACTGGCGGAATCGGTTGCCTTTTTTCGGGGTGAACGCGGGCACCCTGGGTTTTTTAATGAACGCTCCAGAGGCGGTGTTTGAAAATCCCTTTCCCCCGGATGAGGTGATTTTCCGCCAGTTACCCTTGTTGTATGTGGAGATTGAAACGGCTGAGGGAGAGTTGCATCATGTGTATGCCTTCAACGATGCGTGGGTCGAGCGAGCCACCAGCCAGAGCGCCTGGCTGGAAGTCGAAGTGAACCATGTGCGACGTCTGCCCCGTTTGGTCAGTGACGGCGTCCTCGTCTCAACGGCTGCCGGGTCAACCGCCTATGCCCGCAGCATGGGAAGCGCACCCCTGCTGGCGGATACACCAGCCTGGCTGCTGGTCGGATCCAATGTTCAAGAACCTGTTCACTGGAAAAGCGCCCTGCTTTCAACGGACAGTCACGTGGCGGTAAAAAACCTTTCTCCAGAAAAAAGACCTATCAATGCCTACGTGGATGGCATTGATCAGGGCCGGGCGGTAGCCATGCGGGCCCGCCTGAGTAAAGCTGCCACTGTGGAGCTGGTTTTTCTGGCCAGCCACGATATGGCGGAGAAGATCGCTGGCATTCAGTTTATGAATTAGCGTTCGCAAAATAAGATATAAAATCCTTCTCGCTACTGAGAGCCAAAGCAGCCATGATGGACGTTTTTACCGAAAAAGCCCACCCAAAAACCTCACGACATTGTCCGACTCTTATTCTGATATTGGCCGCCAGCTCAGCGGCCCAAGCGGCATCCAGGAACTCATGGATGATCTGGGACTTGCGCTGACCACACGCCCGAGCATGCGTATGCTAGGCGGCGGTCAACCCGCAGCCATTCCAGAAATCCAAGCTGTTTGGCGTGAGCGAATGGCTTCGCTTGTCAGTGATGCTCCCGCTCTCGACAAGGTATTATTGAACTATGATCCACCAGGCGGCAATCCGATTTTCCGTGAACAATTCGCCAGCTTTCTCAAGCGGGAATGTCAGTGGGATGTGACGGCTGAAAACATAGGTGTTTTGCCGAGCAGCCAGAGCGCCTTTTTTCTTCTGTTTAATTTGCTGGCAGGCAAAGCAGGTGGCACGACAAAAAAGATCCTGTTCCCAATCATGCCAGAATACATTGGCTATGCGAGCCAGGGATTGTGTGAAGGGATGTTCAGCGGATGTCCGGCGGAGATTGAGCAACGTGCCGATCACGAGTTTAAGTATCATGTTAATTTTGACCGCCTGAAGATCACCAAAGATGTCGCTGCACTCTGCGTGTCCTGTCCCACGAACCCAACGGGGAATGTTCTGACGGATGCTGAATTCAAACGTCTGCGCGATTTATGCAGACAACACGGCATCCCTTTCATTCTGGACAACGCTTATGGGTTCCCCTTTCCCGGTGTGATTCACACGGGGTTTCAACCTCGCTGGGAACCGGGCATGATTTTTTCCATCAGCCTGTCGAAGCTGGGCCTGCCGGGGACACGTACCTCGGTCATTGTCGCTGATCCGTCCATCATCAAGGCGCTTAGCAACATGAATGCTAGCATGTCGCTGGCTAATGGCAATGTGGGCCAGGCTATTATCACACCATTGCTTGCGGATGATACTTTGATCCGTTTGAGCAGGGACATCATCAAACCTTTCTACCAATACAGGAGTCAGGTGGCAGCCGCGATACTGAAGGAGCAACTGGGCGATAAAGTACCGTGGTCCCTGCATGCGAGAGAAGGCGCGTTTTTCCTGTGGCTGTGGTTGCCTGAATTAAAGATTGGCAGTGCGGAACTCTACCAACGATTAAAACAGCGGGAGGTTTTGGTCATCCCAGGTCATTACTTCTTTTATGGGCTGGATGAGCCATGGGATCACTCCAACCAGTGTCTAAGGATGACCTTCTCCCAACCGGAATCAGTGGTACAGCAGGCATTGGAAGTGCTGGCAGAGGTCATTGTCGAGGCTCACTAAGGGAGCAAAACAAAGCCATGAACTTTTTTGTAAGTTCATGGCTTTACGTTTTGCCAGACCCTGAGTAATTCAGTGCAGTCAGCGGCGCTTAATTTTCTCCGTCAGTTGTGCGATGACTCGACGAAACTCGTCCTGCTTGTTTTTTGCGGCGACCGCTTTGCAAGCATGGATTACGGTTCCGTGGTCACGCCCCCCAAAAGCTTCGCCGATGTCCACCAGGGATGACTTGGTAAGTTCACGGGCCAAGAACATGGCTATCTGACGTGGAACCGCTATGGAGGCTGGGCGACGCTTACCTGTCATGTCTGCCAGGCGAACATCAAAGTGCTCTGCCACGATCTTCTGAATCCAGTCAATGGTGATGTTTTTGGTGTCTGCCTCTTCAAGGATATCCCGCAACAAGCCTTCCAGCACAGGCATGGTGAGGAGCTTGCCGTTGTTGAGTGAAACATGTGCCGCCACACGCATGAGGGCGCCTTCCAGACGACGGACGTTGGTGCGAATGTTCTCTGCAAGGAATGTCAGCACCCACTCCTCCATCTGCACGGACCAGTAACCGGTTTTCTGGCGCAGGATCGCCAGACGAGTTTCAAGATCCGGTGATTCGATCTGCGTCGCCATGCCCCATTCAAAGCGCGATACAAGACGGCTTTCCAGGTTACGGATTTCGCTTGGGGCGCGATCGCTAGTGAGTACGATCTGTTTAAAGTTGTTAAACAGATCATTGAAGGTATGGAAAAATTCCTCCTGGGTACTGCCTTTTCCAGCAAAGAACTGAATGTCATCAATGAGCAGAACATCCACCTTGCGGTATTTTTTGCGGAAGTCTGTCACGGAACCATGACGCAGGGCATCAATATACTCATTGGTAAAAGATTCACTGGTCACGTAGCGCACCACTTTCTTGGGCTTGTTACGCAGAATCTCCTGCCCGATGGCGTGCATCAAATGAGTTTTTCCAAGGCCTACAGGGCCATGCAGGAAGAGAGGGTTGTAGGTCTTGCCGGGTTTTTCTGCCACCGCTTTTGAAACCGCACATGAATAGGCGCAGTTAGGGCCTTCTACAAAGGTCTCAAATGAATTGCGATGGTTAATGCCTGCGGCACTGATAGACCTGAGGAGCCGCTGATCGCCGTTGAACAACGGGCCTGCTGTCATCTCAATGACTTCACGCACGACAGGCGCTGTTTCCATCTGCCTTGCAACCTCAAGCACTGGCGGCTGATCGCGCTTGATGGGTTCCTGAGCGGTGCTTGATGCGACAAACTCCACTTCGCATTTTGTACCAAGAACCTCTGTGAGCACTTCGTGCAAAACGGGCATGAAGTTATCCAGAATCCAGCACTCGTGCATAATGCTGGGTACACAGATGGACAGCCTCCCCTCATGAAGCGAACCAAGTTCAAGATCAGCAAACCACCGATCATACAATACTCCACCTACGCGCTCTTTTAAAAGCAGGCAGATGCGTTCCCATACCACCTCCATGGGGTGTGTAGAGCCGCCTTGCTGCCAGCTGCCAGAAGCTTCATCCATAATGTCAGGGTTTTTCTTTTGAATCACTATTCCGCTGACATGTTTCCGGTTTTTCTTTCAATGTTACCCTGCTTCTTCAGGGCTCTCACCTCGGCGACCTCACGTTTGAAAGAATTATCAAAAATCATGTTCTTTTTTAAGCCCAAGTTGGGGTTTCAACAAGCCTCTAGAGTGAAATTTTTAAACATTTCTTCGCTTGCATTTTCTCAGGGGTTTTCTTTTAAAAAATTACCCATTGAGGGATTTGTTCGATGGGTTGGCAGGGACGAACGCAGGACAGGGCGTTTTTCCTTAAATTGTTTAAAATGGCCCCTGCAATTTTTTCCATTGTTGCGCCGGATTATTTCTCCATGCCTTATCATTTTCAGGTGTATTAATTCGCATATTCATGGAAAAACATAGTCTGGGCACGCCTTACTTCTCACTTTAGAGCGCCTAGATTCAGACGGGGCTTCAAGTAATGGTGTGATTGCCACTTGCTGACGGGCGTATCCGATTCATCATTACAGGTCCATGTCTGCATCAGCGCCCCTTATCACCCAGGCACAATTCGCCCGTATTGCCACACCAGAGAATCCGTTTACGTTCGACTGCGGAGCAAGCATGGATGACCTGACGCTGGCCTTTGAAACTTACGGGAAGCTGAATGCGCGCAAGAATAATACTATCCTGCTGTTTCACGCATTATCCGGCACCCAGCATGCGGCAGGTTATTGCGATCATGTACCAGGCACAGGCCATCGTTGGACAGATGACTGCAAGCAGGGCTGGTGGGATGATTTTATCGGCCCAGGCAAGGCATTGGATACCAATAAATATTTTGTGGTATGTGCGAATTATCTGGGCGGTTGTTATGGAAGCTCAGGTCCGACATCTATCAACCCTGAGACAGGCAGACCTTATGGGAGGGACTTTCCTTCTGTGAGCACTGCTGATGTGGTTCGCTCACAAGCGCGTTTGCTTGATGTGCTAAATGTGAAGAAGCTGCATGCGATTATTGGTAATTCGATTGGGGGGTTGTTGACCATGAACTTTGCCACGATGTTCCCTGAACGCGTGCATCTGGTGATTTCAGTCGCCAGTGGATTACGCACTACCGTTCTGAGTCGGCTGAGCGTGTTTGAACAGGTGCTGGCAATTGAGAATGATCCTCACTTTAAAGGCGGCTACTATGAAGATGATAAAGCTCCTGAACTGGGCCTTGCGCTGGCCAGGATGATCTCCCATAAAACTTTTGTCCATCTTGATGCGATTGAACGCCGTGCCAGGGGTGAGGTTGTGCAACGCAAGGATTCACTTGGCTGGTATCAGCTCAGCCATAACGTGGAAAGCTACATGCTTCATCAGGGGCGGAAGTTTGTGAAGCGCTTTGATGCCAACACCTACCTGCGCATCTGCAACATGTGGCTGCGTTTTGATGCCTTGCAGGCAGCCGGGGTGTCCTCTTATGAACAGCTATTCAAAATTTCAGCAGACGCTGGGCACAAGTGGCTGGTCTTCAGCATTGACTCTGACTTCTGTTTCTATCCTGAGGAGCAGGCTGAACTGGTACGAGCGCTGGAAGGCAGCGGTACGCCAGTCATGCATATCACCACCCATTCAAACAAAGGGCACGATTCATTCCTGCTGGAGCCAGAACTTTACACGCCCCATCTGGTTTACATGTTAATGCATCAGGATACGAGTGGTGCTGATGACAAGCGCATGGACATAGGTGTCTAGCATCTGCCAACCTGAAAGCCTGCCCATGTCTGATGACCTGCAAACCAACATGTTAAAAGACATGCAGGCGATTGCCAGTACACATATGCCGTTTGGCAAATATGGCCCGGGCAGCTTTCCTCCCGATGGCATTCCCATCTATGATCTGCCGGTTGAATATCTTGCCTGGTTTGCAAGCAAGAATGCGTGGCCAAAAGGACGTTTAGGCGAACTGCTACGCATGGTGCATCAAATGAAGGCAGATGGGTCTGACCTTGTGTTTGACCCCATTCGTAAGGCACGTGGCGGCCCTACCAAACTGCGCAAAGAACGCCAGCGTGAATGGCGGGCTGATGATACTTGACCTTTTTACTTCAAGCCTGTCTGCCCAGCATCCAACGCATGGTTTTTTCTGCCAGGCGATCCAGCGCCACGACTGATAAGGACAGGTGCTCTTCCAGCGTATCTTCAATGCGGTTATGACTGATGCCATGCAGGCTTTGCACAAACAACATGACGGTGGGTATTCCTGTTGATGCCACTTCGGTTGCATCATGCAATGGCCCTGAGGGAAGGCGATGCGAAGTGCCGCACACGTCCTTGATTGCTTCATCACACAGATCAATTAAATCGGGATGAAACGGGCGCGGCGCAATCTTCATTAACCTGTCCCATTTCACTGAGACATCCCCTTCTTGTGCAAAGCGTTCACTTGCCTCATGTGCTTCAGTAAACATGGCGTGTAGCGCCTCTGAATTCAGATGCCTTTGATCTAGAGTAATACGACATTCCTCCACCACACTGGTGACGAAGCCGGGCCTGGTCACGCAGGAGCCTATGGTACACACACCGCCGTGGCGATCTGCAATACGATAGATTTCCTGGCTCATTTTTGCAGCCGCGAGAAAGGCATAACTGCGGCGATTCATAGGCGTGCTGCCTGAATGCGCAGCCTGACCATAAAAAGTGATGGCGTTGCGCTCCACTCCAAAAGTTCCCATGACGGCGCCGAGAGGCAGTCCCATATCCAGAAGCACAGGTCCCTGCTCAATGTGCAGTTCCAGATACGCTGAAGCATGCAACTGCTCACGCTGGCTTTGTTTAAGTTCATCTATATCAATGCCCACACGCTGCAAGGCATCAGGCAAGCTCACTCCTGCCGCATCGACAAGTCCCCTTGCCTCTTCAAGGTCCAGGTTTCCTGAAAAAGCGGCTGAACCAAACACACTTTTCCCGAACCTTGCCCCTTCCTCATCTGCCCAGTCCACCAGG
>Ga0182737_1002346_pt1 | contig 15632 bp, 13 predicted proteins | sample eDN5th30CBELigOP_FD_128878 | JGI IMG/M metagenome (GOLD analysis project Ga0182737, IMG submission 128878) | Enriched Organic Plus compost microbial communities from Emeryville, California, USA - eDNA 5th pass 30_C BE-Lig OP (version 2) (version 2) ...
CTTCGCCGGGCGTGGAGCGAGCCGGCGCCTTTCGCGCATCAGGGCGACTATTACCGTGTCGAAGGCGCGGACAGCATGATCCGCCCGGTGTCCGGCTCCATCCCGATCTTCTGGGGCGGGGCCTCCGGGCCGGGGGTCGACTATGGCGGTGAATGCGCCGATGTCTATGCACTGGCGGGCATGACGCTGGAACGCACCGCCGCGCTCATCCGGGAGGTGCGCGAAGCCGCCCGACGGCATGGCCGCTCGCCGCGCTTCCTGATGTCGATCCGCGTCGTCATCGCCGACAGCGACGAGCAGGCCTGGGCGCGCGCCAAGGATATTGTTGGCCGCATCCGCGCCCGCGACGGCACATCCGTCGGCCTTGGCAGCGGATCGGACGAAAGCGCCGCGCGACGGGTCGCGGAAGCGGCCGCCGCCCGCTCCGCGAGCGACCCGCGCCTCTGGGGCGGGGTGATCGAGGCGACGGGCGGCAAGTCCCATGCCATGGCGCTGGTCGGCGGCCCGGACGGTCTGGCCGAAGCCCTGCGCGCCTATGAGGCGGTCGGCGTGGACGACGTGCTGCTGCGGGGCTTCGACAATCTCGCGGATGCCGAAAGGATCGGCACGCACCTCATCCCTCGCCTCGCCTGACCGGAGCCGACCATGGACACAATACCCCCCGTCAACCGCCACAAGCCGATAACAGGCCAGTCGCCCGGCGAGGCAAGGCTGCTTGCCATGGTTGCCGCCCTCGCCTCGGAACTGGCGGTGGCGCGGGAGCGGCTGGACACGGTCGAGCGCCTGGCGGAAAATGCCGGGCTTCTCTCCCGCGAAGGGATAGAGAATTTCTCGCCCACCATGGGGCAGGCGAAGGAGCGCGACAGCCTGCGCAGGCGTTTGATCGACCGTGTTTTCCGCCCCCTGCGCGACGATGTGCGCCAGAAAGGAGAATGAGCAATGCCACAGGATCATCGGATGCTGCCGGCCGCCTCGCATGACGAGGCCGCAGGGCAACTGTTCGTGCGCGACCTGAAAGTCTATCTGACCGAAGCCATCGAGCCGTGGTTCCGTGACAGGGCCGAGGCGCTCGATCCCGGTCCCGCCAGCAATTCCCGGGTGGAGACGGTCTATGAAAGGCTGCACGAGGATGAGGATTTCCGCGCCTGGGCCATGCTGCGCCGGACCTCGCAGGACATGCTCTGGGCAGGCGTTGCCGACAGCGTGGAGCGGCAGGCGGAGGCGCTCAACGCCCGTGCGGACGAAGCGCCCGCAATCGGTTCGCTGACGCTCGACCCCGATTTCGTCCAGCCGCCCTATCTGGCCGCGGGGGACGTGCATCTGATGCCCGGCGGCTATGCCCATGACCGGGGCGGCGTGGAGCAGGGCGCCATCATGGACCGGGGCGGCGCGGTCTATATGCTCGGCCGCAACGGCGGGCTGATGAACGACGTGCGCGGCCATACGCTGGTGTCCCATCTCTACACCCTCTATCCCGATTTCAGGCCCGGGCGCGTGCTGGAACTGGGATGCGGTGTCGGCGCCAGCCTGATCCCTGTCGCCACCGCCTTTCCGGAGGCGGAAATCCATGGCGTCGATGTCGGCGCCTCGATGCTGCGTTACGCGCTGGCGCGGGCGCGGCATCTGGGCGCAACCGTGCATCTGGCGCAGGACAATGCGGAACGCACCCGCTTTCCCGACGAAAGCTTCGATCTCGTCTTTTCCTGCGTCCTGCTGCACGAGACGTCACCCGACGCGATCGGCCGGATCATGCAGGAAAGCTATCGCCTCCTGAAACCCGGTGGCATCGTCGCTCATCTGGAAGTGCCCCAGCGCTATGACCAGATGGACCTGTGGGGCAAGATCCGTGGGGAGATAGAGGCGGATTACAACAACGAACCCAACTGGAAGGCCGCGATCAGCGCCGACCATGCAGCGTTGCTGAAAACCGCCGGTTTCCGCGATATCTCCGTCGGCTATCAATCCGCGACCGGCAATCCCGTGCCGGGCGAAGGGCGCTTTTCCGACAGGTCCGAAGGCGTGTTCCGGTGCTGGTTCATCGCCTCGGCCCGGAAATAATGGTGGCCCGCATGGTCCCGCCCCTTCCCCATGCCCTTCCCCGGAGGGCGCCCCGCTCCGGACTGCGGACAGGGAAAGGCGAAACATGACCCTCGACCCCATCGACCGCGCCTTCGTCCGTATCGACGCCGGGGAGATGCATCTGCGACGCATCGAGGGCACGCGCCCCGGCCCTCCGCTCGTCATGCTGCACGCCTCCCCCGGATCGTCGCGCTCCCTCATGGGGCTGATGCGCGCGCTCCGCGATGCGGGCGACACGCGCACGCTGATCGCGCCCGACACGCCCGGAAACGGCGACAGCTTCGCGCCGGACGAGGCAGAGCCGGACATGGGCTGGTTCAGCGACGCGCTCCTCCGCCTGCTCGACGGGCTGGGCGTGGAGCGCGCCGACCTCTATGGCGCCCATACCGGCGCCCGCATCGCCTGCGAGGCCGCCGCCGCCCATTCCGATCGCTTCGGGCGGGTGATCTTCGATGGCATAAGCGATTATGCGCCGGAGATGCAGGACCTGCTGCTGCGCGACTATGCGCCGGAGATGGCGCCTGACGATTATGGGCGGCAGTTCGTCTGGGCCTTCAACTTCGTGCGCGATCAGGCGCTGCACTTCCCCTATTTCCTGCGCGATCCCGAGCACCGGCTGATGACCCGCCCGGTCCCGTGCGCGCGGGAACTCCACGCCGCCACGGTCGAGGTGCTCAAGGGGCTGACCAGCTATCACAAGCCCTATCGCGCCGCCTTCCGCTATGCAGCGGGGCAGCGCATGAAGGACATCCCCATCCCTGCCCTGCTGCTCAGCCCGCAGAATGAACTGCCCGATCTGCGCGCCTCGGCGCAGGCGCTCGCCGCCCGCCTGCCCCGGGGGCAGATGGCGGCGATCGGCCCGTCGCTCGCCGAAAAGGCGGCGGCGATCCGAGCCTTTCTCGACGGGACTGGCGTCGGCCGGTCCTGACCTCTATCCTGCCCATTCAAGGAACGCCCATGCTGCTCAACCGCCCCCGCGCCATCGAGGTGATGGAAAAACACGATCTGGACGGGTTGGTCGCCGCCTTCCCGGAGAATATCTATTATCTGAGCGATTATTGGGGATCGATGTTCCTGATGTCGCGCAACTATTCGCTCTATGCCTTCCTGCCGCGCGACCCGGAACGGCCCGCCGCGCTCATCATGCCCGGCACGGGCGTCTATCATCTGGAACATGTGCCGACATGGATGCCCAATGTCAGCACCTATATCACCCGCATCAAGCCCGGCGCGCCGATCCCGCCGCGCGATTTCGAATTCACCACGGAGGAGATCGACGAGGACGGCGACCGCCCCGTCACCGAAGCCTCCATCGCCGGGCAGCGCCTTACCCCCTATCCGATCCGGGAAGGGGTGGAGATGGCGCCCCGCGACCTGCAATTGCTGGCCCGCTACGAACGGCACGGCGCCAATCCGGCGATCTCCTCCACCCGCGCGCTCAAGGCCGCGATCGAGGCGGCTGGCCTTGGCAAGGGGCGCATCGGTTTCGACGATCCGCGCGTGCTCGGCTGGCTTCAGGAGGTCGGGCTTCCCGGCCTGACCGGCTGCGACGCGCTCAACATCTTCAAGGAAATCCGCATGATAAAGAGCGCGGCGGAAATCGGCCTGCTGCGCATCGCCGGACGGATGAGCGAGACCGCGCTCAACGCCGTGATCGACGCGATCGAGGTGGGCATGCCGCTGGACGAGATCAGCCGCGTTCACGCCCGCTCCATGGTCGAACAGGGCGGCCAGTCGGAATGGATCATCGCCAATATCCGGGGCCTCGCCACCGGCGTCATCGAAGCGAACGAGATCATGAAGCTCGATTCGGTCGGCAGCTACAGGCAATATCGCGGCGATGTGGGCCGCACGGTCATCTGTGGCGAACCGACACGGGAAATGATCGAACGCAACCGCGCCGTCACCCGCGCGCTGCACATCGCCTATGAGAATATCCGGCCCGGCAAGACCTTCAAGGAGATCGTAGACCTGACGCTGAAGGCCGTGCATGACGAGGGCTTTCCCGGCTTCGTCATTGCCGGTCCCCATTCGGTGGGGCTGGAACATACCGACCATCCGGTGTCGGTGGGCGCGCAGATGCCCGGCCATCACGAGCTGATATTCCAGGAGAACATGGTCTTCACCCTCGACATGCCCTATCATGAGTTCGGCTGGGGCACGTCCCATGTCGAGGACATGATGCTGGTGACGAAAGACGGATGCGAGGCGATCACCTCCATGGACACGTCCCTCCGCATCAAGCCCGCCTGAGCGCCTCATCCGCCCCGCAGGAAGGGGAGGATCGCCGCCGCTTCCTGCTCCGGGGAGCCGTCGGTGGGCGCCACGCGCGCATCCGCCATCGCCGCGGCCAGCGTTTCCGCCGCCGACGCGATATGCGGCGGATGGGTGGCGGAGCGGATGAACAGGGCGGGCGCCTTCACCGCCCCGATCCGCGCCGAGGTCGGATAGGCGAAGGCCGCGCGATAGGGCTTGTGATAGACGGTCAGCGACTTCAGCACGTCCATGGCGGCCGCGTGCAGGCCGGCCGCATCGGGGACGGCGCGGTTCGTCAGCCGATGCTCGGGATCGCGCAGGAAATAGGGGGCGTGCAGCGACTGGTCGCGCACGAAATGGAAGGCCCAGAGGAACTGCCGCCCATAAACGTCAGGCTCCATGGCGGGGGCATAGCTCTCCAGCCGTCCGGCGCGCGTCGCTTCGTCGAAATCGCTGATCCCCTGGAAGAGGACGCGCCCGACCCGGCCGGGATGCCGCGCCGCCAGCTCGCAGGCGATCCGCGCCCCGGTATGCGCGCCGTAGAGGTCCGCCCGCGCGATCCCCATCGCGTCCATCAGACGCAGCATCGCATCCGCGAAATAGCCGATGTCCGGCACGTCCGGCGCGGGCGGAGGGGAATCGCCATTGCCCAACATATCGACCGCGATCATATCCGCATCCGATCCCGCCGCGCGGAGCGCCTGCATAAGCGGCACCATGCCGCGCGAGCTGTTGGGCGAGGGATGGAACAGCAGCAAGGGCCGCCCCGGCCCCGCCAGCCGCCGCAAATGCACCGGGCCTTCGGCGATTCTTACGAACTGGCGGTCGATCGTCGATACCGGCACGGGGCGTTCCTTCTCGTTCCCCCCGATCCTGCTCCACCCTGCTGCCCCCATGCAGATAGGACGCGCCATCTGTTCGCCTGGCGGATAGGTGCTATTGACGGGGAGCGAGCGCAGCCCGCCCATGCTTTGATCGCCTTCCGTTCCGACGCCGAGTATGATCGCCCATGAAGACGACTCCTTCTCCTTCCGCCGCGCATGCCGACTCTCCGGCGGGCCGCCCGCTGCCGTTGGGCATCTGCATAGGCTGGAGCCTGGGCACGCTCGGCCTCACCACCTTCATGGTCGGCAGCTATCTGCTGTTGCGCTTCATGACGGACTATATGGCCGTGCCCCCGGCGGTGGCGGGCACCATCTTCGCCCTCGCCAAGATCTACGACGGGATCGCCGATCCCATCATCGGCTCCTTCAGCGACCGCAGCCGGTCGCGCTGGGGCCGCCGACGCCCCTTCCTGCTGGGGGGAGCGGTCGCCTGCGCCCTCACCTTCATGCTCGCCTTCAACGCGCCGGTCGTATCGACGGAAGCGGGCGCGGTCGCCATGCTTTCGGCGCTGCTGCTGCTGCATGCCACCTCCTACGCGATCTTCGCCGTGCCCTATATGGCGATGCCCGCCGAAATGACCGACCGTCCGGCGGAACGCTCCAAGCTGATGTCCTTCCGCGTCATCAACGGCTCCCTCGGCAATCTGCTGGGCGGCTGGGCGACCGCCAGCCTGATCGCCTTTTTCGGCGGCGGCCTCGCCGGGCATCGCGCCATGGGCCTTGTCATCGGCCTCGTCATCTTCGTCATCATGATCGCCTGTTTCCAGCTTACCCGCGGCGCGAAGCTGCGCGAGGCGGAAAGCCACGAGCATATCCCCTATCGCCAGCAGATCGCCGGCGCCGTGCGCAACCGCCCCTTCGTCATGCTCCAGGCGGCCAAGCTGATGCTGTTGAGCGCGGCCGGTCTCCACACGGCCTCCGCCGCCTTCTTCGTGCAGCGGCGGCTGGAAATGTCCGATGCATGGCTCGGAACCATCTACGCCATGCTCACCATCGGCACCGTCGTCGCGCAGCCTTTATGGCTGATGCTGGGGCGGCGCTTCGGCAAGAGGCGCACCTATATGCTGGGCGGTCTCTTCACGGCGGTCACATGGCTCGCCTGGGCGCCCTTCGGCCCCGGAACGCCCGGCTGGGTGATCGTCGCCATCGGCCTTGCGGCGGGTCTGGGCAATGGGGGCATCGTCATGATCAGCCAGTCGATGCTGCCCGACACGATGGAATATCAATATCGCAGCACCGGCCAGCGGATCGAGGGCAGCTTCGCGGGCCTCTACATCATGGTCGAGAAGCTGGGGCAGGCGATCGGCGCGTCGCTGACCGGCATCATCCTCGGCCTGTTCGGCTATGTGCAGGGCCGCGCGGGGGCGGAGGTGGTCCAGCCTGCCAGCGCCGTGACCGGCATCACCCTTTGTTACAGCCTCTTTTCCACCCTGTTCCTGCTGGTCAGCGTCGCCATCATGTATTTCTATCCGCTGGACGAGCGGACCATGACGCTGCGGCGCAAATTATCGGCAGGCGAATAACCGCAACGTGGTGCTGGCCCCCCGGCCGCCCCGCAATAGGCTGGGGCCATCAACAGCCGGGAGTGTCCAATGGATAAAGGATCGACGAGCGACGCCCGGCTTTCGCTGACCTTGTGCATGGGTTTCGGCATCGGGTCGGTGGGCATTTCGATCCTGCTCAATACCGTCACCACCTTTTTCCCGACCTTCATGGCGACCGTGCTGGGCCAATCGACCGCGCTCGCGGGGGTGCTGCTCACCCTGTCGAAAATCTACGATATCGGCGCGGATCTGGTGATCGGCGCGGCCAGCGACCGCACCCGGTCCCGCTGGGGCAGGCGGCGGCCCTATCTGCTCGCGGGGATGATAACGGCATCGCTGTCTTTCCTGCTGATCTTCTTCGCGCCCAAGATCGTCGGCACGGCCCTCATCCTCTACATGGCGGCCGCGCTGATAATCTATTCGACCGGCTATTCGCTCTTCGCCGTGCCCTATATCGCGATGGCGGGCGAGATGACCGACAGCTATCACGAACGCACCCGGCTCTTCTCCTATCGCGTATTTTTCATCGCCGTGGGCCAGACCGTCTCGGTCGCGGGCACCGCCGCGCTGATCGAATGGGCGGGCGGAGGGCGGCAGGGCTATGCCGTCATGGGCGCGGCGATGGCCATGCTGGTGTTCCTCACCATGCTGCTGAGCTTCCTCGGCACCCGCTCGGCCCGTCAGGCCCAGCATTTCGCGCCGCCCGTGCCGATGCCGCTGGGCACCAAGCTGCGGCTGCTGAGCGGCAACCGGCCCCTGCTGCTCCTTATGGGCGCCAAGTTCGCCCAATATATCTCCATCGCGATCTTCAGCGGGACGAAGCTGCTGTTCATGCTCAATGTCCTCAAGCTCGGCTATGAGGGGATCATCCACCTCGCCCTGGCGCAGAATATCGCGGGCGCCATCGCCACGCCCCTTTTCGTCAAGCTGGGCCGCCGCCTCGGCAAGCGCGAATCCTACCTGATCGCCATCGGCCTGCTCGCCATCGTCTATATCAGCTGGGGCTTCGTCGCGCCCAATCCCCGGAACTGGGAAATCTGGTGGCGCGGCGCGCTCGCGGGCGTGGGAGGCGCGGGCATGACCCTCATGAGCATCTCCATGCTGCCCGACACGATGGAATATGACCGGCTGCGCAGCGGCGGCCTGCGGCGCGAAGGCATTTTTTCCTCCATCTACGCCATTTTCGAGAAGCTGGGCTATGCGTTGGGGCCGCTTATCATAGGCGCTTATCTGGGACTTGCCGGTTATATTTCGACCACCGACGGCACGCTGGTGCAACAACCGGCCGAGGTGATCCGCGCGCTCTATTTCGGTGCGGCCGCCATTCCCGCGCTGCTGCTCGGGGTCAGCGCGCTGCTCATCTGGAACTATGATCTGGATGAGAAAGCCCTGCGAGAGCAACGGCTGGCGGGCTGACGACAGACCATTGCGGCGACGGCTTCCGACCTTATCCGGGTTGCTCGGGCCAGATAGTGTCCCGAATGATAAGATTGGAAAAATATTCGCGCGCTACAAGCGCCGCGTCGCTTTGTGGGGACCGGATAGGAATGATATACGAATGCAGAGGCTTCATCCGGCCCACGCGTTCCAACTTTCCGCTAACCACGCTGGATTGCGCCTGAACGCGTGACAGACAGCAGACCCCCAGGCCCAGCAAGGCGAGTTGCAGGCCACTTGCGAGGCGTTGCACCCGCTGCACGATTTCATAGGGCACAAGCGATGACGATATCAGGGCGTCGGCAATAAGCTTGGAAACGGGGCCGTCCTGCGGGGGCCATATGACGGGAATGGGCCGGAGCCCCTTCGCAAGCTGGCGGGCCAGTTCCGGCGTTGCATATAGATCGCAGGCGACCTCTCCCAAATACTGCCCGGATACATAGTCCGGGGGATCCGTCAGCGCCAGAAAGGCGAAATCGACCCGGTCGGGATCGAGATACTGTATGGAAGAGAGCGCGGTTTTGATCGGATGGAAATGAACCTCTATATTGGGATGCATCACGCAAAATCTGGCGAATTGCGGCATGAAGCTCAGGTCGATCGCGGCTTCCGATGCCGCGATTTCGACCCGCGTCCTTTTGACGGCGGTATCGGCAAGTTGATGTTTAAGACGATCCAGCCCCGTCAGGACCATCTCGGCAAATAAAAGCAGGTCATTGCCGGGACCGACCAACACCGCCGATTTACCCCGCACCCGTTCAAACAGGGGCATGCCCATGGCACTTTCCATGGCCTTGATATGCTTGCTGATCGACACCTGCGACACATTCAGGCTCTCCGCCGCGGCGCCGAAACTGCCTGTTTTCACGACAGCCGCGAAGACTTCGAGCTGACGGAAAGTAATGTCCCAGGAAGGCGAACCCATAGCCTATGGCTTATGACAAGCGATAGCGGGCCGGTCAATTGTTCCCCGGCGTTCATGATGAGAGATTGCAAAAAATCATAAAGGGCCACGCAGAAGCAGGCCGGTTTATCGAGGGGATCATCAGTTGGGCGCGTGGACCATTTCCAATGGCGGACAGATGCCTATACGCCGTCTGGCTCGTTGCTGTCTGGCAATGCCACTGGCCCTGTGCGCGACCGGCGGATTCGCCGCCGCGACGGAGGTTGAAACCGGACTGAGCCGGGTGGAAGCGATAAAGGCCGTTGAACGACTGCAATATGCCTATGGCTATTATCAGAACCGTTTTCTCTTTGCCGAACCGCCGACCCTCTTTTCCACCGATCATCCCGAAGTCCATTACGATGGAGGAGTATGGGTCGGCACATCGGGCGTGAAGCGGCTGTGGCAGCGGCATTTTCCCCGGGTTTTCGGCACGGACGGCAAGGGGCCGCGCGCAGGCGTCATGTTCGATCAACCCGTGTTTCAGCCGGTCATCGACATCGCTCCGGATGGCACCACGGCCAAGGCCCGTTTCCAGACCATCGGTCGATATGGGGTTTACGGCAAAGAAGAACAGTGGATCGGCGGCGTCTTCGAAAATGATTATGTGAAAGAGGCCGGCGTCTGGAAAATCAAGGTCATGCGCTACTGCACGAGTTGGAGCGCGCCCTATAACCGCGGGTGGAAAAACGCGGAAGCTTTTGGTCTTCCCTGGGCGGATTTCTCGGGCGCCGGCCATCCTGACCGGGTGGAGAAAAATGCCTGTCCCCGGGCTTATCCGGACGGGGGCCTGATGGCTTTTCACTTCGTCCATCCTGTCACCGGCAAACCCGTTACCATCGAAGGGAAAAGCCGATGAGCCTTCGCCTGGCCCTCCATGGCTCGCTTGCCATGATCCTGTTGACCCTCCCGGCACAGGCCCGGCAGCCATCGGCAGACATGACGGAACGCCGGATAAAGGCGCTGCTCGATGGGAACGAGATCGAACGATTGTACAGTATTTACGGCTATCAGCAGGACAAGTCGCTGTTCGTTGAGAACATCGACCTGTTCGCCGACAAAGGGGCCGCGGCGGTATTTCAGAATGCCGAATATCGCGGCAAGGATGGTCTGGCCCGCTTCTGGTTCGGTCACTGGGCGCACCTGACCCACAATGCCTTCGTTCCCGTCGACGGATTGATGAACGATCATTTGCTGTTCCAGCCGGTCGTCACAGTGTCACCCGACGGAAATTCGGCCCGATTACGCGGCCATGGCCGTGGCTACATCACCAGCTATCAGGGCAAGATACGCGAAGGGCAGAGCACGGACGGCTTTACCGACAAGGTGGTGAATGCCGATGGCGTCCAGCAATCGGCGGGTCCGCTCGGTCTGGTGCAGGACTATATCTATGAACACCGCTTCGTAAAGGAAGACGGCGCGTGGAAGCTTCAGCGCTGGACGCTCTGCATATACACGACGGGGAAATATGGCCGTGGCTATGCCGACCTGCCCATCCCCGGCACCATGGGCAATGGCGCGGACGCCAGACATGGCGACCGGCGCGCCATCGATATGGAGAATGAACGGCCTGAACGGCCCCATACCCTGTATCCCGAAAACCCGGTCGGCCCGGACAAGGTTCTCAGTTCGGAGGAGACGGGCTGCTTCATCGCCAAGAATCAGGTGATGGCGCGATCGGCCGTCGTCCCCTTCAGTTTCGTGAACCCCGTAACGGGCAAGGCCGTCACCTGGAGGAACCGATGAGCCGTTTCACCCGCAGGGCGGTGCTCCTGACAGCCATCCTTCCCCTGTTCGCCGCGACACCCCCGGCCATGGCGCAGGACCGGCCCTATCTGCGCGACAATGGCACCGCAATCGCGCGGCCACCCGTCGCGGAATCCTCGGTCGCGATTACGCCCGACAAGTTCGAAAGCTATGTCGCGCGGCTCGAGGCGGTGGAGGCCGTGAAGCGCCTGATCGCCAGCTTCGGATATTTTCGATCCGCCAACCTGCCCGAAGAAACGGCCGCGCTGTTCGTCAAGGACGGCAAGGTCGATTATGATGGCGGTCAATGGGTGGGACAACCGGCGTTGCTGCGCCTGTTCCGGGGCCGCTTCCGTCAGGCCGCGCTGGCGGGAACGACAGGCCCCCAGCCTGACATATTGAACGAAAGCTATGTCCTGCAGCCGGTGATCGACGTGTCGGACGATAACCGGACCGCCGCAGCCCGCTTCCGCGAAATCCAGTATCAGGGCAAGCGCGGAGAGACGCAACTATATGGCGCCATGCTGTATGAGGCCGTGTTCTCGAAAACGGATGGCGTCTGGGCCTTCCATTCGCTCGTTCCCTGTGTCGCATGGCAAACCGAATATCAGCAGGACCTCAGCACCGTGAAATTGCCGGAATATCCGAAAGCGGCGCCGATATTATATCCCGCTGCGCCGGATGGACCGGACCGGTTGAGCAGCCAGCTCTGCGTTCCATGGCCCTTTGGGGGAATCACGCCGCCGATGCACTACCCGCACCCGGTGACCGGAGAAACGATCAACAAGCCATAACAACACACACCAGATCAGGGGGAGATATCATGATGACCAGCACCTACCGCCGCCGCGCCAACTTCCGATTGCTCGCCGGCGTATCCGCCTTGTTCCTTGTCGCAGGCGCCTCGCCCGCATGGGCCCGGCAGAGCACCGACAAGGGCGATGCCATCGCCAACATGGATATTGTCGTCACGGGCACCAGCATTCGCGGCAACACCGCGCCTATCGGTTCGGCGCTGCAAGTCGTCGATGCGGGAGCCATTCGGGCGACCGGCCAGTCGAGCACCAACGACATTCTGAAGCAATTGCCCCAAGTATCCAATCTGGGCATCGAGGAAGGCCGTGGCGGAGGCGTTCAGGGCGCGGACTCCAACATCACCCAGGCGAAAACAGTCAACCTTCGCGGGCTCGGCGTGGAATCCACCCTCGTGCTGCTCAACGGCCGCCGGATCGTGAAAAACGGCTCGCAGGCCGAATTTTACGACATGTCCGTATTCCCGACGCTTTCCATCGGCCGGCTGGAGGTGATCGCGGAAGGCGCATCGGCAATCTACGGCGCCGATGCGGTGGGCGGCGTCGTCAATGTCATCACCAAGAGAGGACGCGACGGCAGTGAAACAGTCCTGCGCTACGGCGTGGGCGACGGGTTCGACGAGAAGAAATTCTCCCAGACCATCGGCACCAGTTGGAAGGGCGGCGATCTTTTCCTCGCCTATGATCATTATGAACGCGGCGGCCTGCTGGGCAGCAAGCGCCGTCAGGTGACGCAGGACCTGCGCCCCTATGGCGGTCCGGACCTTCGGCCGACATTCGCCGCGCCGGGGACCATCGTCGTCGGCGGGGTCAACTATGCCGTGCCGGACGGGGATGGACGCAATCTGACGGCGGGCAGCCTCGTCGCGGGAACGGCCAACCGCGAGGACATCAACGAGTATCGCAGCCTGCTGACCGACCAGAACCAGGATAATCTCTTCGCGTCGATCCATCAGGATCTGTCCGAGGATCTCTCCGTATTTCTGGAAGGCTATTACAGCGACCGCCAGTATCGCGGCCTCGGCGGCAGCCTCAACCGGGGCGGCGCGACCGCCGTGTTGACCGTTCCGCGCAGCAACCCCTTTTTCGTTCACCCCACCAATGCGGCGGCGGCATCCGTCCCGGTGAACTACAGCTTCTCGAAATTGCTGCCCCCCAATGTGACGGGCGGCGAGCGCGGCTTCAATATCGCCGGCGGCCTGACCTACAGGTTGAGCGACGACTGGACGGCGGATGCCAGCATCAGCCGGGGCTATAACCACGCCCATCGCTATGCGGAGCAGATCCACAACGCCAATCTGGCAACCGTGCTGGCCGATAGCAACCCGGCCACCGCCTTCAACCCTTTCTGCAACCCGGATCGGTTCACCTGCATCAGCGCCGCCAATCTGGATCTGCTGCGCGGGTATAATGATTTCAACTTCTATTCCAAAATGTGGGATTTCAGCGGCCGGGTCAGCGGGCCCTTGTTCGCCATCGCCGGTGGCGACGTTTCGCTGGCTGTCGGCGGGGAATATCGCCGGGAAAGCCTGGAATCCGCGCTGACCTTCCTCACCACGACCGTTGCGCCGACCAATCGCACGACCCTGAGCAAGCGGGAAATCTCGGCGGCCTATGGCGAACTCAGCATTCCGCTGGTCGGCGCGGCCAATGCGATGCCGGGCATTGAAAGGCTGCAATTGTCCGCAGCCGTCCGCTACGATCATTATTCCGACTTCGGCGGCACGACCAATCCCAAATTCGGGATCGCCTATTCGCCGGTCGCGGGGGTCAACCTGCGGGGCAGTTACAGCACGTCCTTCCGGGCGCCGTCGCTTGCGGATACCGACCTGATGGCGACATTGGGATATGTGCCCGCCAACCTCAACGATCCCACGTCCGGCGGCGTGGTGCGCGCCATCCAGATATTGGGCGCCAGGGAAGGGTTGGGGCCGGAAAGGGCAAAAATCTGGACGGCGGGCATCGACCTGAGGCCCGAAAGGATGCGCGGTTTCAACGCCTCGCTGACCTATTACAACATCAACTATACCAATCGGATCGCGACATTGGGATCGGCGGTAATACTCTCCAACCCGGCGGTGTTCGGGCAGTTCATCAACCGCACGCCCACCGAGGCGGAGATAAACGCACTGATGTCCAGCCCCTATTATACGGGCGCGACGGAACCGGCGAGCAACATTCGCCTGATCATCGACGGCCGGGTTTCCAATCTCGGCGCGACACGGCAATCCGGGCTGGATGGCGACATCGGGTATCGCTTCGACGCCGGTGGCGGTTCGGCCCGAATCGGCGGGCAGTTCACCTATATCCTGAAAGCGGAAGAGGCCTTGGCCGATGGATTGCCGTTCCGCGACGTCCTGAACCAGATCAACTACCCGATCCGGTTCCGGGGGCGCGCCAGCGCCGGGTGGAGCAAGGACGGGCTGTCCCTCGACGCATTCTGGAACCATGTGGGCAGCTATACCAACACCTATGTGACGCCCCGCCAGTCGATCAAGGCATGGAATACGCTGGACCTGTCAGTCAGCTACCGGTCCGATGCCGAAAGCGGGCCGCTGCGTGGCCTTGGCATGCAGATCAGCGTCACGAATGTCACCAACGCCAATCCCCCGTTCGTGCTGAACACCGGCGCGGCCGTGGAAGGGGCGTATGACAGCCAGGGCGCAAGCGTGATCGGCCGCGTCTTCGCCATCGAAATATCGAAAAAATGGTAAGGGCCGGAGGGAAATCGGGGACAGCGCTCGTCGTGGGCGCTCTCTTCCTGACGGGATGGAATGGTCCCGGCGCCAACGCGGCGATGGCCCAGACCGGCACCGCGGAACGGCGCGCCGCCATCGACGCGCGCCTTTCCCGGATAGAGGCGATCAAGGCGATCGAGCGCCTGCAATATGCCTATGGCTATTATCAGGACCGCTTCTTCTTCGCGGAGGTCGCATCCCTGTTCGCCGGGAAAAACCCGACCGTGCAATGGGGCGACGCCATATGGACCGGCCAGCCCGCCGTGCGGCGTTTCTGGATGGAGTATATGCGCCCCGCCATCGCCGGGGGCGCATCAGGCCCCGTGGCCGGGAAGCTTTTCGACCTGCCCCAATGGCAGGGGGTCATCACGATAGACGCCGATGGCCGGGGAGCGAGCGCTCGGTTCAACAGCATCGGCCGTTATGCCGTGTATCGAGAGAAGGAATATTGGATTTCCGGCTTCTACCAGAATCGGTACGCGCTGGAGGACGGAGTCTGGAAAATCCGGACGCTGAAATTCTGCCCCAACTGGTCGGCTCCCTATACAGCGGGCTGGCGCGACATATCGGAGCGGGATGCCTCCGCATGGATGCCCCCCATTCCCCGATCCGCCAAACCAACCCGCGCGGCCTCCGCCACGGATCGCTGCCCCACCCCTTATCCCGGCAACCGGCAGGTCACGTTCGATTTCGATGATCCGGCCCAGGGAGGCAGGCCATGATGCGCGCGAAATCGGGGCTGACCGCCCTCGCCTTCGCTCTCATGCCCGCTGCGGCAACGGCACAGCAGGCTCCGGCAACAGCGGCCCTGCAAGCCCGCATGGGCATTGTGACGGACCATGACGAGATAGAGCGGCTCCACAACATATACGGCTATCAGCAGGACTATATGCTGTACATGTCGCAGGCCGATCTCAATTCGAGAGATGCCGAACATCATTATAAATATGGCATTTACCGGGGGATCGACGGGTCGCGCCGCATGTGGCACGGCCGCTTCGGCGGCTTTACGGGCTATGCCGACATGCCGACGCCCGGCGCGTTGATCGATCATCATCAGGCGCAGGGGATCATCACCATCGCCCCGGACCGCCAGACCGCCAAGGCGCGGTTCCGTACATCGGCGGATCGCTTCTATTCCCGCGTGGGGACAGGCCTGTCGAGCGGCCTCCAGGCCGCCGAAGGCGCGGATC
>Ga0182737_1002350_pt1 | contig 15620 bp, 18 predicted proteins | sample eDN5th30CBELigOP_FD_128878 | JGI IMG/M metagenome (GOLD analysis project Ga0182737, IMG submission 128878) | Enriched Organic Plus compost microbial communities from Emeryville, California, USA - eDNA 5th pass 30_C BE-Lig OP (version 2) (version 2) ...
CTCTGCTGCAAGGACCTGCCACTGCCCCGGATGGAACCTTTATCCCTGATGGCGGGGTGTTTCGACAAAGGCAGAATATTGATGCCGTCACCACCACAGGCGTGGAGTTAAATGCCCGCTGGCAGCCGTTGGAGACCGTCCAGCTTCAGCTCGCCTATCTGTTTACCCATACAGAGGTGCGGGCGGATTCCCCAGAATTAAATGGCAAAGAACTGGCACAAGCGCCCGCGCACATCCTGACCAGCGCCATCAACTGGACACCGCATGAGCAGTGGCTGGCAACACTACAGGCGCGCTATGGCAGCGAGCAGTTTGAAGATGACCTTAATTCATTAACGCTCGCCTCCTATGTCATCTGGGATGCAGCGCTGACTTATCGTGTGAGAGCCAATTTCAGCATCGGCCTGGTGGCGGAAAATCTTTTTGATCAGCAAATAGAAACAGGCCGCTCCGGTGATGGCCTGGTCAGCATTGGCGCGCCTAGATGGGTCGGGGTCAAGGTGAAGTGGGATTTGTAGCGACAGCGAGCTGTCGCGTTGAAAGGTTGAAATGAGAGCGAGCATTAGACGCGCAGAAAAATTTGATAAACTGCCCGCTTCTGCGTTATGCAGTGGAATTAACCTTCACCGTGCCTGCTTTCTGCTACGACCATGATCTTTGATGAAGACCTAACCTGCACGCCTTCCGGCGGAAAGTGGAAACAGTACCTGGGTGGCATTGCACTTCCGCTTCTGCTAGTTGGTTACGGCATCTTCTGCATGGCTACCGGAACCGCCGACATACCCTCCAGGCATATTTTTGATACCGTTCATGGGGAAGCTGCCATCTGGATGGCGATTGCTTACTTTGCCATGGCCGCATTCATTTACTTTCATTACTACTGGGGGCTTCATGAAGAGCTATGCTTTAAAGCGTTCCGCATGAAGATGCTGAGCGTGGTGGTGTTTGTTCTCTGCACAGGGTTTGCCCTGTATGTGGATTCACAGTTGAATCCGTAAGCCTTTGTGATCACTCCCCTACATACTGCGTCACCATGACGATGTTGTTCTCCGTATCGGCGATCTCGCTGTAAATGATGGGTTCATAAGGCCGCTGTGCTGGCGCCACAATCAGCTTGCCGCCGTGTTTGTTCATACGCTCTCCCAGCGTCTGAATGTCCTCCACCTGAATACTGAATGGCGTCCGACTCGCAGAACCGTCACCGCCACTGTGAAAGGCTATGATGCAGTCGCCATAAGCAAGCTCTGACCAGTGTTCTGAAACAAAGCGCCGTTCAAATCCGAACACCGTTTCATAGAAGCTCAAGGCGCGTTCCATGTCCTCTGCCAGCAGCATGATCTTAACGGCGGTAACTTTCATGGGGAAATAAAACGGACCTATCTTTATAACTGACGCTTTAATAGCACAAAGAAAAACTATTTTTCAGATTTTCCCCTGAGGGAACACCGCTGCTAGAGTTGGAAAGTTCTATTCAGCGCAGACTTTATGAGCCGCCCAGCTCTTCCTGTAGGCAGCAAATCGACATCAATTCTACACATAAACCCTTGCAATATATCGTAATACGACATATTGCAAGGGTGTGTCATTTAAGAACTCTCAGGCATTTACCGATCAGGATTACGCAAAACTGGCTAACTTCCGTTTTGCATTACGCAGGTTCATGGACTTTAGCACGAAAGAGGCGACGAATCATGGACTGACCGCTCAACAGCATCAGGCGCTGCTGGTCATTCGTGGCAGCCCAGAACAAAAATCGACTGTGGGCTGGCTAGCAGAGCGGCTCTGCCTTCGACCGAACTCTACAGCGGAACTTGCCCAGAGATTGGAATGTTTAAACCTCATTTCAAAAGAACGAGATGCCGAGGATCAGCGAACGGTATGGTTGAAACTTACGATTCTGGGTCATGATAAATTAGACAAGTTATCTGTCGTTCACCGTCAGGAGTTGCAACAGATCGGTCCTCAGATCATCGATTTTTTTCAGCGACTGACCATGCAGTGAAATGAAATCAAAAGAAGATTATCCTACACAAACACATCATCGCTTGAACGGGTTGCGCCTGTTATTGCTGGCCATCCTTGTGGGTTCTTTGGTTGCGCTCGCGGGGCAGGCTTTGTTACATTTGATTCATGGCATCGCAGCTCTGGTTTTTCAACCTCCTTCAGGCAGTTGGGTCTGGTTATTGGCACCCGTTGCTGGGGCAGCGTTGATTGGCCTGATCTCACGTTTGGCAAAAGTGGATGTATCCGGCCATGGCATTCCTGAAGCTATGCAAGGGGTTATCGCCAATCAGAGTCGCATCCGATTAAAAACGGCCATACTCAAGCCTTTGTGTACGGCCATATGCATAGGAACCGGCGGCCCCTTTGGTGTGGAAGGCCCCATTATCGCCACAGGTGGAGCAGTGGGTTCGTTACTGGGACAATGCATTCCCCACAGCCCGGCACAGCGTAAAATTTTGCTGGGAGCAGGTGCTGCCGCCGGGATGACAGCCATGTTTGGCACACCTCTCGCGGGCGTGTTGTTAGCAGTGGAGCTACTGCTGTTTGAATTTCGGGCGCGCAGCTTGTTGCCTGTAAGTATGGCAGCAGCCACGGCTATGTTCATGCGTGGTCTTACTCATGAACCTTTTCCTATGTTGCCAGTCAGCTTCCCCATGGCCCCTGACCCATTGATAGGTTTTGCATCATTATTGGTGGGCGGAGTATCCGGGCTTGTCGCGGTGGGTATGACTGAGGCCCTGCATGGGCTGGAATCACTGTATGAAAAACTCCCATTTTCAAATATGGGCAGACTTTTGCTGGGCGGGCTATCTGTGGGATTGATTGGCTGGATTGACCCGCGAACGCTTGGCCCCGGTTACGCAAATATGCAAAATATGCTGCACACAGAAATCGCAGCCACAGCGCTTGGTACACTGATGGTGTTGAAGTTTGCATCATGGTCATTAAGCCTTGCCAGCGGGACAGCTGGAGGCACTCTTGCACCCGTAATGACCGTCGGTGGCGCAATGGGGTCGCTTGCCGGGCTTGCCATTCAACATATTCCAGGATTTGAGTCGCTGCCGATAGGACTCATGGCTTTGGTCGGCATGGCATCTGTGTTTGCAGGGATGTCACGCGCTCTGCTGGCATCAGTGGCTTTTGCTTTTGAAGCCACTCAATCCTCTGGGACCTTTGGCCCACTTTTGTTAGGGTGCGCCATCGCCATCTGTGTATCGCGATTACTCATGCGTCATTCCATTATGACAGAAAAGATGGCGAAACAGGGCATCCATGTTCCTGAAGCCATGCAACCGGATATCCTAGAGTATCTGCTTGTTAAAGACGTGATGAACGCCAAACCCGTGACTTTATTAGAGAGTGCGCAATTGGATGAAACTATCCAAGCATGCTCTGATCAACATTCAGACAGCTATTGGCAGAAGACGCGATTGATCCCAATCGTGGATGAAGATAACAGGCTGAAGGCTATTTTAACCCGTAATGAAATTCTTTCCATGCTAAGAAGCGGCAGCTCTGGAAAAGGGATAAAGGCCCTGCATGTGGCGAACCCCGCCGTGATCAGCATCCATAATGATTCCACGCTTGCTCAGGCAGCGGATTTAATGCTTTTACATGATGTCGCGCAATTACCTGTCATCACTAATGACGGAAGAAAGACGCTATTAGGCGTGATAAGCCGGAAGGAGTTATTACAGGCTAGACAGATAACTCAGCAGCATGAATTTCCGCAACCAGGAATTCTAGCAGCGTTGCGGCAGTCAAAGTGAACTACCAAAACAGAAACGAAAACAAGCATGGCTCGATGAATCATGCAGGGTTGCCTCAAACAGAACGTGAACTGAATATCCAGATCGAGCTGAAGTGCTAAGCCGCAAAAGACTTATCACACATCACTTTTTTTGAATGCACGGCGCAAGAGTTTATACCGGAACAGCCGCCCCATCTTTCCGTCCGGCAGCATAAGCCCCGAATACCGCGCGAATTTCATCGCGTACGCGGCGGAAGACTTTGAGTTGTTCCTCCTCAGTTCCTGTTGCATGGGCAGGATCATCAAAAGGAAAATGGTGACGGTTCACCTGACCGGGAAACATGGGGCAGGCCTGGTCGGCATTCCCACAAACTGTGATGACAGTCTCCACCTGTTGATCCAGAAATTCCTCCAGATGCTTGGAGTGATGGGCTGATATATCCAGCCCGATCTCTGCCATGACCTTGATAGCCAGCGGGTGCACATACCCGGCGGGCTTTGAGCCTGCGCTGGCAACTTGATAACTCTCCCCCAGAGCCTTGCGCAGGATGCCCTCCGCCAGATGGGAGCGACAACTGTTACCTGTGCAGAGTACAAGAATGAGCGGTGATGACATTGTTAGACTTCTTTTGATGGGTTTGATAGTTTCTAAGTGATGAGCGCTGGGAAAAATCTTTTGCGCAACCAGAATGCGACATGCACCAGGCCTATAAGTGCAGGAACTTCTATTAACGGGCCGACAACCGCTGCGAATGCGACCCCGGACTTAATCCCGAACACTGCAATAGCGACAGCAATGGCCAGCTCAAAATTATTGCCGGATGAAGTAAATGCTATCGTCGCAGAGCGTGGGTAATCCGCCCCTAGTTTTGCGGCCATCACAAAACTGATTAAAAACATGGCAACAAAATAAATTAACAATGGAATCGCAATGCGAACCACGTCCATAGGCAACCTCACAATGGCATCCCCTTTGTAGGTAAACATTACAATGATTGTAAATAACAGGGCGAGCAACGTTAGTGGGGATATACGAGGAATAAAAACCTGCTCATACCAGGCCTCCCCTTTCCAGCGCACCAGGAATATCCTGCTTAACACACCTCCGGCAAAAGGGATTCCCAGGTAGATGATGACACTCCAGAAAATATCGCTCATGGCCACCTCAACAACCACGCCCTGCAGGCCCACATATTGTGGGAGCACCGTAATGAACAGCCACGCGTACGCACTGTAAAACAAGACTTGGGCAATGCTATTCAAGGCGACCAATCCTGCGGCATACTCGTTGCTGCCCTTTGCAAGCTCATTCCATACTAGAACCATGGCTATGCAACGGGCCAGACCCACCAGAATCAGGCCCACCATATATTCTGGTTGGTCATGTAAGAAAACCACCGCCAGCACCCACATGAGAACCGGGCCGATCAGCCAGTTCTGGATTAAAGAGAGACTGAGGATACGGGTGTTCGAGAAAACCTTGGGAAGCTCACGGTAGCGGACTTTCGCCAGCGGGGGATACATCATGAGTATCAAACCGATTGCGATGGGAAGGTTTGTTGTACCGACTGTAAGTGGTGCAAAGAATGCCTCAGGGTCAGCGATGACAAAATTGCCAAGAACAACGCCGATGCCCATTGCGACGAAGATCCAGACCGTCAAGTAACGGTCCACAAATGACATGTTTTTTGCTACTGCGTTTGCCATACTGATCTTCTGGTAGTTTAACAGCAGCCGGATGAAGGGCTGCACATGGACAGGACCTTGCCCGGCTTGACGGGAATCTTACAAAGCTCAGGCGCCAGGCAGTCTGTATGCTTGTGGGCCAGTTTCAACACCACGGAATCTGCCGTGCTGTCGTAGCCGCTTATTGTGTACTGGGAGATTACCTTGTCCTCATATTCAATCTCCACAGGGATGGATTCATCTGTCAGGAAGGATTTTGCCTTCTCTAAAATCTTCGCCGCTTTTTCTGCTTCAATGCGGTGGTCATAATCTGGCCCCACCCAGACCTGAAGCTGGCAGACGGTGGATTCACGCAAGGTGCCGCCACAATCAATAAATGTTTTGTTCACTCTGCCGACTTCAGTGACGTGAAAAGATACAGGGACAGGTGAGCCATCCGGCAGTAGCAGACGGAAATGCTTCTTCCCCTCGCTGGCCAGCAGTGATTTAAATTCGTGCAGTTTCATAACTTATTAAATAGGATTCCGGTTTATGCAGTCGCCCTGCTGACACGTTTTTGTGTCAGGGGTTTAAGTTTTTTCAGCTCTCTGGGAGTCGGGCAGCAACTGTCATCCCGCTGCGCCAGACGTTTGACGGCCTTCTTTGCGTCCGCCTTTAAAACAGCATCACTGGCCGCAGATATTTCAAAGAAGCCACTCATGCTCATAAACAGATGACGGTAGGCAGGCGAAAGCCGGTAGTACACCCATTTTTCACAGCGTTCACTGTCCAGCATGCCGGATTTTTTGATCACCTGCACATGGCTGGATACGGAGGACTGGGGCATTTCCAGCACATCCGCGAGTTCACAAACACAAAGCGGCTCGTTCATGAGCAGATGGACAATGCGCAGACGCGTCTCATCCGCCAGAGCGTGTGCAAACGAAACGAAATTTTTCATGACGATGGAATTCATAACGTGATTTATCGTTATGTCAAAGTTGTTTTAGCATTTTTCACGGAGGCCAGCCGACCATGGGTGCGGTTCTCTAGATGGTTCTGGACAGGGACTTCACCCTGCGCCGAGTGAAGCGTCCTCTCACCACGAAAATCAATCCAGTCGCCGCCATTCCACAGAGGAAGCTCACTGGAATCATCCACATAGCAAGAGAGTCCCCTGGCTCTTCCACCTCGATTTCATTTCGTCCCAAGAGCAACTTCATTCTCCATTGCTCCATAAGAAATTCTGCCGTGCCAGCAGGACTATAATGCTGAAATGCCTCAACCAAATCAGGGTTGATTTTTTCTCCAGCGGCCAACTTTTTAAGGGCCTTCAAAAGACGGTCTCCTTGACCTGAAGATTCAGGCTCACCTGGGGTTAATACTATCCCAAGGCTGCTGGCCGTGCCGCTCCAACTGGGTATGTTAAAGTCATCGCCCTCGTACTCAACACCTGCAAACAAAACGATTCGATCCCCCGCCTTTCGGCTGAACCGGTCCTTACTTTCCAGATAACGTACTCCTTTTAGTCTCTCCTGAAACTGCGGCGCGATGTACAGGGGCTCTTCAATACGCAACTTTACCTTCCAATAGCTGTGACCTTGCATTTCAGACCTGGCAACATCCGTGACCGTGCATAGCAGTGTCATGTCGGCAAGCCCAGGTTCCAGCGCAGGTTGGTACCACGTCATGACTGCCAGCCTTCTGGTATTTTCAGATGTGGATACTTCGCTGCGCAGATCACTCTGAAGGCTCCAAACGCATAGAGTAAGGGATGCGGTTATAAGGCCTTTAAACATGCGTTTTAACCATCAGAGGTTGCCAGCGGCTGATCAGCTATTTTCTTTTTGTGTTTAAAGGGCTCAAGCTCAAACTCCCTAAGCTGGTGGGCAAATGTTGCCGTGAAAATGGCAATGCCAAACAGGATGAGAACACAATTGCCTGCATGCCATAGAAACAACGAGAATTGCTGATTGTCGTCAGGGTAAATCTTATCCAGCAGGTGTTGAAATATGCCGACTGGGATGCAGCAAAACGCCGAGAAAAAAGTATAAAACATCAGTTTTACACTCTGAATAAGCCAGTGGAGCAACCAACGAGTCATGTACATGTTTTATAAGAGTCGACTCTACTTAATAAAATAAAAATTAGAACAAGGCTTGCAAGAAAACGATGCCCTACTGCTTTCCTTCGCCCAGATAACGCCCCATGAATGAAAATCGTAAGCGGTCATAGCGATCAATGCGGACATGGACCTCCGCGGTATCAGACAATGAAAGGTAAACAACCCGACGTTCGCCGACTGTGACTTCTGGAGCACAAGTGTCCGTGCCCTCAGTCATGCTACCACCTCCAACCGCATAATCACGATCAGGCTCTCCAAACGTAGCGAACAATTCTTTTGATGTCTGAATATGACTGGTAAGTTCGTGCAGCCGATGGGCTTCCTGTTGTGTTACCTCTGTCCATAGAGTCTGCCTGACAGACTTCGGAGCCTTGCCGCCACAAAATGGGCAGTAATAAATCATTGAGTACCCCGCATGGTCATGTTGAACGATTTGGAACTCATTCAGGCGCTCATCAAACACAATGGGATGCGTGGGGTCGTTTGCCCATCTTTCAAGCCAGCGACATTTGCATTTTCTTCTAAACACGGCTTCGAATAGTTTGGGATTCACTTTAACTGGATGCTACTTTCTCATGCGTCATACTACGGGGTTTGATTCTCAAGCAGACGCTGACTGGGCTTTCTGCCTTGATCTTTTTCTCCAGTAAATTCCGAAGCTGACGAGCAGAAGTCCCAGGGTCAGTTTTATTAATACCTGTATCACGGAAGTTGCTCCGCCTGTTTCAGGAAAGCGGCCTATGGATGTCCAGCCTTGTTGATTATGATAAACCGTGATTGGACTGCCAGCGGCGTATTGGGCAGCCCATTCCGCATAGTTTTGTTCATAGTTGGTCAACCAGCTTTGGCTTACGTTTTTGGTTATTTCAGGAGTTCTGCCATCCAGCATGACGCGGAAGGTCACTGTGCCCCTGCCTGCATCATCATTTTGCTCAAGGCGCGACGACACCACGGTTCCCTGTGTGGCCTGCCAACGGTAAGTATCAAGCCCGCTCATCAGCTTGGAAATTGAGCCCGGCTCAAATGTCATTATGCTCATCCAGATAAGTATTAAACCTCCGATGATACAGGAGGATCCGAGATTCTCTATTTCGCTGGCAACGCGTCTCTTCCGCACCTTGATGGGGGCTTTAGGAGATTTTAAACAATCAGTTTCCATGGCTGGTTACAGGGTGAAGGAAAAAACCCATCTCCATTCACGAGTCAGACTCACACGACATCATTCATCCACACTACTTCACCCATCTGGCAGGTGTAAATGGAAATGGTTTCACCGAACGAGGTGAAGGCGTGCTGGAAATATGGCCATGCCCTGGATGGATCGAACCCCTTCGCCATCCCTTTCACTGGGAGCGATCTACTTCCTATCGCCCGCCCATGCGCAGGGCATCAAGCCCAGAGGCTCCGCCTTCCAGGCCTGAGCGGTGGAGTTTAAACACAGGTGTTTCTTTGGCGATCTGGATGTTTTTACCAAAGGGGTCTTCATGAATGCGTTTATAATCCTGCATGTCTGGCTGCACGGTACTGAACAGCGGCAGGATGGGCGTACCATCGGCACGGCGCTCGTAGTCCCCGCCTTTTTTCTCAATCATTAACAAGCCGCCGACGAGGCCGCCGGGGGTTTCTCCCACCACAATATCTATACGAGTAGGGCCGCTAAATCTCACCCACTTGCCAAAGTAGGCGGTGCGGTTGCCGGAGATGCCGGGCCCCTTGAATTCCTGACGGATATCTTCATCAGGGCGGCGCTCCCCCTGCGCCACCATGGGCACCCAGGAGCCGTCCAGCACCGGTTTGCCATTGATGTAAACCACCAGCAGATCATCAAAAAAGCCCACAAACCGGTATTCGCCGTTTTGTGGGGCGGAAACCATGCCGCTGTAGTGGACGAACCAGCCGCTGGGCTGCACTTCTTTCTCCGCATTAAAGTTCTTCGGTCCTTCGGTGGCCTTGGTATCAGCAGGCACCAGCAGGTAGGTGTAATTCAACTGCTGCTGCGCCTGATAGTAATCCTGCAGGGCTGATGGGGCGAAACGCTTGGACGCAGCTTTGTTGATATTGCTGGCAAAGAGCTTGAAAATCTCCCCCTGGTTGCCCTGATAGGGCAGCGGATTGCGGTCGCGATCCTGCTTCATATCATAAAGGCGGCCAGGGATGCCATCTCCCCCCAGCTTGCCAAAGAAGGTCATGCCCGCGAAGCCCTTCAAGGCGCCTGAGCCGATGCCGGTGCCTGACCCCATCCCCGCCCCCGCAGTGCCGAACCCGCCGCTGCCCATCGAGCCTCCGCCAAGGCTGCTGTTTGAAAGCGTGGGCAGATCCGTGGAATCTAACGGCAGGTCCGGCAGAGCCACAGTGCCTGCGGCTCCCTCCACGGTGATTCTTTTCATGGGCAGAGACTGCTGCAGCACGCGTGATTTCTTCTGCTGTATCTGCACGTTTTGCGCCAGGGAGGCCTCATCCCCTGATTTGCTGCCGCCACCGGGCACGAAGTCCACGGCTTTCTCTGGCAGGGCGATGGTCTCTACTATGAAATATGCAGCAATCAGCAGGACGGCATGGAGAGCAATGCTGACGGTCAATGAGCCGCCGCCGGCTTTCCTCCAGTACTGAATGAAGGGGCTTACCTTCGGCTCCACAGGTACGGCAGCCATGGGATAAGTATGCGACGCTGCCTCCAGCTCAGCAGGGGGAGGGACTGAACCCTCATGAGCAGGCGGTGATGCATAAGATGAAAAATCTGGTGGTGGAGCAGCAGCAGCAGCAGCCGGAGCCTGTGAATGCAAATCCTGAATCTGTACCGCCCGCGTAATGCGGGGCACAGGCTGCTGATGTTCAGCATGATCCTGATGCCCAGTTTGCCCGGGATGATGAGGGGAGGATTCAGGGGAAGCCATGGAAAGAAAGCGGAAGAACTGAAACTGGTACTGCGGCAGTGAATGAACTTCTGGGACATGGAAGGCTCGTTCACTCAGCACATCCCAGCCTGCACCATGGTCAGTAGAGTAGCCGAGGCCCGCTGACTTCCGCTATTGAACAAACGTACGAGATGAAGGGGCGTCCGAACCCACGCCGAACAGGGCGTAAGCACAAAAAACCCCGGCTGTTTTAGCCGGGGTTTTGATGATTAAGTGGATTAACGCAATGAAAAACGCTGCGTTCGTGGGTGTAGCCGATTATGAACCTGCAGGTTTTTTACTTTCGTTGGCGTTGGCCGTCTGAGGTCTGCCCTTCAGGTCCACCAGATCAGCCAGGATGTAGAGAGCTTCCAGCTTGATGGGCTCAATGCCATAAGGAAGCAGTTTTTTGTCATCATCGGCGGTTTCGCCATCTTCTTCATCCTCGCTTTTGGCCAGGCGCATGCCGGTGGACTGTTCTTCGGTGAACTTGGATTCCTCCGTAAGACCAGAGGCATCCACATTGTCCAGCGTCAGGCGGTAGTTGGTGAAGTTTTCTGCCTTGGCATCAGCCATTTCTTTCACACGCAGCTTGCGGGCGTCCTTGCGGGCTTCATTGCGGGCCTTGTTTTCGTGAATTTCCTTCAGGCGTTCATCCTGGTTCAGGCTGACGGTGTTTTTATCAATGCGTTCTTTCAGACGCAGGGTGTCTTCCTGAATGTACTGGAACTCAGGGTTTTTCATCACACGATCTTTTGCGCGGGTCTCCAGCTCTTTCAGTGGCAGCGGGGCCTTGGAGGTGTAGGTGAAGGTGCGTGGGGGGATGGTATCATAAGGCAGAGCGTGCGGCAGGGAGTCCTCGCCGATGTCCATCACATCGCGAATGCTTGGCAGCACGATGTCAGGAACAACGCCACGGAGCTGGGTGGAGCCGCCGGCAATGCGGTAGAACTTCTGAATGGTCACTTTCAGGTGCCCGGCACGTGGCTTGTTCATGTTAAACAGGGCAAAGGCGCTGTTCATGAAACGATCCACTGGGATGATGGTCTGTACGGTGCCTTTTCCAAAGGTGGCCTTCTCACCCACGATCACAGCGCGGCGGTAGTCCTGCAGGGCGGCGGCAAAGATCTCACTGGCAGAGGCGCTGGCGCGGTCAGTCAGCACCACCAGCGGGCCTTCATACACAGGGCGGTCGTTTTCACTGTCACGCCACTGGATGTTGCCACGGTAGTCTTTCGACTGCACGACGGGGCCTTTAGGAATGAAGAGGCCGGTGAGTTTAATGGCTTCCTCCAGGGAACCGCCGCCATCACCACGCAGGTCAATGATCAGGCCCTCGATGCTCTCGGTCATCAGGCGGCGCAGCAGGCGCTCCACATCCGCGCTGCAGCTTACGGTGCCTTCCTCCATGTCAGCATAGAAGGAGGGCAGATGGATCACGCCCATTTTCTTGCTGCGCCCGTTCAGCGGTGGGGTCACGATCAGTTCAGCGGTGGCGAGTTTCTCTTTCAGTTCCACCTCACCACGGACAATGGCGATCTCCTTGGCGAGATCAGGCTCATCCGCAGAGGTGACTTTCAGCCGGACAACGGTGCCTTCCTTACCGCGGATCATTTCCACGATCTTGTTCAGCTTCATGTACTTGATGTCCACCCATTCGCCTTTTTCCCCCTGGGCCACACCGGAAATTTTGTCCTTCAGCTTCAGTTCACCCTGCTTGTCCGCAGGACCGCCAACAACAATGCCACGAATTTCAGCCAGGTTGTCCTCGCTCAACTGCAACAAGGCGCCGATGCCCACCAGGGAGTGGTTCATCTGGATGCGGAAGTTATCCGTTTCCTGGGGGCTCATGTACTCTGTGTGAGGGTCGTAGCTGTTCGCAATGCAGGAGAGGAACAGGTTGGCCACGTCCTCTTTTTCGTTCTCGTCAATCTGCTCCAGCAGGCGGTCGTAGCGTTTTGCCACGCGCTCTTCAGGTGTTTTGTCCTCTTCGACAACTTTCGGGCCCTTGTCTTCTTCGGCTTCCTTGGTCTCGACTTTTTCTTCTACTTTTTCGCCTTTGGCGGCTTTTTCCTCAGCTTTTTTCTTGGCTTCTTCCTCGCGTTTTTTGCGGGCTTCCTCGGCGTTGATGTCGCTCAGGCGTTCAGCGAGCAGGTCGCTTTCGATCATGTCCAGCCACAGTTTGTCGGACTCCGCCTGGTTTTTCGGCCACTCCAGCTTGTCACGTTTGATGGTGATGGTGCGGTTCGAGTCAAAGGCGAACTTGTTCTCTTTCAGTGTCTTTTTGACAAAATCCACCCGCTGCTGGACGCGCTCGCGGTAGATGTCATAGATTTCAAAGGCGGGATCAATGCTCTGACTGGCCACCACGTAGTTGTGCAGGGTTTCAGAGTAGTTCGTCTTGAACTTGTCCACGTCCTCCTGGGTGAAGTACTGCCGGTTAAAGTCCAGCAGGTTCAGATAGCCATCCAGCACTTTGGCGGAGACGCTGGCATCGAAGCTCTGTTGTGAATAATGGTGCCCCTCCAGCATGCGGGCTACGTTCATGGCAATCGAACCGTAGTTGGTCTCCGCAGGAGCTGGTGATGGGGTCGCGCTCAGGAGGCCCAGAAGGACCGCCACAGGTAAAAGCGATGGGGCTTTGCGCATAAGCTGGCAATTTTAGATAGATACAGATACGTCGCGACGAGACGAAAAACGACGGAATTGTCGCTTTTTCACGTTGAAATGTCCACCCCTTTCCGACTCTGTGTAGGCTATATGGTTCATATTTCGTGTTTTACGGGCGGAATCGCGTCAACAAACGGTTATCTGGTGGAGACTTCGCAGGGGGACATCGTGGTGGATGCGCCAGAAGGCATGGCGGCATGGTTAAGAAAACGCGGCAAAACGCAGATTTCATACCTTCTGCTTACGCATTTGCACTTTGACCACTGCCAGGATGCAGCGGCGGTGAAGGCGGAGTTCGGCGCGCGGATCTTTTCCTTTGCGGAGTTCTCCCGTCAACTCACGCTGGAATTTCTAATGGGTTTTGTGAGCGGCACGCGCTTTGAAGTGGCCGCTTTTGAGGTGGATGAACTGCTGGAAGGCAAAACGGAGATCGAGGTCGCAGGTCTGACCTGGAAGCTGGCGCATATTCCGGGGCACTCCGTTGACAGTGTTACATTCTACCAGCCGGAATGGAATCTGGTGTTCGGTGGGGATGTCCTGTTTGCTGATGGCGTTGGCCGCACAGATTTCCCCAATGGCAATACCAGCCAGCTTCTGGAAGGCATCAAAAGCAAGCTTTTCATCCTGCCGGATGAAACCCGCGTGCTGCCGGGGCATGGTGATGAAACGACAATTGGCCAGGAGAAGGAGACGAATCCGTTTTTGAATTGATGCGGTGATTTTAGCCACGAAGGATCACGGATTAACACAGGGGGTTAGCTTGGCAGCATAAACATAGATAGGAGGGGCGTACAGCTTTACTGCTTGATCTGATGGTTCCGCTGAAATCCTGGTAATCTTGTTCAGACTTCTCTCGCTCGCGCGGCTTACTTAGCTGGTGCTGAAGTACACTGATTGTCTAGATCAAGTCTTCAGCCAGAAGTGAAACTGGACACCGCATTTCAGATCACGAATGACTTTGGATATATATTTAGGCAATTCTCGTGGCCGCAGGAAATCTAATGTGTATGACTTGAATCCGCAAAGCATGGTGCATTTCAGCGACCTGAACTCCTTGGTTGAAAAGCATTCAGAAATGTGTCGGGCGCGCTTTTCATCAGGGATCTCAATGAACATCTGTGCGCCCTCATAGTTCAGCCATCGCGCCCTTACTTTTTCAGCTTGCTCTGGAGAGGCGTTTTTTATTTTTTCCTCTGGGATGACACAGCCACAATCAGAATAAATGCTTCTCAAAAGAGACATCTGATCGGGACCTACATGATCCAGGCGCAGGAAGAATTCAAATGAATACGAAGCAGCTGACTCGCCCATTTTAATCCCCCAATTCAAACTGTGTGTAGTTCAAGCATAATCCACACTGAGTATGGTGGATGACATTTAGAACATACTCCGGCAGCGTTTCAATCTCGCGCCTGGAGAATGCTTTAAAGCTGATTAACAAATCATATTCCAACTCACTGAACGGCGGATCAGAGAAATATTTAATAATTCCCTGCCCAATAACTGCGTTTTCTACAGGGATCAGAACCCGAAAAACGCCGTCATCTTTCACGGTCACAAGCTCAGTCTCGGCAAACACCCTCTGCAGGGTAGCACAACCTTCTACATCTACTTTTTCAACGCACAAAAGATACTCGAAGACGGATTTCCGCATGCAAAATCAAACTACAGTATCTCCACATTTATAGACAAGACAATAGATCACCTGTGTTTATCCGTGTTCATCTGTGGTTCCTAACCTGTCCGCGATCTTCACTCCTGAACCCATTCGTGGTTCAAACTCATCTCCGTATCTGAAAACAGAAGCGCTTTCCCCACCTCCTATCTCAAAGGATCAGGGCATACGTCCCGCCGCTGGCAGCTTTCGCAGTGGTCGCCCAGGTAAAAGGAGTCCAGAAAGCTCATCAGTTGTTTTAACTGCTCAGGGTCTTCAGTGACCATGCCAGCTTCAAAGTTTCGGCGCTGGTCTGACTTGGCCCCCATGCCAGCGCCGGTCAGGTTGGCAGAGCCTACATACGCCACGCGGCCATCAGCTATCACACACTTCATGTGCATGCGTGGGCACAGGATCCGCTCGAAGCCATCGCTTTGCAGAAACTCGGGGAACTTGTCAAAGTCCTCGCGAAATCTTGGCCCAGGCTCTTTTGCATGGATTAACCGCACTTCCACGCCCTCGCTTAATTTACTGGCCAGCACTTGAAGGAACGGTACAAATTTTCCCTGCCCGTTGTCTATGTGCAGGTCTTTGATGTCCGCCGTGACTATCCACAAAAAACGACGCGCCTGCCCCACGATGTCGCGAAACACCGTCTCATAAGTCTCTCCATTCAGCACCAGTCGCATGATTAATCAAATCGTCGTGATTCTATCCGATCCCGCGCCTCTGGGAAAGCGGCTTGTATTGTAATCAATCACAGCGACCTTAAAGCACCCCCGCCCGTGAACCCGACACCGCCCCCCTCGCCAGCGACAGACGCCCCGACTCAGGCTCAGGCTCAAGACTCGCTTCAGC
>Ga0182737_1002351_pt1 | contig 15619 bp, 15 predicted proteins | sample eDN5th30CBELigOP_FD_128878 | JGI IMG/M metagenome (GOLD analysis project Ga0182737, IMG submission 128878) | Enriched Organic Plus compost microbial communities from Emeryville, California, USA - eDNA 5th pass 30_C BE-Lig OP (version 2) (version 2) ...
CACTGGCATTGACGCCTTCGTGAAGGGTGGCAATGGCAACGCCATCACATTGCCTGGTGTGAGAGGCGGAGATGCCGAGCTTAACGGCGGCATTGCGAACAACATCTTCCTTAACAACATTACCGCGGATGGCATTCTTGATATCAACGCCAACCAAGAAGATGGAACCGGCAACCGCAACGGTACAGGTACGGGCAGCCCGCTCAGTGGCAACGTTAATGCCAATGATGTAACGAGTGATTTCCCTTAACGGGAATCCGAGCTACAGTAGAATCTGAACTTAAACCGGGATCATTTTGGTCCCGGTTTTTTTGTTTTGGGTCAGGATGATTCATTTCATCCATCCCGAGATTTGCACTGCTGTTACTGTAGCTTCTTCCAACGGTTCGATTTAAATTCGAACCTGGGTAATGTCATCAATCCAGCAGGACGGACCTGGATTCTTAACGAGAAAGTGTCCCTAAGGCGATTTTCCAAGCGGCGGGCAAGTTGAATGGGCTCTTCTCCCAGGCCTGCATGAGGTTCGATGACGATTTCTATTTCCTCCATGCTGTCCACGCTGCGCTGCTCGACCATAAATTCTGCAATTTCCGGCATGCGGCGCACCACGTTCTCAATGGCACTAGGGTAGATATTTACCCCGCGAATGACCACCATGTCATCACAGCGTGCAAGGATTCCCCCTTCGAGGTAAAGCTTGTCATGTATGCGATGCTTGCAGACCCAGTCTCCGGTTCGGTAGCGGATCAATGGAGAAGCTGTCCGGTTCAAGGTGGTGAGCACCAACTCCCCTTCCCCGCCATCTGGAACTTCCTGGCCTGCTGCATCCAGAACTTCCGCAAGGTAGGCTTCTTCGATCACGCATAAACTTCCTGGATGATGCGGGTCTTCATAACTCACGGGGCCTACCTCGGTCATGCCATGATGATCGTAGATTTGGGCTCCGCCCCATAGTTCCTGGAGACGCTTGCGGGTTGTCGGCAGGCTTCCTCCGGCCTCTCCGGCCACGATGATTTTTTTTACCGCCAGTTGATCAAGTGACACACCGCTGGGTGCACCAATGCTCTCTCCAAGTCGTAAAGCATAGGTAGGCGTACAGCAGAGGACTGTCGCCTGATAGCGGGCCATGGTTTCAAGCCTGGCGGTGCTTGATAATCCGCCGCCAGGCAGCGCCAGGTACTCTGTCGCCGCGGCTTCAAAGGCTGTCCAGAAACCTAAAAAGGGGCCAAATGAAAATGCGAAAAAGATTCTATCCTGCCCCCTCATCAAACCTGCGGAGCTAAAGACTTTTCGCCAGCAGTCCAGCATGGAGGACCAGCTTTCTGGAGTGTCCAGCACCGCCATGGGTTGTCCGGTACTGGTGCCGCTGGTCTGGCAGAAGCGCGTGTAGCGTTCCACAGGTTCAGTGAAATTGGAACCAAAAGGAGGATGTTCCAGGCGATCCTGCAACAACTGGTCTTTCGTGGTGAATGGAAGCTGCTTGAATGACGAGGGACTCAAGCTATGGCCCTGAAACCTACGGCCATAAAAGGAATGCGGCACTGCCTGAAGGAGGGCCAGCAACCTCTCCAGTTTTTCCTGCTGAAGAAAGGCCGCATCCATAAACTAAAAGCAAAAGCAAAAGAAGCAGATATTGTCTAGTGTCTGGCTGCGGTAGTAACGGCTTCTTTTTTGACCGGAGGCGCTGCGGCACTGGGACTGAATCTGGCGACCAGATAGGCCCCACCTGCAGCCATAAAGATGCCAAGAATGAAAGGCAACGGAATGGCTTTGATGCCACCGTGCGGGGGATGAAGCATCATGCCCACAAGAGCATTTACAATGGGCGCCCCGGCAAAAACAATGGGCATCACGGCTGCGGCAGGTGAGGCCAGTTTAGCACCGGCGGCGGCGCCGAGCGCGAGAACCAGGGTAAATGCACCAATGGCGCCAGCCGTACCGGCGAGAAAGCTCCAGGCGATGCCTTTGCCGGTAAAGCTCCAGTTGGTGCCGTTTCTCATCAGCACGATGACCGGGCCAATGATCGCTACAATAAAATAAGCAACGCCAACCAAGAGAAAGGCTTTGAGGGAGGCGTTCGGCGCCTCAGACCCAAGCGGCATAAAACTGCGACCTGTGTGTAGCAAGACACCATAAACTCCCCAAAAGAGTACTGTCATGAGGGCAAAGGACTGCCAAGGGAGAGACATGCGTTTGTTGTTTCCTTTCTGATTCACGTGGTTGTTAAATGGGTTCAGACATTAAGCATCTATCTTATTTGGCGGGGGAGGCCACTTCAATAGGTCGGCGGGAGCGGGCTCAATCTTACTGAAAATTCTTTCAGGAATGGACACGGCCTGCATACGACCGGTATCACGGTTTTTACGCACGCAAACAACTGCCATACGTCCTTCTGCGCAGAGAGTGCCGTCTTCTTTTCTGACTCTGAAAATGTAGCGTAGGGATTTGCTGCGCACTTCTTCCACCAGGACTTCGATTTCCACCAGGTCATCAAACTGCAATGGCGCATGATAATCACAGGAAGCATGAACCCTGGGCCAGCCGACACGCTCCCCATCAGGAACCTCATCCTTTTTCTCTGCGATGCTTAATCCGATGGATTTGAAGAATGCATGTTCTGCTCTTTCCAGGAAGCGGAAAAAATTCGCAAAGTGCATGATTCCAGCCATGTCTGTATCAGCAAACTGAACGCGGTCTGTGTAAATGAAGCGGTGGGCCATGAAGGGATGCGAAGTGCCTAACTTTAGCTCTAAATGCCAAGACGCAAGAGCGAGGTCAGTATGGGCCAGGATTTTAAGCCTCCACCTCAATCTTCACGTCATCAAAAAAGATAGGCGTGCCTGAATACGGGGTGGCCCAGATTGAGCATTTTCCCTGTCCCCGCAAGGTAGGGTCATCATGTTTGATCTGAGGTTCTGAGGGAGCCTTGGCATCAGCAGGCCAGGCACTGGCTTCTACGGTCCACTGCTTTTCCCCTGTTTGTTTCACATCAAGTTTGATGACAAACCATGTTGCGTCTGGCCATTGCAACGGCGCCGTTTTGATGACTTCTTCATTTTTTGTCAACTGCAACTGCTTCTGTGCAGGCGCGACCACAAGCCGGTAGCCACTTTGACCATGAACCCCGATGCTGTAGCGCGGCATGCTGCGGCCTTTCTTGGTAGCAAACACTTTTGTCTGGATAGAAGCGCTGCCTTTTGCGGAATCTCCAAGCAATACACAGGCTTCAATGAGTTCTCCGACCTCGGCCATCATGGCTTTGCCTCCATCCTTGTTGGCAGCACTGAATTTGCCATCAACCACGAAGGCGTCCTCCTTCAAGCCGCCCTCTGGCCAATCCTCGAAGTCATAGGCAAACTTTTTTGTTTCAGCGAAAACCTGACTGGCAGAAAACAAAAACAAGGCAACAGCAGTGAGATTCACAAAGGATGACATAACATAGAGAAAGTGAAAGGGTTCAGATAAAGTGAACGCCGCAAAAGCGGCGTTCCGAACAAATATTTTCAGGCAACTTCAAGTTCCCTGCTGGTGATGCGCACTAGATGGCCTCTTTCAGCAACATCAGCGCCTCATCCACCTTGGCCCCTTCATGAACAATGGCAGCAAGACTGCGTGCCATGGCCGCAGGGTTTTTGTGCTGCCAGACATTGCGCCCGATCGCGATGCCAGAGGCGCCCGCTTTCATGGCGTCAGACACCATGGAAAGCAGTTCCAGATCATTTTCCATAGGCGCGCCACCGAGGACGATCACGGGTACAAAACAGCTTTCCACGATACGCTTGAAGTCATCCACGGTGCCGTTAGTTGGATACGCAGTTTTCACGACATCAGCACCGAGTTCTGCTGCGAGGCGCACGGCGAAGCCAATTTTCTCCACTGTGTAGTGTTCCGTCTGTCCCAGACCTACGGGAAGAGTTTCAAGGATCACTGGCATGTCTGCATCCAGACTTTCGCTGATCAGATCGGCGCAGTTTTGTGTGATGGCCTCTTCATTTTCCCCGCCCGGGAAAAGCATGTTCATGATGCCAGTGGCGCCGACCATTTCTGCTTCTGAACAGCCATACACATTGATGCTGCCAGCCCCCTTGCCAGTGATACGGGTATTGTAAACATCTGTGCGAAGGCAGATACCCTTGCCGGTGAGAAGATCACCTGTGCGCAGAGCCAGGCCAAGGTTAAGCACGTAACCATCAACGTAAGGATTTACCTGCTCGATTAATTCAAACGGATTTTCCAGGCCGGGTACAGGCACGGCAACGCCGTGATCAATGGGCAGAATAACGGTTCTTCCTTCGGTAAAGAAACTATCGAGATTGTCTTGTCGGCTCATGGGTAAAATCACTGAAACCTTAAAATGCCGGGATGTAAAGGGCCGATGCGCTATTGCGCATGCCGGGCAATGAAAGTGACGATGGGCGCGCTATCCTGAAGCCCATGGGGATGGTGTTTTCCACCAGCCTTGGCAATCAGCTCAATAGTACCGCCAAGGGCACGGTAGCGCTCCGCCAGCAACAAGGTGTTTTCCTCAGCAGGCACCACTTCATCGGCATCACCAAAGACATGCAGCAGTGGCACTTTATTTTTGGCCAAGGGAGCGAGTGAATCCACGGGGTTGCCTTTGTAGGCCAGTGCGGCAGCTTCATCTTGAAATCCCCAAAGCTTCAAAACAAGTTCCCAATTGCGCTTGTCACCTGGGCCTTTGCCTTTACCCCCAGGCCAGCTTTTAAAGTCGCATACTGGTGCGTCTGCATAAATGCAAGAAACCTTGGTGGGATTTGCGATCGCCCAGTTGTAGCAATACAGTCCTCCACGACTTAGCCCGACCAGCGCAGGCTTTTTGTTGAATCCGTACTTGGTGGTAAGCAGTTTGTAAAAGCGGTTCCAGGCTTCAACGGTGGGCGGGCTGCCCAGGGTATCATTCAACTTCAAGTAAACGATATGAAAACCCTGACCAAGCAATGCAATATCAGGATCGGGCTTGTGGCCAAAAAACTCGCCATGCCATACCCAGGACTTACTTTTGTTTGCCTGCTTCGGAGCCACGATGGTGGCGGTGGTCTCCCCCCAGGGGAAATCATAACGATCAAAGCCATTCCAGTCTGAGCGCCTGCCAGGATAAAGTGCAGGCTTTTCAGCTTCTGACTTTGGTTTCGTCATGGCCGTCTGACTTAACTCGGCAGCCTGCGTGACCCAGGCTTTGCTGGATAAAACGAGTTCTATTTCTTTTGATAATGCTGCTGCTTTTTGTTGGGCCTCTGCGACGGGCAGCCCCTTGGCCACCCCTGGACGTTTATGTCCGCAGGCCTCCAGCCAGGCGGCTTTCAGAATTCGTTGCCTTTCAGAAACGAGTTTGTATAGACCAGCGAGACGCCCGTCAGCATTGATCAGATCCTCTAGCACCCAGTCATGTTTCACATCCCATGCCTGAAGAATCGCCTGGGTCATGACCCAATGACCTTGTGGATTCGGATGAACGCCGTCTTTTGCATAAGCAAAGGCTGGCTCCTGCGCTCTCTGCTCAGCGAGGGCTTTGTTCATGGCTGAATGCACGTCGATGACATTCCAGCCCACCGTCTTTTTACTCATCATCCATTCGCTGTAGCGGTCGAGCACGCGATTGTAACCATCGAAGGGTTTGGGATAGGCATTCAGTCCCGCAGGCAGCACTTTGTCCTTGATTGGCTGGGGGTCGAAAGTGGACGGCGTCAGATGAATGATATCCGCGCCTGCGGTTTTGACTTTGGAGCGCAGCTTCTCTATCCCAGCGTGAAAAGCCGCCGCCCTCTTGTCTCGATACGGAAAATAAATGCCATCATTCATGCCATAGCAGGCAATAACGAGTTGTGGCTGCGTTTTGGCCAGAACTCGATCCAGTCGCTCGTGCAGATCAGGACGGGGAAATTTACCATCAGCATGCCCAGGTTCCGAGAGGCCTGAAACGGTTTCACTGCTCAGACCAAGATTTAGCAAGTCATAGCGGCGATCTGTTTCCACTAAGAGAATGGTTTCAAGATATTCCAGATACTGACCAGAATGGGTAATGCTGTCCCCCAGCACAGTGACTTTGGATGCCTGGGGGGGTGCAGCCTCTACAGCAAAGACCAACTGCATCAGGATAAGAATAGACAAGAGGCTTCGGAACATCCGACAAACCAAGCGGGGAAGACACAAGATGCAAGCTCATCTCTCTGTAAAGCAGGTCAAAACTGGGCCTATTATGCTTGCACTCATATAAGCTAGTCCCTAAAAATAATTAATCCCCAACCTAAAAACTATAGCCCTATGTTTAACCAAATCCCCATTCTGGTCATCGTAGCCCTGTGTACGACCGTAGCATTCTCACAAACCGTTCCCAGGGAACTGGCGGACAAGTATCCTGGTTTGAAAGTTGATGTTAAAGTAGGCACAAAACGCTTTCAAGATGAACGAATTTCTTACAAAAAGAACATGTCCATAACGCCAAGTGTTCTACTGGAAAGTTCCAGTACGCGGCCCATGGCTGCTGCGAATATGACCATGCTGATCATCACCATGGACACCAAGCAGAAATATGTGAATCGTAAGGATAGCTACAAAGTTTGGGCGAAGGAGACGCTGGCCGTTCCTGCGGTGGAGAAAGGAGGACGACGTAACTTCGACTTTAAACCCAGCATGGTGTCTTTTGACTCCTGGCGTGATACCTCCAACTTTGGCGGCATGGTGTACAAATACTACATCTTTGGTATGCGCGATGCAGAGACAGGCAAGCTGCTTCATTTTGAAACAAATCATTCTCAACTGAGCTCCCTGGTCCGGGGTAGTCCGTCAAAAATTGATGAATTTCTTGCACTGGCTGAACAGGCTGATTTCCCCACAGACATTCGTTAAAGCTCTCATTCTAAGGCATCTTTTAACCTGAGTCATCGGTGCGACAGGTTTTCCCCCCACCGTTCCTGACCAAGCACATCTTGCTTTTTGGCGGACATGAATCATTCTGCCTAAGTGCTGTCTTCTTCCTCATCCATTCCAGATCCAAAACTGCCGCAGTGGTACTGCATTCACAGCAAGCCGAAGTGCGAACATATCGCCGCGGCTTCAGTGAGCCAGTTTGAAGGCGTGGAAACGTATTGCCCACGCCTTCGCTTCCAGAGAAGCACCCCAAGAGGCAAAGTGTGGTTTGTGGAAGCCCTTTTCCCAAGCTACTTTTTCGCCCGCTTCATTTACGCAGACATGTACAGGGCGGTTCGTCATGCCCACAATGTCATCCGTATTGTTGACTTCGGGGGCAAGACCGTTTGCGTACCTGACCAAGTCATTGAAGACCTGCGCAATGAGATGCACGGCGAAGAACTGCGGGAAATTCATCACGGCGTGCAAATCGGTGACACCGTGGAAGTTGCCGACGGCCCCATGCGGGGACTGAAAGGGATTGTCGAAGCCATTAAAGACGGTCAGGATCGTGTAAAAGTACTGCTTGAGTTCCTTGGTCGCTCCAGTCTGGTAGAAGTATCTAAAGCCCAGGTATTGAGCGAAAGATCGCCAAGGGACATCATGGTGGCGCAGTAGCGACATTTGACTAAAATCGAGCTTTTACCCTGATAAAGTCGGGGCGTAATCCAGCGGCTTTTGCACAAGCCCATGTCTTTGAAGTAAAAATGACACTCAAAGACATGCGAGAGCCTTTGACAGAGAGGCTACTTTCTCGTTTCTAATAGGTGTTGGACACTCCTGCCCCAGTTCGAGTGGCTACGCAATCCATGTCCTGGTTAGAATCACAGTCGGCGCCTTCCCGCCTGGCGACCGGTGGCGGTAGCTTTCCCCAGATGCAGCCCAGAAAAACGCAAGATTTTGACTTCCTGCTTGCGTCCGCGCCTTCACTGCCGATGCTGCGCATCCCCGACAGACCGGAACCTGAAAACATGAGTGACAAACATCGCACCGACGACCTGCGTATTGAGGACATTCGCGATCTCGTATCGCCTAATCTTCTCATTGAAGAGATTGCTTTGAGCGAGGCAGAGGAAGATTTCGTCACCCAGTCACGTCAGACAGCCGAGGAGATTTTGAGCGGGAAGAATGACCGCCTGCTTGTGGTGGTAGGCCCCTGCTCCATTCATGACTCCACATCCGCGCTGGAATATGCGGAGAAGCTCAAAACAGCACGTGAACATTATGCGGATGACCTGGAGCTAGTCATGCGTGTGTACTTTGAAAAACCACGTACTACGGTTGGATGGAAGGGGCTGATCAATGATCCACGACTGGATGAAAGTTTCGATATCAACACTGGGCTGCGTGAAGCGCGCTCACTGCTGACAAAGATCGCCCGGCTAGGCCTCCCGGCAGGCACGGAGTTCCTGGACGTGATCACCCCACAGTACATAGCGGATGTGGTGACCTGGGGTGCTATTGGCGCAAGAACAACAGAGAGTCAGGTGCACCGCCAGCTTGCTTCAGGCCTCTCCATGCCGGTAGGTTTCAAAAATGGCACTGATGGCAACATCCAAATCGCTCTGGATGCAATTGCAGCCGCCCAACAGTCCCACGTTTTTCTTTCCGTTACAAAACATGGAAATGCAGCCATTGTGAAAACGCGTGGCAATGCCGCCTGTCATGTCATTCTTCGTGGGGGCAAGGCTGCGCCAAACTATGACGCCGCTTCAGTGGCGAATGCCGTGGCCCAACTGCAGGCCAAGAATCTGCCTCCACATTTGATGGTGGATTGCAGTCACGGCAACAGCCTTAAAGACCATCAGCGTCAGGCTCTGGTGGCATCTGACATTGCCAGCCAGATCGCCGCAGGAGGCACCAGTATTACGGGGGTTATGATTGAAAGCCACCTTAAAGGTGGACGCCAGGACGTGAAGCCGGGCGAAAAACCAGCTTATGGCATCAGCATTACGGATGCCTGTGTTAGCTGGGAAGCCACCGAACCTATGTTGGCCGAACTGGCGACAGCAGTGAGGACACGTCGCGCGAAGCGCTAGTCATTCATTAGTCGCTCTCGCTTATATTCATCTCTCTCACCCATTTGGAGCTTTTGTGAATCAGGCTGATCTTGACCGTTTTCGCGAGTGCCGCGTTTTAGTGATTGGCGATGTGATGCTGGATCGTTTTGTCCGCGGCAATGTGCGACGAATATCACCCGAAGCACCGGTGCCGGTGGTCGAAGTGGTGGAGGAAACCCTGAACCCTGGCGGCGCTGCCAATGTGGCATGCAATCTGGCGCTTTTCTCTCCAGGGGTCATGCTATTGGGCCGTGTTGGAGAAGACATTCAGGCACAACAACTTAAACTGATTCTTGATGATGATGGAGTCAACAGCAACCCTATGCTGGTCAGCAAGCATCTGCCTACCATCTCCAAGGCTCGCATTGTTGCCCGCCAGCAGCAGATTGTACGTGTAGATCGTGAAAAGCTGGAATGGCTGTCTCACGAGGAGGCGGAGGAGATTGCCATTCGAGTAAGCAAATTGGCGCCAGAACTGGATGCCATTATCATCGAAGACTACGGCAAAGGATTGATCACCAAAGAACTGCTAAGTGTGGTCAGCCAAATCGCAGCCGCACACAAAGTTTTGGTCACAGTTGACCCATCACCCCGCAATCCGCTGCGCTGGTCAGGTGTGCATTTGGTTAAGCCAAATCGGTTGGAGGCTTTTGCGGCCGCAGGTATTGAAGATCACTTCCTCCCCGTCTCCCCCTCCGAAAACAAGGAACTGCTTCAGGTGGGAGAAATTCTTCTCGAAAAGTGGGACACTCACATGGTGCTCGTCACTCTAGGGGAACAGGGCATGATGTTGTTCCAGCGTGACAAAGAACCTCACCACATTCCCACACGGGCACGTGAGGTGTATGATGTGTCTGGCGCGGGTGACACAGCGATTGCACTGCTTACACTCGCGTTGGCTTCTGGGAAAGACATCGTTGAAGCCGCAGAGATCGCCAACCAGGCCAGTGGCATAGTGGTCGGTAAACTTGGCACCGCCTGCGTGACGCCGGAAGAATTACTGAATGCGTTTGCAGAAACTCAGAGTGAGGCTTGATTAGTCAGGCACTTCCTTCATGAAATCATTTACAGATCTCATCCACTCCCACCTGAATGAACATCAGGAAACGGTGGGAAAACTCGGGGCGCTGGCTGGCCAGATCGAAACAATAGCCAGCCGTGTCATCGATTGCCTAAATTCTGGCGGCAAAGTCTTATTTTTTGGCAATGGCGGCAGTGCTGCGGATGCACAGCATCTGGCGGCTGAACTTGTGGTGCGTTATCGCACCAATCGGCGTGCATTTGCAGGCATTGCCCTCACGACGGACACCAGCATCCTGACCGCGCATTCCAATGATTTCGGGTTTGATAGCGTGTTCGCGAGACAGATCGAGGCTCTGGCAAACCGAGGTGATGTGGTCATTGGCATCTCCACTTCGGGCAACAGTCCAAGCGTTGTCCAGGGGTTGAAAGCGGCAAAACTTCAGGATTGTTTTGCTGTCGCCTTCACAGCGGAGTCCGGAGGCCAGTGTGCAAATCTAGCGGATATCGCTTTTAAAGCGCCGTCCTCCATCACTGCCCGGGCGCAGGAGTGTCACCTGTTGGCAGGTCATATCATCTGTGATATTGTCGAAAAACAACTTTCTGAAGCTGAACCTGTTTAACTGGGCAAGCACCATTATGAAACATGAGTAACATGGTTCGCTCATGGGTTGCAGGAATGGTGGGAGAAGACCTTCTTCAGGCCATTACATGTCGTATCAGGCTGTGGATCAGGTTTCGATCACTAAATCAGTCTGTTTATAACAAGCTATACAAGCGACAGCCTGTTACAGTATTAAGCGGCCCATTCAAGGGGATAAACTACACGCGTGATCTTGTCTGGGGTATCATCAGCAACAAGTGGCTCGGCACCTATGAAGCAGAGCTTCACCCGATTGTTGAAGAAATAATAGCGAGTCATTACACAGCCATTGTCGATGTTGGCTGTGCAGAGGGCTGGTATGCTGTGGGTCTCGCTAAACGCTGCAAGGCGGTCAAGGTATATGTCTATGATCGTGACCCAATCTCCATGCGTCAATGCCTTCGCCTGGCCAGAATTAACCATGTCGAAGATCGAATCATTCCAGGCACAGAGTTTGAACCCCAACAGCCCCCGGTTAAAGAAACCGATAATACTCTGCTTATCTGTGATATAGAGGGCGCCGAACTAGCTCTCCTGAAGCCTGAACAATTTCCCGCACTACGGAAGATGGATATTCTTGTGGAGGTTCATGAGTCATCCGCTAACACGCAGCATTTTGCCGATCTGTTAAGAGACAGATTTTCCCACACTCATCAGGTGTACTCTATTCATCCATATCAGGATCGAGGTGAAAAGCTCGCTCATGACCATGAAGCGTTGGTACAACAACTTGGTGAGACCTTGTTCAAGCAGGCAGTCGATGAACATAGGTCTCCAGGGAACCATTGGCTGTGGATGAAAAAGCTTCTGGATTAGATTAAGTTAATCGCGTTACCTTCTCTTGCGAATTGCAATTACCAGTCGCCTATATTTCCCGATTATCGGCGGCACTCCAGTCCTGCTGCGCCTGCTTGCACGAGCTTTCGTCGAGCTCGGGCATGCGGTTAAACTCATCACCAAAACTGAAGGTCCTGCTAATTCGGGCCATGAACTGTATGAGACCTATCGCGGCCCTGATCAGGCCACTATCAAAGATATTGCAGGATGGTCTGATGTGGTGTTTCAGATTGAAGCAGGCCTGGCGCTAGCCTTTCCATTTATTCTTAAAAAAAAGCCCGTTGTCATCAGCCATCACACGATTTGTGGGCTAAGCGAAGGATTTAATGCCGTTCTTTGGTTGCAGCGAATGTTTGCCCGGTTCAACACGGTTACATCTGTGAGCGATAGCGTTCGTAATTCCTGGGGCGGGCACGGCTACGTAATAGGAAACTGTTATGACAACAAAGTGTTTTTCGACAAGAATGAGATTAAGAATCGCGAGTTACTTTTTGTTGGAAGACTGATTCCAACAAAAGGTGTAGAGGTTTTACTGAACGCACTGTCCATTTTGAAACGGGAAGGCCTAACACCCGACGCGAGTTTTATAGGTGATGAGATAACACCACAGGGTAGCGCCACCGCTTTATACAAAAGCCAGGCTGCCGCACTTGGACTGAGCGATCAGGTTGAGTTTCTCGGAAGTAAAACACCAGAACAGGTCGCTGAAGAAATGCGCAGCAGCCGAGTGCTTGTAATTCCTTCAACCTGGCATGAACCATTTGGAATTGTTGCCTTGGAAGGTCTGGCATCGGGATGTCATCTGGTGGCCAGTCGGCACGGCGGTTTACCCACGGCTGGCGGTTCATTTGCTCACTATTTTGAGAATGGCAGTGCCGATGACCTGGCGCGTGCGCTTCGCGAAGCACTTTTTGCTCAGACCTGCAATCTGGCAGAAAATCACGCACTTAAAGCTCATCTGGAGGCGCATTCACCGCAAAGCATTGCTCAAAAGTATATTGAGCTTTTTCAACACGCCATAAATGGCAAATCCCATTCATGAATTCTCTTAGGAACTGGCTAAAGAGCATCTTATTTACGCAAAATACTATTCGTTATCGGGTAGAGTACCGCTGCCTGAAAGACTGCCTCTCCATTACCGGTTCAGTACAGACTCTATTTGATGGAGGTGCTGCCGCTGGTGAAATGGTTCGATTGCTATTGCGAGACGGGATCTGTAAAAAGGCCATTACACTTGAATACGACAGTGATCTCGTAGCTAAGCTGCGTACTAATCTGGGGCGCGACAAACGGGTTCAAATTATTCATGGATCACTCACAGATGTACCGCTTGAAAATGAGTCAGTGGATCTTGCAATATCTACCCAGGTTCTGGAACATATTGAGGATCATATCCTGGCAGCCTCGGAACTCGCCAGAATAGTCAAGAAAGGTGGATACATCCTGGTAAGTGTCCCCCATCCCCCAGAACGTATTCCTAATCCAGGTCATCTTCGTGAAGGTTATCAAGAGGCTGATCTAAAAAAACTTTTTACCGAACAAGAGTTTGTCCATCTACGGACTGAATATTTTCTAACTCTGGCAACACAACGGCGTATCATTGCGGCAGAAGAGCTTCCTCTAAATGGTATTTACATGCCGCTTCCCTGGATTGATCAAGAAAAAGATCTAACCAACGCGCAACGCCGTGAAGGACTACCCTACGGCATTATGTGCTTATTCAAAAAAAATCCCTGATAGCATAGAGACAATCAACGTGAGCTATATAGCCAAGGTTACGCAACACCCCAATGCTTTGCTTGTAATCAAGAGCATGGGATGGCTGTTGTTTCAAAAAACCTTTGTGATTGTTCTTGGCATCTTTGCTCTCGGCTGGATGGCCAGGCATCTGGGCCCGACAAACATGGGAATATTGGGAAACGCTTCAGCCGTAGTTACATACTTCGGAATCTTTGCAGTCGGTATTGATGCAACCGTATTTATCAGACAGGTTCTGGCTTCTCCCGAAAAAGAGAACGCAATTATGGGAGGCGCAACGGCAGTGCTTTTTCTTACTGGCATGATAAGCTGGCTGGCCCTTTTACTCTGGCTTGGTTTAGGGTCTCAAGATGAAGCACTGGTTAAACAGGTTACAGCCGTGCTTGGCCTCAGGCTATGTGTGGTATTCCCCGCTCCACTGGCGTTCTGGTTTCAATCTCGCCTGAAAACTCAGTTTACAGTATTACCACAAACCGCTTCGTCACTTTTTTTGCGCGGCTGGCAGATAGCCTGCGTCCTGATGGGGGGAAGCTTAGTCTGGATTGCCGGCGGAGAAGCGCTTGCCCTGCTCGTAATCCTGCTCTTATCCATATATTTTTATTACCAGTGTGGACAATCCATTTCCGCCTGGCGCTGCGACTTAAAATCGGGTCTTGCTTTGGTGAGAGCTTCATTGCCCGCATTACTGGCAGGCATGCTTCTGACGCTCCTGTCTAAAATGGATGTTCTTATGATCAAGAGCATGCTTGGCCTTGAAGCGGCAGGATACTATACTGCCGCCACCTCACTGACAGAAAGCCTGTTTTTTATGGTGACACTGCTTTCTGTGCCTCTTACGCCTTTGCTGATCAAATCATGGAAAGACACCCCCGAGCGGTACCCCATGCACAGGGCTAATTACGCAAAGTTATGTGCTCTGGCAGGCTGGGCCTGCGCGTTGTCACTGGCCATTGGCTCAAACATCGCGATTCAAGTCGTATTCGGCTCGACCTATGAGGCATCTAAGCCGGCGCTTCTTTTACATGCGTTTTTGTTGGTCCCCTGTTTTCTAGGCGCTGCCATTCAGAGTTTTCTCACAATTGAAGCCCTGCTGGCGTGGCTATCGGCTTTTCTCGGTACAGCATTAATAGTAAATTTCCTGCTCAATATGCTGTTGATTCCACCAATGGGGATTTCTGGAGCGGCAACAGCAAGTGTCATCGCGTCACTGATTGCACAAACGCTGGCGCCATTACTATTCAAACCAACAAAACATCTGGGAAAGGTAACAACCTGGGCTTTGCTTTTTCCCTTTCCTAATCTGAAGATGTTCCGCAACTCATGAGCGAAGGCCAGACATCAGGGGCCAGCCTCAAATTGCTAGCCGTTCTAGGAATTGGCTTTGCCACTGTATATGTCATCATTTTCCATGATACTGGCATCATTTCAGCCGGGACGCAGATCTTTGGTGGAGCTTTATGCCTCTATTGTTTCATGAATCCCAAACGGGGTTTGTATATCCTGGCATTTTTCTGTTTCTATCTCGATTTCGTCAAGAAACTGGCCGTGGTTTATGGAGTGGCAAGCATGCAGACAGTCATTGAGGTATTGGCCTTACAGATGATCGCTCTAGGTTGTGTTGCATTGGGCGCTTTCGTGAGATTGTTATTGTTTGAACAACGACTCAATCGATGGCTGTGGTGGACGACAATGAGTTGTGCAAGCATCACTCTGCTAGTGTTTTTTTTGTATTATAACAATGGCCTGGTCGCAGCAGTTCAAGGTTCAATTAACAACGTAGGGTATGCGTTTGTTGCCCTTGCACTTATGGCTTACATGGAAGGAAGGCAGGAAATGGTTCGTTTCCTGGATTACATCTTCTGGCTGGCAGTTCCATGGGGTGTTTACGGTGCCTATCAATACTTTGCGGGTTTTCCAGAATTTGAATGGGAATATGCAAAGACATGGCTGTCGCCTATTTCTTCCATGCAGATGCTAGGAGCTGAAACACCGCGTCCGTTTGGATTCGCTTCTGGCCCTGGCGGCTATGGTGTGCTGGCCTTTATCATGGCCTATGGTGGCTGGCGCTTCCTCTATTGTAGTAGCAATCGCATTACGATGGCGGTGGGTTGCTGCATTGTTCTAGTCGCATTGATATTCTCCGCACAACGCACTATTCTGATGCTTCCATTTATATGCGCAGCCTGTTATTATGCATTCAAATCCCGATTCGGAACTTTTTGTTTCTATGGATTTGGAATCATTGTTTTTTTGACTGCCGTTCTCTTCGCAGAGGCACTGATGCCCAAGCTCAGTGCATTTGACTCTCAAGTCAACACACGCGGAGAATGGGCAAACCGCGTCATCCGCATCAGCACATTGTCCAACAGGGTAA
>Ga0182737_1002352_pt1 | contig 15613 bp, 15 predicted proteins | sample eDN5th30CBELigOP_FD_128878 | JGI IMG/M metagenome (GOLD analysis project Ga0182737, IMG submission 128878) | Enriched Organic Plus compost microbial communities from Emeryville, California, USA - eDNA 5th pass 30_C BE-Lig OP (version 2) (version 2) ...
CGACGAGCCCGCGCACACCACCTGCGTCGAGCCGCAAACCTGCCCGCCCGATGCGTTCAACCTCATGCCGCGCGTGCTCGCGCCGGGCGAGGTGCTGGAGGCGTGGTTCCGGATGGAGTGGGACTGAGACGGCAGGATCGCAGTGGCTCAGCCGCTGCAGCCGCCGCAGCAGACCGAGGGCTGCAGTTCGATGTCGGCCGCGGTGACGTGATAGCCGGCGGCGGCGATCGCCTCGGCCAGTTCCCGCGGGTGCGCCACGGTGGAGATGCGCAGCTGGCAGGAGGCGGCGTCGTGGTCGACCAGGGCGGCCGGATCGATCCCGAACAGCTGCGATTCGATCGCGCCGAGGTCCGGCTGGCCGGCGATGCGCACGTGGAATTCCATGGGGTTTCCTTCCCGGTCGCGATGCGGCCGGTGGAGCGTCCGGCGCGCCGCGGGCGGCGCGCCGGGACAGGTGTTGCCGGAGCCTGGGCTTACTTGGTGACGACCAGCTTGCCCTTCATCATCGCCGAGTGGCCCGGGAAGCTGCAGAAGAAGGTGTAGTCGCCGCCGGCGGCCAGGGCCTTGCCGGGGAAGGTGATCTTGGTCGTCTCGCCGCCGCCGATGATCTTGGTGTGGGCGATCACGCGGGCGTCGCCGGCCGGGACGTAGGCGCCGGCCACGCCGGCCTTCATGCCGTCGCGGGCGATGCCGGCGACGTCGGCGGTCTTGGAGATGACCACGTTGTGGCCCATCACGTTGGCGGCCATCTTGCCGGTGTGGGCCAGCTCGACGGTGATGGTGGCGCAGCTCGCCGAGACGGTGGCTTCCTTCTGGTCGAACTTCATGGCGTCGTCGCCCTTGAGGGAGACGGTGCAGTTGCCGGCGGCATGGGCCATGCCGGCGGCGCCGAGCAGGGCGAGGGCGACGAGGGTGCGGGTAGCGTTCATGGGGTACTCCTGGTGTTTCGCGTTGGGGATGGATGGAACGTCAGGTCAGTCGGCCGCGGCCAGCGCGGCGCGGACCTGGGCGAGGAAAGCGGGGTCGGGCGCGGCGCCCTTGACCTCGGAGCGGGCGAGCGGCCTGCCTTCGGCATCGAGCAGGACCAGCACGCTGGTGTGGTTGATGCTGCCGTCCTCGCGGAAGCGGTAGCGCACGTCCAGCACGCTGGCCAGCGCGCGCACGTCGTCGTTGGCAGGGACAAGATAGCGCCAGTCGGCCGGCGAGCGGTGGTTGCGCGCCACCTCGGCCATCGCCTCGGGCGTGTCGCGCGCCGGGTCGAGGGTGATCATCGCCACGCCGAGGCGCCCGCGTTCGGCTTCCGGCAGCTGCTTCTGCAGCGCCTTGGCGTTCTCGAGGATCAGCGGGCACATCAGGTGGCAGTTGGCGTAGAACATCGAGACCAGCTGCGGACGGCCGCGCAGGTCGGCCCACTGCAGCGGCTGGCCGTGCTGGTCGACCAGGCCGGCCTGCAGGTGGTACACCGACTCGCCGGCGAGTTCGTGGGCCGCGGCGGCGGCGCCTTTGGCGGACGCTGCCTGCGCGGCGGCCGGTCCGGCGTAAAGCCCCAGGGCCAGGCACAGGGCCAGGCCGAGCGGCGGCAAAGCGGGGCGGATATTCATGGCTGGCTCCTTGCGCAGCGGAATCCGAGGTTGCCCAGGGTGGCCCCGGGCTGGAGGGCCGACAGCAGGACGAAGCGCTTGACCACGCCGTAGTCGGCCGCGTCGTTGAAGGCCAGGGCGCTGCCGCCGCAGAACTGCAGCGCGTCGCCATCGTCCTGGCCGCGACGATCGCCTTGGCCGAGCAACGAGGAGAAATCGCCGGTCCATTCCCAGTACGCGCCGTGCAGGCCGTGCACGCCGTAGACGTTCGGGGCGGCATCGGGCGCGGCGTCCGGCGCATTGGGCGTGCCGTCGTTGACCTGGCGCAGGCGCCACTGGCGGTCGCCGCGCGCGTCGGCGCGGGTGGCATCCGCGGCGGCGGCGTATTCCCACTCGATGAAGTCCGGCAGGCGCGCGCCCTGTTCGCGGCAGAACGCATCGGCCGCGTACCAGTTCACGTGCACCACCGGCGCATCCGGGTCCAGGCGCGCGCCGGGTTCTTCCGGCGTGGCCCAGTGGCCGAGGTAGCCGGGGCTGGAGAACACCGCCGGCACCCGGTCGCGCCGCCACTGCGGCTGGCGCTGCAGGAACGCGGCGAACTGGGCGTTCGTCACCGGCCTGGCCATCAACTGGAAGGAGGCCACCGGCAGCGTCGCCGTGGCCTCCTCGAAACGCACCGCCGAGCGGAACTGGCCCCCGGGGATCGCCTGCCAGGCGATCGAGGGGTCGCGGGCCCCGGCCGCCGGGCCAGCGGCGCCGGCGAGGGCCGGGCCGATGGCCAGGACCGCGGCGATTGCCGGGGCCAGCAGCGGGAGGGGTTTGCGTTCCATGGTCGGTGCCTGCGGTTCCTTACTTGTACTGGCTGCCCTGGGGCTCGCCTTCCGGGTACTCGATGTCGTGCTGCTGGTGGCTGTAGATCTCCGGGCGGTCCTCGCCATCGACCTTCAGGATGCCCAGCGCGCCCTTGTGGAACGCGCGGAAGATGCTGTGGTCGACCAGCACGAAGTTGCCGGGCACGTCCGCCGTGAACTCGACGATGGCCGAGCCACCGGCCGGGATCAGCGTGGTCTGCACGTTCTCCTGGTACTTCGTGCCGCCCTCGACGTAGACCTTGTCGAAGATCTCGCCGATCACGTGGAAGCTCGACACCAGGTTGGGGCCGCCATTGCCGACGAACATGCGGATCTTCTCGCCGGCCTTGGCCTCCAGCGCGTTGTCGCCGGTGAGCGCGCCGACCGAGCCGTTGAACACCACGTAGGTCGGCTTCTCGTCGATGCCCTTCTCCAGGCTGAAACCCTGCAGGCCCTTCTCGCCGTTCTCGCCTTCCGTGTAGAAGTCGCCCTGCATGACGTAGAACTCCTTGTCCACCGGCTCCAGGCCTTCCTCCGGCTCGACCAGGATCAGGCCGTACATGCCGTTGGCCACGTGCATCGCGACCGGCGGCATCGCGCAGTGGTACACGTACAGGCCCGGGTTCAGCGCCTTGAACGTGAACTGCGTTTCGCGGCCCGGCAGGGTGAACGTCGCTTCGGCGCCACCGCCCTGGCCGGTCACGGCGTGCAGGTCGATGTTGTGCGACATGTGCGAGCTGTGGTGGTTCTTCAGCTTGAACTCGACCGTGTCGCCCTCGCGCACGCGGATGAAGCTGCCCGGCACCGTGCCGCCGAAGGTCCAGAAGTTGTAGGTGACGCCGTCGTCCAGGCGCATTTCCTTCTCGACCATCTCCAGGTCGATGACGACCTTGGCCGGGCTCTTGCGCGTGATCGGGGCCGGCACCAGCGGCGGCGCGGTCAGCTGCGCCTGGATCACGGGCAGCTGCGCGGCATCGGCGGCGGGCTTGGCGGCGATGGCCTGTCCGGCGAACACGGCGGCGATCGCGCCGGCCAGCGCACAGGCGAGAAGGGGGGCGTGACGGTTCTTCATGGCGCTTCTCTTTCCTTGGTCAGTGGTCTACGGGGCCAAGCGTGCGCCGGCGTACTGAGGGTGCTCATTGACCTAAATCAAGACGCCCGCGTCATTGCGCGGGCCGCTTGACAAAGGTCAAGAGCGCCCCCGGTTGGGACATTTTGTCCAACGCCCGCGGTCTTGCGCGGGCGGACAATCGTTCCGTCGAGAAGAGAACAGACAGACGGAACAGAGCCGTGAGAAGAAGGAACCTGCTTGCCTGCGCCCTCGCCGGCGCCCTTGCCGCCCCGCTGCCCGCGCTGGCGGATCCGCAATCCCAACCGCAACCCGTGCACGTGCACGACGCCGGCGAGCTGCTCGCCGCGGTGACCGACCTCGACGGCGTGGTCGTGCTGGGCGTGGCGCCGATCGCCGCCAGCACCTTCGTCACCGATCCGAAGCTGCCGCGCCAGCCGGTACCGGCCAGCGACGGCGCCGACTACCTCAAGACCATTCCCGGCTTCTCCACCCTGCGCAGCGGCGGCACCAACGGCGATCCGGTGCTGCGCGGCATGTTCGGCTCGCGCATCGCGCTGCTGACCAACGACGGCGCGCTCAGCGGCGCCTGCCCCTCGCGCATGGACAACGCGATGTCGTACATCGCCCCGGAAACCTACGACCGGCTGACCGTGATCAAGGGCCCGCAGACCGTGCTGTGGGGCGGCGGCGCGTCCGCCGGCACGGTGCGCTTCGAGCGCGAGATCCCGTACTTCGACCGCCCCGGCGTACGCGCGCAGGGCAGCCTGCTGGCCGGCAGCCACGACCGCAACGACCAGGTGCTCGATGCCAGCGCCGGCACGCCGCGGGGCTACGTGCGCGTGTCCGGCAACCGCTCCGAGGCCGACGACTACCGCGACGGCGACGGTCGCACCGTGCCTTCGGCCTGGCGCAAGTGGAACACCGACGCCGCGGTCGGCTGGACGCCGGACGAGGACACCGTGCTGGAACTGTCCGCCGGCACCGGCGACGCGCAGGCGCGCTATGCCGGGCGCGGCATGGACGGCATCCGCTTCGACCGCGAAAGCCTCGGCCTGCGTTTCGAGAAGAAGCACATCGGCGGCGTGCTCGATGCGGTGGCGGCCAACGTCTACCGCAACAAGGTCGACCACCTGATGGACAACTACAGCCTGCGCGATCCCGACCCGGCCGGCAGCATGCCGATGCCGATGGCCAGCAACGTCGGCGACACCAGCCAGGGCGGGCGGGTGGCGTTGACCTGGCAACAGGACCACTGGGAGCTGACCGCCGGCGTCGACGGGAAGCAGAGCGAACACCGCCGGCGCAGCGCCAGTGGCCGCGGTGCGTGGAAGGACCAGCCCTGGACCCATGATGCGCGCTTCCGCACGCTGGGCGTGTTCGCCGAATCGCACTGGCACATCGACGACGTGCACCACCTGATGTCCGGCCTGCGCGTGGACCGCGCGCAGGTCGACGACCGCCGCGCGACCACCACCGGCATGATGCCGATGCCGAATCCCACCGCCGGCCAGCGACGCAGCGAGACCCTGCCCGGCGGCTTCGTCCGCTACGAGCACGACATGGGCGGGAAGTTCGGCTGGTACGCCGGCATCGGCCACGCCGAGCGCATGCCCGACTACTGGGAGCTGTTCTCGCCCAGCCGCGGCCCGGACGGCGCGGCCAACGCCTTCGCCGGCGTGCGCCCGGAACGCACCACCCAGCTGGATGCGGGCCTGCAGTACCGCAGCGGTGGCGTCGAGGCCTGGGCCTCGCTCTACGCCGGGCGCATCGACGACTACATCGTGTTCGACTACCTGCCGGGCGGGACGATGGGTAGCACCACCCGCGCGCGGAACCTCGACGCCGACGTCGCCGGCGGCGAACTGGGCGTGGACTGGAAGGCGGCCGACGGCCTGAAGCTGTCCGGCGTCGTCGCCTACGCCTGGGGCCGCACCGGCGAAGGCGCGCTGCCGCAGATGCCGCCGCTGGAGGCGCGGCTGTCGGCCAGCGGCGAACACGGTGCGTGGACCTGGGGCGCACTGCTGCGCGTGGCCGCGGCGCAGCACCGGGTCAGCACCGGCCAGGGCAACGTCGTCGGCCGCGACCTCGGCCCGAGCCCGGGCTTCGCGGTGTTCTCGTTCAATGGCGGCTACCGCTTCAGCGACCGCGTGCAGCTCACCGCCGGTATCGACAACCTGTTCGACCGCGCCTACCGCGAGCACCTCAACGTCGCCGGCAACAGCGGCTTCGGCTATCCGGCCGAACCGGAACGCATCGCCGAGCCGGGCCGCACGGCCTGGCTGAAGCTCAACTTCAGCTATTGAGCGATGGCCGGCGGCGGTCCGGGCCGCCGGCACCTGGTCGATCGCCGGGACTGGACCGGGCGGGGTGTTGCCGTGCCGTGCAGCACCGGCCCGGTGCCGGCCGGCACCGCGCCTGCGCTTGACCTGCGTCATCGTCGGCCGCCGCGGCGTTGCCTAGGGTCTGGAAGTCCCGCCACAGGCCCGCTTCCCATGCACGACCTCCGCCAGTTCCTGCAACATCTCGCCCGCCACGGCCAGCTGCTCGAGACCGATGCCCAGGTCGATCCGGAACTGGAGAGCACGGCGCTGTGCCAGCGTGCGTTGCGCGACGGTGGCCCCGCATTGCTGATGCACAATCCCGTCGGGTCGCGCCATCCCCTGCTGGGCAACCTGTTCGGCCACCGCCGCCGGATCGAGCTGGCGATCGGCGACCGGCCGGTGGCTTCGTTGCGCGAGCTCGGCCAGCTGCTGGCGTCGCTGAAGGAACCGCGCTGGCCATCCAGCCTGCGCGACGCGCTGCAGAGCTGGCCGGAACTGGCGCAGCTGGCGCACGTGGCGCCGCGGCGCGTGGAGGAGGCCGCGTTCGACGAGGAGGTGATCGAGGGCGGCGACGTCGACCTGTCACGACTGCCGGTCCAGCGCTGCTGGCCGGAGGACGCCGGCCGCCTGATCACCTTCGGCCTGGTGGTCACCCGCGGCGTGCACCAGGCCCGGCAGAACGTGGCGATCTACCGGCAGCAGCTGCTCGGCCGCAACCGCGTGATCATGCGCTGGCTGGCGCACCGCGGCGGCGCGCAGGACTACGCTTCATGGCAGCACGCCTTCCCCGACAGGCCCTTCCCCGTGCTGGTGGCGATCGGTGCCGACCCGGCGACGATGCTGGCGGCGGTGGCGCCGGTGCCGGACACGCTGTCGGAGTACGAGTTCGCCGGTCTGCTGCGCGGCTCGCGTACCCGGCTGTGGCGCAGCGCGCTGACCGGGCTGGACGCACCGGCGGGTGCGGAGATCCTCCTCGAGGGCTTCATCCATCCCGGCGACACCGCGCTGGAAGGGCCGTTCGGCGACCACACCGGCTACTACAACGCGCAGGGCACCTTCCCGGTGCTGACCGTCGAGCGGATGCGCATGCGACGCGACGCGATCTACCACGGCAGCTACATGGGCCGCTCGCCGCTGGACGAGCCCTCGGTGCTGTCGATGGCGCTCAACGAGGTGTTCGTGCCGATCCTGCGCAAGGTGTTCCCGGAGATCGTCGATTTCCACCTGCCACCGGAGGCGTGCTCGTACCGCATCGCGGTGGTGTCGATCCGCAAGCAGTATCCCGGCCATGCGCGCCGGATCATGATGGGCATCTGGTCCTACCTGCGCCAGTTCACCTACACCAAGTTCGTGATCGTCACCGACGAGGACGTGGACGTGCGCGACTGGGGCCAGGTGGTATGGGCGATCTCCACGCGCGTCGATCCCGCGCGCGACAGCATGCTGGTGGAGAACACGCCGATCGACTACCTCGACTTCGCCACGCCGGTGTCCGGGCTGGGCTCCAAGCTCGGCCTGGACGCCACCCGCAAGTGGCCGGCCGAATCCGCGCGCGAATGGGGGCGGCCCATCGTCCAGGATCCCCGGGTCGAGCAACGCATGGCCGACCTGTGGACGCGGCTGACGCGTGCATCGGAACCTGACATGGATCAATGAGCGCGGCGACCGGCGCGCCTAGCATGGCCGCTTCCCTGGGAGAGGAGGGGTGCGATGCAACTGGTGTGTCCGGCCGGCAACCTGCCGGCATTGCGCGCGGCGATCGACGCCGGGGCCGACGCGGTCTATGCCGGCTTCCGCGACCAGACCAACGCGCGCGCCTTCCCCGGGCTGAACTTCGACGACCGCGAACTGCGCCAGGGCATCGCCTACGCGCATGCGCTGGACCGCCAGGTCTACCTGGCGCTCAACACCTATCCGGACAGCGCCCGCCTGGTGCACTGGCAGGCTGCGGTCGACCACGCCGCCGAACTGGGCGTGGACGCGATCATCGCCGCGGAAATGGGCGTGCTCGACTACGCGTGCCGGCACTATCCGCAGCTGCCGCGGCACCTGTCGGTGCAGGGGTCGGCCACCACCGCGCCGGCGCTGAAGTACGCCCATGAGCGCTTCGGCATCGCCCGCGCGGTGCTGCCGCGGGTCCTGTCGGTACAGCAGGTCGAGCGCCTGTGCGAGGCCTCGCCGGTGCCGCTGGAGGTGTTCGCCTTCGGCAGCCTGTGCATCATGGTCGAAGGCCGCTGCCAGCTTTCCAGCTACGTCACCGGCAAGTCGCCCAACCGCCACGGCGTGTGCTCGCCGGCCAGTTTCGTGCGCTGGGACGAACACGCCGACAGGAGCCGCAGCGTGCGCCTCAACGGCGTGCTGATCGACCGCTTCGCCGAGGCCGAGCCGGCCGGCTACCCGACCGTCTGCAAGGGCCGCTACGCCGTCGCCGGCGAGGTGTTCCACGCGCTCGAGGAACCGACCAGCCTCAACACGCTGGAGCTGCTGCCGCGGCTGGCCCGGGCCGGCGTGGCGGCGCTGAAGATCGAAGGCCGCCAGCGCGGCGTGGCCTACGTGCGCGCGGTGGCGTCCACCTGGCGCAAGGCCATCGACCGCTACCGCGAGTCGCCGGAGCGCTGGACCACCGAGGACGCGTGGCAGCAGGCCCTGTCCGCGCACGCCGAAGGCCAGCAGACCACGCTCGGCCCCTACCACCGCGCCTGGCACTGAGTGCCGGAGGAACCTGACGCATGAAGCTGAGCCTGGGTCCGCTGCAGTACTTCTGGCCGCGCGAGCAGACGCTCGCCTTCTACGCCCGCGTCGCCTCCATGCCGGTGGACATCGTCTACCTGGGCGAGACCGTGTGCAGCAAGCGCCGCGAACTGCGCACGGCCGACTGGCTGGCACTGGCCGGCGAGCTGGCCTCGGCCGGCAAGGAGGTGGTGCTGTCCACGCTGGCGCTGGTCGAGGCCGAGTCCGAACTTGGCGTGCTGCGCCGCTTGGTCGGCAACGGCCGCTTCCTGGTCGAGGCCAACGACCTGTCGGCGGTCCAGCTGTGCCGCGAGCAGGGCGTGCCGTTCGTGGGCGGACCTTCGCTCAACGTGTACAACCATCGCGCGCTGGCGATGCTGCAGGAAGACGGGATGCAGCGCTGGGTTCCCGGGGTCGAGCAGGGCCAGCTGCTGCTGCACGAGATGCGCGCGATGCTCGAGGCCAGCGGCGGGCGCATGCCGCCGCTGGAGATGCTCGCCTGGGGCCGGCTGCCGCTGGCGTATTCGGCGCGCTGCTTCACCGCCCGTGCGCTGGACCTGCCGAAGGACCAGTGCGGCTTCCGCTGCATCGAGCATCCCGACGGCCTGCCGCTGGCCACGCGCGAGGGCGAGCCGTTCATGACCATCAACGGCATCCAGGTGCAGGGTGCGGAGATCGTCGACATGGCGCCCGAATGCGCCGAGCTGGCGGCCAGCGGCGTGGAAGTGCTGCGCCTGGCGCCGCAGGCAGGCGACATGGATGAAGTGGTCGCGCACTTCCGCGCCGCGATCGGGGCGCAGGAACCGGTGGAGCGGCGCGGTGCCGCCAACGGCTACTGGCGCGGTGGCCCCGGCAAGGCCGCGCTGCCGGCGGTGCCCGCGGCCTGAGCGGGCACCGCCGCGTTCAGCGGCGGCGATGGGCGTCGCGGGCCGCGCGCAGCAGCAGGCTGCTGCGCTGCAATGGTATGCGCAGCCCCAGCGGCAGTTCTTCCCATGGCAGGCGATCGAGCAGGTTGCGCACGGTCAGGCCCAGCTCGGTATCGCCGGTGAGGACCAGGCGGCGCTGGAAGAACAGCGTGTCGGCATCCTCCAGGCGGCTTGCCAGCAACAGCAGGTCGGTCGCGCTGCCGCGCACGGTGGCTTCGGCCGGCGCCGTGCAGGCGACCAGGCGCCCGCCATCCCATGACAGCACCCATTCCAGGCCGAGGTCGTCGATCGCGATGCCCAGGCGGCGGCCGCGGACCAGGTCCAGCGAAGCCGGGTCGAGGCAGCGCAGCGCTCGTGCCAGCACGCGCACCACCAGCGGCGCATGCAGTGCGCGCGGCAATAAGCGCAGCAGCGGTTGCCAGCGGCGCGGTGGCGGCAGCAGGCCGAGCATTCGGGTACGGCCGGCTTGGATCAGGTGCGACGGCATGGCGGGAACTCCAGAGGATGGAACGGACTGCGCTTGCTGGCGGCAGGCATCGGAGATCAGGACCCGCATCAGCGCGTCGGCGGTGTCGTTCGGCACCGCCACGCGTGCGGCCACCTGGCGCGCGCGGGACAGCACCTGCGCCTCGCGCTGGCCATCGCGCAGCGGCAGGCCAGCCACGCGTTTGCCGTGCGCGACCACACCGACGAGGCGGCGGCGCAGTCCGGCCATCACCACCACGGCGTCGTCCAGGTGGTCGATGGCGTGGCGGGCGCCGGCGACGCCGCCTGAAGCGAGGGCGTCCAACGGACCGCGTGCGGGCGGGAACACCGATGCGGACATGACGATGAAAGCGGGGGCGGGACCGGCGATGCTAGCGACGGCGATGCCGATGGCACCTGACCCAGGTCAAGTGGCGACCACCGGCGGCGCTAGCCGTTCGCCGGATCCGGGGCCGCGTCCTCGCCGGCAGTGCATGGTGCGCCGGCCAGGGAGGACGCAGCGGGCAGCACCTCGTCGCGGTAGATCCGCTCCGCCTCTACCGGATCGAAGTCGGCATGGCGGCGCTTACGCACGCCGTAATCGGACAGGGTGAGGTGGGTGTCCGCGCGCACCCCTGCGCGGGCGAGACAGGCGGAGACGCAGTGCAGCACGCAGCCATCGAGCGCCAGGATCGGGCGGCCGGCCTGCGCGGTCTTCACCAGGCCGGGCACGCCACCACCGACGCCGGCGATGCAGGACATCTCCGCCACGCCGGCGCGGTCGAGCCACAGCGCCAGCGTGTTGGCCATCTGCGCGGCACTCGAGCAGCCGGAACAGCTGTAGACCAGGGGTGGTCGGATTTTCACCGGTAAGCCTCCGGGTGGTGCAGGAAGTGGCGTGCGCGGCGCAGGCAGCGCAGCAGGCAGGCGAGGGTGGCCGCGTGCGCTGTGGCGAGGACCAGGCCGGCGGCGAAGGCGGCGCGCGGCCCAAGCAGTGCGGCCGGAAGCAGCAGCGCCGCAACCAGGTGCAGGACCAGCGCGCGGCGCTTGTCCTCTTCCGGCAGCAGCCGCCCCACCGCCGGGATGCGCATGCCGCGCGGACAGCGTCCGCGCAGGTCGACCCAGCTGATGAAGGCGACGATCTCCAGCAGCATGCCGGTGAGCAGCAGCGGTACGCCGATGCCGAGCGCGATCGTGCCGGCGAGCATGCCCGCGGTGCCTGTGTCGATCCATGGGGCCTCGACCAGCGTCGCGCAGGCGGCCAGTGCGGCCAGGACGAGGGCGACGCAGCCGGCGGTCCAGAACCGCACCAGGCTGGGGTTGCGCCGGTGTGGCGCGCGCCATTGCAGCCACAGCACCGCGCCGGCGAAGGCGCAGGCCTGCACCGCCAGCGCCAGTGCGACCACGCCTGCTGGCGCTCCGCACAACCGCGCCAGCGCAGCCGCCAGCGGCAGGACGATGGCCACCGCCATCCAAGCCTGCTGCATGCGCGCCGAGACCTGCGGCGTGCCCTGGAACATCGGCACGGTCACGCTGCCGACCGCGGCCAGCAGCCCCAGCACCCAGCCGCCGCCACCGAACATGGCATGCGCATCCACCACCCGGTCCAGCGGCAGCGTGCCGTAGCCGCGCAGCAGCGCGGCCGCCAGCACGCCGAGCAGCGCGGTCGCGGCCAGTGCCAGCAATGCCGCGCCGATACCTGCGCGCAGCAGGCGTTGCGCGCCGCGCCGGAACAGGACCAGGAGCGGCGGAACCACCACCAGTCCCAGCGCCGTGGCGGGCAGCAGCGCCGCCGACAGCAGCAGCGCGTGCATGCCATGGAAGGCCAGCACGAACAGCACCAGGCCCAGGTTCAGCGCCGCATGCGCCAGCGGCAGCCAGCGCGCGCCACGCAGCGGCGTGGCGGCCGCCACCGGCAGGAACTGCTGCAGGCTGCCGAGCATCGCGTTGCCCAGCAGGCCCAGGGTGAAGACATGTACCAGGGCGATGGTGGATGGAGACCAGCGACCGGCAAGCGCATGCGGATCAATCGCCAGCATCACCCCGGCGACCGTGCCCCAGGCAGGCGCGGTGAGCAGGAAGCGCAGCGGGCGCGCGGCCGGCGGCGCCCGGGTGAAAGCGAGGCCGCTCATGCGCGTGCCGTGGCGCCATCCGTCGCGGGCATCGCCGCCGATTCCAGCAGTGCCGAATCGACGCGCCGCGCGATCGCGATGCATGCGCCGCCGCCGGCAAGGTCCTCGACGCGCCATGCCCACCCATGGGCTTCCAGCAGCGGTAGCAGCGGACCCGGGCGGAAAGGCGTCATCGCCACCAGGCAGGCGCGCGCGGGCAATGCCTCGAGGGCGTCGAGGATGCGCTGCATCGGTTCGGGTGGCGGCAGGTGGCGCAGGTCCAGCGGCGCGTTCATGGCAGTCACGTGGGATCGTGGTCGCACCTTCGCAGCGCGTGGGCCTCCGCGCATTGACATGCATCAGGTCCGTTGCGATCGCCGCGCCAATGGGCGCGCGCTTGACGCCGGTCATGGAGCCCCGTCGGCGCCGGGCCTAGCGTGCCGGTAACCCCACGCATTGCACGAGAACGATGTCCAGGAAGTCCGCACGCCGCTCCGCCCCGCTGCTCGCACTGCTGCTCGCCCCGCTGCCGGCGCTGGCCGCCGCTGGGGATGGCGGCGGCACCTGGCTGGACCTGCGCTACCGCCACGAACGCGTCGACCAGTCCGGCTTCGAACGCGATGCCGTCGCCGACACCCTGCGGGTGCGGGTCGGCGCGCGCAGCGCGGCGTGGCACGGCTGGTCGGCGCTGGCCGAAGCCGACGCGGTGCTCGCGCTGGACGGCAGCCGCCACAACGACACCCGCAACGGACGCCGCGGCTATCCGGTCGTCGCCGATCCGGCCGGCGCCGGGATCAACCAGGCACTGCTGCGCCACGCCACCGCCACGACCACCGCCACGCTCGGCCGCCAGCGCATCAACCTCGACAACCAGCGGTTCGTCGGCGGCAGTGCCTGGCGCCAGAACGAGCAGACCTTCGACGGCGTGTACCTGCAGCTGGCCGCCAGCTCCCGCCTGGCGCTCGACTGCGCCTGGATCGGCGGCTTCGACACCGTGTTCGGCCCCTCCGACAGCCCCGCATCCACCCGCGCCAACCCGTCCGACAGCGGCGGCGACAGCCACCTGCTGCGCGCCGCGCTGGAGCTGGCGCCGCAGGCGAAGCTGGTCGCCTACCACTACCGCGTCGAGCTGGACGACATGGCGGTCACCGCGACGGCGCCACTGGGTACGCTGGACAGCCGCACCAGCGGCCTGCGCCTGGAAGGCCGGCGGGGGCCGTGGAGCTACGCCGCCGAATACGCCCGCCAACGCGAACTGGCCGGCAACCCGTGGCGGCTGGACAGCCGCTACGCGCTGGCCGAGCTGGGCTACGCCTTCGACGGCGGCCTCGTGCTCAAGGCCGGCCTGGAGTCGCTGGGTGGCGGGCAGGGCGAGGGCAACCGTGCCTTCCAGACCCCGCTGGCGACCCGCCATGCCTTCCAGGGCTGGGCAGACGTATTCCTGACCACCCCGGCGCAGGGCGTGGACGACCGCTACGCAGGCGTCGCCGCGCCGCTGGCCGGCGGCAGCCTGCAGGCCTGGTACCACGACTTCGTCCCCGAGCGCGGCGGCGGCCGTTACGGGCGCGAGCTGGACCTGTCCTGGACGCACCCGGTCCCGGGCGTGAAGGGCCTGGCCGGGCTGCTCAAGCTGGCCCGCTACCGCAGCGACGACGCAGCCCGGACCGTCGATACCGCCAAGGTCTGGCTGCAGCTGCAGTACAGCTACTGAGCCCCCGGGGGGCAGGAACGGCCGCCCAACGGCCCGGACCGCGGGGCCGGGGCGACCCGGCCGGTCATGTAAAATGGCCGGTTTTCGAGTGGTAGTTGGCTATTTCGCAGCACAGGACGCCCACCCCGGGCCCCGCTTTCGTGCGCCTGCTGGCGCGGATCGCCGGGACCGAGCCACCGCCGACGGGCCAGCCCCTCTCGGCCTGGCTGGGCCAGCAGATCGACTGGAACCGCGCCGTGGCCCTGTCCGGCGCGCTGGACGGTCGCGTGCCCGCGCCGCCGGAGGACGCCCCGGCGTTCGACGCGGCCGAGGACGAGGCCTGCGCCCGCCTGCGCGCCAGCCTGGCCGAGTCCATCACCGGCGACGCCGGCCCGGAGGCTCCGGCCGACGAGGCCGCGCCGCTGGACTACGCCCCGTTCCGCAGCCACTACCAGGCCCGGCAGCGGGCCATGCTCGCCGCCACCGGGCGCCTGCGTGGCCAGCTGCGCGACATGCTCGCCGCCTCATCGGCGCTGGCCCGCCTGGCCGAGGTGGACGCGGTGATGGAGCAGGTCCTCAGCCCGCGTGAGCACGCCCTGCTGGCGAAGCTGCCGGCGCTGCTGGGCGGCCACTTCGAGCGCCTGCAGCAGGGCGCCGTCGCCGCCGGCGGCGGGCGCGCCTGGCTGCAGGTGTTCCGCCGCGACATGCAGGACGTGCTCCTGGCCGAGCTCGACATCCGTTTCCAACCGATCGACGCGCTGCTCGCGGCGCTTCGCACCCCCCGGACCCCATGACCAGAAACCTGCCGTACCTCGTCCTGTTCCTTGCCGGCCTGGCGGTCCTCGCCTGGACCGGCGCCAGCCACCTGTCCACCCATCCGCTGGGCGCCGCCGTGATCCTGGTGATCGCCGCCGGCTTCCTCGCCGGCGCGCTGGAGCTGCGCCGCTACCGCCAGGCCACCGCTTCGCTGGCGACCGCGCTGGCCGATGCCGACGCCGCGCGCAGCGACCTCGGCGGCTGGCTCGGCCGCCTGCAGCCGGCGATCCGCAACGCGGTGCGCCTGCGCATCGAGGGCGAGCGGGTGGCGCTGCCGGCGCCGGCGCTGACCCCGTACCTGGTCGGCCTGCTGGTGCTGCTGGGCATGCTCGGCACCCTGCTGGGCATGATGGTCACCCTGCGCGGCACCGGCCTGGCGCTGGAGGCGGCCGCCGACCTGGACGCGATCCGCGGCTCGCTGGCCGCGCCGGTGAAGGGCCTGGGCTTCGCCTTCGGCACCTCGATCGCCGGCGTCGCCGCCTCGGCGGTGCTGGGTCTGCTGTCGGCGCTGGCCCAGCGCGAACGCGCGCAGGTGGTGCAGCAGCTGGACGTGGAAGCGGCCACCACGCTGCGCGTGCATTCGCGCGCCTGGCAGCGCGAGGAAGCGCTGCGCCTGCAGCAGGAGCAGGGCGCGATGCTGCCGGCCCTGGTCGAACGCCTGCAGGGCCTGGCCGAGGCGATCGAACGCCAGCACGCCGCCGGCGGCGAGCGCCTGCTCGCCAGCCAGGCCGAGTTCCATGCGCGCGCCGAAGCGTCGCAGGCGCGCTGGGTCGAGTCGCTGCAGTCGCTGGCCGCCTCGCTGGAGAAGCAGCAGGCCGCCGCCGGCGAACAGCTGCTGGCCGCGCAGGGCGCGTTCCACGCGCGCGGCGAGGAGGTGCAGTCGCGCTGGACCGCTTCGCTGCAGGCCCTGGCCGAATCGATCGAGAAGCAGCACGCCGCCAGCGGCGAGCGCCTGCTCGCCGCGCAAGCCGGATTCCACGCCCGCAACGAGGAAGCGCAGTCGCGCTGGGCCGCGTCGCCGCAGGAATCGCTGCAGGCCGGCGTCGCCGAA
>Ga0182737_1002353_pt1 | contig 15602 bp, 18 predicted proteins | sample eDN5th30CBELigOP_FD_128878 | JGI IMG/M metagenome (GOLD analysis project Ga0182737, IMG submission 128878) | Enriched Organic Plus compost microbial communities from Emeryville, California, USA - eDNA 5th pass 30_C BE-Lig OP (version 2) (version 2) ...
CAGTCCGCAGGCTGCATGCTCGCGAGTGCGAACTGTGTGACTTGGTGAGCGCCACGCAACGCAAGCACGTCGTGACGCACGATGGGTTGGGCGCCTCGGCCACGGAACGTCACGAAGCCGAGAAACCGGTCGAGTCGCAACCCCAACGAACCCAAGCCACGAGAGAACTCAAGCCAGCCGGTCGGATCCAGGTCGCCTACTCGCACTTCCCGACTCGCCACTGCGCACTCTCCGACTCGCGACCTGGCACTAAGTGACTCGCCACCGCGCACTTAGTGACTCGCGAGCGGAAACGAGTGACTCATCACCGCCAGCCTCTAGGGTGGCCGCATGGCCCTGCAGACGTCGCCGGACTCCCCGGCTGCCCTGCGGACGATCTCCACGGCCGTGGGCGACTGGATCGGCCGGCTGGGGGCGGTCTGGGTCGAGGCCGAGATCTCGGAACTGCGCCGCCGGCCCGGCACGTGTTTCCTGACGCTGAAGGACCGTGTGGCCAACGTGGTCGTCTCGGCCACGTGCCATGCGGCGATCCTCGATGCGCTGCCCGCGCCGGTCGGTCCGGGCGCCCACGTGGTGCTGCAGGTCAAACCCGCGTATTACGTGCCGCGCGGCTCGTTCGCACTTGAGATCCGCGAGATCCGCCTGCAGGGTGAGGGCATCCTCGCCGCACGTCTGGAGCAGCTGCGGCACGCCCTGGCGGCCGAGGGCCTGTTCGCGCAGGAGCGCAAGCGGCCGCTCCCGTTCCTGCCCGCGGGTATCGGACTGATCACGGCGAAGGACTCCGCCGCCGAGCGTGATGTGCTCGAGAACGCGCGGCTGCGGTGGCCGGGCGTCCGGTTCGTCGTGCGGCACACGGTCATGCAGGGCCCCGACTCCGCCCGCGACGTGATCCATTCACTGGGCGTGCTCGACGCCGATCCGACTGTCGACGTCGTCGTCATCAGCCGCGGTGGAGGGTCGCTCGAGGACCTGCTGCCGTTCTCCGACGAAGGCCTGGTGCGTGCGGTCTTCGAGGCGCGCACGCCCGTCGTGAGCGCCATCGGTCACGAACAGGACGTCCCGTTGCTGGATCTGGTGGCCGATGTCCGGGCCTCCACCCCCACCGACGCCGCGAAGCGCCTCGTCCCCGATGTGGTCGACGAGCTGGCGGGGCTCGGGCAGGCACGCGATCGCATGCGCCGCGTGATCCGTGGCCATGTCGACCATGAGGCTCATCGGCTCGATCAGTTGCGGTCGCGGCCCGTCCTCGCGACTCCCAGCACCGTGATCGACGCGGCCGAGGCGATCGTGGCCGAGCAGCGTGAACGCGCTCGGCGCTCCGTGACGCATCGGCTCGACCGGGCCCACGACGAGATCGGCCATCATCTGGCCCGTGTGCGGGCCCTGTCGCCGCTGGCCACGCTCGAACGCGGCTATGCCGTCGCGCAGTTGACCGACGGCACGGTCGTCACCCGTATCGGACAGGCTCCGTCCGGCACCGATCTGACCCTGAAGCTGACCGACGGCGCCGTTCACGTCCGCGCGGTCGAGGAGGACACATGAGCGAGCAGCCCGAGCAGTCCGAGTTGTCGTACGAGCAGGCCCGCGACGAACTGATCGCCACGGTGCAGAAGCTCGAGGCGGGCGGCACGACGCTCGAGGAGTCGTTGACGCTGTGGGAGCGCGGCGAGGAGCTCGCCGCGCTCTGCCAGCGTTTCCTCGACGGCGCCCGCGCCCGCCTCACCGAGGCCGACGCGGACGCCGACGAGTGATCTCAGCAGGGACCAGAGCCCTGCTCCCAGCCCAGCTGGATGCTCGACAGTGCGTCGGGCGCCCCGCGTGTCGTGATGTGCAGGACCGCGTCGGACTCGACCAGAGCCGCTGAGATCCGGAACGTCACGCTGTGGTCGGAGCGCTTGATGCCGACGGCGAGCGAGCAGCCTTCGCCGTCGGCGGGCGGATCGACCGGCCGTCCGTCCTCGGACCTGGCCGACAATGACGGACCGTCGTCGTCGGGTTCGGCTCGGTCGACCGTGCCGCCACCTGTGCCTTCGGTGTCGACGGGGACGGGGTTCGGGTCGTAGTCGACCTCGGCCTCGACCCCCTCGGCCCGGAGCGCACGCTCCAGCCCGTCGGCATCGGAGAGACTGCGGATCGTGACGACGACGTCGCCATCGCCCTGCCGATCGACGGCATAGGCACCGGCCGGCTGCAGGACGAACGCCGCGCCGATCGCCGCGACGGCTAGCGCACCCGCCGCGGCGAACGACCAGCGCTTGCGGTGGCGGACGGCGGCAGGGGCACGGCCGGCGACCTCCTCGCGCAGGGCGGTCAGCAGTCGGGTCTCGAACGAATCGAGCTGTTCGGTGGATCGATGTGTCATGAGGTGGCCTCCTGTGGCAGCAGATGTGACTGGACCAGGCGCCGGCTGCGGTGCAGCCGGACCCGCGCGGTGCCCGGCTTCACCCCCAGTACGGCAGCGGCCTCGGCCACCGGCAGGCCGTCGAGCGCGACCAGTTCCATCAGGGCTCGATCACGTGGGGGCAGGCGGTCGAGCGCGGCGTACAGCTCGCGAGCGAAACGCTCGGCGTCGATGCGCTCCTCGATCCGAGTGACGGAGTCGGGGTCGAGGAGCCGGCGGCCCGCGATCCGGCTGGTGGCACGACGCTGGCGCACCTGTCGGCGCACTTCGCCGGCCACCACGTGGCGAGCCACGCCCAGGAGCCATCCGGCCGGGGATCCCCGGTCGGCGCGATAGCCGTCGGCCGCATCGATCGCGGCCAGGAAGACATCAGCGGTCAGGTCGGCGGCCAGATGCGGATCGGATACCCGCCGGGCCACGAACCGTCTCACGGTCTCCAGGTGGTCACGATAGAACGCCTCGAATGCGTCGGGGTCGGTCCCGATGTCGGCGATCGTGCCCGGTGGTTGAGTGGTCATGCCTGTTCTTGGCCTCAACCGTCGCCGGCGTTACATCTCAGCGTTCGGCCAGCGAGCCGATGTAGCGCTCGAGCTCTGGCTGCTCGACCGTGCCGGTGACGACCGTGGTCACGCCGTCGACCCGGCTCGCGTAGGTGATCCTGTCACCTGGTCCCGCATGCACCGACCACACGCGACTGAGCACCGAGGCCGATCCGGCCGGCTCGCTCCCGGAGGCGACGCGCTCGAGCACGGTCTTGACCGACGATCTCGACTGTTCGATGCCGAGATACTCCTCGTCACGGTCCAGCAGCCCGAGGGTCCACCGCTCGGTCTTCGGGACGTATCGGGCCGAGGTCGCCCGCCATCCGTCCGGCAGGGCGTCCGGGGCGAGCACCGGATAGTCGGCGGTCCGGCGCGCGCTTTCGACCGCGGGCTTCCACTCGACGCTCCGCGTGGGTTCGTCCGGCGTCGAGGTGAAGAACTGGCCGATGCCGTACAACACCAGGACGATCAGTCCGAGGACGAGCACCGAACGGACGACGTCTCCGAGGTCGGGATTGCCCCGCGAGCTGGCCACGCCCGCCATCCTACGGACCCCACGTCGGCCCCTGACGTAGGCTGTCGGGCAGTGAGCCAGACTGAAACCGCGGCCCCCTACGCGGTCCCCCGCCCCGTGCCCGCCCTCGACATCGCCGCCAAGGCCGTCCTCGTGGTGCTGCTGGCGCTGGCGCTCGTCAACCCCGCGGCCGTCAATCTGGACGGCAAGGCGGCCGAGGCCCGGGCGATCGGATATCCGCTGCTCGCGTTCGCCCTGCCAGCGCTGTGGTATTTCACGTCCTGGCGCGAACGAGCGTTCCCCTGGGTGGCCGATCTGTTCGTCACGATCCCCTGTTTCAGCGACACGCTGGGCAACCGCATGGATCTCTACGACCGCATCGTGTGGTTCGACGATCTGGTGCATTTCGTCAACACCGGCCTGATCGCCGCCGCGTTCATCATGGTGACGATGCAGCGCAGCGCCACCCTGGCCGAGTTGATCGAGCGGGGTCTCGCGGTCGGTGTCACGGCGGCCCTGCTGTGGGAGATCGCCGAGTACTTCGCGTTCCTGAGCAAGCACACCGAGCGCAACGGGGCGTATGCCGACACGCTCGCCGATATGGCGCTCGGCACCACAGGAACCCTCGCGGCGGTGCTGATCGTTCACCATGTCTGGTCGTCGTCGAGAGAGACGATCGACGACGCGCCGCGGCCGCTGGCTCGCTGACGGCTAAACTTCGGCTCGTGGAGTCGCTGCAGCCCGCCGAACAGGCCCCGGACCGAAATCTCGCCCTCGACCTGGTGCGCGTCACCGAGGCAGGCGCGATGGCCGCCGGCCGCTGGGTCGGCCGCGGCGACAAGAACGGCGCCGACGGCGTCGCGGTGAACGCGATGCGCACCCTCATCAACACGGTCGAGATGAACGGCGTCGTGGTCATCGGTGAGGGCGAGAAGGACCACGCCCCCATGCTCTTCAACGGCGAGAAAGTGGGCGACGGAACGGGCCCCGAATGCGACGTCGCGGTCGATCCGATCGACGGCACCACGCTGACGGCCAAGTCGCTGCCGAACGCGGTGTCGGTCATGGCTGTGGCCCCGCGGGGCGCGATGTACGATCCGTCGGCCGTGTTCTACATGGAGAAGTTGATCGCGGGCCCCGAGGCGGCCGACGTCGTCGACATCCGCCTGCCGATTGCCGAGAACATCGCGCGCGTGGCCAAGGCCAAGGGCGTGCAGAACAGCGACGTCACGGTGTGCGTGCTGGACCGCCCCCGTCACGCCGATCTGGTCAGCGAGATCCGTGCGGCCGGTGCCCGCATCAAGTTCATCATCGACGGCGACGTCGCGGGTGGTATCACGGCCGCTCGTCCCGACACGGGCGTCGATCTGCTGGCCGGCATCGGCGGCACCCCCGAGGGCATCATCGCCGCCTGCGCCATCAAGGCGATCGGCGGCATCATCCAGGGTCGGCTGCGTCCCACCGACGACGACGAACGCCAGAAGGCGCTCGACGCAGGGCACGACCTCGACCGGGTGCTGGGCACCGACGACCTGGTCGCGGCTGACGACTGCTTCTTCGTGGCGACCGGCATCACCGACGGCGAGTTGATGCACGGCGTCCGCTACATCGGCGGTAAGGCCATCACCGAATCGATCGTGATGCGTTCGCGTTCAGGAACCATCCGCAAGATCACCAGCGAGCATCAACTCAGCAAGCTCAAGGCCTACTCGAGCGTCGACTACGAGCACTGACGCTCGGACGCCCCGATTCGAGACACCTGGTCATCATTCAGTAGGGTGAGCGTGCCACTCTGACCGAATCACGGTCTGGCCACTTCACTGACGGGGATATGAAGATGAAGCTTCGCTCACGCCTGACCGGCACCGCACTCGTGCTCGCGATCTCGGCCTTCGGCCTGGCCGCCTGCGGGTCCGACGACGACGGCGACAAGAAGACCGACGAGACGTCGCAGACCGATGGTGGCGACACCACGACCGACACCACGACCGACGACGCCTCCGGCGACAAGCCGAGCAAGGAAGAGGTCATCGACGGCTACACCAAGCTGGTCGGCGACCTGGCCGGCGGCCAGGAGCTGCCCGACGGCATCGTCGAGAAGGTCGTCACCTGCTTCGTCGACGAGGTCTACGACGACGCATCGGCCGGCACTCTGAAGGCGATCGCCACGGGCGACCAGACCGGCATCGACCCCGACGACGTGAAGCTGTTCACGGATGCGACGTCGACCTGCCAGCAGGCCGCTGCCAAGTGACCCGCTGACACAGCAGGTGTGGCCCGGACCGTCTCGGTCCGGGCCACCGCTGTGTCCGGGGGCTTCAGCGCCCGCGCCGGCGCTCGTTGCCGTGCTTGTAGTTGCCGGTGAGCCGGGCCATCAGGAGCTGAGGATCTCCGGCGTCGACCTCGGCGAGGAACTGACTGGCCTTCTGCCCTCTCAGGACCGTCGCGCGCCGCCCGTGATGGGTGATCACGACGTCGTCGCCTCGGATCTCGAACCCGAATCCGTACGGCTGTCCCATCTCCCCAGTATCGCTCGAGCAGTCGGCCCGGCTCAGATGCTGTCCAGTAGTCGTTGTCGCTGGCTCTCGTACTCCTCCGCGCTCACCAGCCCTTGGTCGCGCAACGCCCCCAGTTCGCGGAGGCGATCCTCGACGGATCCGGCCGGTGCACGCCCCTCGAGCGGAGACGACCATTCGATCTCCATGTTCGTCGGGTCGCCGGGTCCGACGACCTTCGCATCGAATCCCCCACCAGGTTGGATCGAGCCCAGCGCGGTGAACGGCACGGTCGCCTTCTTGGTGACCCGATAGGTCTCGCCGCCCTCGGGCGTCACATCCAGGACGAACTCGATGCGCGGCATCTCGTTGATGTAGGTGCCGGTCTGCCGGCTGGAGACCACGACGATCCTCGCGGGTACAGTCGGTGGCTCGCCGACCACGGCGATGATCCCGGAGCCGAGGAAGTACATCGCGGTCGTGATCACGGCGAGCGCTGTGAGAGCCGCTCCGACGATCAGCGGGAGCCAGGGCCAGGCCTGACCGCTGATCCGCCACTGGGTGAGCCCGATGCAGAGGGCCGGCAGTCCCGCCGCCAGCAGCAGGGCGGTGCCGGTCAGCGCCATGCCTGCCGGCACCGTGGTCGCGCCGCTGTCGCGCGCGGCCTGGGCGCCCGCGCGATACCGAGCGAACGCGGGCGCGAGCACGAGCCACCATGCGCCCGTCACGATTAGACCGGTGCTGCTCTGCAGCAGGCCCAGGATCAGGGTCACCGGACCCAGCACGAACAGCGCCTTCGTGATCACGAGGAGACGGTACTCCCGCGCAGGCTGCGAGAGCGACCCCTTGAGGACCGCCTAAAGTCGCCCCATGACGATCGCAGTGGTCACAGGAGCGGCGCGTGGCATCGGGTTCGCCCTGGCCGAACAGCTGGTGGAACGAGGACATCGCGTCCTGCTGACCGATGTCGACGGCGAGGCCGCCCAGACCGCGGCCGGCACGCTCGGCCGTGGCTGCTGGGCCATGGCCCAGGACGTCCGCGATCTCGACAGCCACCGCACCGTGGCCGCGGCCGCAGGCGAGCGTGGACAGTTGGGCATCTGGGTCAACAACGCCGGCGTCCTGGTCGCCGGCGACGCCTGGGCGCACCCGGACACGCAGGTCGAGACGATCCTCGACGTCAACATCAGGGGCGTGATCGGCGGTTCGCGCGCCGCGATAAACGCGATGATCCCGACCGGCGGACGGATCCTGAACATCGCCTCGATCTCGGCTCTCACGCCAGTACCCGGTCTGGCGCTCTACGCCGCGACGAAGGCTGCCGTGCTGTCGTTCACCACATCGCTGCAAGGCGATCTGGACCACGCAGGTCACGACATCCGGGTCCGTGCCCTCTGCCCCGATGTCGTCGGCACACGCATGGTGTCCGATGTCGCGCATGACTCGGGCGCCGCGATGCTGTTCTCCGGCCCCAAACCCATCGGCACCGCTGAGGTCGCCAAGGCCGGGCTCGACCTGCTCGACAGCCGCCAGCTCTTTCGCGTCGTACCACGCTGGCGGGGCCCGGTCGCTCGGGCTGCCGATCTCGCGCCGTCCGCTGGCCTGAAGGCACTCGCTCTCATGCGGGCCCTGGGCGACCGCCGGCAGTCACGCAACTGACACACTGCCGACCGCAGACCCGCCTCACGCATGCCAGGACCCCGCGAGTGGCGCACTTTCGCACTCGTGACAGGTTGTCTGACGACAAGGTTGCGCCACTCGCGGGCCATTGCGCCACTCGAGTCGCGCGAGGCGCCGGTCAGGCCATGAGCGTCCTTTCGAACAGATCGCGCAACTCGCGGAAATGCCACTCGGCGCCGTCCTCCTGGTACATCGAGGTGTCGGCCATGGTGTAGCCATGGGGCGCGTCGGGATACACAGCGGTCGAGTAGCGGACTCCCGCAGCGTCGAGCGCGTCGTTGAACGCGGCGATCTGCTCCGGCGTGTTCGAGCGGTCGTGATCGGCGTGCCGGGCGAGCACCTCGGCACGGACGTCGGGCACGACCAGGTGCGGACTGTCAGCCCCGTCGGTCACGATGCCGCCCGTATGGAACATGCCGACCGCCGCGATCCGATCGGGGAAGTCGGCAGCGGCCCGCAGTGCCAGCCGACCGCCGAAGCAGTACCCGGTCGCCCCCGCCGGGCCGGCCGACGCATGCTCTGCGAGCCGCGCCAGCCAGGCCTCGCCGTCGGCGCGCGCCAGCTCGGGGGTGATGCTGCCGACGCGGTCCATGACGCCGGTCGCGAAGAACGCGTCGCGGTTCTCGGCGATCCGCAGATCCGTGGACGGCGCGAGCTCATCGGCCCGGCCGTCGCGCCAGAACACGTTCGGCGCCAGCACCACATAGCCCCACGACGCGATCCGGTCGGCTATCGACTCGATCTGCGGCCGCAGCCCGATGGCATCCATGAACAGCAGGACGCCTGGACCGTGCTGGCCCGCCAGGTACGCCTCCGCGCTGCCGCCCGACATGTCGATCGAGATCCTCACCCGGTTAGGCTCGCACACATGGCAGTGAAGCGCTCGGGTGAGCAGTTCGCCCATCTGCCCTCGGGCATCGACATCTGCTACGAGACGTTCGGCCGCAAGGCCGATCCAGCGGTCCTGCTCATCATGGGGCTCGGCGGTCCGATGGGCTGGTGGTCCGATGAGTTCTGCGAGCAGTTGGCCGACCGTGGCTTCCGGGTCGTCCGCTATGACAACCGCGACACCGGCCGCTCCACCAAGCTGCGTCAACATCGCATCACCAAGATCGACCTGGTCCGCGCTTTCGGGGGCCGCGGCAAGGCACCCTACGGCCTCGATGACCTCGCAGCCGATGCACTCGGTCTGCTCGACGACCTCGGCATCAGGCGAGCGCACGTCGCCGGCGTCTCGATGGGCGGCATGATCGCCCAGATCCTGGCGTCCCAGCATGCCGACCGCGTCCTGTCGCTCACGTCGATCATGTCGACCACGGGAAAACGCACGGTCGGCTGGCAGCACCCGCGCATGATCCCCGCGATGCTCGCCTCGGCCGGCAAGACCCGCGACGACTATGTGGCGCGAGCGCTCCGCACCGCGAAGATCATCGGGTCACCCGCCTACCCCACCGACGTCGATCGGGGCACGGCCCGGGCCATCGAGACCTACGATCGCGGCTGGAGCGCCAGCGGAGTGGCGCGCCACATGATGGCCGTCCTCACCCAGACCGACCGCACCGTCGCACTCGGCTCGGTGACGGTGCCGACCACCGTGATCCACGGGCTGTCCGATCCGCTGGTCCACAAGTCGGGCGGACGCGCGACGCATGGGGCGATCATCGGCTCGGAGCTCATCGAGATCCCCGGCATGGGCCACGATCTGCCCGTCGAGCTCTACGACACCTTCATCGACGCCATCGCCAAGACGGCTGCACGAGCATGAGGCACAACCCACGTCATTTCAGCGATGATCCCGGGATCGTCCGGCGGCTCGTGCGCGAGCACCCCTGGGCCGTCATCGTGTCACGGCACGACGACGACCTGGTCGCTTCGCACTATCCGGTCATGCTCGATCCCGATCACGACCTGGCGCTGCTGACGCACGTGGGCCGGCCCGACGAACAGGTCCACGACTTCGCCGACCGCGAGGTCCTGGTGATCCTCCAGGGACATCACGGCTACGTATCGCCCAGCTGGTACGCCCCCGGCGCCTCGAAGGCGCCGACCTGGAACTTCACCGCCGCCCACCTGACGGGCGTGCCCGAGGTGCTCGGCGAGGAGGAGAACCTCCGGGTGCTCACCGCCATGGTCGAGCTGTTCGAGCAGCACGTCGACGAGCCGATGTGGCTGGACCAGAAGTGGGGCGCGAAAGCCGCGAAGGGCACCGTCGGATTGCGCATCCCGGTCGACCGCTTCGTGCTCAAGGTCAAGATGAGCCAGGACAAGGACCCGGTGTCGATCCAGAACGTGATCGACCATCTGTCGGCCGACGGACCGTACCACCAGCCGCTGCTCGCCGCCGACATGGAACGCGCCCGCGATGAGGGCGTCGGCTACCGCTGACCGGCCCTAGGCCGCAGACGGACGGTGGCCCGCCCCGGAGGGGGCGGGCCACCGTGCTCTCGTGACTGACTACTTCTGCAGGTAGCAGGCCTCCTTGAAGTCGTAGTCCTTCAAGGTCGGGCCCGTGAAGAAATCCACCGACTCCGTCACGCCACTGCCGGAGCCCTTCTTCGGGACGGCCAGTTGGGTCACCCGCACCGCCGCCTCGTTGGCATCGCCCGCATAGTTGCCAGAACCCTCGGGCAGCATGCCCTCGGACTCGACCCCTGTCATCGACGTGGCCGCCTTGAGCAGACCCTCGCGGGTCAGGTCGCCGTCGTCGACGGCCTTCTCCAGCGCGGCCTTCATGATGTAGCCGCCGCTCCAGCCCAGGGCGAAGTAGGCGTTCGGCGGCTGGTCGCCATTGGCCTCGCGCATCGCCTTGAAGCCCTCGCTGTCGGTGTCCCACAAGGGGAACGACGTGGCCCACAGATAGGATGCCTCGATCGCGGGGCCGGCCGGCGAGTCCAGCAGCGCCGCGTTCCACGTCGGGATCGACCCGATGAACTTGCCCTTGAAGCCGGACTTGACCGCCCCGCCCACGACAGCCGCCAACTCCAGCGGGCCGGTCGCGACGACGACCACGTCGGCCTGGGACTTCATGACGGCCTGGACCGCGGCGGCCTGCTGATCGGCGCCCGGTCCGGTCGGGATGTCGGTGAACGTCGCACCGCGCTTCTCGGCGGCGATCTTCGCGCCGACCGCGGCATCGTCGCCGTAGTCGCCCGGGAAGTGGACCGCGGCGACCTTCTTGGCGCCGAGTTCGTCGACGCCGTAGTCGACCGCGTTCATCGCCTCACCGCAGTAGCTGGTGCCGATCTCCAGGACGCGATCCTCGAAGTACCAGTTCGAGCCGAGGGTCGCCGGGATGACGACCAGGTCCTTGGAGTCGTTGTCCTTGAGCATCGTCTCGGTCGCGACCGTGCCCAGCGACTGCGCGATCGCGAAGACATCGCCCTTGATCTCGGAGAACACCTGAGCGTGGGTCTCCGGATCGTACTTGTTGTCCTTGACGTACTTGGTGACGTCGACCTCGTAGTCGCCGATACCGCCGTTCTCGTTGACGTGCTGCCAGAACGCCTTGCCGCCCGCCGTGAGCGGCACGCCGACGGCCTTGAACCCGCCGGTCAGGTCGCTGATGGTGCCCAGGTAGATGCAGCCCTTGTCCTGATCGACGGCATCGGGGCACGGCTCCTTGGTCACGCCCGGCGCCGCAGCGCCGTCCTTGTCGTCGCCTCCCCCGCGACCACACCCGGTCAGCACGAGCGCTGTCGCGGCCATCGCCGCCGTCGCCCGCAGAATCGTTCGCCTCATCTGGTGACTCTCCTTGTCCTCCGTGTGATTCCTCGCCCCGCTCAGTACGAGAAGGGGAAGCTCTTCCAGTAGGTCCTGACGCGATGCCAGATGCCGAACAGGCCACGTGGCTCGAACAGCAGGAACACGATGATCAGCAGGCCGTAGGTCGCGACCTCGATCTCGAAGATGTTGGGGTGCTCGTTGGCGGCCGTGGTGATGAACGGCAGGAACGACGGCAACTCGCTGGCGATACGGGGCAGCAGCGCGATGAGCAGGGCGCCCATGATCGACCCGGACACGGTGGCGACGCCGCCGATCAGGATCATCGCGATGAACTGCACCGACAGCAGCAGACCGTGTCCGCCACTGAACCGCTCAGGGCCGAAGTGACCGTTCGCGACGAACAGCAACGATCCGCACACACCGGCGTAGAACGAGGACAGCACGAAGGCGATGAGCTTGTACTTCGACAGCTCGACGCCCATGACGCCGGCCGCGACATCGCGATCGCGCACCGCCGCGAACGCACGGCCGATCTTGGAACGGGCGATGTTGCGGGCGAAGATCGCACAGATCACGAGCACGACGAGGAACAGCCAGTACAGCTTCTGCTCCTGGGTGTAGGCGCCGTCGATCGTGAGGTCGGCGCCCAGCACGACGGGCTTAGGTGCGTCGCGTCCCACCTGGGCGCCCCCTGACAGGTCCTTCCATTCGGTGAACGCGTAGCCGCCGATGATGACCAGGCCGAGCGTGACGACCGCGAGATAGAGCCCCCGCAGGCGCGTGGCCAGAGGCGCCACGACGGCCCCTGCGAGGGCCGCGACCAGCCCGGCACCGATGATCCAGGCGGGCACGAACGTGATGCCCAGGCCCATCGCCCGGCCGTCGGGATCGCCCGCGATCGCCGAGGCGGTGTACGCACCGACCGCGACGAAGAACGCATGGCCCAGCGACACCTGCCCGGCGAAGCCCGTCAACAGGTTCAGGCCGATCGCACCGATCGCCAGCACCAGGCCGGTGCCGAGGATCTTGAGCAGGTCGTCCGAGACGGTCAGGGGCAGCACGGCCGCGGCGATCACGACGACCAGCACGCCGACCTGCTTGGACCGTGTGTTCAGGAACGCCATGTCCTGCGCATAGGCCGTGTAGAGCTCGGGACGGCCCTTCACTCGCGTGCTCATACCCGCTCCACCTCCTTGGTGCCGAACAGGCCGTAGGGCCGCACCAGCAGTACCAGCAGCATCACGACGTAGGGAGCCAGCGGACCGGTGTTGGTGGACAGCCCTGGAAACAGATCGGAGTGGTAGTTGCGCACGAGCGCCTCGACGACCCCGATGATCAGGCCGCCGACCACCGCACCGAGCAGCGAGTCGAGTCCGCCCAGGATGATGACGGGCAGCGCCGCCAACCCGATGATCCACAGGTTCTGGTCCAGCGGATTGCCCGCGGCGGCGAAGACCCCGGCGATCGCCGCCAGGAACCCGGCCATGGCCCACGAGGTCGCGAACACGGTGCCGACGTTGACGCCCTGCGCCATCGCGGCCTCCTGATCCAGGGCGGCGGCGCGCATCGCCAGGCCGATCGGTGTGTAGCGGAAGAACGCCGCCAGCAGTGCGACGATGATCGCCGCCGCGACGACGGCCGCCACGTGTCGATGCTGGATCTGAACACCGCCGATGCGCCAGACCTCGAGACCCCACGGATCGCCGATCACGCGCGGATCCGAGCCGACGAACGCGCCGGCCACGACGCGCACAACGATGTCGACCCCGATCGTGATGATCGCGATGACGAACACCGCCTTGCCGACCATCGGGCGGATCGCGAGCCGCTCGATCACGAGCGCCACGACGGCGATCAGCGCGCCGCCCAGGATCACCGCGAACCAGAACCCGAACCGCGGCGACAGGTACGACACCAGGATCGCGCCCGACATCATCAGCGCGGGCTGCGCGAAGCTGATGACGCTCATCGACTTGTAGATGATCACGAAGCCCAGCGCGAGCAGCGTGTAGATCGCCCCCTGGCCGAGGCCGGAACTGACGGCGGTCAGCAACTCGCTCATGCGGCACCCCCGTACATGTCCGCGATCAGCTCGCCGAACGCCGTGTCGACCGCGGAGCGCTTGACCTTCTGGGTCGCGGTCAGTTCGCCGTCCTCGTGGTCCAGTTCCTTGGGCAGCATCCGGAAGTCCTTGATCTGCTCGACCGACGCGAAGCGCTCGTTGACCTGTTTGACCAGCTCCCTGATGAGGCCGCGGACCTCGTCCTTCTCCGTGAGATCGCGATAGGTCGTGAAGGCGAGGTCGCGGCGCTGGGCCCATTCGCCGACCGTGTCGAGTTCGATGCCGATCAGCGCCGTCAGGTACTTGCGGCCGTCGCCGACCACGACCGCCTCCTTGACGAACGGCGATGCCTTGAGCGCGTTCTCGATCTCCGACGGCGAGACGTTCTTGCCTCCCGCCGTGATGATGATGTCCTTCATCCGGTCGGTGATCGCGATGTGCGTGCCGTCGACCCACTCGCCGACGTCGCCGGTATGCAGCCAGCCGTCGGGATCGATCGTCTCGGCGGTGGCCCCGCTGTTGCGCCAGTAGCCGGCGAACACCGCCGGATGCCGGGTGAGGATCTCGCCGGTCTGCTCGTCGATGCGGATCTCGGCACCCTCGAGAGCCTCGCCGACCGTGCCGAGGCGCACCCGCCCAGGCCGGTTCGCCGTCGCGATCGCCGAGTTCTCGGTCATGCCGTAGACCTCGTGCACCGGGACCCCGATGCCCATGAAGAACTTGAGCACCTCGGGCGCGATGGGGGCGGCGCCGCAGGACGCGTAGCGCACCCGGCGCAGACCCAGCCGGGTCTTGAGCGCCCGGAAGAACAGCACCCAGCCGATCGCGTACCGGATCCGGGTGCCTGCGGTGTGCGCACCGCCGTTCTCGACCAGGGTGCGCCCGATGCTGTCGGCCTGCTTGAGCCAGAAGCGGGCGTACACCCGCTTGAACCGGGTCGCGGAATCGAGCTTGATGCGCGCCGTCGCCAGCAGCTTCTCCCAGATGCGCGGCACCGCGAAGAACAGGGTTGGCTGCACCTCACGCAGGTTCTGCGGCACCGTGTCGATCGACTCGGCGAAGTTCGTCTGCACCCCCGCGCCGGAGTTGAACCAGGTCGTGAAGAACCGCTCGGCGACATGGCACAACGGCAGATAGGACAGCGTCAGGTCCTTCGGCCCCGGCGCCGGGTGCACGAAGCTGTCGTCCTCCAGCACGGTGTGCATCGCGAACTGCGCGTTGGCGACGGTCAGCATCGCGCCCTTCGGCGGGCCGGTGGTGCCCGAGGTGTAGACGAGCGTCATGACGTCGTCGGGGACGGCCTGCGCCATCAGCTCGTCGACCGCTGCCGGATGCTGTGCCCGATGCTCGGCGCCCGCGGTGATGAACGCCTCCCATGGCATCAGGCGCGGATCGTCGTAGTGGCCGGCGATACCGCGCGGCTCGACGTAGAGGATCGTGCGCAGCTCGGGCACCGAGACCTCGAGGATCTTGTCGAGCTGCTCCTGATCCTCGGCGAGGTGCACCACGCTGCCGCAGTGACCGACCAGGTACTCGACCTCGGGCGCCGGGTTCGTCGGGTACAGCCCGACCGTGGTGCCGCGGACCGCGACGGCGGCCAGGTCCAGGATCATCCATTCCGGCCGGTTCTCGGAGTGGATCGAGACCCGGTCGTGCGGCCGGACGCCGAGCGCGAGCAGACCGTGAGCCGCATCGAGGATCAGATCCCAGTAGGCGGCCCAGGTGTACTCGCGCCACAGGCCGTACTCCTTGTGCCGCATCGCGACGCCGTCGGGCATGCTCTGGGCACGGTCGCGCACGAGGGCCGCGATCGTGGGGGTTCCCGCCCGGGCGCTCATGCCGTCCCCAGGTACGCGGCGATCACGGCCGGATCGCGCTGCACCTCGTCGGGGGTGCCCGTCGTGATGGGGACGCCGAAGTCGACGACCATGACGCGATCGGCCAGGTCCATGACCAGGCCCATGTCGTGCTCCACCATGATCATCGGCACGTGCAGGTCCTCGCGGACATCGAGGATGAATCGCGCCATGTCCTCGGTCTCCTCCAGGTTCATGCCGGCGACCGGCTCGTCGAGCAGCAGCAGGCCCGGGTCCATCGCGAGCGCACGGCCGAGCTCGACCCGCTTCTGGACGCCGTACGGAAGCATCCCGACGGGGTAGGCGCGCCAGGCGGCCAGTTCGAGGAA
>Ga0182737_1002354_pt1 | contig 15599 bp, 15 predicted proteins | sample eDN5th30CBELigOP_FD_128878 | JGI IMG/M metagenome (GOLD analysis project Ga0182737, IMG submission 128878) | Enriched Organic Plus compost microbial communities from Emeryville, California, USA - eDNA 5th pass 30_C BE-Lig OP (version 2) (version 2) ...
AGGCCGGCGTGGGCCTGCTGCCGGCCGGCGGCGGCCTGAAGGAACTGGCGGCGCGCGCCTCGCGTGCGGCCGGCCCCGGCGGCGACGTGTTCGCCGAGCTGAAGAAGACCTTCGAGACCGTGGCCATGGCCAAGGTGTCGACCTCGGCCGTCGAGGCCAAGGAGCTGGGCCTGCTGCGCCCGACCGACCGGATCGTGTTCAACGCCTACGAGCTGCTGCACGTGGCCAAGGCCGAGGCCCGCAACCTGGCCGAGGGTGGCTACCGCCCGCCGCTGCCGGAGCGCCGCATCCAGGTCGCCGGCGACGTCGGCATCGCCACCTTCCGGATGCTGCTGGTCAACATGCTCGAGGGCCGCTTCATCAGCCCGTACGACGACGAGATCGCGACCCGCATCGCGAACGTGGTCAGCGGCGGCGAGGTGGACCGCGGCTCGCTGGTCGACGAGGAGTGGCTGCTCAGGCTCGAACGCCGGCACTTCGTCGAGCTGGCGCAGCAGGAAAAGACCCAGGCGCGCATCGGCCACATGCTCAAGACGGGCAAGCCGCTCAGGAACTGAGATTCGTGATTCGGGATTGGGGATTCGCAAGAGCGCATCCCCAGCCAGGAAACCATTGATGCCGGCATGAAGGGTTCGATCCGGGGTCCGCTTTTGGCGAATCACGAATCACGAATCCCGAATCCCGGCTTTCGGAGAAAGCCATGACCAAGCAGATCCAGGACGCCTACATCGTCGCCGCCACCCGCACCCCGGTCGGCAAGGCGCCCAAGGGCGTGTTCCGCAACACCCGTCCCGACGACATGCTCGCCCACGTGCTCAAGGCCGTGGTCGCGCAGGCGCCGGGCATCGACGTCAACCGCATCGACGACGCCATCATCGGCTGCGCGATGCCCGAGGGCGAGCAGGGCATGAACGTGGCGCGCATCGGCGTGCTGCTGGCCGGCCTGCCCAACACCATCGCCGCGCAGACCATCAACCGCTTCTGCTCCTCGGGCCTGCAGGCCGTGGCCCTGGCCGCGGACCAGATCCGCCTGGGCAATGCCGACCTGATGCTGGCCGGCGGCACCGAGTCGATGTCGATGGTGCCGATGATGGGCAACAAGGTCGCCCTGTCGCCGTCGGTGTTCAAGGACGACCACGTCGCCATCGCCTATGGCATGGGCATCACCGCCGAGAAGGTCGCCGAGGAGTGGAAGGTCTCGCGCGAGGACCAGGACGCCTTCGCCCTCGCCTCGCACCAGAAGGCGCTGGCCGCGATCGCCGCCGGCGAGTTCAGGTCGGAGATCACCCCGTACGAAGTGGTCTCGCACGTGCCCGACCTGGCCGGTAATGCCATCGCGCTGAAGAAGCGCCTGGTCGACACCGACGAAGGCCCGCGTCCGGACACCTCGCTCGAGGGCCTGGGCAAGCTGCGCCCGGTGTTCCGCAACGGCCAGTTCGGCGGCAGCGTCACCGCCGGCAACTCCTCGCAGATGAGCGACGGCGCCGGTGCGGTGCTGCTGGCCTCCGAGCAGGCGATCAAGGACTACGGCCTGACTCCCCTCGCCCGCTTCGTCAGCTTCTCGGTCGCCGGCGTGCGCCCGGAAGTGATGGGCATCGGCCCGATCGCCGCGATCCCGAAGGCGCTCAAGCAGGCCGGCCTCACCAAGGACCAGCTGGACTGGATCGAGCTCAACGAGGCCTTCGCCGCGCAGGCGCTGGCGGTGATCCGCGACAGCCAGCTCGACCCGTCCAAGGTCAACCCGCTGGGCGGCGCCATCGCCCTGGGCCACCCGCTGGGCGCGACCGGCGCCATCCGTACCGCCACCCTGGTCCACGGCCTGCGCCGCCGCCAGCAGAAGTACGGCATGGTCACCATGTGCATTGGTACCGGCATGGGCGCGGCGGGCATCTTCGAGGCGCTCTGAGCCCTCGCCCACCGCAGGAACGGGAACGGCGCCCATCGGGCGCCGTTCTCTTTTGCAGCTTCCGGAACCGGGACCGGGTCAGCTGCGCTTTTCGTCCAGCGCGGCGAGCATCGCCGCACGCGCGGCCGCGCCGTGCTTCGGGTGCTCCAGCGCGAAGTGCACGGTGGCCTGGATCAGGCCGATGTGCGCGCCGCAGTCGAACCGGCGGCCTTCGAAGTGGTAGGCATCGATCTGGCCGCCGGCCTTGATCACCCCGGCGATCGCGTCGGTCAGCTGGATCTCGCCGCCGGCGCCACGGCCGGTCTTCTCCAGCGCCTGGAAGATGCTGCCCGGCAGGATGTAGCGGCCGACCACGGCCAGGTTGCTCGGCGCGTCCTCGGGCTGCGGCTTCTCGACCATCGCCTCGATGCGGCCGCTGCGGCCCTTGAAGTCGCGGGTGGCGACGATGCCGTAGCTGGAAGTCTTCTCGTGCGGCACTTCTTCCACCGCGATCGCGCCGCCGCCGGTACGCTCGGCCAGGTCGGCCATCTGCTTAAGGCAGCCGTCGCCGCGGTTCCACATCAGGTCGTCCGGCAGCAGCACCGCGAAGGGCTCGTCGCCGACCACGTCCCTGGCGCAGAGCACCGCATGGCCCAGGCCCAGTGCTTCGGGCTGGGTCACGAACACCACGCGGACGTGGTCGGGGAGCGGGTGGCGCACCTGCTCGAGCTGCTCGAGCTTGCCGCCCTGCTCGAGCTTGTGCTCGAGCTCGTAATGCTTGTCGAAATAGTCGGCGACCGCATGCTTGTAGCGGTTGGTGACGAACACCAGGGTGTCGCAACCGGCCTCGATCGCCTCGTCGACTGCGTACTGGATCAGCGGCCGGTCGATGATCGGCAGCATTTCCTTGGGTACGGTCTTGGTCGCGGGCAGGAACCGGGTTCCAAGGCCTGCAACGGGGAAAACTGCCTTCCTGATACGCCTCAACGTCATCTTGTGGATCTAGCCTCGCGAGCTGGGAAAGGGACCACGGTGGCGCCGGCGTCGGCCTGGCTGGCCACTTCCGCGGGAACGAACTCGGGGATCACCTCACACAGTACCTGGCGCAGCGTCGGCTCGTCGTAACGGGCCACCGCCTCACGCATGCGCTCCACCCCCGCGATGACGCGGTCGGCGGACAGTTCACGTTTCCCCGCCTCAAGTATCTTCGAATGCGAGGTCGGGCGGTAGTGTTCGTCGGCGTAGAACAGGGTTTCGTGCAGCTTCTCGCCGGGCCGCAGGCCGGTGTACACGATGGCGATGTCCCTGCCGGGCTGCTTGCCGGCGAGGCGGATCATCTGCTCGGCGAGCAGCCGGATCGGCACCGGCTCGCCCATGTCCAGCGTGTAGATGGCGCCATGCGAGCCGGAGGCCGCCGCCTGCACGATCAGCTGGCAGGCCTCGGGGATGGTCATGAAGTAGCGGGTCACCTCGGGGTCGGTCACGGTCACCGGGCCGCCCTTGCGGATCTGCTCCCGGAACAGCGGGACGACGCTGCCGGCCGAGTCGAGCACGTTGCCGAAGCGCACGGTCACGAAGCGCGTGCCGCCGTCTTCCTCGTCCAGCGACTGCGCGATCATCTCGGCGAAGCGCTTGGTCGCACCCAGCACGTTGGCCGGGTCGACCGCCTTGTCGGTGGAAATGAAGACGAAGGTCCCCACCCCGTTCTCGCGGCACAGCCGGGCCACGGTGTCGGTGGCGAGGATGTTGTTGCGCACCGCCTCGCGCATCTGCGCTTCCAGCAGCGGCACCTGCTTGTAGGCGGCGGCATGGAAGACCGCGTCGGGCTGGCCCAGGCGCAGCGCGTGCGTGGTCACGGCCGCATCGCCGCAATCGCCGAGCACCGCCTCGATCTCGAGGTCGGGGAAGGCGCGGCGCAGGTCGCCGTGGATGGTGATCAGCGCCAGCTCGTCGATCTCCAGCAGCACCAGGCGGCGCGCGCCGTGGCGTGCGCACTGGCGGCACAGCTCCGAACCGATCGAGCCGCCGGCGCCGGTCACCATCACCGTGCGCCCGCCCAGCCAGCCGCGGATCAGCTTCCAGTCCGGGGTCACCGGCTTGCGCCCGAGCAGGTCCTCGATCGCCACTTCCTTCAGCTCGCCCGGCAGCGCCTGGCCTTCGAGCACGTCGCTCAGGCGCGGCACCATGCGGAACGGCAGGCCGGTGCGCTCGCAGATCGCCATCACCCGCTGCATCGCCGCCGCATCCAGCGACGGCATGGCGATGACCAGCATGCCGGCGGCGGTCTCGCGGGCCACCGTCGGCGCGTCCTCGAGCCGGCCTAGCACCGGCACGCCGTGGAGACGGCCACCCCGCAGCCGCGCCGCATCATCGAGGAAGCCGACCGGCTCGAACGCGCCGGAACGGCGCAGGTCGCGGACCAGCGATTCGCCGGCCTGGCCGGCGCCGAGGATCAGCACCCGGCGCGCGGCGAAGTTGCGCTGGCGCAGGTGGTGGTCCTTCCACACCCGGTACAGCAGGCGCGGCATGCCCAGCAGCACGGTCAGCGCGAACGGGTAGACCACCAGCACCGTGCGCGGCACCGTATCGAGCCGGTTGTACACGGCGAGGCCGACCACGATCACGACCAGACCGACCGCACTGGCCTTGAAGATGTTCCAGAGGTCCGGGACGCTGGCGAACCGCCACAATCCCCGGTACAGCCCTACCTGCCAGAACACGATCGCCTGCGCGGCGAAGACCCAGGCGATGGAGGGCGTGAACTGAAGCAGCGGCCATGCTTCGTGCCGGCTTGCATAGCGCAGTACGTGCATCAGCTGCCAGCAGATGTAGACCATCGTCAGGTCATGCAGGACGACGGCCAGTCGGGTCAGGGTCGCGGTCGTTTTCGATCCCGGGTTCATGCGTCCTCTCGACTGGGGTTCGCTGGAGCCAGATCCCGCTGCAGTCCGGCCCAGGCGAGGATCGCCAGCACAAACCACAGCACGACGCTCCCTCCCCTTGGGAGCGACGAATACCGGTCCAGGGCCATGGCGAGTGCAATGGCAAAGGCACCGAACAAGCCGTAGAGCATCGTCACAAACACATGACTCCGGCCTGACTGGACCCAGCGCTGGTACAGATGTGTGACGTGCGGCTCCCACCAGCGCTCGCCGCGCAGGGCCCGGCTGGCCAGGGTCATCGATGCATCGACCAGGAACGCCGACAGCGGAAGCAGCAGGAGCAAAGCCCCCTCCCCGCCCAGCTGTGGCGCGGCCGCGGCGGCCAGCGCGGCCAGGGCGTAGCCCAGCGTGCCGCTGCCGACGTCGCCGAGGAAGATCCGGGCCCGGGGAAAGTTGAACGGCAGGAAAGCGGCCGTCGCAACGGCCAGGGCCAGCGCGGCAGCGGAGGTGCCCGGCGCCAGCCAGGCGAAGGCGGCCGCGGCCAGCATCGCCTGGCTCGCCGCCAGGCCATCGATGCCGTCCATGAAGTTCCAGACGTTGACCAGCACCGGCACCAGCGCCGCGCCCAGCAGCGCCCAGCCCCAGGGCGTGCCGCCCGCCAGCATGCCCCACCCCAGCGCGAGGCCGGCCAGGCATTGCACCACCAGGCGCAGCCACGGCGATAGCGGACGGTGGTCGTCGACCCAGCCGATGCCGGCGACCAGCACCAGGCCGACCGCATAGCCGGCCACCGGCGCCAGCGGTTTGCCGGTGATGGCCAGCAGCACGCAACCGGCCAGCAGCGCACAGGTGATGCCAATGCCGCCGCCGCGCGGCGTGGGCACCGAATGGCTGCGGCGCTCGCCCGGCTGGTCGAACAGCTGGCGCCGGCGCGCGTAGGCCAGCGCGGCCCAGGTCGCCAGCGCGGAGACCAGTGCGTGCAGCCCCAGCCAGGGAGCCAGCATCAGACCACCGCGTAGTTCTGCAGCGGCTTGACCGTGCCCCACTCCTTGCAGCTGGGGCATTGCCAGTGGTGGGTGCGCGCGCCGAAGCCGCAGCGCGTGCAGCGGTAGCTCGGGTTGCGGACCAGCAGCTGGTCGGTGATGTGCTTGAGGTCGTGCAGGGTCGCGGTGCTGTCCGCGCCCACCGCCAGGGTGAGGTCGATCAGCGCGGCCTCGCCGCGGACCGAAGGCCGGTCCTTGAGCTGGCGGCCGAGGTAGTCGCGCGCGGCCTTGGTGCCTTCCTGCGCCTCGATCAGGCGGGTCAGCGCCAGCACCGGGGCGATGCCGCGGTAGTGCTCGGTCATCTCGGCAAGGAACGCGCGCGCGCCGGCGGTGTCGCCGACCTGGCCGTAGCACGCCAGCAGGCTCGGCAGGAACTCCGGCAGGTAGTCCGGATCGTGGCGCGCGGCGCGCTCGAAGGCGCGGATCGCCGCTTCGGGGTTGCCCGAGTCGGCCTCGATGCGGCCCTCGAGGATGCCGGCGCGCACGCTGGTCGCGTCGGCCTGGTAGGCGCGGGCGATGGAGGCGCGCGCGGCGACGAGGTCGCCGTTGGCGCGCTGGCGCTCGGCCAGTTCGCATTCGAACTGCGAGACCAGCTTGCCCATCGGCTCGCCGGTGACTTCCTCGTAGCGGGTGGCGTTGTCGATCGCCCGCTCCCAGTCGCGCTCGGCCTGGTAGATGCCGATCAGGTGCTTGAGCGCCTGCGGCGCGCGCTGGTCGATCTTGGCCAGGTCGGAGAACACGGTCTCGGCGCGGTCGAGCAGCCCGGACTTCATGTAGTCCTCGCCCAGCGCCAGCAGCGCCTGCACGCGCTGCGCGTCGGACAGGTCGTTGCGCTGGACCAGGCCCTGGTGCAGGCGGATCGCGCGGTCGACCTCGCCGCGGCGGCGGAACAGGTGGCCCAGCGCGACCTGGGTCTCGAAGGTTTCCTTGTCCAGCTCGGCGATGTGCAGGAACAGCTCGATCGCCTTGTCCGGCTGTTCGTTGAGCAGGTAGTTCAGGCCGCGGAAGTAGGTGCTGGACAGGCGGCTGACCTGGGTGTCGCCATGGCGCTGGCCACCGCGGCGGCCGACCACCCAGCCGGAAACGGCGGCCAGCGGCAGCAGCAGGAAGAACCAGAACCACTCGTTGAGGAATTCCATGGGCTCAGGCGTCCTGGAAAGGGGGGCGTGGCGCCTCGGCCGGAGGCGGGGTGGTCGCGGCGGGGCGGCTGGCGCGGCGCAGGCGCGCCTGCAGCGGCAGCACGGTGGTGGCCATGACGATGCCACCGCCCAGCAGCACGCCTGCCAGCAGCGACACCATCACCGCGATCCCGGTGGTGGTGACGATCTCCGCCAGTCCGAAGTCGAGCACGATGCGCTGCGTATTGAGCGAACCGATAACCAGGCCGGCGGCCAGGAAGGCCACCAGTACCAGCAGGCGAAGAAGGGTCATTGGGCCGACTCCCGGGAAAGCCGGTCAAAGCTTAACGGACGGAGCACCGCCCGGTCGACGCGCGATCAGGCGCCCTCGTCGGCGGAAGCCGGCGCCGGCAGCACGTCGCTGACCTTCTCGCGCAGCTCCTTGCCCGGCTTGAAATGCGGGACATGCTTGCCCGGCAGCGCGACCGAATCACCCGTCTTCGGGTTGCGGCCCAGGCGCGGCGGGCGGTAATGCAGGGAAAAACTGCCGAAACCGCGGATCTCGATGCGGTCGCCGGACGCGAGCGCGCCGCCCATCATCTCCAGCAACGACTTGACGGCGAGGTCCACGTCCTCGGCCTTCAGGTGCGACTGGCGACGGGCCAGGATCTCGATCAGTTCGGACTTGGTCATCTCGGGCTTGGCTGGATCCGGGTGGGACAGGCCACGGCGGCCCGGGAACCCGGGCCGCCGTGGTGACTGCGTTTACTGCTTACTCGGACTTGTTGCCCAGCTGCTCGCGCAGGAGCGCGCCCAGCTTGGTGGTACCGCCGGCGGCGGACTGGTATTCCTCCAGCACTTCGCGCATCTCGGCGTCGTCCTTGGCCTTGATCGACAGCTGCAGGGTGCGGCCCTTGCGGTCCATGCCCACGAACTTGGCTTCGACCTTGTCGCCGACCTTCAGGTACTGGCTGGCGTCGTCCACGCGCTCGTTGGCGATGTCGCGCGCGGCGACGTAGCCCTCGATGCCGTCGGCCAGTTCGATGGTCGCGCCCTTGGCGTCCACTTCCTTGACCACGCCCTCGACCTTCGAGCCCTTCGGATGGGCGGCCATGTACTGGCCGAACGGATCCTGCTCCATCTGCTTCAGGCCGAGGCTGATGCGCTCGCGCTCCGGGTCGACGGCCAGGACGACGGCGTCCAGGGTGTCACCCTTCTTGAAGTTGCGCAGCACGTCCTCGCCGGTGGTGTTCCAGCTGATGTCGGACAGGTGCACCAGGCCGTCGATGCCGCCGTCCAGGCCGATGAAGATGCCGAAGTCGGTGATCGACTTGATCTGGCCGGTGACCTTGTCGCCCTTCTTGTGGATGGCGGCGAAGGTCTCCCACGGATTGGCGGCGACCTGCTTCATGCCCAGCGAGATGCGGCGACGCTCCTCGTCCACGTCCAGGACCATGACCTCGACCTCGTCGCCGACCTGCACGACCTTGGACGGGTTGACGTTCTTGTTGGTCCAGTCCATCTCGGACACGTGCACCAGGCCCTCGACGCCCGGCTCGATCTCGACGAACGCGCCGTAGTCGGTGACGTTGGAGACCTTGCCGAACACGCGGCTGTTGGCCGGGTAGCGGCGGGCGATGTTGTCCCACGGATCCTCGCCCAGCTGCTTCAGGCCCAGCGAGACGCGGTTGCGCTCGCGGTCGAACTTCAGCACGCGGACGTCCAGCTCGTCGCCGACGTTGACCACTTCGGACGGATGGCGGACGCGCTTCCACGCCATGTCGGTGATGTGCAGCAGGCCGTCGATGCCGCCCAGGTCCACGAACGCGCCGTAGTCGGTCAGGTTCTTGACCACGCCCTTCAGCACGGCGCCTTCCTGCAGCTTCTCGAGCAGCTGCTCGCGCTCCTCGGAGTGCTCGCTCTCGACCACCGCGCGGCGGGAGACGACCACGTTGTTGCGCTTGCGGTCCAGCTTGATGAGCTTGAACTCAAGCTCCTTGCCTTCCAGGTAGGCCGGGTCGCGCACCGGGCGCACATCGACCAGCGAACCCGGCAGGAACGCGCGGACGTCCTTGATGTCGACGGTGAAACCACCCTTGACCTTGCCGCTGATGCGGCCGGTGATGGTCTCGTTCTTCTCGAGGGCTTCCTCAAGCTCGTCCCACACCATCGCGCGCTTGGCCTTCTCGCGCGACAGCACGGTCTCGCCGAAGCCGTTCTCGATGGAGTCGAGCGCGACCTTGACCTGGTCGCCCACGCCCACGTCGATCTCGCCGGCGTCATTCCGGAACTGCTCGATCGGCACGATGCCTTCGGACTTCAGACCGGCGTTGATCACCACGACGTCGCCGCGGACTTCCACGACGGTGCCGACGACGATCGCGCCCGGCTTCAGCTTGGCCAGGTTGGTCTGGCTCTGTTCGAACAGCTCGGCAAAAGATTCGGTCATTGTTGAATACTCGGTTGAACACACGGACGGAACGCCACCTGCGTGGCCACTTCCCGCCCCCCTGATCGGTCCACGGATGGACCCTGTGTGGTTGGTTGGAAAAAACCGCCGCGGTCGTCCGCGACGGCGCCTCTGGCGCTTGCGCGCCTTCTGCTGCGTTGGAACCTGCGCGGATGCGATCAGCCGGCGCGCGCAGGCACCAGGGCCAGGACGCGGTCGACGACTTCCTCGATGGTCAGGCCGGTGGTGTCGATGATGACGGCGTCTTCGGCCGGCTTCAGCGGCGCCACGGTGCGCTGGGCATCGCGGGCATCGCGGGCGAGGATCTCCCGCAGCAGACCGTCTAAGGTAACCGAAACCCCTTTTTCCTTCAACTGGTTATGCCGCCTGCGGGCGCGCTCCTCGGCGCTGGCGGTCAGGAACACCTTGGTGGTGGCGTCCGGGAAGATCACCGTGCCCATGTCGCGGCCGTCGGCGACCAGGCCCGGTTCGCGGCGGAACACCCGCTGCCGTTCCTTCAGCGCCGCCCGCACCTCGGGGATGGCGGCGATGGCCGAGGCCAGGGTCCCGGTGGTCTCCAGGCGCAGCTCGTCGGTGGCGTCCATCCCGTTCACGAACACCCGGAGGCTGCCGCCCTCCTCCCTGAACGCGATGTCCGTGTCGAAGGTGCAGCGGACCAGGGCCGCCGGGTCGGACAGGTCCAGGTCGGCCCAGCTGGCCGCCACGCCCACCGCCCGGTAAAGTGCGCCCGAATCCAGGTAGTTCCAGCCCAGGCGGGACGCCACCAGGCGGCTGACCGTGCCCTTGCCGGCCCCGGACGGGCCATCGATGGTCAGGACCGGGACGGGATTGGACATGGGCGGCTCCGGAGGCTGGAAAGTGCGGGAAGCCGCGAATTGTAGCCCGCCGCCCCGCCGCTTCCGACCGCTTTTGCGCAAACGCTTGAACCTTCAAAGGAAACCCCGTTAGAATGGCGGGCTAATTGCACGCCCTGGCCACCTTGGCCCTGGCATTCCCATCCGTCGTCCTCCCGAGGTGTGTCATGAAAGTCCTGTCCTCCCTGAAGTCGGCGAAGACCCGTCACCGCGACTGCAAGGTGGTCCGCCGCCGCGGCAAGGTCTTCGTGATCTGCAAGTCCAACCCGCGTTTCAAGGCCCGCCAGCGCTGAGCCGGCGGCGTCCCGGCCCCGGCCGGCACGCGGAACGACGCGAAGGCCGCAGCGATGCGGCCTTCCGCGTTTCCGGGCCCCGCGATCCGGGCCGGCGGCCCGGCATGCAGCACGGCTCCATGGATGTTGACGCCCGCCGCACATCGGCCGGGGTCCTTCTGCTTACAATCGGCGCCTGGCGCAGGCCCGGCCTGCCACCGCCGCCGATGCGGCCATCCACGGGGAGAGCAACGCGATGATGCACCATCCGAAGACCCTGATCCTGCTGGCCCTGCTTGCCGCCTGCGGCACGGCCGGCGCCGAGACCCTGCTGGTCGAGCGCGTCGCGCAGAAGCCGGCGGTGGCCCAGCCGGCCCGCGGCCTGACCATGGCCGAGGTCGAGGCCCGCTTCGGCGCGCCCAGCGAGAAGCTGGACCCGCGCGGCGGGCAGAAGCGGCAGTGGCCGACGATCAACCGCTGGGTCTACCCGGACTACGTCGTGTACTTCGAGAAGAACCGGGTGATCGACGTGGTCGCGCACAAGGCCAGCCCCCAGGAAGTGGGCCCGAAGCCGCCGATCCGCTGACACCTTCCCGCGGCGCAGGCACGACTGACGCGCGGGAACCAGGGGAAGTTTCCCCGCCAGTCGCCCGCGCGCACCCGCGCCGGGATTCGAGAACGGCCCGGGCCCCGCCCGGGCATTGCAGACAGCACGAGCATGACCGAAACCCTGCGCTTCCCCGCGGAGTGGGAACCCCAGTCCGCGATCCTCATTGCGTGGCCGCACGCCGGCACCGACTGGGCCGACCGGCTCGGCGAGGTCGAGGAGACCTACATCGCCCTGGTCGCGGCGATCACCCGCTTCCAGAACGCCTGGATCTGCGTGGCCGATGATGACGTGGAGACCTACGCCGAGGCGCGCCTGCGCTCGGCGCGGATCGACATGGAGCGGGTCCGCTTCATCCCGTTCGACTACGACGACACCTGGCTGCGCGATTCCGGGCCGATCACCCTGCGCGAAGGCGACGGCTTCCGCGTGCTCGACTTCCGCTTCACCGCCTGGGGCGGCAAGTTCGAGGCCGGCCGCGACGACCGCCTGGTCGAGTCGCTGGCCGCGCAGGGCCTGTTCGGCGACGCCAGGCGCCAGCGCATCGATTTCGCCCTGGAAGGCGGCGGCATCGAGACCGACGGCGCCGGCACCCTGCTGACCACCTGGCGCTGCCTGCACGAGCGCCACCCGCAGGCCAGCCGCGAGGAACTGACCGCGACGCTGGCCGGCTCGCTGGCCCAGGACCGCGTGCTGTGGCTGGACCACGGCTACCTGGAGGGCGACGACACCGACGCCCACATCGATACCCTCGCCCGCTTCGCGCCGGGCGACGCGATCGTGTTCCAGGCCTGCGACGACGCAAGCGACAGCCACTACGCCGAGCTGAAGGCGATGGCCGACGAGATCGCCGCGCTGCGCACCGCCGACGGCCGTCCCTACCGCCTGTTCCCGCTGCCGTGGGCGGCGCCTGTGCTGGACGAAGGCCGCCGCCTGGCCGCGTCCTACGCCAACTTCCTGGTCGTCAACGGCGCGGTGCTGATGCCCGCCTATGGCGACCCGGCCGACGGGCGCGCCGCGGCGGTGCTGGCCGAGGCCTTCCCGGGCCGCGAGATCGTCCAGGTCCCCTGCCGCCCGCTGATCTGGCAGAACGGCAGCCTGCACTGCATCACCATGCAGCTGCCGGCCGGCCTGGGCGGCTGACCCGGCCCTGCAAGTCACGCCGGCGCCGCTACCGCGACGCCGGCCATCCGCCCCCTTTCCACGTCCACCTGCGCGTCACCTGCGCGGGTGGCGATCGCCCTACAATGCCCGCATGACCGAGAAGACCCTCACCGTCGCGCTGATCCAGGAGCGCAACCACGGCGACGCCGAAGCCAACCTCGCCATCATCGAACAGCGCGTGGCCGAGGCCGCCGCGCAGGGCGCAAAGCTGGTCCTGCTGCAGGAACTGCACAACGGCGCCTACTTCTGCCAGCACGAGTCGGTGGGCGAGTTCGACCTGGCCGAACCGATCCCCGGCCCCAGCACCGCACGTCTGGGCGCGCTGGCGAAGAAGCACGGCGTGGTGATCGTCGGCTCGCTGTTCGAACGCCGCGCCGCCGGCCTGTACCACAACACCGCGGTGGTGCTGGAGAAGGACGGCACCCTGCTGGGCAAGTACCGCAAGATGCACATCCCGGACGACCCGGGCTTCTACGAGAAGTTCTACTTCACCCCGGGCGACATCGGCTTCAGGCCGATCGACACCTCGGTCGGCCGCCTCGGCGTGCTGGTGTGCTGGGACCAGTGGTATCCGGAAGCGGCGCGCCTGATGGCGCTGGCCGGCGCCGAGCTGCTGCTCTACCCCACCGCGATCGGCTGGGATCCGGACGATGCGCAGGACGAGCAGACCCGCCAGCGCGACGCCTGGGTGCTGAGCCACCGCGGCCACGCCGTGGCCAACGGCCTGCCGGTGCTGTCGTGCAACCGCGTCGGCCACGAAGCTTCGCCGCTGGGCGCCTCGGGCATCCGCTTCTGGGGCAACAGCCACGTTCTCGGCCCGCAGGGCGAGTTCATCGCCGAGGCCGGCACCGAGCCGACCGTGCTGGTGTGCGAGGTCGACCTGCAGCGCAGCGAGCACGTGCGCCGGATCTGGCCGTTCCTGCGCGACCGCAGGATCGACGCCTACGGCGACCTGCTCAAGCGCTACATCGACTGAGGCGGCCGCGCCCGTGACCGTGTCGATCCGCGAAGCCACGCCGGCCGACGTGCCGGCGATCGCCGCGATCTACGCCACGGAAGTACGCGACCACGTCAATACCTACGAATACGACATCCCGGACGAAGCGGAGATGGCGCGGCGCATGCGTGCCATCGTCGAGGGCGGCTATCCGTACCTCGTCGCCGAATGCGACGGCGAGGTTGCCGGCTACGCCTATGCCAGCAGCTACCGCGCCCGCATCGGCTACCGCCACACCGTCGAGAACTCCGTGTACGTCGCCGCCGGCCGGCAGGGCCGCGGCATCGGCACGGCGCTGCTGGAGAAGCTGATCGCCCGATGCGAGGCGCGTGGCTTCCGGCAGATGATCGCCGTGATCGGCGAGCCGGCGAATACCGCGTCGATCCGCCTCCATGAAAAGGCCGGTTTCCACCTGGTCGGCATCTTCCGCGGCATCGCCTGGAAGCATGGCCGCTGGCTGGATACCGTGCAGATGCAGCGCCCGCTGGGCGCCGGCAACCAAGAGCCCCCGAATGACCGATGACACGCTGAACCCCGCCCCGGCCGATGCCGCCGCCGATCCGCTGCACGGCCAGCCCGTCCAGGTGGTCGAGCGCGATGGCGTGCGCTACACCCTGCTCGGCACCGCCCACGTCTCCCAGGCCAGCATCGACGCGGTGCGCGCGGCCATCGACAGCGGCGCCTACCAGGCCGTGGCGGTGGAGCTGGACCCGGGCCGCCTGCAGTCGCTGACCGATCCGGACGCGCTGTCGCAGCTGGACATCGTCCGGGTGCTGCGCGACGGCAAGGCGCACCTGTTCGCCGCCAACCTGGCACTGGCCGCCTACCAGCGGCGCCTCGCCGAACAGCTCGGCGTCGAGCCGGGCGCCGAGCTCAAGGCGGCCGTGCAGGAAGCGCGCGCCCGCGACCTGCCTTTCCACCTGATCGACCGCGAGGTCGGCCTGACCTTCCGCCGCGCGATGCAGCGGCTGGGCTGGTGGGGCCGCGCCAGGACCGGCGCCGGCATCCTGATGGCGATGGTCGGCGACGACGAGATCGGCGAGGAGGATATCGAGAAGCTCAAGGGCGGCGACGTGCTGGAGGCCAGCTTCGGCGAGTTCGCCGCACACAGCCCCGCCCTCTACGAGAGCGTCATCGCCGAGCGCGACCGCTACATGGCCGCCAACCTGCGCGAGCTCGCCAGCGGCGGGGCGCGCGAGGTGCTGGCGGTGGTCGGCGCCGGCCACCTGCCCGGCCTGGCCCGACACCTGCGCGAGGACGTGGAGGATCCGGCCACGGTCCGGCGATCGCTGGAGACGGTGAAGCCGAAGTCGCGCGTGCCGTGGATGGAACTGGTGATCGGCGCTTTCCTGGTCGGCGGCTTCGCCTGGGGCTTCTGGCAGGGCGGCGTGGACGTGGGCTCGGACCTGCTGCTGCAGTGGGTGCTGGCCACCGGCATCCTCGGCGCCATCGGCTGCGCCATCGCCGGCGGCCATCCGCTCAGCATCCTGGCAGCCTTCATCGCCTCCCCGCTCACCCCGCTGCACCCGGCGCTGGCATCGGGCACGGTCAGCGCCTTCGTCGAGGCCACCCTGCGTAAGCCGACCTACGCCGACTTCATGGCCCTGCGCGACGACGTGCAGACCGCGCGCGGCTGGTGGAAGAACCGGGTGGCCCGCGTGCTGCTCAACTTCTTCCTGACCAGCCTCGGCACCGCCATCGGCGTGTGGACCGGCGGCCTGCGCATGCTCGGCCGCCTGTTCGGCTGATCCGCCAGGCACGCACCGGCGCCCCGCAAGGGGCGCCGGTGGGACGTCGTCACTCCAGGTGCATCGCCGCCACCGCGGCGGCATTGGGCACCGTGTCCTGCACGCCGCGTGCGCGCCGCACCAGCCGCGCCACGCCGTTGCGCAGGTCGTCCAGGATCGCGTAGATCGTCGGCAGGAACAGCAGGCTGACCACGGTCGAGAACGCCAGGCCGCCGGCGATGGCGCGGGCCATCGGCGCGTAGGCCGGGCCATCGCCGCCCAGCTGGGTCTGGGCCAGCGCGATCGGGACCATCGCCAGGATCGCCGTGCCCATCGTCATCAGGATCGGGCGCAGGCGCTCGCGGCTGCCCTCGACCAGCGCGTCGGTGCGCGACATGCCGCGGCGGCGCAGGTTGTTGATGTGCTCGACCATCACGATGCCGTTGTTCACCACCACGCCCATCAGCACCAGCACGCCGATGAAGGCCATGATGTTGAACTCGGTGCCGGTGAGCCAGAACAGCCAGAACACGCCGAAGATCGAGAACAGCACGCCGCTCATGATCGCCAGCGGGAACAG
>Ga0182737_1002358_pt1 | contig 15588 bp, 14 predicted proteins | sample eDN5th30CBELigOP_FD_128878 | JGI IMG/M metagenome (GOLD analysis project Ga0182737, IMG submission 128878) | Enriched Organic Plus compost microbial communities from Emeryville, California, USA - eDNA 5th pass 30_C BE-Lig OP (version 2) (version 2) ...
CTTGGCCGTGGGCTTTAAATAGATCGACAGCGTGCGGCTTGACCCCTCTGGCCACACCACGCGCTCGACCCGATAACCCTCCCAGCCTCCAAGCGACTCCAGCAACTTGCGATCCAGCATCTCTGTGCACTCCTGATGGCAAATACCTGCCAACAAGAGTACGAAAACTTGCCAATCCGCTCCACGCTATTCCGCGATGAACCAAAAATAAGCCCGACGGATCGGGCAGCCAGACCGGACCGGCGAGGCGGGCGTGCCCACCCCGCCGCCACAGGGCGATCAGTCTTGCCGGTCGGTGACTTCTACCAGGTGGTAGCCGAACTGGGTCTTCACCGGGCCCTGGACGACATTCAGCGGCGCGCTGAACACCACGGTGTCGAATTCCCTGACCATCTGGCCCGGGCTGAAGGTGCCCAGGTTGCCGCCATCGCGGCTGGACGGGCAGGTGGAATGTTCGCGGGCTACCTGGGCAAAGTCGGCGCCGCCCTCGATGGCGGCCTTGAGCTCGTTGCACTTCGCTTCGGTGGAAACCAGAATATGGCGAGCGGAAGCTTGGGCCATGGGGGAACTCCTTGGAAGAAAACCCTCATATTGCCTCAGTCCGGCATTCGAGTAAAACCCGGCAATATTCATGCGGCCGCGACCGGCGGGACGATTTCGGGCAGGTTCCAGGCGTCGCGCAGCATGTCGTAAGCCTGGCGCGCCGGCGCTTCGTCCGGCAGCGGGCGTATCCACAAATGGAAGGTGATGTCGGGCAAGGCCGGCAGGTGCTCGGCCTCGCCCAACGCGCGCATGTCGGGCGCCAGCAATTCGATGCTGCGCGGCGTGATGCCCATGCCGGCCCGGATGGCGGCCTTGATGCTGACCAGGTCCGGCACCACGCGGCTGACATTCCAGCGGATATGGGCCTGCTCCAGCGCCGCCACCGCCATTTCGCGATAGATGCTGGATCCGTCGGCCAGGATCAGCGGAACCGGTTCGTCGGGACGATGGACATAATCGGCCGCGCATAGCCATACCGCCGGCGAGCGCTTCAGGACCAGGCCTTCGAAGTCCTGGCAGAAGCGCGCCGAGATCACCATGTCGATCTCGCCGGCCTTCAGCAGTTCCACCAGCTTGGGCGCGCGGTCGATGCAGACATCGATCCTGACCTGGGGCAGGGCCTGGTTGGCGTAGCGCAGGATGGACGGCAGCAGCGTCTCGACCGTGTCATGCGGGGATCCCAGCCGGATCACGCCCTGCACCTGCCTTTCCTGGAATACGCGGAAGACCTCGTCGTTCAGTGCCAGCATCTTGCTGGCGTATTGCAGCAGCTTGCGGCCGTCTTCCGTCAGCGCCCGGTTGCGCCCCTGCTTCTCGAACAACGGTACGCCCAGCGCGGCTTCCAGCCGGTGCATCTGGTGCGTGATGGCGGATTGCGTCTTGTACAGCTGCTCGGCGGTGACGGAAAAGCTGCCCGTTTTCGCCAGTGACGCCAACGTGCGCAATTGCTGCATATCGAGGTGACGCACCGCCATTCCCCCACTGCAAACTTATTAAGAATATTAATACGTCAAGAATATCTTTCATTAGTAAAGAAGTCACCCCCTACCTAGAATTTCCTGACCATTCCTTTCGTCCTCAACTTCAAAAGTGGCTATGAAGTTCAATACTCTGCTGGCCCACGGCGGCCGTAATCCGAAGGCGCACCGGGGCATGGTGAACACCCCGGTGTATCGAACGTCCACCGTCGTTTTCGAGTCGATGGCCGAGTACCGCGCGACGCGCGGATCGAAGTTCGATCATGTCCGGTATGGCCGACTGGGCACCTCGACGGTCAAGGACCTGGAAAGCCTGGTGGCCAGCATCGAAGGCGGCCATCGCGCGGTCATCACCCCTTCCGGCGTGTCCGCCATCGCGACGACGCTCAATGCACTGGTGCGGCCGGGTTCGCACATTCTTGTGCCGGACAACGTCTACTACCCCTGCCGGGAATTCTGCGAAAAAGTGCTGGCGCCGCGCGGCGTGCGCGTGCAGTACTACGCCGGCTCCGATGTTGCCGGGCTGGTCACGGCGGATACTTCGGTGGTGTACTGCGAAAGCCCCGGCTCGCTCACGATGGAGATGCAGGATTTCCCGCGCATTGCCGCCAGCGCCCATGCCGTCGGGGCGAAAGTGGTGGCCGACAACACGTGGGCGACGCCGGCCTTCCTGCAACCGTTCGAGCAGGGCATCGATGTATCGATCCATGCCGCCACGAAATACCTGGTGGGGCATTCGGACGTCATGATGGGAACGGTGTGCGCGCGCGACCCGGACCTTTGGCTGGCCATTCGCAGCGAGGCGGCCGCGCAAGGCTTGTCCGTCAGCCCCGACGACGCCTATCTGGCCGCGCGGGGAATTCGCACGCTGGGCGTGCGCATGGCCGCCCACTATCGTCATGCGCTCGACGTGGCGCAGTGGCTGTCGGCCCACCCGCGCGTGACCCAGGTGCTTTACCCGGCGCTGCCGCAGCATCCCGGCCATGCGCTGTGGAAAAAGCAGATGAGCGGCGCCTCCGGGTTGCTGACCATCGAACTTGCCCCCTGCAGCACCGAAGCACGAGACGCCTTTATCGACAAGCTCGAGTTGTTCGGCATTGGCGCGAGCTGGGGCGGGTACGAGAGCCTGGTGCTGCCTGCCGATATCGCCGGCAAGCGCAGCATGGCGCAGACCTTTGCGGGACCGCTGGTACGCCTGCACATCGGCCTGGAAGATCCGGAAGACCTGAAGCGCGATCTGGAGCAGGCGCTTCATCAAGGGGAGTAACGCGTGTCGAAGATACAAGCACTGCTGGCGGACATGGCGCCGGGGACCGTCGCCCACGATTATCTGCCTGTGGGAACCATGAGCTCCGGCATGGCCATCGCCATCCCGGTCACGGTCATCAAGGGCATGGCCGATGGCCCCTGCCTGTGGGTCAATGGCCAGGTGCATGGCAATGAGCTCAACGGCGTCGTGGCCGCCGTCGAGTTCGGCCGCCGTGTCGACCCGTCCGCCCTGCGCGGCGCCATCGTCATCAGCCCCACGGCCAACCCGCTGGGCCTGGACAACCGTACCAAGACGGCGCCCCAGGATCTGCAGGACCTGGACCAGACCTTTCCCGGCAATCCCAAGGGCATGGTCACCAATCATCTGTCGTACGCGCTGTTCGAACAGATCAAGCTCGTGGCGGCCTGTGTGGTCAATATGCATACGATGGGCTCCATCCACGACAGCAAGCCCTACTGCGTGTACAAGAACTTTCCCGGTAGCGCGGTGACAGAACCGCAGTTGCTGCGCATGACGTCCTTCTTCGAACCATCGGTATCTTGCCGCATGGACGTGGGCGGCGCCGGCGAGTTGCCGGGCAACATTGCCGGCGGCCTGGATTACCAGTGCCTGGCTATCGACATCCCCGCCTTCATGGTCGAGCTGGGGCAAGGCAGCTGGTATACCCCCGAGAACGTCGAGCAGGCACTGGCGGGGCTGAACCGCCTGGCGCACCACCTGGGCTTGTTGCCCCAGCTGCCCGCCGGCCTGGGCCAGCCGCCCGCCAGCGTCCGGCGGGTGTCGCGGCGCCAATGGGTGATGGCGCGCCAGGGCGGCCTGTACCTGACAGATTGGCGGGCGGGGCAGACCGTTCCCGCCGGAACGCCGCTGGGCACGATCTACGACTTGCATGGCCGGAAGGTAGAGGCGGTGGCGCTCGATGTGGATTGCATCGTGATCGGCATGCGGCGCGATCCGGTGGTGCACACAGGCGATCGCGTGGCATTCGTGGCCACGCAATGGGACGCGGTCGAGCTGGAGGGCGCCTAGTTCAGGTTTTCACTGCGCAGTACCGCATCCGGCGGGACGCGAATTCGCCCGCCGGAGGGGAGCATGCGCGCTTTGTCAGTGCCAGCCGGGCTGTCCACTGATGACAACCACAGGGGAAATACCATGAAGAAGTTCGCATCACATATCGCGCTGGGCCTGGCGGCCCTGCTTCCGTGGGCCGCCGTCGCGCAAGGCAAATCGACGCAACCCTGGAAGCCGGACGGCCCCGTGACCCTGGTCCTGGGATATGGCGCGGGCGGCGGCCATTACGCGCTGTCGCAGATCGTGCAGGCCAGGCTGGCCGAAGAACTGGGCCAGCCGGTGATCGTCATGCCCAAGCCGGGCGCGGGCGGGCTGATCGCCACCGAATTCGTGGCCAACGCGCGGCCCGACGGTCGCACCATTACCTGGTCCGGCCCCGGCGTGCTTACCATCTGGCCGCTGTTGCGCAAGCTGAACTACGATCCGCTTGCCATGACGCCGGTCAGCCTGATGGTGACCATGGGGTACATGCTGGTGACGCAGCCGGGCAACGAACGCTGGAAGAATGTCCAGGACGTCATCGCCGCCAGCAAGAACGGCGACATCACCTATTCGTCGGTGGGCATCGGCACCTCGAACTCGATGACCGGGCATTTGCTGAACGCCATGACGGGGTCCAAGTTGCGCGAGATCGGCTACAAGGGCGGCGGCCCGGCCCTGATGTCCACCATGGCGGGCGAAACCGACCTGGGATTCGGCGATACGGCGAGCCATGAATTGATCGCCAGCGGGCGGCTGAAGGCGCTTGCCACCACGACGAAAGGCCGGGAACCGCGTTTCCCCGATGTTCCCGCCATTGCCGAGGCGGTCCCGGGCTACGAAGTCACCAACTGGCTCGGCGTCATGGCGCCGCCCGCCACGCCGGACTACATCGTGGCCCGGTACCAGCAGATATTCACGAAGGTATTTTCCGAGCCGGACATCGTCGAACGTGTGCAGCAGCTGGGCATGACGCCAGACGTGCAAGGCCCGGACGCCTTCCGGAATCTGATCAAGTCGGAATCGGCCCTGTGGCAGCGGCTGATCCGCGAGCAGGGCATCAAGGTCGAATAGCCCCGTCATTGACACGCGGCGGCGCCGCGCCATACAGGAGTCATCATGGTTGCCATGCAACAGCGTTACGAAGCAGTCCGGAAAGTCATGGAGGATATTGGCCGCCTGTCGCAAAGCCAGGCCGGAGAAGCGCTGCGACAAGCCATCGCGCCCTTGCTGGTCGAGCTGGGCAAGCGGGACAAGCTATTTCCGCCGCACGAGTTCCCGGTGCGCGACGGCAAGCCCGGCGGCCTGTACCAGTTGTGGCGGGGGCGCGACGGCGACCTGGCGCTGTATGCCTCGGCGGGCAAGACCGGCAAGAAGCAGCCGCCGCACGACCACACCACCTGGGCAGTGATCGCCGGGGTGTTCGGCGAAGAGCACAATGTGTTCTTCGAGCGCATCGACGACCGCTCGCAGCCCGGCATCGGGCAACTCAAGCAGGTCGACGAACTGACGGTGGTGCAGGGCAATGCCGCGCAATTGAGCGGCGAGATATTCCACACCATCGAGGTGGTGTCCGAGGAAGACTCTCTGCACCTGCACCTTTACGGCCGGGCGCTGGACACGCTGAGCGGACGCATCAACTTCAAGTCGGAAGAGGGCGGGGCCTACACCCGGTTCATGGCCGTGCCCGAAACGTATGCCCCCTGGATCTTGCCGGGCGACCTGTACCGGATGCTTACCGATGGCATGGAACTGGCCATCCTGGACGTCCGTGAAAACGGCGTCTATACCCAGGGCCACCTGTTCCATGCCGCGTCCATGCCGCTGTCGGTTTTCGAACTGCGGTTCAGGCAAGGGTTGCCGTCGCTGCACGCGCGCATCGTGCTGATCGACGACAACGACGGCTTGGCCGAGAAAGCGGTGCGGATCCTGCATGCCCACGGCTATCACAATGTGGCGGTTCTGCATGGTGGGCAGGCCGCCTGGGCCGACGCGGGCCTGCCGGTGTACACCGGCGTGTTCGTGCCCAGCAAGGCCTTCGGCGAGGTGGTCGAGCATGAGTTCGACACGCCGCGTATCACCGCCGTCGAACTGGATGCCCTGCGCAAGCAGCAGGATGTGCTGGTACTGGACAGCCGCACCCTCGAAGAATTCAACCTGATGTCGATACCCGGCGCCCAGTCCTGCCCGGGCGGCGAACTGGTCGCGCGCGTTCATGGCCACCAGGGGCCGGTCGTGGTCAATTGCGCGGGCCGCACCCGTTCGATCATCGGCACGCAATCGCTGATCAACGCGGGTTTGAAGAATGTGCGCGCGCTGGAAAACGGCACCATGGGCCAACATCTGGCGGGCTTGCCGCTGGCGCACGGCAAGTCGGACAGCTACGTACAGCGGCCGGTCGCCGAAGGCGCCGCCCAGGCAGCCGGGCAATGGGCGCGCAGCCTGTCGGTGGTCGAACTGGAAGAGCGCGAGTTGCGGGAAATGCTGGCCAATCCCGCCCGCACCACGTATCTGTTCGATGTGCGCGACCCCGCGCTGTCGTCGCAAGCCACGCTGCCCCAGGCCCTGCCCGCCCCGGGCGGCCAGCTGGTTCAGCAGACCGACCAATACGCCCCGGTGCGCAATGCCCGCCTGGTGGTGTTCGACACCGACGGGGTGCAGGCGCCCATGGCGGCGGGCTGGCTGCACCTGATGGGATGGGAGGTCTACCTGTATCGAGCGCGGCCGCAGGCCTTGGTGCCGGTGGCCCCCCAGGCCATGCACGACGACGAGCGCGCCGTGGCCGCCAACGACCTGCCCGCCGCCGATGCGTTGATCATCGACGTGGGCGATTCGCGCGTCTATCGGCGCGGCCATTTACCGGGCGCCGCCTGGGCCCCCCGCTCGCGGCTGTCCGTGGTGCTGGCCCGGCGTAAGCCCGCCGGCGCCGTCGTCTTCACCTGCCCCGATGGGCGGATATCTCGATTGGCCGCGGCCGATGCCGCGCAGGCCGGCTACCGTGCGCATTACCTGCAAGGCGGCACGTCGTGTCTGCCGGCGCAACGGCTGACGGCCGAGGCCCCCGAATGGCTGGTCGACGCCATCGACGTCTGGTATCGGCCCTACGATCGCGAGACGGGCATCGAAGAGGCCATGCACCAGTACCTGAGCTGGGAGACCGGGTTGCTGGATAAAGTGCGCGCCGACAGCACGGTGGCTTTCCGGTTGTAGCCAGCGGTTATCCGGGCCGGCGTCCGCATGCCGGCCCGTGCGCCTCGGGCAATCAATCTACCGACGCGCCCGACCGCTTCACCGCCTTGCCCCATTTTTCCACTTCGCTGGCGACGAAGTCGCGCCCGGCCGCCGGCTGGTAGACCAGCGGCTGGCCGCCGCGCTCTTTCAGCGCCTTGGACATTTCGGGGGATTGCAGGATCGCGTTGACCTTCCGGTTCAGGTAGGCCACCACGTCGTCCGGCGTCTTCGCGGGCGCGAAGATCATGGCCCAGCCCACTGCCTCGAAGCCGGGAATGCCCGATTCGGCCACCGTCGGCACGTCGGGCAGCTGGGGCAGGCGCTCGCGCGTGGTGACGGCCAGCGGCACGGCCGCCTTCGACTGGATGTGCGGCAGCGCCGCCGTGACCGAGTCCACCATCAGCGGCACGTGATTGCCCAGGAAGTCGGCCTGGGCCGGGCCGCTGCCCTTGTAGGGAATGTGCCGCAGCTCGACGTTGGCATCCGCCTTGAACATTTCCGCCGACAGGTGCTGCGTGCCGCCGATGCCGGCGCTGGCATAGGCCAGCTCGTTGGGCTTGGCCTTGGCCTGCTCGATCAGTTGGGCCAACGAGGCGATGCCGCTCTTGGGGTTGGCCAGGAAAATCAACGGCACGGTGAAGATGCCGCCGACCGGCTTGAAATCGTTCTGCAGCGAGTAGCCGGGGTTGCTGTACAGAGTCTGGTTCACGGCCGCGGCGCTGCCGCCCACCACCAGCGTATAGCCGTCGGGCGTCGCGCGGGCCACGTACTGCATGCCGATATTGCTGCCGGCGCCGGCCTTGTTTTCCACGACGACAGGCTGCCCCACTTCCTTGGCCAGCTGCTCGGCCACCATGCGGGCAAAAATATCGGTCGCCTGGCCGGGCGGGAAAGGCACGACCAGGTTGATCGGCCGGTCGGGATACGCGGCATGGGCCAGGCCCGCCGCGGTGAGGCAAAGGCCGGCCACCAGGCCGGTCAGGCTTTTGAGTCGCTGCGACATAACGCACCTATTTGCGGAAATTCTCGGAAAACGGCACGGCGCGCATCGGAACGACGCCGCGGGCGGGATTGTACGCCGTGTGCCGCCGCCGCTATTACTGCGCAGCCAGCGCCGCCGCCCGGCGCCGGGCGGCGGGCAAAACACATTTCTTCTATTTGTTTATCGGGCGCGCGGTCATAAGCTGATGCTTATTCGACGAAGCTAGCGCCGCGCAAAGCGGTAGAGCGCCTGGGGGTTGTCGCGCAGGATGCGGTCGCGCGCCTGGCTCGATGGCGCCCAGCGGTCCAGCAGGGCCAGCAGGTTGCGGTCGTCGGGGCGGCGGCGCTGCGCCGGATGCGGCCAGTTGCTGGCCCACAGGCAGCGTTCGGTATAGGCATGCGCCAGCCGCTTGGCCAACAGGCCCACATCGTCGTACCACGGCGGCCCGCTGCGCGAAGTTTCGTACATGGCGGATAGCTTCACCCAGGCCCGGCCCGTGTCCAGCAGGCGGTATAGCGATTGCGCGCTGGCGTGGCCAGGGTCGACGGGTTCCAGGAATTTCCCCACGTGATCGATCACCAGCGCGCAGGGCAGGTTCATCAGCAGGGCTTCGTGGCGCGGCAGTTCGCGGCCGTCGAGCTGCAGGTTGATCGTCCAGCCCAGGTCGGCGATCTCGTTCGCGATGCCGGGCAGCATGTCCCACGTCATGATGGCGCCGCTATCGGGCACCAGCATGAAGCGCACGCCACGCACGCCGCGGGCGTCCAGGTCGTGCAATTCGGCTCGCGGCGTGCCGGGCCCCAATGCCGCGATGGCGACGGCGGCGCCGTCGGCGGCCTCGACTGCTTCCAGTGTGCAGCGATTATCGAAACCATAGCCCATGGGCTGGACGATCACGCAGCGTTCCAGGCCCAGCGTGGCTTGCAGCCGCCGGTAGGCGGCCCATGGCGCGTCGGGCGGCGAAACCGCGTCGGCCTGGGCGATGGGATGGCGGGCCAGGTCGTAGATGTGGATATGGCAATCGCAGGCGGGCGCCCGAGCGGGCGGGGCGGAGCCTGCCGGTTCAGCTTGCATGGGCCAGCCGCTCGCGAAGCGTGCCCAGGCGCCGCGCCTGGGCGGCGTTGACGGCGCCGGCCGGCATGCGGCCGGCCAGAATGTCGGCCACCTGGCCGGCCGAGTCCATGGCCTGGTGCTCGGTGGCATTGGGTGTCAGGCCGCCGATGTGCGGCGTGGCGATTACGCGGGGGTGGGCGGCCAGCGCGGGGCTGGGCATCTGGTCGCGGGCCCGGCCCACGTCCAGGGCGCAGCCGGCGATCGCGCCGCTATCCAGCGCATCCAGCAAGGCTGCTTCGTCGACCAGCTCGCCGCGCGAGGCATTGACGAAGTAGGCGCCGCGCCGCATGGCCGCGAAGGCGGCGCGGCCCATCATGCCTTCGGTCTGGGCGTTCGCGGGCGCCAGGCACACCACATAGTCGGACTGAGCCAGCACCTGGTCCAGCGTCGCCTGTTCGATGCCGGGATCGTCGATGGCGACGTACGGGTCGTGCACCCGTACCCGCATGCCGAAGGCCAGCGCCAACCGGCAAAGATGCCGGCCGATGGTGCCGTAGCCCATTACGCCCACGCTCGCGCCGCGCAGTTCGCCGCCCATCGATGGCGTCGGCACGATGCCGCGGTGGTAGGACGCGTCGTAGCGATGCATGCCGCGGCCCAGCGAGATCATCGCGCCGATGGTCCATTCGGCCACCGACGCGCCGAAGCCCGGCGAGGCCCGCGTGACCAGGATGCCGTTGCGGCTGGCCGCCTCGACGTCGATATTGCGTACGTCCACGGCGACGCGGCAGACGGCCGCCAGCCGGGGCAGGCGGTCGAGCACGTGGGCGGGAATGGCCGGAATGCGGAACGCCACGATGATGTCGCAGTCGCGCGCGGCGTGGGCCAGGGCATCCGGCTCGAGTTCGTCGTCGCTGTCGTTGCGGATCACTTGTCCCAGGGCCTGCAGCCGCGCCAGCGCACGTTGCCCGTAGTACAGCGCGAACGCCTCACGGCTGTGCGTGAGATAGATGGTCGGCGGGTTCTTCATGTTGCGGAGCCTGCGGAGCCGGATGCGGCGGTGGGCGCGGCCACCGAGTCGCGGATGGTCAGTGTGGGCGTGAAGCGGATTTCCTCGCCAGCCTGGCTGGGTTCTTTCAGGCGCAGGATGGCGCGGTCGACCATGGTGCGGGCCATGTCGGCGATGGGCATGCGCACCGAAGTCAGCGGGGGCGAGGTGTAGGCGGAGATGTCCAGGTCGTCCATGCCCACCACGGAAATGTCCCGCGGCACCGACAGGCCCTGGCGCCGGATGCCCGCCATCAGGCCGATGGCCATCATGTCGTTGACCGTGACGATGCCGGTGGGCCGCGACGGCATCTGCGCGATGGTGGCGGCCAGTTCGTGGCCCAGCCCGGCCAGTTCGGTATCGCCGAACTTGCTTGCGGTCTTGCCTTCGATGACCCGGCCGCTGACGTGCGGGCCCGCGCGGTCGATGGCGGCCATGAAGCCCTCGATCTTGTGGCGCCGGCTGTAGGTCAGGCCCTTGGGCATCACAAAAGCCAGGCGCGTATGGCCGTGTTCGATCAGGTGGCTGGCCGCCAGTTCGCCGGCCAGCCGGTTGTCGGGCAGCACGTGATCGTGCTTGGCGGCGGCGCCGGGCTCCAGGCCCAGGTCGAAGCTGACCACCGCCAGGCCGCGCTCGATGGCGGCCTCGATGTGGCGTTCGTCGCTGATCGACGATGTGACGATGACCGCGCCGACGCCGAACGCCAGCAGGTCGTCGAACATTGCGGCTTCCTGCTGCTTGTCGCGATACGTATTGCACAAGAGCACCCGATGGCCGTGCTGCTGCTGGGCATGCACTTCCATGGCCACGGCCAGTTGCCCGAAGAAGGGGTTGGCGGTAGTGGGAACCAGCAGGCCGATGATGGGTGTGCGGCCGGTCTTGAGCTGGCGGGCGGCTTGATTGGGGCGATAGCCCAGCTTGCGGATGGCATCCGCGATGCGCTGGTGGGTTTCGGCGCGCATGCGGTCGGTCTTGCCGTTCAGTACGTTGGAAACCGAACTGACGGAAACATGGGCGAGCCTGGCTACATCTTGTATGGTCGTCAAGGCGGTGTCCGGATGGAGCGATGTGATCGCAGAATTATATCGTTTTACTGTACCGATGTTATTACGTTGCGGCAACAAGCCTGCGGGCAATTTTTCGCACTTATACGGGTAAATACCAGTCGAATTGCGATTCCATAACCCTGGTTCGTGAAGTATAAATAAATCGATTTACTAAATCGTTATACAAAACCGGGAGACAACCATGATGCAATTCGGATTCCGCCGCGGCGCCGCCGTGTTCGCCGCCATGCTGGGCGCTGCCGCGATCGCGTGCGCCGCGCCCGTCCAGGCCCAGGCCAAGCGCGAGATCAAGGTGTCGCATTCCGCGCCGGGCTCGGTCTCGTCGGAACTGCACATGGCCGCGTGGGTATTCCGCGACTATGTGCAAGAGAACTCCGACACCCTGTCGGTGCGCATCTACCCGGCCAATGCGCTGGGCGAAGAGCGCGCCGTCTATGAGGCCATGCAACTGGGCGCGGGCGCTTCGTGCGCCGTCACCGGCACGGCCATTCTCAACAATTTCTCGAAGCGGCTCGGCGTGATCGACCTGCCGTTCCTGTGGCGCGATTACGACCACATGAACACCACGCTGAACGGGAAGGTGGGCGATGAACTGGCCCGCGACCTGGAGAAGTCGGGCTTCAAGGTGCTGGCGTGGATGACCAACTGGGGCGCCCGCAATGTGGTCACCTCGAACAAGTCCGTCAAGACGCCCGACGATCTGAAAGGGCTGAAGATCCGCACCATCCAGAGCCCGGTGTACATCGATGCGCTCAATGCCATGGGCGCCAACGCCACGCCGATGTCCTTCGGCGAGGTCTATACCTCGATGCAGACGGGCGTGCTGGACGGCTTCGAGCATGGGTCCGCCATTGTGGTGACGCAGAAGTTCTACGAAGTGGCGCGCCATATCGCGTTGACCCGCCACTTCCTGGGGCCGGTGGCCATGGTGTGCTCGCTGAACGAATGGAACCAGCTCACCGACAAGGAAAAGGCTGTCATGCAGGCGGGCGCCAAGCTGGCCAGCGACGTGAACTGGGCGCTGGCGCCGCGCCGCGAGCGCGAGGCGTTCGATTTCCTGCGCGCCAAGGGCATGGAGATCAACGAGATCGACACGGCCGTGTTCCGCGAGCGCGCACTGGCCAGCCAGGACAAGTTCGCGAAGGACCGCAACGCGCAGGACCTGCTCGAGCAGATCCGGGCCACCCGCTAAGTCGGCCACACGACAGGAAGATGTCATGCGCTATATCAATCGGCTGGCCGAAGCCATGTTGACCCTGCTGTTCGCCGCCATGGTCGGGGTCGGCGCGCTGCAGGTATTCAACCGCTTCTTCATCAACGTGTCGCTGAGCTGGAGCGAGGAGTTCCAGAAGTACACGTTCATCTGGCTGGTGTTCCTGGCCATTCCGGTTGCCTATAACCGCCGTTCGCACCTGCGGGTCGATTCGCTGCTGCTGCTTTTCCCCGCCGGGTTGCAGCGCGTCCTGGGCGCGCTGGTCGACCTGCTGTGGCTCTTGCTGGGCGCGGCGCTGGCCATCCTGACCTGGCGGATCATGCAGGTCACGCAATACCAGGAAAGCCCCGGCCTGGGGCTGAGCATGTCGTGGGTGTACTGCGGCATGCTGGTCGGCGGCATCTACCTGATGCTGTGCGTGCTGGCACGGCGCCTGTCGCGCGGCGGCGCCGAAGGAGAGCAGGCATGACGCTGGTCCTGATCTTCGCCGCCATCCTGCTGCTGGTGTTCCTGGGCATCCCGATCCTGCTGTCCATTGCCTCGATCAGCCTGGCCGGCGCCATGCTGATACCAGGCCTGGTGCCGGCCCTGATGCCGCAAAAGGCCTTCGCCATGCTGGATTCGTTCAGCCTGCTGGCGCTGCCTTATTTCATCCTGGCCGGCGCCATCATGGCGCGCGGCGGGCTCAGCGCGGGGCTGATCGAGTTTTCCCAGACCGTGGTGGGCCACATTCGCGGCAGCCTGGGGCACACCGCCATCCTGTCGTGCGTGGCGATGGCCAACATCTCGGGCTCGTCCACGGCCGAGGCCGCCGCGGTCGGCTCGGTGACCATCCCGCCGATGAAAGAACGCGGCTACCGCCCCGGCTTCGCCGCGTCGGTGGTGGCGGCCGCCGCCACGGTCGGCCCCATCATCCCGCCCAGCATGACGATGATCATCTACGGGTCCATCACCGGCGTGTCCATCGGTGGCCTGTTCATGGCGGGCGTCATTCCCGGCATCCTGATCGCCGTGCTGCTGATGTCGCTGGTGTACGGCATGTCGTACCTGCCGGCATACGCCGAATTGCGCCAGACCTCGCCGCGCGCCAGCCTGCGCCAGATTGCCGCGGCCACGCTGCGGGTGTGGCCGGCGCTGCTGGCGCCGGTGGTCATCATGGGCGGCATTCTGGGCGGCATCTTCACCGCCACCGAGGCGGGCGTGGTCGCCTGCGTGTACAGCCTGGTGGTCAGCATGGCGTGGTACCGCGTACTGCGCTGGCGCGACCTGCCGTCGGTGCTGGTCGACGCCGCGGTGACCACGGCCATGGTGGCCGGCGTGATCGGCATGGCCGGGGTGCTGGGCTGGCTGCTCAGCTACCTGAATTTCAGCGAAGTGGTGCTCCAGGCGTTGCGCGGCCTGACCGACAGCTCGATGCTGATGCTGTCGCTGCTGATCGTCATCATGCTCATCCTGACCATGATGCTCGACGGCCTGGCGGTGGTGGTCGTGATGGTGCCCACCATCGTCTACATCGGCGATGCGTTCCACCTGCATCCGCTGCACCTGGGCGTCCTGATGGTGATGATCACCCAGATCGGCGGCCTGACGCCGCCCGTGGCCATCCTGCTGTTCGTCACCAGCAGCATTGCCAAGATCCCGTTCTCGGAAGGCGTGCGCGCGGTCTGGCCGTTCGTCGGGGTGCTGCTGTTCGCCTTGTTGCTGGTGATGCTGGTGCCGTCGCTGGCTACCTGGCTGCCCGGCCTGGCGCTGGGCGGGTAGCGCGGCTTGCCGTGGCCGCGGGCCGCGCCGCGCCGGCCCGCGCGCCATCCGCCGGCGCCTATGCCGACGGCGCCGGTCCGCACGAGGCGCGGACCGTGATCCCGTTGTGCGGCAGGGCCTGGGTATGTGGCGGCTGCCCGCCCTGTTCGATGATGTCCAGCAGATAGCTGGCGGCCGCGCGACCCAGGTCGATGAAGGGGTAGCTCACCGCCGTGACCGGCGGGGTCAGCATGTCGGCCACGAAGGTATCCAGCAGCGCCAGCACCGACATCTGCTGGGGGACGGCAATGCCTGCCCGCGCCAGCGTCGCCAGAATGCCGGCCGAGACGGCCACGTTCGCCGCGCAGACCGCGGTGGGGCGGGGCTGGCCGCGGTCTGTTGCCTGCAGCAGGCGTGTCATGGCCGATTCGGCCTGGGCGCGGCCGTAGTCGCACTCGACCACCAGCGACGGGTCGAATTCCAGGCCGGCCTCGGCCAGGCCGGCCTGGAACCCCGCCAGCCGGGTGCGGCCGGTGTAGTGCGCCAGCGGGCCGCTGACATAGGCGATGCGGCGGTGGCCCAGCCCCGCCAGGTACAGCACGGCGTCGCGCGTGCCCGCCTGGTAGTCGACCATGACCTTGGGGTCGTCGCCGCCGCGTTCGCGGTTGACCAGCACGTATGGGATATTCCAGCGTACCGGGTCGAAAACCGGCGTGGTCTGGATGGTGGTGACCAGCAGGCCCTCGACCTGGTTGTCTTCGACCAGCCGCGCGTACAGGTCCTGGTCCGGGAAGTCCTTGTCGGCATATGCGATCAGCAGCGAATAGCCGCGCCCCAGCGCCACCCGCTGGGCGCCCTGGATGATCGCCGCGAAGACCGGGTTGTCGATCTCGGGCACGACCAGGCCCACCGAGAACGACCGGCGCGCCTGCAGGCTGCGGGCGCGCTTGTTGGGCCGGTAGGCCAGTTCGCGTGCCAGGTCCAGTACGCGCTGGCGCGTTTCCGGGCGGATGTTCAGTGTTTTTTCTTCGAGCAGGATCCGCGACACGGTCGATGTGGCGATGCCGGCGCGACGGGCGATGTCGGCCAGCGTGACCCGCCGCGCCGGGGGCTGATCCCTGCTCATGATGACTGGCTATCCTGGCGTTCCGGTGGAAAGGCACATGATAGCAACTCCCGTGGGCGCGGCCGGGCGCCGTATGCCCCTACGAGGCGGGTACGGCCGCCGCGTGCCCGGCATGCTTCTCGATCGACGACACCGACGACAACAACTTCTGCGTATAGGGGTGGCGCGGGTGGGCGATCAGGGTCTCGGTCGCCCCTTCTTCCACGATCCGGCCCTGGTGCATGACGCAGATGCGGTCGGCGATGTGCGACACCACCGCCAGGTCGTGCGAGATGAACAGGTAGGCCA
>Ga0182737_1002359_pt1 | contig 15583 bp, 14 predicted proteins | sample eDN5th30CBELigOP_FD_128878 | JGI IMG/M metagenome (GOLD analysis project Ga0182737, IMG submission 128878) | Enriched Organic Plus compost microbial communities from Emeryville, California, USA - eDNA 5th pass 30_C BE-Lig OP (version 2) (version 2) ...
CGACACGCCGAATTCGCGCCATCGAGGCCGGGGAGCCGGATCGCAAGCGCTGCCGGGTGATCGCCGTGACGGCATTCGCAATGATCGGCGACGAGCAGCGATGCATCGCAGCGGGAATGGACGGCTACGTCGGAAAGCCGCTGAACTTTGCCGAGCTGAAGGATGCGCTTGCCGGCGTGCGGACGAAGTAACGCGCGGAGGTCCGCGCCGGGGGCTACTTCGACGTGGCAATTTCGGTGCCGGTCCAGTCTTCGGGCGGCGGCTCTGCGATAAAGGTCTCGCAACGCAACAGGTGGATGGCGCAGAGCCGATCCCCGGCGTTCTCTTCCAGACATCGCTTGAACGCTGTGGCGGCTTCTTCGAACCGCCTCGCGCGGAAATCGGCAATGGCGCCTTCGTAGCGCTTCAACCACTCCGACGGCTCCTCGCTTCGCGGTCCGACCACGGTGAAAATCTCGACCGGGCGTGATTTCCCGACGACCTGCACGAGGTCCACGGAGCGCAGCAGAAACGTGTCGCTGACCAGCTCCGCGAGGGGTTGCGTGATGCAGATCGAGACGCCGTATTTTTTGGTGAGTCCCTCGACGCGGGAGGCGAGGTTGACGGTGTCGCCAATGACCGTGGGCTCCATTTTCTCGTTCGAGCCGATGTTGCCGAAAACCGCCTCGCCATGGTGAAGACCCATGCCGACGGTAAACGTCTTCCATCCGCGCCGGGTCCATTCCCCGTTCAACTTCGCGAGGCGCGATTGCATCTCCAACGCCGCCTCCACGGCCCGTCGCGCATCGGTGGCAGCCCCTTCGCTCACCACGTTTCCCCAGACCGCCATGATGCCGTCGCCCATGAATTTATCGACGGTGCCGTTGTGACGGAAAATGACGCTGACCATCTCGCCGAGGTATTCGTTGAGCTGCTCGACGACGGCGGAGGCATCGGCGGATTCCGAGAACGACGTGAAACCACGCACGTCGGAGAAGAAGACGGTCATCGCGCGTCGGGTGCCGCCGAGCGCGTTGAGGAAGTCCTCGCGGTTGTCGAGAATTTCGCGGACGACATTTCGCGAGACGTAACGTTCCAGTGTCGAACGCATGCGACTGCTCTCGCGGCGCTCCTGCGCGAAATTCCACGCCGTGCACGATGCGCCGGCAAGCAGAAGACAAATGGTGGGCTGAATCGGATACAGCAGATAGTCGGCCCAATGGGCGAGGGCATAGACGATGCCGACGTAAAGCGCCGCCGTCGCAATGAGGGAGACAAACGCCAGCACCGGCCGCCGGCGGAAACGCCAGCAAATGACGAATGCCACCAGACATGCGAGGGCAATGAGACCGGCGCGAGCCAGCCAGCCGGCGCGCACGTAGAACGAGTTGTTCATCGCGGCGAGCAGGGCATGTGCGTGCAACATGGGCCCGGGAATCTTCCCCACCGGAGTGACGTGAAAATCCTGCAGGCGCGAGGCAGACGGGCCGATGATCACGATTTTGTCACGAAGGGCTTCGCCGTCTTTCAGCGCCTGCTTCCATTCCTGCGGCACGAACAGGGAATGAAACGGGAAGACGGGAACGGCGGATGTGTCGGCAAAACGGAAGGCCAGCGGACGATGCGTGGTCAGCCGATCCGTCGGCAATCCGAGAAGCTCGATCGCGCGGAAGGAGAGCGACGCGAAGATCGTTTCACTGGGGTTCGGGCGTTCGTTTTTCAGCTCCGACAGGGTGGTGCGGTAGAGCGCCGTGCGAACGACGGGGTCGCGCTTGTCCGTCCAGAAGTTCGCGTAACCGGCCGGCACCGGCGGACCGTTCTTCGGCTGAACGGTTTCGACCGGCAACGTGAAGGCCGGTATGTCGTCATGGGCAATATTTGGATCGGCCTCGTCCAGGGAATAGTTGGCTGCCAGCACGACGCGACCTGGAAACTTCTCCAGCGTCGCCGCAAGTTCCGCATCGCCTTCGCGTGGCTTGTCGAAGATGAGATCGAGCAGAACAAGCCGGGCACCCGCCGCGAAGATTCGCTCGAGAGCGGCGGCATAAACGGCGCGATTCCACGGAAACCCGGTTTCCGCCATGGAGGCCAGGGCAGGGGATTCCTCGATTTCCTCCGGCCAGAGGTGATCGAGTTTCAGTGAGCGTTCGTCGATCGCGATGAAGACGACCTCGTCCGCGTGCGCGGCACTTTTGTCCACCGAGATAATCTTGTCCTGCGCGAGCAATTCGGTGCCTCGCACGACCTCCAGCGACGGAAGCACAAACCAGCCGATCTGAATGACCGCGAAACAAATGCAGAAAAGCTCCACCAGTCGGCGGCGGAGGCGTTTTTCTTCGGCGGAGGGCACGGGCCACAGATAGCCGAGTCCGGGTGGCATTGAAAAGCCCGCCGGATGGCCGATTGACTCCTCTCACGGCGTCGTTCAGTATCCGCGCTCATGTCGATCTCCCTAAAGTGGGCCGCCGTATTGCTCGTCGGTGCCGCCGTTGTTTCTCCCGTTGCCGCACAGCAGGCAAGCCAGGCGGTGCAGGCACAGGAGCAGGCGTTGATGACGCAGGAAGTCGAAGGCGGCCTGGTGACGAGCTCGATGACGTCGACGGAATCGTTTGCGCCGGCCAGCATTTCCGATCCGGACATCGGCGAGCAGATTCTGCTTCAGCCCGAGCAGAAGTATCAGCCCTTCAGCGCGTGGACGAACTGGAACGTTTTCTGGACGAACAATGCCGAGCTGCTCGACGACACGCAGGGCTCCGATACGTTCATGACCGGCTCGCTCGGTGGCAGTTATCTGCCTCATCTCGGAGGGAATCTCTTTGCGGAGTTTTCGGTGGAGCAGAGCATGTTCCGCTACGCGCGGAACAGCAGCCTCGACTTCAATGCCACGACACTCACGGCGGGCTTCATTTACGTGATCCGCGAACTGCAGGACCTCACGCTCTTTGCGAATTACAACTACGACCTGCTCACGGCGCGGGGTCTCAACCGGGAGATTTATCACGATCACGCGTTGATGGCCGGCATGCGCAAGACATTCGTGCTGAGCCGGGCGCACCTTTTTTACACGTCGGCCAGCATGGACTTCTCCCTCGGTGGCTGGCCCGACTACGCGCTGCGCCACGAGTTTGCATGGCTCACCGGTTATCAAGCGAGCCTCACGCGCATGCTGAAGCTCGATCTCTACTATCGGATGGCCGCGCAGCCCTACCGCTACGAGGATCGGGCGGATTTCAATCAGCTCATCGGCGGCGGGTTGACGGTCTCATTCACGAACTGGTTGAGTGTGCAGGGGTTGAGCACGATTGGAATCAACCGCTCCACGGAAGAGCAGTTCAGCTATTTTTCTGCAAATTTGGGTGGCGGAATCGCGATTCTGGTAAATTTTTAGGCTGATGACATTGGTGCGTAAGATCTCCCTGACGGGCGCGGTCCTGCTCGCGGTTCCGTTGCTCGGTCGTGCGGCCGGGCCCTTGCAAAGCGCGGAAGTGACTCGTGTCTATAACATTGTCGAACTCCTTCCCGGCGAAAGCTCGAAGATCCCGGCGAAAGTTGGTGATCGCGTGAGCGGCCGCACGGCGGTGCAGACCGGCGTGAAGTCCCGGGCCGAGCTCGCGTTCAACGATTCAACCATTGCCCGCCTCGGCGCGAACTCGCTCTTCAGCTTCGACCACGGCACGCGGGACCTGAATCTCGACGAGGGCGTGATCCTCCTCGAAGTGCCGAAGGATGCGGGTGGCGCGACGATCAATACCGCGGCGGTGACGGCGGCCGTGACCGGAACGACGATCATGATCGAGTTCCGCAAGGCGGCGGACCGCGCCAAGGGAATCGTCAAGTTCATCGTGCTCGAAGGCACGATGCGCCTGAACCTGAAAGGCCGGCTCGGTGAGTCGATGCTGCTGAAGGCGGGCCAGATGATCACGATCCCGGCCAATGCGCAGAAGTTTCCCGAAGCGCCGATGGTGGTGGACGTCGGACGTCTCATCAAAACGTCCGGGCTCATGAGCAGCGAGTTTTCGCAGCTGAACAACCAGCCGTTCATCATGCAGACGGTGAACGAGCAGCGGATCCTCAAGGCCAAGGGCAAGCTCATCAACGTGAACTACGCGCTCAAGGGCAAGCGGAAGAATCCGACGCTTCAGGTCACGAGCGTGGCCAACCAGGCGACATTGCGCACCGATGCGGAGGTGCCTTCCAACAATGTCCGAAGGGTGGCCGCGGTGAGCGGGAATCAACGCACGCTTCCGCAGGTGCGGCAGCATCACGATCGGCCGGAGCCTCCGAAACCTCCCAAGCCACCGAAGCCGCCAAAACCTCCCAAGCCCGAGTGCAAACCGCCGAAACCGCCTCCGGGTCCGAAGCAGCCGAAGCCGGTTCCGCCGCCGCCGCCACCTCCCGTGCCGCCTGCGCCGCAGTATCCGCACTAACGGGGGCGGAACCGGGAAGTCCGATCGCCGGGGGATGAACGGCTTGCGCAGGGCGTGTGATGTCCTGCAAAGTGCCCGTCATCCCGGCAGCCACTTCTCCCAATCCTTCAGCACTCACCCGGCTCATGCGCCTGCTTCTCGTCGACGGACATTATTTTCTCTATCGCTCGTTTTTCGCGATCCGGGGATTGAGCAATTCCAAGGGCGAGCCCACGAATGCCATTTATGGATTCTCGAAGGCGCTCCGGAAAATGATCGTCGATGTGAAGCCGGATCGTGCCGCGGTGATCTGGGATCGCGGAATGCCGGCGCGGCGCGTCCAGCTCCAGCCCGATTACAAGCAAAACCGGCCGTCGATGCCCGACGAGATGCGCTCGCAGGAATCGCTCATGCAGGAGATCGTTCCGCTGCTCGGTGTCGCGAGTTTGTCGCTGCCCGACACCGAGGCGGACGACCTCATCGGCTCCTACGCCACGCAGCACAGCGGCGAAACCATCATCGCGACGAACGACAAGGACATCCTTCAGCTCGTCAACGGCCGCATCCGCATCTACTCGACGAACAAGGTGGATCTGCCTCCGGGTGAGACGTTCGCCCTGCTTGGTGCCGATGCCGTGCGCGCGAAATGGGGCGTGGAGCCGCATCAAATTGGCGACGTGCTTGCGTTGACCGGCGACAGCTCGGACAACATTCCCGGCGTTGGCGGCATCGGCCAGAAAACCGCCGCCGCACTGATCCGCGAATTCGGTTCCGTCGAGGCGCTGCTGGAACGTGTCAATGAAGTCTCCAGCGCGCGAACTCGTGAGAAGTTGATCGAACAGCGGCAACAGGTGATCGACAACCGCCAGATGGTTTCGCTGGATCTCGACATCGAGCTGCCGGTGCCGATCGACGATCTGAAAATCGTTCCACGCTATCCCGAACTCATCGAGGCCTTCCGGCGATGCGAGTTCAAGGGGCTGCTCGCGGAGATCGAGAAGGAGGCTGCCGCCGCTTCGGCGGGCAGCGCGGCAGGCGAGACCCAGGCCGAACTCTTTTGACTTTGACGCGGGGAGGACGGGACATCACGTTATGTCCGTTCCCCATGTCACGTCTTGCGTTCTTTATCGCTGCTGTCGCTTTCGCTTTGGAATCCATGCATGCCGCGAAGCCGCTCGAGAAATCCGCAAGCCGGGGCATCAGCACGCGCGATCCGTCGACGATCGTGAAATGCGGCGATGAATACTGGACCTTTTACACGGGCAGGGGAATCCCGAGCTATCGCTCGAAGGATTTGGTGAACTGGACGCGCGGCCCGCGGGTGTTCGACCGCTCGCCGGATTGGGTGGCGGAGACCGTGCCGAACAACAAGGAGGGGATCTTCTGGGCACCCGATGTTTTCAAGGTCGGCGACGAATACCGGCTCTACTACTCGGTTTCGTCGATGGGCTCGATGGATTCCGCGATTGCCCTCGCGACGAATGCAACGCTCGATCCCGACGATCCGAATTTCGAATGGAAGGATCAGGGCGTCGTCGTGCGCTCACAAACGGGGGCGACTGGAACGCGATCGATCCTGCGATTTTTCAGGACGACGACGGGCGCCTCTGGATGGCGTTTGGTTCGCATTGGAGCGGGTTGAAACTGGTCGAGCTGGATCCGAATACCGGAAAGCGACTCGACCCTGAGGCGCCGCTCATTCCCATCGCGTCCTCGGAGATGGGGCTCGAAGCCGCCTATCTCCACAAGCACGACGGCTATTACTATCTGTTTTTCAATCGTGGCACCTGCTGCCAGGGGGCAAACAGCACCTACGAAATTCGTGTCGGCCGCAGCCGGACGGTCGAGGGACCTTATGTGGACAAGGATGGCAAGTCGCTTCTGGAGGGGGGGTGGCACGCTGTTTCTCGAAAATCGGAACGACCCGCTTGTTGCGCCGGGTCATGCGGGAATCGTCGTCAAGGACGGCGAGGAGTGGCTGAGCTGCCACTTCGAAGCCGACCTGCGAATGGATGGCAAGCCCGCGCTTGGAGTGATGCCGATCCGCTGGGTGGATGGCTGGCCCGTCGCCGACCTGCCGGAGAAACGCGCAAACTGATCGACGCGGCTGCGTCCGTTGCAGCGGATTACCTGGCGAGGTTTTGCAACGCGGGCAGTCCGTAGCTCGCCTTCAGCGCTTCCGCGCCTTCCTCGACAGCCTTGGGATCGAGGTAGATCGTGCCCGGGTCGGACTCGAGCTCGATCTTGTGGAATCCGTTGACGGGATGTTTCACCGCCTCCGCGACGTCCTCGAGGCTTCGGATTTCCCGGTTGTTGACCTTCTCCACGACGACCGTGCCCACATCCTCGTAACCAATCGTGGTGTCGGCGGGGAGTATCTGGCTGATGAAGACGATCTTACCGCGATCGGCGGGAAGTTCGTCCTGGAATTCGTCGAGGTAAACGAGGCGTGGCGGAGCACTGTTCTTCCAGTCCGCACCCCACTCGCGGAGATAGGAGCGGGAGAGTTCCTGAAACACGACGCCGCCCAGAATGAGATAACGCGGCGCCTTGTCCATAATCAGGGGCTCGCTGATCACGGTGGACGGATCGCGCGGCTCCAGCGACAATTCCAGATCGAAGTCCGTTCCGCCACGGAAGACGTGCATCAGCAGTTTCTCGCCGGGCAGATGCTCCGTGGAAATGAGATGGCTGAAAGGAATGCGGCCGAAGTGGGGATGTTCGATGTTGCCATCCTCGTTGATGTCGTAGCCGTCGATCCGCATCAGGACGTCGCCCTTGCGCAGGCCGGCTTTTTCCGCCGCGCTGCCATGCTGCACGGAAACGATGTAAACGCCGCTTTGTCCGGGAGCCATTCCGAGATAGCGACGGAATTGAGGATCCCGCGTCGGGGCAAATGCGATGCCGGCACGCGGAAAGCCTTGATAGGGCGTCTTCGCGGCGCGCTGCAGGAAACTGGAAATAACGACATCCGGCACGATGTCGGCGGTCTGCGAACGCATGTCGTAGCGCATGAGCAGACCGGCCAGCTTGTCGCCGGAGAACACCGGCATCGTGAAGCTGTTGTCGCGATACTGGAGCGGAACGCTCAGCTTGTAGATGAGCAGGGCGACGCCATCCATCGGATACGGCAGCACGGTGATCGTAGTGACCACCCCGGGCGTGAGCGCGATGGCGTCGGAACTTTCGAGCTGAAGGATCTCCACCCTGCTGCCGACACGAATGTCGTCCGCAAGCTGCACGGGTTTCGCGTCGTCGAGGAATCCCGGAATCTGCGGCTCGAGAAGCGCGAGATTCGACTCGTAGTCAATCTGCACGACTTCGGCGGGCGATTTTTCGGAACTCGTTGCGCGCTCAAGCTCGACGTAGTTGTGATTGGCGACGAGCTCCGCAGTCACGAGCACGCGATTGCCGGGAAGGATGACGCCGATGCCGCGCCGCGTGAATGGCTGGCGCTTGATCCACGGGCGGACAAAGTTGAATGCCTGATTGGTAGAGTTGACCCGCACCACGGAGTCGGTATCGGCCTTTGCTGCAGTGGTCTCGGCTTGAATGGCGGCCACCGGCAGGACCAGCGCCAGCGCGAAGAGGCGAAGACGGGAAATCATGGCTGCAGGTTCGATTCCTTGAGCACGCCGTAGCGCGAGATGATGCGGTCGTGCGCGGCGGCGACGGCCTCCGCCTCCAGCACGAGCGGGCGGCCCGCTCCGAGAAACTCGATCACGTAGTAGTCGGCCGGCTTTTCGAACGCGGCGGCGACTTCGTTGAGCGTCTTCACGGGCACGCCGTTGATCTTGTCGACGATCGCGTGCTGGAACTCGTCGGCATACGCGTTGACGGGATCGGAGAGGATGTTGCTGAGAATCACGATCTCCGGGCGCTCCTTGTAGAGGTCGTCGAACAGGAAATGGTCGAAGTAATAGCGTGTCCGCGAGTTGTTGATCGACGTGGTGTTCAGGAAATTCTGGTCGAGCGGCTGAAAGAGCAGGCCGCCAAACAGCACGAAACGCGGCTGCACATCGTAGGTATTTGCGTAGATCGTGAACGGGAAGGGCCCGTCGAGCGGCACCGTGAGGGTGAGCGGCTTGCCGTCGCGAATCACGTCGAGCGTGACCTTGTCGCCTTTGAACTTCCGCTCCACCACCTCGTTCATCTCGACAAAGCTGCCGTCAAGCTCCACCGAGCCGTCACTTGCCACGGGCATACCGTCGATGGCGACAATGACGTCGTTTGGCTTCACGATGCCATCGGACGCACCGCCGCCGTAGATGCTGCTGACCATGACGCCGAGGCCATTGTCGGGAAGCCCCAGAGCACGCCTTGCTGCAGGGTTGAAGAGCGGCAGGTAGGTGAGTGCGAGATCGACGTAATGATCGTAATGGCCGTCCTCGATGTCTTTGAGGAAGCGTTTGATCACAGGCGTCGGAATCATGTAGCCCGTGTTTTGCGCCACGGCGCCGCTGTAGCCCTGGAAGGCGACGCCGACGACCTTGCCGTCCTGCAGGACGGGGCCGCCGCTGTTGCCGGGATTGATGGCGGCATCGATCTGAATGACCAGATGCGAGTCGGCACCGGAATGGGAGTAGGGAAGGAAATCGATGCGCGACACGATGCCTCGCGTGACGGACGGGCGCTCCCCGCCGATCGGGTAACCGTAAACGTGAACGGTTGATTCGATCTCGGGCAGGCCGTTGAGTTCCAGAGGCTGCATGCCTTCGAAGAACTTCTCGTCCACCGGCTCCAGCACGGCGAGATCGCAGTCGTGCGCGATGTGTTTGACGCGGGCGGGGTAGCGATTCGGGTCGCCGTAACGGGTGATGAAGATGTAGCGCGCGTTGCTGACGACGTGGGCGTTCGTCATGATCCGGTTTCCGGAGATCACGAACCCCGCGCCGATGCCCTGTCCCACGCGGCCCGCGTTCCACGGAACGGCAATGTCGGGGTCCTGCGACACGGTCTGGATGCGCACGAGACTCTTGCGGAGGATGTCGGGCGCGGCCTGCACCGCCGTGCTCGATGCGGCAAGCAAACAGGCGACTGCGAACAAAAGTCTGGTCATGAAAGACGATTCAGCGGGAGGCGCGAAGTCGCGCAGGATCCGGCGTCAAAGAGACTCCAAACCCCCGAAGCGATCCACCCGGAATTCGGTCGAACGCTCCTTTTTCGTCGGAATGCGATTCGTCCCGGTGTCGCGTTGAACCTTGCTCACTGCGGTGCCCTGGGAAGGCGCGCTGAAAACCCTCGGATCGTTGAAGGTATTGATGGCCACCAGAGCGCTGCGGCCTCCGCCGTTGAGCTTGCGGCGGGGATTGATGAAGTCGGTGGGGGAGTAGTAATTGCTGAAGTCACGCTTGAAGGCGGATCGGTTGATGCCGATGAAAATATTCTTCCGGATTTCGAAGTGCAAATGGGCCGGATACATGCCGCGGTTGGTGCCCATCGTGCCCACCTGCTGGCCCCGCACCACCTGCTGGCCTTCCTTCACCATGATGCGGTCGAGGTGGCCGTAGAGACTGTCAATCGGCACGAGCTTGCCGTTTTCGAGCATGAGATGGCGGACAATCACCACATTGCCCCAGCCGAGCCGGACGTCGCGGGCAAAGACGACAATCCCGTGGCCAATGGAGTAAATCGGGTCGCCAAGGTCCGTGTTTCCACCGCCGATACCATTCCAATCCTCGCCAAGATGGCCGTTCGGACGGAACCCGCGGGCCTTGTAATAGCCTTCCGCATCGGGCTTTCCGACCGGGAAGTCGAACCCGTCAGCAATGCGCGTGCGGGCCGTCTGCTCGCTCGGAGCCGCTATCAGCGTCGCCACAAGGGCAGCTAGAGCGAGCCAGAACCAGTTTTTGCGCATGATCGCGGGAGGGTAAACGGTGTCAGGGGGTTGCGCAAGCGCCGGAGCGCCCGGATTGCAAAAAGATTGAGAGGTGGCAAATCATCGGCGCTGGACCTGAATGACCGGCAGAGGGATTCGCAGACGCAGTTCATCGTCGAGGTGAATCTCGATGTGGTGCAGTCCGTATTTCTCGAATTTCGTGCCGCCGAAGACGTTCACGTTCGTGGCGTGGGCTTCGACGCTCTCGAGCTGAAATTCCACTTTCGCCTCGCCAAGGATGCGTTCGTCGTCGCCGGCAACGATCAGGGTGCGCTGGTTGAAGGTGCCGACGCCGCCGCACCAGCGGGTCCACACGCAGAGCTTGAAAAATGCGACGGGGAGGACGGGGGCGGGAATGGCACCGATGATGCCGACGAGCGTTTGCTGGCCGCTCATTTCGGCACGGACATCTTCGCAGAGGAGGCAGGCCTGGAGGTCTGGAATCATGAAATCAACCTTGAAAAACTCCCGCCAGAATGAGGGCCGCCACGACAATGGCAAGCGCGATACGATAAAATCCGAAGATCGCCATGCCGTGACGGTTGAGGTAGGCGACCATCCATTTCACGGCCAGCACCGCGCTGAGCCATGAGGCGATGAGACCGATCGCGAGCGGCAGCGGGCCGAAGCTCTCCAGCATTTCCTGGCCGTATTTCAGGCCGTCGTAGGCGGTCGCCGCGGTGAGGGTCAGCACACCGAGCAGAAAACTGAACTCCACGGCCGCCGGCAGGCCGAGGCCGACCAGCAGGCCGCCGACAATGGTTACCAGACTGCGACTCACCCCGGGCCACATGGCGAGGCACTGGATCACGCCAATGATCAGGGCGGATTTCACCGTGAGGTCCACGATGCCGAGCGGCTTGCGCATGACGACCGCGCGGCTTCGTCGAAACCAGACCACGGCGAGGATGGCGACGCCGCCCACAAACCAGGCGGCAACGATCGGCCAGAGCCCGAATTCCTCTCCTCCAAAGAGGTATTTCTTGATCGGCTTTTCCAGCACGAGGCCGGCGACAACCGCCGGAAGAAAAGCGACGATGATGTTGATGGCGAGCCGGAGGCCCTCAGGGTCCCGGCCGAGAACACCCACCGCCATCTGCCGGACACGGCGGAAATAGAGTCCGAGCACGGCGAGAATCGCGCCGGATTGAATGCAGATCGCAAAAGCGTCCGCCGAATCGCTCGACTCGATGCCGAGCAGGCGTTGCGCGAGCAAAAGATGACCGGTCGAGCTGACCGGCAGATATTCCGTAACTCCCTCGACGATGCCGAGGATGAGGGCGTGCCACCACTCCATGCGGGACTAGAAAACTTCGCGAGACCCGCCGAAAGCGGAGGGCAACGCGGAAAAAACGTCGTTAAATGGCGTTCTCGTCGGTTTCCTCGGTGCGAATGCGGATCGCGCTCTCCACAGGAAGGACGAAAATCTTTCCGTCACCGATCTTGCCGGTTTTTGCGGACTGCGAGATCGCTTTCACGGCCTTCTCGACCGTGTTGTCGGCGACGACGATCTCAAACTTGACCTTCGGGAGAAAATCCACGGTGTATTCACTACCGCGATAAATCTCCGTATGTCCTTTTTGGCGACCGAAGCCCTTGACCTCGCTGACCGTCATCCCTTCGATGCCGACCTCAGCCAATGCTTCCTTCACGTCCTCCATTTTGAACGGCTTGATGATCGCCTCTATTTTTTTCATGTTGCGAAGTAGTTACCGAAAAGCCCGAAGGGTGGCAAGCGGACATCGTGGTTGCGCTTTGGTGGCAGTCAGTTTCTCGTAGCGATTCCGTGAAACCTCATTTGTGGCGCCGCAGTCCCGTCGGGAAGTATCTCCGACATCTCCCGCGTGTAAAACACATGCGCGGTTCGTGGCTGCATCGCACGTTCGGCGATCGACTGCTCGATCCGCATTTGTGGCACTTCGACCGGCAGGGCGTCGCGCTGGGCCTCGCGATCGGCGGCTTCTTCTCGCAGATCCCGATTCCACTGCAGAGTCTGCCAGCCGTGATGATCGCCATTCTGCTGCGGGCAAACATTCCGGTCGCGATCGCCGGTTGCTGGATCACGAATCCCTTCACCTTCGCTCCATTCCTCTATGCGCAGCTCGTGATCGGCTCCTTCCTGCTCGGCAGGCCGGGGATTATCGAGCAGGTCCACGAAATGACCTGGATGGAGATTCTCAAGGCCGCGCCGGTCGTCCTCATGCTCGGTGGAACCGTCATGGGCGCCATCGTCGCGGCATTCAGTCACTTTCTCGGCGGAAAGCTTTACGACTTCACCGTGCGCCGCATCGCGGAGTGGCGCGCCAATTCCCCCTCGAGCCGCGTCTGATCCGTCAGCGCTTCTTCTCGACCTGCGCGTGAAACTTGCGCCCGACGTCCGTCTCCATGTCAGCCATCAGCCATAAGGTGCGCGCGATTGCGGCATTCTCGATCATTTCCTCCGGAGGATCCGTCTTCCACTTTTCGTAAAGTGCGTCCGCGTTGTCGCGGGCCCGCTTGATGAGATAACGATCCTTCGTCTCGCGATAGAGTTCGAGGTCGGCCTCGATCATGAGGTGCGAGAACTTCGGCACGTCGCGGTAGACGCCGTGATCGTTCAGGAAATGCCTCCCGGCCTCGCCGATCTTCTGCGCGGCCCGCAGGTAGGCACGATCTCCGGTCTGGCGATACAGGCCGAGGTTCGCGCGCAGCATCAACCCGGAATTGTAGGTGAGCTGCCCCATGTTCTTTTCCTTCGTCTCGACATTGATGGAATCGCCGAACAGCCCGTTCGACCCTTGGAACGTTTTCGTCGTCCACTCGACGATCCGCTTTGCCCAGTCGATGAGTTCCTTCGACTTCGCCGCGGTCTGGTAGGGCGCGAGGGCGAGGCAGCCGACGGCGGCGGGGCCGTTCGAGCAGGTGTTCTTGCCATTTCCCTTGTGCTGCTCGTGCCAGTAGATGCCGCCACCGAGCTTGTCGTCCCAGCCGCTGAGAACAAATTCCAGCGTCTCCTCGGCACGGCGCTTGAATCGCGGCTGGTTCGTCAGTGCATAGGCTTCCATGAACGTGATGACCATCCACGCGTTGTCGTCGTAGTATTTGTCATTTCCGCCGCCGGCGGTCTTCGCGGGCTCGTAGCCGGGAATCTTCACCTTCGTGTCCCAGTAGGCGTCCATCGCCTCGAAGAACTTGATCATCACGTTGCGGTATTTGCCCGGATCATGACGCGCCGCCGCGACGACGGCGGAGAACATCACGCCATTGCCCCACATCATGTCGTGATCGCCGTCCTCCTTGGCTCGGTAGAGCCCGGCGCCCGCGTCGTAGAAACGTTTCTGGATGTCCGCCATGACCTCCTGCGCCATGGCGAGATACTTTCCGGATGCTGCGGCTTCGGGGGTGGGCTCCGGGGTGGGCCTGGGGGTGGCGGCGACCTGGGGAGGAGGTGTGGGGCGGGAGAGAATCTTCTGCTGTCGCTCGCGGGCGAGTTCGAGCACGTTTGTGGCGTCCGCCGGAATCGTCGTGTTCGTGCCTTGCAGGGAAACCTCGACCGAATCTTCGGACACCCGGACGACGCGGAACGACACGCCTGCGGCGTGGTTTGCATTTCCGACGGTCTTTCCGTTGACAACGATGGGAAGAGTGAGCGGCTTCGTGAGTTGAACCTGCGGCGGCCAGAGCAAGCGGTTCGCGGCCACGTCCTGCATCGTGAGTTCTGCGGCAGGTTCCTGTTGCGCAACGAGAGCCGTCGGAATCCCAATCATCGCGAGGAGCAGCGCGTGTCCAAGGCGTGTCCATGACAGGCGGGGATTCGAGATGGAGGAGCGGGACTTCATAAGGGGTGGCGGGATGTTGGCACCGGGGATTCGCCGTTCAACAAATAACCCGCCCGGAAACGCTGAGTTTCACCAAAGGCCTGACGATTTTTTCGTGACAACATGTCCTGCGCACGGGGAAGTCTGCTGTCCATGAAAGATCGTGCATGGGCGACGGCCCTTCGCAAGTTGCGGAATGCCATTGGCGCGGATGCGGTGCGGACGGATGCCGCGGCGTTGGAGCAGGCCGCGGGTGACAAGTGGTTCGCGGCGCGCCGGCCGGAGGGCGTGATTTTCCCCGGTTCAACAGCGGATGTGGCGGCCGTGATGCGCATCGCCAGCAGTCTCGGGATTCCCGTAACGACGCGCGGCGCGGGCTATGGATACGTCGGCGGATGTGTGCCGGAGCGGGGCGGCATCGTGATCAACATGATGCGGATGAACAAAATTCTCGAAATTCATCCGAAGGATTTTGTCGCCCGCGTGCAACCGGGTGTGATCACCGGAGCGTTGCAGGAGCGGGCGCGGCGCAGGGGGCTGTTCTATCCGCCCGATCCCGCCAGTTTGAAGGACTGCAGCATCGGCGGAAACATCGCGACGAATGCCGGTGGTCCGCGCTGTCTCAAATACGGCGTCACGCGGAATTACGTTCTCGGACTAGAGGTCGTGCTGGCGGATGGAACGGTCGTGCGCACCGGTGGCCGCGTCCACAAGAACAAGACGGGGTTCGACCTCACGGGTCTTTTCGTCGGCTCGGAGGGATTGCTCGGGATCGTCACGGAGGCGACGCTGCGTCTGCTGCCGCACCCGCCCGCGCGCAATGTCCTTTCCGCCGGGTTTCGTTCCATGCGTGCGGCGGCGGCGGCGATACAGGCCGTGTTCCAGCGCGGGCATCTTCCGGCGGTGATGGAAGTGGCGGATCGATTCACGCTCGAGGCCGGGCGCGCCTGCTTCCCCGAGGCGAACATTCCTCCCGGCGACGCACATGTGCTCATCGAGCTTGATGGACAACTTGAAAGCGTGAAGTCGGAGACACGCGCGATCTCGAAAGTGTTGAAGGAGATGGGCGCAACGCAGATCGACCTGGCCTTCGACGAGGCTGCGTGTGAGGCGCTCTGGCAGTTGCGGCGAAATTTCTCGAACTCGCTGAAAGCCACTGGGCTCACAAAATTGAACGAAGACATCGTGGTGCCACGCGGACGTCTCGTCGATCTCGTCGCGTTCTGCCGCAAGCTCGAGAAACGATCAGGATTTCCCGTCGCGTGCTTCGGCCATGCCGGTGATGGCAACATCCACGTGAACGTCATGGCCGCGGATTACGGGAAGCCCGAAGTTCACGACGCGGTGGAGCGGGTGCTCGATGAGCTTTTTGCGAAGGTGCTGGAGTGGGGCGGAGCAATCACGGGCGAACACGGAGTCGGCCTCGCCAAACTTCGCTGGTGGGACCAGGCTGTGCCGGCGGAAGGCCGCGCGCTTCACGCGGCCATCAAGAACGCCGTGGACCCGCAGGCAATCCTGAATCC
>Ga0182737_1002360_pt1 | contig 15578 bp, 14 predicted proteins | sample eDN5th30CBELigOP_FD_128878 | JGI IMG/M metagenome (GOLD analysis project Ga0182737, IMG submission 128878) | Enriched Organic Plus compost microbial communities from Emeryville, California, USA - eDNA 5th pass 30_C BE-Lig OP (version 2) (version 2) ...
AGCGCGGCAGCAGCGGCCGACCGGTTCGGCGTCGGCCGGCAATGGGTGCATGTCCTGCTCAAGCGGTATCAGGAGCAAGGCGAGGCCGGCCTGGAACCCAGGTCACGGCGCCCGAAGCGTTCCGCCAAGACACCGGCGGACGTCCGGCCACGGGTGCTGATCCTGCGCGCCGAGCTCGCACGGGACAGACGCGATCACGGCGCCGAATCGATTCGCGCCCAGCCCGAACACCGTGGTGATGGGCGACGTCGGCGCCCGCAAGTCCAGCTTCGTGAAGACCGTGCAAGAAGAAGCGGTACTCGACAAAGGCATCGACCACGTCAAGATCCGGCCTCGCACCCCACGCCTCAACGGCAAGGTAGAACGGTCCCATCGGATCGACTCGGACGAGTTCTACAAGCTCCTCGAGGGCGAAGTGCTCGACGATACGCGACTGTTCGCCGAACGCCTCCAACAATGGGAAGACCACTACAACTACGATCGACCACACGGCGCCCTCGCCGGACAAACACCCTACGAACGCCTCAAGCAAGAAGCTCCGGACCCGCTGTCATAAGCCTCCGTCAGCTGCACAGTGCCATTCGTGAATGACGCGGTCGACACTTCCGGGGTCGATCCGATCGAGGAATGCGTCGCTGCGTGCGCGTTGACTGATTCGGCGTGCGGCGAATTCGTCGAGGTCGAGGCCGAGCTCAGTCTCCCATCGGGTTCCGCGAAGGAGTTCCCACGCGTCTGACGGGCGGCTTGGCCAGACGCCGTCGGCAAGCTTGAGCACGGCCGCCGCTCGGCGGCGGAGGAAGCTTACGAGCCCCCCGGGGGGCTACACCGATTCTGATCTGTCATTCGCTCCTTGCTAGCGCCCGATCGTCTGGGCGCTAGAGGTACTGCATTCGGACGCTAGCGCCGGCAGGGTAGGGACAGGTGGGAAATTGTGCCGTGGGGTTCAGACCACCGTTCACGGTGATCCATTCGCTGTTCCTCACCCATGGTGACAAGGGCGGAACAGCATCGCAGCTCACCAGAAAACGCGTCTCACGCCACCCTTATGCGATCCGTCGGTGACTGTTGTTGGCCCTCGGTAGCGGGGTCTCGAACTCGATCGGCGTCAAGCCCCTGGGGCGTCCCGAGCTCCTTGCCGGTCATACTTTCGCTTGATCCAGACCGCGATTGCCAGGCGCGGTGATTTCCGGGGTCACTAACTTTGCTGATTGAGCACGTTCGTTCACAGCGCCCACTCTGCTGTAACGCGCGGTGACCGGACCCACGTCGTGAACGATGTGACCGGGCCACCGCGTGTTACACCAATTGCTATTCCGTGAGGACAGCAGGGCCCATCAACGACTGTTCCCGGAGCCGACAAGAAGCCAGGCGGTCGTGAACGCGATTGCCGTTACGTTGATGGCAAGAAGGACGACTGCAGCCACACTCAGGCCGTGATGTGCTACTCCGTCGACTTGGCGGAGCACATTGAAGACACACAGAGCAAGCGCCACGAAAAGCCAAGCGGGGGCCAGTAACCCAGCAAGCACGATGGCGACGACCAGACCCGCGAGGCTCGCGAGAAGAGCAGCGGCCCACGGGTTGGATGGTCTTGACGAGGTTTCCATGTACGCGTCGACTTCTCAGCTAGCTAAATGCCACATACACCATCACCATAAGTGGTCGCACTCGTGTGAATGGTCCGCGCGCAGTAGGTGGGTCTCTGAACTTCTACGCCACCGATGACCAGCTTGAAGGTGTATGCCCCATACACCTTGCCAACGCCGTTGACGATGCCTTTGTTGGTCGTCTTCCCTACATATGACCAACCGAGCGCGGAAGTGGTTCCGCCTCCATCCAGGTAGGCGACGCTCGTGACCGTTGCCCCGTCCCGGCAGCCCTGTCCGGTCGTCCAAAAATCGCCAAGCTTTGCACCAAGTTGGTTCAGGAAGCTCCCTCGCTGGGTGAAGCTCGAACAAGCCACGACCCCTTCCTCTGGCGGAAGGTCGACGAAGTCATCCGCGCTATAGATCACTTGGGCAATCGTCGTCCACTGGTCGAACAACTGACGCTCCTCTGCGGAAAGAGCCGTAAGAGCGGCCGCTGGATCCTGAGCTGAGTACACCGAGACAAATACCGCCTCTGCGTCGGATGCTGTCTGAGCGTCGGACTCACTCGGCGCCATCTTTGCCGCCGTGGACCCGCCTGCCACAAGAAGCGCTACCAGCGTAGACACCCCGACAGCTCGCATCCTGGCAAGAGATTTCATGGTTCCCGCGAGGATGACGAGGTCGATATCGGCTCGAGCCGACTCGCGGACGCAGGCGAGGGCGCACATGACGTCGATGCCTTTCTCGCGGGGGCGACCGATCGGCTTCTTGCCGTGAACGTCGCGAAGAGGCCGTCCGTCGGCGCTGACTTGGAACCGGTATTTGAGATCGCGGAGCTCCACGATCGCTCCGTCGTGCCGCCATTGCGTCGCCTGATCGGTACATCGGCGGTGTTGCTCCCAGTCGTGATCGACGTGCGGAAGCCCGCGAAAGACGGTGACCCGCGTCAGCTCGGCGAGGGGAAAGCCTGGCCGCTGGTTCGCATCGCGCTCAAGAATGGCTCGGCGCGCGAACAGCATCGGATGGATCAGCGCCTCGTAGTTCTCACGCCGAGGAGCGAACACGTCAGGCGCCGTCAGGTGAACGTTCTGGTAGTCGATCACCATTGACACGCGCAGCATTCGACCGACCCTCCCAGCGGCAACAAAAATCCCCGCCAATCCGGAGACGGCGGGGAGCAACACAACGATTGTGAGTGCGCCTCGACGTCAAGTCAAGTCGCCCGTGCGGATTCGGTCGGTGCATTGGTCCCCTCATCCCTCGATAGGTACTCGGCCAGGTAACGTTGCCCGGTTCGAGGCGACTTCCCACCCAGCCAGGCGCCCACCTCCCGTCCGGTAGCCGTCGTCCCGTGGGCGATCGCGGATCGGATGCGCTCGTCTGTATCAGCGCGAGACAGCGCGGGATGACTGGTCGGCCGCGACCTCGTCGTCCCGTGGGGGTCGCACGCGCCGTCATAGGTAGGCGCCGCAACGGATCCCCGACAGGTCGGGCGGCTGCTGGGAGGACGTCGGCCGCGGCGGCGGTCAGATCGAGGTCGGTGAGCGCGAACGCCGAGACCCGACGGATGCGGCGCGCGAGGCAGGCGACATCGAACCGAGGACGGATGGCGCGCAACGTCAGCGGGACCCTCGGAGGCGAATCCGCTGAGGCATCCGTCATGCAAACAATTACGTGCAATAAACGTCTACTTGGACGTTCCGCGGCTATCGGGTGAGGGAGTCGAACACCCCGCGATCCCACAATTGGAGCCGATGACGGGAATCGAACCCGCGCTGTCTGCTTGGGAAGCAGAAGTTCTACCATTGAACTACATCGGCGTCGTCGCCCTCAGGGCGACGGCGTGCGGCGTCTGCGCGACACCGCATCCCCCATGCTAGCAACAGGTGAGGGCCGTTCTCGATTCGTTCCACACGGCGGCCTCGGTAGGCTGTTCGCGTGCTGCTCTCCGACCGCGACATCCGTGCTGAGCTCGACCGCGAGCGCATCAAGCTCGAACCGTACGAACCCGGCATGATCCAGCCCTCGTCGATCGACGTGCGGCTCGACCGGTATTTCCGGTTGTTCGACAACCACAAGTACCCGTTCATCGACCCGGCCGAGGATCAGCCCGAGCTGACGCATCTCATCGAGGTGCGGCCCGACGAGGCCTTCGTGTTGCACCCGGGCGAGTTTGTCCTCGCGTCGACGTTCGAAGCTGTCACGCTTCCCGACGATGTCGCCGCCCGGCTCGAGGGGAAGAGCTCGCTCGGTCGCCTCGGCCTGCTCACGCATTCGACGGCCGGATTCATCGACCCGGGGTTCACCGGCCATGTGACGCTCGAGCTCTCGAACGTCGCGACCCTTCCGATCAAGCTCTGGCCGGGCATGAAGATCGGGCAGATGTGCTTCTTCCGGCTGTCCTCCCCGGCGGAGCATCCGTATGGCTCGGCCGACTACGCGAGCCGCTATCAGGGTCAGCGCGGGCCGACCGCGTCTCGTTCGTTCCGCAATTTCCACCGCAGCGACGTCGGCGTCACCGAGGCGGGCGCCGCGGGCCGCTGACGCGTCCCGCTGACGCGTCCCGCTGACGCGCCCGGCTGACGCGACCCGCGGTGCTTCGCTGGCTGCGATTCGGCTGGGTACGTCGCGCTGCGGGGCAGCGAGCGGATGCGGCGCTCGCGCGAATTCGAGGCACCCTCATTATCATGCCAAGGTGACCCCCTCGCCTGACCGATCCAGCGCTCGTGCGGCGCCGGGTGCCTCGAGTGAGCGCCCGGCCGATGCGCTCCGCGGCGACTCGCCCAGCGTCGGGCAGCCGGACACCTCCGGGCAACCGGGCGCCCACACGCGCCGGGACGCCCCCGGGCAATCCGGCGCCCCCACGCGCCACCCTCGCCCCGCGCGCCGCACCCGCTGGGTCGCCATAGGCATCGGCGCCGCCGCCGCCCTCCTGGGCTACGCGGGTGCCGGCGTCCCCGAGTACTGGGGTGACGAGGCCGCGAGCGTCATGTCGGCCGAGCGCGACTGGCCGAGTCTCGCGAGCATGCTGGGCGACGTCGACCTCGTGCACGGCCTGTACTACGCGCTGCTGCACCTCTGGATCGACGTCTTCGGTGCGGGCGAGTGGTCGACGCGGGCGCTGAGCTCGATCGCGGTGGGATTTCTCGCGGCGGGCGTCGTCGTGCTGGGCACGGCGTGGTTCGGTCCGCGCGTCGCGGTCGCGGGCGGAATCCTCTGTGCTGTGCTGCCGCGCACGACCTACCTCGCGGTCGAGGCGCGATCGTACGCCCTCGCGGCTGCGGTCGCGGTCTGGCTGACGGTGGCGTTCGTGGCGCTCCTCCGCGACCGCCGCGCCGCCTGGTGGTGGGGGCTCTACGCGGTCGGACTTGCGGCCGCGATCGTGCTGTTCCTCCATGTCGGGATGCTGCTCATCGTGCACGCCGTCGCGCTCGCCGCCGAGCGTCCGCGCCCGTCGCGGGCCGTCGTCCGCGGGTTCTTCGTCGGCGCGGTGGCCGGTGTGCTGCTCGCACTTCCCTTTGTGATGGCCGCGCTCGGTCAGCGCGACCAGCTCGGCTATCTCGCGCTTCGGGAGTGGGCGCGGCCCGAGCACGTGCTCGTCACGCAGTGGTTCGAGTCGCCGGGCGTCGCGGTGCTCGCATGGCTGCTCATGCTCGCCGGCGTCATCGGCAGTGTCGTGGGCCGTCGGTTCGGCGACGCGATCCCCGCCGGACTCTGGCCGGTGCTCGCGTGGGTGGTGCTGCCGACGACGGCGCTGCTCGTCGTCGATCTCACGATCACGAAGACGTACAGCCCGCGATACGTCGCGTTCTGCGTGCCCGCCGTGGCGATGCTGATGGCGCTCGGCATCGAGCGCATCGCGCGTCTCGCGGTCATCGGCGTGCGACGAGCGGATGCCTCGGCGCGCGCGTCGGGCTCGCGGACCATCGATCGGGGTGCGCCCGTCGTGGCATCCGTCGTCACGGTCCTGCTCGTGGTGGCCTGCGCGGTCGCGGCCGCCCCGACGTATCTCGGTCAGCGCACGGCGTCGGCCAAGGACGGCGGCGCCGAGTTCCGAACCGTGGCCGAGTACGTGCGCGAGCACGCGCAACCGGGTGACGCAGTGCTCTTCGGGCTGGCCGATCGGCGCTCTCGCGAGCCGAGGCTCGCGCTGCGGCTGTACCCGGACGCGTTCGACGGACTCGTCGACGCGCAGCTCGCGACGCCGTACGACGAGCTACCCGGGCTGTGGGACGAGGTGGTGCCGCTCGGCGCGGTCGCGGGGGGTCTCACCGCGCAGACCGTCTGGGCGATCGACGCGACCGGCTCGCCCCTCGGGGGTGACGAGCAGCGGGTTACGCCGACCGACCCGACGATCATGGCGGACGCCGGCTACCGCCTCGCGGGGACGGTGGAGTTCGAGCGGACCATGATCTCCCGGTACGTGCGCGCGTCGTGAATGCCCCGCGAGAGTGGCACGGGCCCGTCCGGATCGATACCGTGAGTGCTGTCCGGTCGGGTCGCATCGGCGTTCGGTGGCGTTCCCTTTGGGGAGTCATCCGTGCGGAAGGCCCGTCGCCCTAGTGAAGGAGCTGGCTCATGGCAGGTCAACGTCCGCTCGGCGTCACCCTGGTCGCGGTGATCGCCTGGATCTCAGGCGCGCTGAACATCATCGGCGGGATCATCCAACTGCTCCCGGGAGGTGACAACTTCGCCGCGGGCGTGTGGGCGCTCATCATCGGCATCGTGACGATCGTCGTGAGCCTCGGACTGTTCCGCGGCTCGAACGGTGCGCGCATCATCGTCACGATCGTGTTCGTGCTGAACCTGCTGGGGGCGTTCTTCCTGCTGTTCTCGCCGTTCACGTTCTGGTCGGCGCTGTTCTCGGCGCTGTTCGCGATCATCGGCCTCGTACTGCTCTACACCCGCTCCGCGAACGCGTTCTTCCGCTGAGTCGCGCTGGCGCCGGTGCCCGGCTCCCCCCGTGCCCAGCGCCCGCGTCCCCAGCGCGCGCGCCCGCGCGCCGCGCGGCGGTTCAGAGCACGGCTCGCCGCTCGCCGGCCGCCGGCGGCGCTGCCGCCCGCTCGTGCGTGATGTCGGGTACGCCAGTTGGTGCGCCTCTGCGCCACGCTCGGTGGCGCAGAGCCGAACCACGTGGCGCGAAGCGCGCGAAGCGCGGACGGTGATGTCGGGGCGCGTGCGCGGGTGCGCGGGCGCGGCGCGGGCGGATGCCTCTGCGGCGGCCCTTCGGGAAGGTGACCCGATCAGGTATGGCGGAACGCCGGGGCGGCGTCCCGGCGTTCCGTCGTGCGGGTGAACGGTCGGCTGCAGACGGGCTCAGGAGACCCGGTGACGGCGGGCGCGTTCCTCGTGCAGGTGCACGTGAACGTGCACGTCGGGCCGGGAGCCGTGGGCGCGCTCGATTCGCTCGTGCCCGTGCTCGTGCCCGTGACTGTGCCCGTGCCCGTGCCCGTGCTCGTGCTCGTGCCGGTCCCGGTGACTGTGCCCGGATTCGCGCACACGGTCGGGACCCGCGCACGGGTCGCTGTCCCAGCCGCGGTCCCCGCGGGAATCGTGCTCGTCGTGCCAGCCGGGGCGGCCGTGTCCCGAGCCGGGAGCGCCGTGGCCGAACCGGCGTTCAGCGGGCCAGCCGCGTTCAGCGGGCCAGCCGCGCTCGCCGGGCCAGCCGCGCTCGCCGTGCCGGCGCTGCTCGCCGTGGCCGAAGCCGCGGTGCCGGCGGAAGCCGCGTCCGCCGCGGTGCCCGCGGGGAAGTGGTTGCGACTCGTCCCAGCCGAGTTCACGGGCAATCGCTTCCAGACTCGCGACGGTGGTCGCGAAGTCCTCCGCGGAAACCGCGCCGGCGACGCGAGCACGCACGGCGGCCACTCGCTCGGTGAGCCGATCGAGCGCCTCCCGGCCGGCGGCGGTGATGTTGGGAGGGGTGCCTTCGACCCAGCCGCGTTCGGCGAGGCCGTGCGCAAGCTCTGGCTTTGTGGCGAGTTTGGCCGCGAGCCGTTCATCGCGGGCGGTGCCCGCGATGAGGTTGAGCGTCCGCCATTCGCGTCGGCTCACGCTCTCGTCGGCGAGGACGTCCTCGATCTCGTCGGCGAGCCGCCGGTCGACGACTTTCAGCCAGAAGCCGAGCGGACGTCCGCCGGCTGGGGACTCGGGCGACGACGAGCCGTCGCCGGCCTCGTCGTGGTCGTGTGGTTCAGGGATCTGCTGATCGCTGTTCATGGGGATGTCCTTTCTCGGTGCGCCCCGAGGGCGCCCGGCGCGCGGTGCGCGTTCGGCAATTGCATGTCAGGTGACATGTAAATGTATAGTGACATGTATGTCCGGCCCGCGTCAACCACCGCCCAGTGAACCCGCAGCTTCGGAAGCCATCGACGCGATCGAAGCGGCGCTCGACGCGTTTCGCGCGGGGAGGGGTGGTCACGGTACGGGCCGCGGCCCCGCCGGGGGATGGCCGCGCGATCATGACCCGCACGACGCCCACTCGTTCGGTCCGCACGGGGGCATCGGGCATGGCCACGCCGGCCCAGGCGCCGGCCCGGGCTCCGGCCCAGGCGCCGGCCCACACGCCGGCCCACACGCCGGCCCACACGCCGGCCCAGGCGCCGGCCCGGGCTCGGGCTTCGGCTCCGGCCTCGGGCCGGTCGGCGGTCGCGCGGCGTTCCGCCTCATCGCCGCGCTCGCCTCGCGCGGGCCGACCTCCATCAGCGAACTCGCGGACGTGATCGGCGTCGATCAGCCGCGCGCGAGTCGGCTCGCACGCGCGGCGATTGCGGCGGGCCATGTGCGGCGCGAGGTCGACCCGAGCGACGCGCGGCGGAGCATCCTCGTGGTGACCGATGCCGGCCGCGCCACGCTCCACGCCGCCGTGTCGCACCGGAGGTCCGCGATCGAAACCGCGCTGGCCGGTTTCACCGAGGCGGAGCGCGCCGAGTTCGCGCGGCTCTTCACCCGATTCGTCGAGGCCTGGCCGCACCGCCGCTGAACGGTTCCAACTCGGCGGCCCCGCGCCGCACTCACAGCGCCGAGGACACCGGCCCATCGAGCGCGTCGATGAACCGGTCCACAACGAGCTCCACGAGTTCGGGCGCCGGCGTGCCCGCGCCGAGCAGCGGGGGTGTGACGACATCGCCCCCGCCACGCGTCGCGAGGTCGTGCAAGTGCCCGGCCGCGAACACGGTGCTCACGATCACGACCCGGCGCGCCTGGCCGCCCCCGGGTCCGCGGTTCCGTGCCTCGGCGACGAGGTGGGCGCTGCGCGGCTCGCTCATCGGGAACCGGCTGAGGTGGACCTCGCGCCCAAGCTCCTCAGCGAGCATCGCCGCCTGTGCGCGGCCGCGCTCGGCCTCGGAACCCGGCATGGCGAGCACGACCGCGTCCGAGGCATCCGGCCCGAAGACATCGGCGTGCTGCGCACGCAGCCGCGCGGCCAGCAGGCGCGCGAGCCGCGCGTCCGGTGCGAGCGCCTCGACCACGTGCGCGTCGGGATGGGCGGTCGCGGCCGCCGACAGTGCAGCGGTCGGCGGATGTCCCGCGGTCAGCGGTACGACCACGACCGGCGAGCTCGGCGGGAGCGCCGCGAGCGCCGTCACGAGGTCGGGCTCCTGCACGGCGCCGTACGCAATCCGCACGTCCACCTCGGGAAGCCGCTCGGCCACGGCGGCGAGCAGTCGGCGCACCGCCTCCTGGCCCTCGAGCCTCGCCGTTCCCTCGGCGACCGCGAGCAGCACCGCCCTCGTCATGTCACCATTGTGCCGCGGCGTGGCGCGAACTCAACGGTTCGCGGGCGTGGATTTCACGGGGATGAAGAGCGCGAGGCCGAGCGCGAGCACCAGCACGATGCCGAGGATGCCGAACTGGGGCGCTCCGCCGATGCTGATGAACAGCGCGAAGGCCGTCGGGGCGAGGAAGCTGACCGCGCGACCGGTGGTGGCGTAGAGCCCGAAGATCTCGCCCTCGCGCCCGGGTGGGATGAGCCGGCCGAGGAACGTGCGGCTCGCCGACTGAGCGGGCCCCACGAACAGGCACAGCGCGAGACCGGCGATCCAGAAGACGAGCTTGCCGGCGTCGTGCAGGACGAAGATGAGCGATGCCGAGATGACGAGCCCGACGAGCGCGGTGACGATGACGGGCTTCGCGCCGACGCGGTCGTCGAGCGCGCCCACCGCGATCGTCGACACTCCCGCGACGAGGTTCGCGGCGATCGCGAACATGATGACCTCGCCCGCGGAGAAGCCGTACACCGACCCGGCGAGCACGCCGCCGAACGTGAACACCCCCGCGAGACCGTCACGGAACACCGCGCTGGCAAGGAGGAACCACAGCACGTTGCGCTGCTCGCGCCACAGCCTCGCGATGTCGCGGCCGAGTCGCGCGTATGACGCGAGGAATCCGACCCGCTCGCGGCGCTGCCCGCCCGGCGCCCGGAACTCCGGGACGGCGAACAGCACCGGGAGGGCGAACACGGCGAACCACGCCGCCGCGACCAGCATGGTCACCCGGACATCGAGTCCGTCGGCACCGGTCACGCCGAAGAGCCCCACTTCGGGCTGAATGAGGCCGAAGTACACGATGAGCAGCAGCACGATGCCGCCGACGTAGCCCATGCCCCAGCCGAAGCCCGACACCTTGCCGATGGTGCTGGGGGTCGAGACCTGCGTGAGCATGGCGTTGTAGTTGACGCTGCCGAACTCGAAGAACACGTTGCCGACGGCGAGCAGCACGAGCCCGAGCAGCAGGAAGCCGGGTTCGGGTCGCACGAAGAACAACCCGAGGGTGCACGCGACGACCACGAACGTGTTGATCGCGAGCCAGAACTTGCGGCGGCCGCTGGTGTCGGAGCGTTGCCCGATGACGGGTGCGAGGAGGGCGACCACGAGCCCGGCGGCCGCGAGCGCCCAGCCGAGCTGTGCGTCGACGACGCCGGTCGGCCCGAACGAGCCGCTCGTCAGGTACACCGTGAAGACGAACGTCGTGACGACGGCGTTGAACGACGCCGAGCCCCAGTCCCAGAGTCCCCACGCGAGGATGCGCCCGCGTGGGGGCGCGCCCGCTGCGCCCTCGGTGGACGTGGACGCGGGGTCGGCGGTGGGCGCCGCGCCGGGGGTCGGTGCGTTGGTCGAGCTCATGGCGGCAGCCTCATTCCGTCGGGTGAACGACGGGTGACGGATGCCACGGGTCGACGCCGCCACCCCGACACCGGCGGTCGTGCTTCGAACGATACGCCCGACGTCAGCGGTCGCGGTCGTACTCGGGCTGCGTGCCGCGCGGTCCCTGGTGCGGGAGCTCGAGTTCGACCACGACGGGGAAGTGGTCGGAGGGGTACTGCCCGCCGACCGGCTCGGCGATGATACGGACGGCGGCGACGTCGACGACGCCGCGCGGGGCGGCGAGCACGTGGTCGATGCGGCGGTCCATCTCCTTCGTGGCCTCGAGCGGCGCGAACGGTACCGTCGAACTCAGGGTGACCGCGTCGGCGGCTCCGCCGCCGACCGACCACGTGTCGTCGGCGACGCCCGCGAGCGGGGCGAACTCCGCCTGCCCGGGGTCGCAATTGAGGTCGGCGAGCAGCAGGGCGGGCGCGGAGGGGGTCGCCGTCTCGAGGAGATGGGCGAGCGCGGTCGTCTGCGCGAGGTGGTCGTCGGCGTACTCGGGCTCCCATTCGACGGCGGCGACGAGCACGCGCACCGGCCCGCGGGGTGCGGCCAGCTCGACCTCGAGCGCCATTGGCGCGATCTGCCGGTGGCTGACGGGAAGGGCGTGGTGCGCGACGACGCGGATCGGCCACCGGCTGACGAGGCCCACGCCCATGCGGACGCCGGCCTGTTCGGGGTGCTCCGGCGGGTCGGGCTCGGGCGGCAGCGAGGGGCCGGCGTACGCCGCGTACAGATCGAGATGCCTCGCGATCAGGTGCGCTTGCGTGTCGGTGTCCGTCGCCCAGCATTCCTGCAGCCCGACGAGGTCGGGCGAGAGGCGTTCGAGCGTCGTGAGGATGCCTCGCTCGCGAGCTCTCCAGTCTGGCTCGAAACGCCACAGCACGTTCCAGGTGACGACCCGCATGGCAGGCAGGTTAGCCCGCCGTCGCGCGTGCCGGAAGGCCGGGTGTCGTTCAGCGGGCGTTGGTTAGGGGGCGGGTGCGAGGTCGGTGACGAGCGTCGGCGCGCTCACGAAGCTCATGCGGGCGGGTTCGAGGACGACCACGGGGCTGAGGCCCGTGCCGGGCTCGATCGGCCCGACGAACGCGCCGGCGACCGGATCGTCCGTTCGCGTGTATCCGTTCTCGCCGAGGACGCGCGCCCAGGCGTCCTGCTCCCCTGGTGCGACCGGGATCTGCGCCGCGACGAGGTGCACGTCGGACTGCGCTTTCGCCCAGAGGCAGGCGGTCCCGCCGGCGGCGGCGAGCTGCTGGACGAGCGGGTAGCCCGCGTCCTGGTCAGGGCGCAGCTCGAGGCCGGCGTCGGCGAGGGCCGCGAGCGCCGCCGGCGTGAGGATGGTGTCGCAGGTGACCGGCTCGGGCTCGACGGGCGGGTCGGCGGTGGGCGCGACGGATTCGCCGGGCGGCGGGCTCGCCGGTGCGCTCGATGGTGTCGAGGCCGTTCTGCTCGGGGTGGCGGGCGGGCTCGCGCTCGGCTGGCCGGATGCGACACAGGCGGTGAGCAGCAGGCCGCCGAGGAGGAGCAGTGCGACGGCGGTCGCGGGTCGTGCGGTCACCACACGAGCCTACCGAGCAGCGTGCCGCGCACCGGTTCGGACGCGGGAATGCTGCGCGCGACATCATGTCCCAAATGAGGGAACCTCAGTATTGCGGTCACCTGAATATGGGAGTAAGAAGCCGTATCGGATGCGGCGGTTCGTGCGAGGGGGTCGAGAGAGGAACCCACCTCATGACGAAGGAGTCTGCCATGTGGAACACACCGTCCATCCCTGCTCCGACACCCGTCGGCGCGCACCACCCCTCACGACCACCGCTCCGTGCGCGCCGACGTGGCAGAGCGCTCGTCGCCGCCGGCGTGACGGCTGCGGCGATCGCGATCGCCGGAACCGGGCTCGAGGCCGCGCAGGCGGCCCCCGCGACTCAGGGCGTCATCGCGTGGGGCGAGAGCGCGCCCGCCGTGCCGCCCGCAGCTGCATCGGGCATCGTCGCCGCCGACGCGAGCGATGAGGCGCCCCGCGCCTTCGCCCTCGCGGTCACGTCCGCGGGTTCGGTCATCGCGTGGGGAACAACGAGTCCGGCCAGCTCGATGTGCCTGCGGCGGCGCAATCCGGCGTGGTCGCGGTTGCCGCGGGCGACGTCCACGCGTTGGCCTTGCGGTCCGACGGTGCGGTGGTCGCCTGGGGCGATGACTTCTACGGACAGAGCACCGTGCCGGAGGCGGCGCAATCCGGCGTCACGGCGATCGCGGCCTCGCCGGCTCATTCGCTCGCCGTCAAGGACGGCGCGGTGATCGGCTGGGGCAGCAATCTCTGGGGCGAGTCGACGCCGCCACCCACCGTGCAGTCGGGCGTGACCGCGGTGGCGGCCGGCTTCGAGCACTCGTTGGCGTTGAAGGACGGCGGGGTGATCGCGTGGGGCAACGACAACTTCGGCGAGACGACCGTGCCGACTGCGGCCCAGAGCGGCGTGATCGCGATCTCCACCGGGCCCGAGTTCTCACTCGCCTTGAAGGCTGACGGGTCGGTCATCGGCTGGGGCCGGAACAACCTCGGCCAGACCACCATTCCTGCGGCGGCGCAGTCGGGCGTCGTGGCGATCAGCGCGGGCCGCGACCACGCGCTCGCGCTCAAGGCCGACGGCTCGGTCGTCGGGTGGGGCGCCGGCGCCGCGGCGGTGCCTCCGCCCGCTGCCGCCACGGGCGTGGTCGCGATATCGGCGGGGTCCGCGCAGTCGCTGGCCGTGAAGGATCAGCCTGCACCGCCGACGAAGCCGAAGGCGGACGTCCAGGTGTCGGCGGCGGGCCCGTCGAGTGTGAAGAAGGGTGCCGAGGCCAGCTATCAGGTTGTGGTGCGCAATGCCGGACCGGACACCTCGGTGAAGGTGTACGCGACCTTCGCGGTCACGCCCGACTTCACGATCGCCGCGATGCCGCCGGGGGCCACCCGGGTCGGCAACGTGGTGTTCTTCCCGGCCGCTGACTACACGGCGGGGCAGCAGCGCACCTTCGTCGTGAAGCTGGTGGCGAAGGCGAGCAAGGGTACCGCCGTGCTGGGCGCCGCGATCGGTTCGCTGACCACGAGCGATCCGAACCTGAGGAATAACGTCGCTGCGAAGACGGTGACCCTGACCAAGTAACCACGCGCACGCCGTCCCAGCGATCGGGCCGCCCGGGGCATCGGGCGGCCCGATCGCGCGCACGGCGCCGAGACGCGGATGCTGAGCGCGCGCTGAGAGTTGAGTCGACGCGGCTCAACTTTTGCGTCACGCGCTTGACATAGGCGGACCAGCCTGCGAAGCTTGAGTCGTTGAGACTCAAGTCTTGACGACCCAATGACTTCGGTTGCGGGTGGCGTGCCAACACGGGCGGCGCCGCCGGCCGATCGCCGGGGGCGTGACGACTCCTGGCAGAAGGAGAGACAGATATGTCACGTGCAGTAGGTATCGACCTCGGCACCACGAACTCGGTCGTCGCGGCGCTCGAGGGTGGCGAGCCGACGGTCATCGCGAACGCGGAGGGCTTCCGCACGACCCCGTCGGTCGTCGCGTTCACCAAAGACGGCGAGGTGCTCGTCGGCGAGACCGCGAAGCGCCAGGCCGTCACCAACGTCGATCGGACGATCGCCTCGGTCAAGCGCCACATGGGCACCGACTGGACGACCGAGATCGACGGCAAGAAGTACACCCCACAGGAGATCTCCGCGCGCATCCTGCAGAAGCTGAAGCGCGACGCCGAGCAGTACCTCGGTGACACCGTCACCGACGCGGTCATCACGGTCCCGGCGTACTTCAACGACGCCGAGCGCCAGGCGACGAAGGAGGCCGGCGAGATCGCGGGCCTGAACGTGCTTCGCATCATCAACGAGCCGACGGCCGCCGCGCTCGCGTACGGCCTCGACAAGGGCAAGGAAGACGAGCTCATTCTCGTCTTCGACCTCGGTGGCGGCACGTTCGACGTGTCCCTTCTCGAGGTGGGCAAGGACGACGACTTCTCAACGATCCAGGTCCGGGCGACCGCGGGTGACAACCGCCTCGGCGGCGACGACTGGGATCAGCGCATCGTCGAGTGGCTGATCAAGCGGTTCAAGGACTCGACGGGTGTCGACGTCTCGAAGGACAAGATCGCGCTGCAGCGCCTCAAGGAGGCCGCGGAGCAGGCGAAGAAGGAGCTGTCGTCGAGCATGTCGACGAGCATCCAGCTCCCGTACCTCTCGCTCACCGAGAACGGGCCGGCGAACCTCGACGAGACGCTGACCCGCGCACAGTTCGAGAATATGACGTCCGATCTGCTGGATCGCACGAAGAAGCCCTTCGAGGACGTCATCCGCGAGGCGGGCATCAAGGTGTCCGACATCGCGCACGTCGTGCTCGTCGGTGGTTCGACGCGCATGCCGGCCGTTGCCGAACTCGTGAAGCAGGAGACCGGCAAGGAGGCGAACAAGAGCGTCAACCCCGATGAGGTCGTCGCCGTGGGCGCCGCGCTGCAGGCCGGTGTCCTCAAGGGCGAGCGCAAGGACGTCCTGCTCATCGACGTCACCCCGCTGAGTCTCGGTATCGAGACCAAGGGCGGCATCATGACCAAGCTCATCGAGCGCAACACGGCCATCCCCACCAAGCGCAGTGAGACCTTCACCACCGCCGATGACAACCAGCCGTCGGTCGCGATCCAGGTCTTCCAGGGTGAGCGTGAGTTCACGCGCGACAACAAGCCGCTTGGCACGTTCGAGCTCACCGGGATCGCGCCGGCGCCGCGCGGCGTCCCCCAGATCGAGGTCACCTTCGACATCGACGCCAACGGCATCGTGCACGTGTCCGCGAAGGACAAGGGCACCGGCAAGGAGCAG
>Ga0182737_1002361_pt1 | contig 15575 bp, 13 predicted proteins | sample eDN5th30CBELigOP_FD_128878 | JGI IMG/M metagenome (GOLD analysis project Ga0182737, IMG submission 128878) | Enriched Organic Plus compost microbial communities from Emeryville, California, USA - eDNA 5th pass 30_C BE-Lig OP (version 2) (version 2) ...
CCGACTTCGTCACGTCCACCACGCACAAGTCGCTGCGCGGCCCGCGCGGCGGCGTCATCATGATGAAGGCCGAGTACGAGAAGATCGTCAACTCGGCCATCTTCCCCGGCATCCAGGGCGGCCCGCTCATGCACGTCATCGCGGCCAAGGCCGTGGCCTTCAAGGAAGCGCTGGCGCCCGAGTTCAAGGAATACGCCCAGCAGGTCGTCAAGAACGCCAAGGTGCTGGCCGACACGCTGGTCAAGCGCGGCCTGCGCATCGTGTCGGGCCGCACGGAAAGCCACGTCATGCTGGTGGACCTGCGTTCCAAGGGCATCACTGGCAAGGAAGCCGAAGCCGTGCTGGGCCAGGCCCACATCACGGTGAACAAGAACGCCATTCCGAACGACCCGGAAAAGCCCTTCGTCACCAGCGGCATCCGCCTGGGCACCCCGGCCATGACCACCCGCGGCTTCAACGAGGCCGAGGCCGAACTGACCGCCAACCTGATCGCCGACGTGCTGGACAACCCGCGCGACGAGGCCAACATCGCGGCCGTGCGCGAGCGCGTCAACGCGCTGACGGCCCGCCTGCCGGTCTACGGCGGCTGATCCACCCGCGCGCCGCGGGTCCGGGCTTCGGCCGGACCTGTCTGCCTGGGGCCGCCTTCGGGTGGCCCTTGGCATTTGCGCCGCGCTGCCGGCCGCGCCATTCCCCGGTATTTCCCGTCCTCATTACAATATCCGCCAATTCAGGCACACGGGAGTGCGCATGAGATGCCCTTTCTGCGGCAATGCCGACACCCAGGTCGTGGACAGCCGGGTGTCCGAAGAGGGCGATACCATTCGCCGCCGCCGCCGCTGCCTGTCCTGTGACAAGCGCTTCACCACCTACGAGCGCGTCGAGCTCGCCATGCCTTCGGTGGTCAAGCGCAACGGCAGCCGTTCCGAGTACGACGCCGGCAAGCTGCGCGGCAGCCTGTCGCTGGCGCTGCGCAAGCGTCCGGTCAGCACGGCCGAGGTCGATGGCGCGGTCGCGCGCATCGAAGAGAAACTGCTGGCCAGCGGCGCGCGCGAAGTGCCCACCGAGCGCATCGGCGAACTGGTCATGGCCGAGCTGAAGAAGCTGGACAAGGTCGCCTACGTGCGCTTCGCGTCCGTCTACAAGAGCTTCGAGGACATCGGCGAATTCGTCGAGGCCATCCGCGAGATGCAGGGGCCTTTGCTGCCCGGCAGCAAGCTGCGCAAGGAATAGGCAGCCGGCTGGCTGCTACGCCACCTTGTCGAAGCGTCCCAGCAGCCGCGTCAGCAGCGGCCGGATGCTGTGCAGCTCCTGCAGGTGCGCCACCGACAGATCCTCCAGCAACTGCTCGGCATGTTCCGTCAGGACGACCTGCACGCGCCGGCCGTCGGCCGGGTCGGGCAGGCGCTGCGCCAGATCCATGCGGACCAGCCGGTCGACCAGCTCCGCTGCCGTGTGCGGCTTGATCAGCAGGCGGTCGGCGATCTCGCCGATGTACAGGCCGTCGCGGTCGGGTGTGCCCTTGATGGCCAGCAGCGCCTGGTGCTGCTGGGGCGCCAGGCCGATGGCGGCCGCTTCCGCCTCGCTGAAGGCAATGAACTTGCGCAGCGCATAGCGGAACTGCGCCAGCAACTCGTAGTCGGCGGGCGTCAGGCGAGGCGCGGAGGCGGGGCGAGAGGGCGGGGTTTTGCGAGTCACCAGGGGATTCTAATATATGTCGTGATACGATATATATCCTGCCTGCCGCCGCCCGAACGCGGCCGGGCCACCCGCTTCCCCACTTCCCTCCCTGCAATGGATTCCCCTTCTATCCGTCCTGCCCCGGGCCTGCGGCCCGGCGATTTCACGGCCGATCGCCGCGTGCTTTTCCTCATGGGCCTGGCCATTCCCATCGGCCTGGCATCCGTCGGTGCGGCATGGGTCCTGCTGCGCCTGATCACCCTGTGCACCAATCTGGCCTACTACGGCCGCCTGTCGCTGGAAGACCTGCCCATCTCCGGCTCGACGCTCGGCGCCTGGGCCGTGGGGGTGCCCGTCGTGGGCTGCATCATCATCGGCCTCATGGCCCGCTACGGCTCGGAGAAGATCCGCGGCCATGGCATTCCCGAGGCCATGGAGGCCATCCTCATCGGCCGCAGCCGCATCCAGCCCAAGGTGGCGGTGCTCAAGCCGCTGTCGTCGGCCATCTCCATCGGTAGCGGCGGCCCCTTCGGCGCCGAAGGCCCCATCATCATGACGGGCGGCGCCATCGGCTCGCTGCTGGCCCAGTTCGTCCACGTCAGCGCGGGCGAGCGCAAGGCGCTGCTGGTGGCGGGCGCCGCGGCCGGCATGACCGCCGTGTTCGGCACGCCCCTGGCCGCCGTGCTGCTTGCGGTGGAGCTGCTGCTGTTCGAATGGAAGCCGCGCAGCTTCCTGCCGGTGGTGGTGGCCGCCGTCACCGCGGCGGCGGCCCGGCCGCTGCTGCTGGACGCCGCGCCGATCTTCGCCTATGACGGCCTCGCCACGTTCACGGCTGCCCATGCGCTGGGCTGCGCCGCGTTGGGCGTGGCGGCCGGCCTGGGCTCGGGCGTGCTGACGGCCATGGTGTATGCCGCCGAAGACGCCTTCGAACGGTTGCCGATGCACTGGATGTGGTGGCCGGCGCTGGGCGGCCTGGTCATCGGGCTGGGCGGCCTGATCGATCCGGCCGCGCTGGGCGTGGGCTACGACAACATCCGGCACCTGCTGGCGGACGACTTCGCCACCCGTGCGGTGCTGTCGCTGCTGATCGTCAAGGCGGTGATCTGGGCGGTGTCGCTGGGCTCCGGCACCTCGGGCGGCGTACTGGCCCCGCTACTGATCTTCGGCGGCGCGCTGGGCGCGCTGCTGACGCCCGTGCTGCCGTCCGCCGATCCGGGATTCTGGGCGCTGCTGGGCATGGCCGCCATGATGGGCGGCACCATGCGGGCGCCGCTGACGGCAACGCTGTTCGCCGTGGAGCTGACGGGCAACATGGGCGTGATGCTGCCGGTGCTGGCGGCCTGCGTCAGCGCCTATGGGGTGACGGTGCTGCTGCTGCGCCGCTCCATCCTGACCGAGAAGATCGCCCGCCGCGGCCATCACATCTCGCGCGAGTATCATGTCGACCCGTTCGACCTGGCGCGCGTGTCGGGACTGATGACGACGCAGGTGCAAACCGTGCCGGCGTCCATGACGGTAGCCGAGGCCATCGCCCACTTCACCACCAGCGAACGCCGCCACACCAGCTATCCGGTGGTCGACGCGCAGGGCGTGGTGGTCGGCGAACTGACGCGCGCCGACAGCCTGGCCTGGACGGTCGAAAACCGCGACGGCAGCCAGACGCTGGCCGAAGTGCTGGGCGAGCGTGAACTTCTGGTCGGCTTTCCGGACGAACTGGCCAGCCAGCTGGCCGACCGCATGGCGGTGTCCGGCGTCGGGCGCGTACCGATCGTGGCCCGCGAGGATGGACGGCTGGTCGGCCTGGTGGGCCGCAAGGACCTGCTGCGCGTGCGCGCGCGGCGCCTGGCGGAAGAGCGCGAGCGCGAGGTCTATTTCCGCTGGAGCACCGGCGCCCGCAAGCCCGGCCGGTCCGCCTCACCGCAGTAGCAAGACAACTCAGCAGCAGGCAGAACAACGAGATGCACATCAGAAGAACGAGTATTGCGGCGGTATGCGCCGCCGCGCTGGGCGTCCAGGCCGTGCCGGTCCATGCCGCAGCGCCCGCGGGGTCCGCACCGCCGTACCAGGCGCTGGCACCCAAGCCCGTGCATGTCGCAACGTCCGTGCCTGCCGCCGTTGTGGTGCGGCCCGCGCCGGCGGAATCGCCGGCTCCCGCCGGCGTGCCGGAAGCGTCGCTGGCTCCCGTCGGCACGCCCGCGCCGTCCCGCATCGTGCCCACGCCGGCATTGACGGCCCGCGCGTGGCTGCTGCTCGATGCCACCAGCGGACAGGTCCTGGGCGCGCAGAATGCCGACCAGCGCATCGAGCCGGCGTCGCTGACCAAGGTGATGACGGCCTACCTGGTGTTCCAGGCGCTGCAGGAACGCCGCATTGCGCTGGACCAGCAGGTGCTGGTCTCCGAGCGCGCCTGGCGCGTCGCGCCCGGCAGCTCGAAGATGTTTCTAGAACCCGGCCACCGCGTGTCGGTTGGCGACCTGGTCTCGGGCCTGCTGATCCAGTCGGGCAATGACGCCGCCATCGCACTTGCCGAAGCCGTGGCCGGCTCGGTCGAGGCCTTCGTCGAGCGCATGAACCAGACGGCCGCCGCCATGGGCCTGCGCAACACGCATTTCGCCAGCCCGCACGGCCTGCCCGATCCGCAGACCTACAGCACCGCGCGCGACCTGGCCGAGCTGGCCCGGCGCATCCAACGCGACTTCCCGCAGTCGCGCGCCTACGACACCACCAAGCAGTTCACGTACAACGGGATCACCCAGTCCAACCGCAACCGGTTGCTGTGGCTGGATCCCACCGTCGACGGCCTGAAGACCGGCCACACCGAGGCGGCCGGCTATTGCCTGGTGGCCTCGGCCCAGCGGCCGGCCGGGCCGCTGCAGCGCAGGCTGATCGCGGTGGTGCTCGGCACGGCCTCGGACAAGCTGCGCACGCAGGAGGCGCGCACGCTGCTGGAATGGGGCTTTCGCGCCTACGACACGGTGCGCCTGTACGCACGCGGCGAGTCGGCCGGCAGCGCCGAAGTCTGGAAGGGCGTGCGCGACGCCGTACCCATCGGCTTTGCGGGCGACGTCTACCTCACGGTGCCTGCCGGCGCGCACATCACGCGCCAAGTGGTGCCGCCCGGCACGCTGATCGCGCCGCTGGCTGTGGGGGCGCCCACCGGATCGGTGCAGGTCAGCGTGGACGGCAAGCCCGCGCTGCAGGTGCCGGTGGTGGCGCTGGAGCCGGTGGCGCAGGCCGGCCTGGCGGGCCGTGCCTGGGATACCGTGCGGCTCTGGCTGCGCTGACGTAGCCGGGCATCGCTGCCCACGGAGCCGCCCGTCCAGGCGGTCGCCTCAGCCGCCGGTGCGCAGCGCGCCCGGCGAGCCCGGCGCATGGCGCCGCCACACCCGTCGCAGATGATGCGCCGACCCGAAGCCGGCGCGCTCGGCCACCCGTTCCAGGTCGAGCCGGGTCGAACGGATCAGTTCGCTGGCCAGCGCCAGGCGGATGCGCGACAGATACTCCATCGGCGTGCAGCCGGTATGTTCGGTGAACAGCCGGTTCAGGTGGCGCGCGCTGGTATGAGCCTGCTGCGCCAGCGTTTCCGCCGTCCAGGGTGCCGCCGGATCGCGCAGGATGGCGTCCTGCACGCGGTGCACGCCAGGGTGCAGGTGATTGCGGCCGTCCAGCCACGGTGACAGCGCGGGGTCCTGCCCCGATCGCCGCAAGTAGACCACCATGTCGCGCGCGGTCGCCACCGCGACCTGGGGGCCGCAGGTCTGTGCCACCAGGTGCAGCGCCAGATCGATGCCGGCGGTGATGCCGGCGCTGGTGTAGAGGGGGCCGTCCTCCACGAAGATGCGGTTGCCGTGCACGCGCGCCTGCGGTTCCAGCTGCGCCAGCTTGTCCAGGCACCCGTGGTGGCTGGTGCATTCGCGGCCGCGCAGCAGGCCGGCCGCAGCCGCCAGCAGCGCGCCCGAGCACACCGACATCACCCGGAAGCCGTCGGCCGGCTGGCGTTGCGCCAGCCACGCCACCACGGCGCGCACGGCCGGATCGCGCCAGTCGGGCCCGCTGTCCACCTGGCCCGGCAGGGACACCAGCGCGTGGGCCGGCAGCCGGTCGGGCAGGGGCTGTAGCCGGGTGACGAACAGGCCGTCCAGGCCTGTTTCGGTTTCCGCCTGGGGGCCGCAGTAGTGCAGCGCGAAAGCGCCCGGCGCCAGCTTGTTGGCCAGGCGGAAGGTCTCGGCGGGCCCGGCCAGGTCCAGCAGGACGAGGTCGGGCATCACCACGAAATAGACCGGGATCGGGGCCATGCCGGGGCGCAGCGGCTTCAGGCCGCCAGCGCCTGGGCCGCCGGCACCACGTCGGCGAAGCGGTCCTGCAGCACCAGTGCGGTGTGGTCGCGGATCTCCTGAGCCGAATAGGTGCGGCCCGACGCGCTCGTCATGGGGAACGTCAGCGTCGCGTCCATCGCGTAGCGCACCTTGAAGCCGGCGTCGAAGGCGTGCCGCGCGGTGGTTTCGCAGCATTGCTCGGTGCGGATTCCCGAGATGATGACGCCTTCGATGCCGTGGGCCGTCAGCCATTCCTGTAGCGTGGCGCCGCCATCCTGGCGGGCGTACAGCGACGAATGCACCGATTTGTAGAACACCGCCGTGGGGGCGATGCGGATTTCGTCCAGCGTGACGACCATGCCGGAGGCGCGCGAGAAAGGGCGCGCCGGATCGTCGGCGGTGGAGGCGTGGAAGACCTGCAGCACGGGGATGTCGCGGGCGGTGCAGCCGTCGATCAGGCCCTGCAGGGCCTGCACAAAGGTGGTCAGTTCGGCAGGGTCCCAAAACGGACGTGCTCGGAAGGAGTTCTGCACGTCGATGACCAGTAAGGCTTGTTTCATGGTGAGGTCCTTGAATAGGAAGAAAACGGCGCGTTACAGGGCGTATTTTGCTCCCGCGAGGCCGACCGTGCGAGGCCGGTGCCGGACCGCCGGCGGACCGATCCGGACATCGCGTGTCGCGCCAGGCCCGGCGGCGCCGACGGGCATACAATCGGAATCCTCATGATCCGAACCGACCCCGAAGACCTGGCCTGGATGCGCCGCGCCCTGGAGCTGGCCCGCGGCGTGCTCTACACGACCACCCCCAACCCGCGCGTGGGTTGCGTCATCGTGCGCGACGGGCAGGTGCTGGGCGAGGGCGCCACCCAGCCGCCGGGCGGCCCGCACGCCGAGGTGTGCGCACTGCGCGACGCCCAGCGGCGCGGCGCCGCGGTGCAGGGCGCCACCGTCTACGTCACGCTGGAGCCCTGCAGCCACCACGGCCGCACGCCGCCTTGCGTCGACGCGCTGCTGCAGGCGCGGCCGGCGCGGGTGGTGGCCGCCATGGGCGACCCCAATCCGCAGGTCAACGGCCGCGGGCTGCGGCGCCTGCGCGAGGCCGGCATCCAGGTCGACGTGGGCCTGTGCGCCGACGAGGCGCTGGAGCTCAACGCCGGCTTCGTGGCCCGCATGCGGCGCGGCACGCCCTGGACGTGGCTGAAGCTGGCCGCCTCGCTGGACGGACGCAGCGCCCTGCACAACGGCATGTCGCAGTGGATCACCGGCGCCGAGGCGCGCGCCGACGGCCATCACTGGCGCGCGCGCAGCTGCGTGGTGCTGACCGGCATGGGCACCGTGCTGGCCGACGATCCCCAGCTCAACGTGCGCGACGTCGCCACGGCGCGCCCGCCGCGCAAGGCGGTGGTCGATGCGCAGTTCGCCATTCCCGAGAACGCCCGGCTGTTCGACGGCACCGAAGTGCTGGTCTTCACCGTGCGCGACGATCCCGCCAAGGCCGAGCGGCTGGCGCGCCGCAACGTGCGCGTCATCCCCATGCCGGGCGCCGAGCCGCGGCGCGTCGACCTGCCCGGCATGATGCGCTGGTTCGGCGAACACGACATCAACGAGGTGCACGTCGAGGCGGGCGCGGGCCTGTCGGGCGCGCTGCTGTCGGCCGATTGCGTGGACGAGCTGGTGGCCTACCTGGCGCCGGTGCTGCTGGGCGACGCCGCCGGCATGGTGCGCGTGCCGTTGCTCGATCACCTCGATGCGGCGCGCCGTTTCGAATTCACCGAGATGGTGCGGGTGGGGGCCGACGTGCGCCTGCGCGCCCGCCTCGCCGCGCGGTGGCAGGCCCTGCGCCAAGGCCTGGATGCCGGCGCGCTTTTCTAATGATTTGATCGCAACAATGCGAAGGAGTCGGACCATGTTTACCGGTCTCGTCGCGGCAGTGGGCCGCATCGTCGAGGTTTCTCCCCAGGACGGCGGCCCGCAGGCCGGCGTGCGGCTGGACATCGACGCGGGCGGCCTGGATCTGGCCGGCGTGCGCATCGGCGATTCCATCGCGGTGCAGGGCGCCTGCATGACGGTGATCGCGCTGCCCGCGCCGGGCCACTTCCAGGTGGACGTGTCCCGCGAAAGCCTGGCGCGCACGGTGGGCCTGGACCAGCCCGGCGAGGTCAACCTGGAAAAATCGCTGTGCGTGGGCGACCAGATCGGCGGCCACCTGGTGTCGGGCCACGTCGACGGCCTGGGCGAGGTGGTGCGCTTCGATCCGGTGGGCGAGTCGCGCGAACTGGTCATCCGCGTGCCGCGCGAACTGGCGCGCTATCTGGCGTACAAGGGTTCCGTCACGGTCAACGGCATCAGCCTGACGGTGAACCGCGTGACCGACGATGCGCGCGGCTGCGAGATCAGCATCAACATCATTCCGCATACGCAGATGGTTACCACGCTGCGCAATGTCCAGCGCGGCGCCAGGGTTAATCTGGAAATCGATACCATCGCGCGCTACGTCGAGCGCATGCTCAGCCTTGCGCGCACCCAATCGGACAACGGCATCGCCGAACTCTGATCTGCACTCGCAGCGTGCGCGATGCGCGATCGCGTGCACCTCATGCATCCAAACGTGCATGCGTAAATGTCGCGGAGTGCACGCGTAAATGCTGTTAGCACTCGTGCCGCGGGACTGCTGACAACTTCGTTGCACGCCACGCCACGCCATGCCGCTGCGCCGGCACGCGCCGGCATGGTATGCGGCCCGCGCAGCACAGCGTGCGGCATATGCAAAACTGCGCGGCATCTCTGCCACTCGACCCTGAATTTACACGCCGGCGGAACTTGTTCCGGAACAATGGGGCCTAACCGGAAAGGGCCCCGCATATCCCTTCTATTGTGTGTGGCGAAACCGCCACGACTACATGATGTGGTGCGGCGAATCGCATTTAAGTCTGGCACCGCTCTTGCTTGAGGAACACAATGGGGAGAACCGCCCTGTGTTTTTTCGCTACTTGTAGGAGGGGTTGGCCGTGCATAGCATCCTCGAAGGCTTCAAATCTCAGTACGCCCGCGACCAGGAAACTGAGCTGACACTCGAAGAGTATCTCGCGCTGGCCAAGCGCGACCCGATGGCGTATGCAAGTCCGGCAGAACGCATGCTGTCGGCCATCGGAGAGCCCGAACTGATCGATACGCGCAACGATCCCCGGCTGTCACGGCTCTTCTCCAACCGCGTCATCCGCCGCTACCCTGCGTTTCGCGAGTTCTACGGCATGGAAGACGTCATCGACCAGATCGTGGCGTTCTTCAAGCACGCTGCGCAGGGCCTCGAGGAGCGCAAGCAGATCCTTTACCTGCTCGGTCCGGTGGGCGGCGGCAAGTCGTCCATCGCCGAACGCCTGAAGGCGCTGATGGAAACCTATCCCATCTACGCGCTCAAGGGCTCGCCCGTCAACGAATCGCCGCTGGGCCTGTTCAATCCCGATCGCTTCGGCGACACGCTGGAAGCGGAATACGGCATTCCCAAGCGCTACCTCAGCGGCATCATGTCGCCGTGGGCCGTCAAGCGCCTGCGCGAGTTCGACGGCGACATCTCGCAGTTCCGCGTGGTGCGCGTCAACCCGTCGGTGCTGCGCCAGGTGGCCATCGCCAAGACCGAGCCAGGCGACGAGAACAACCAGGACATCTCCTCGCTGGTCGGCAAGGTCGACATCCGCAAGCTCGATCGCTATTCGCAGGACGACCCCGACGCCTACAGCTACTCCGGCGGCCTGTGCCTGGCCAACCAGGGCCTGCTGGAATTCGTCGAGATGTTCAAGGCGCCCATCAAGATGCTGCACCCGCTGCTGACCGCCACGCAGGAGGGCAACTTCAAGGGCACCGAGGGCTTTTCCGCCATTCCGTTCAACGGCTGCATCCTGGCGCACTCCAACGAGTCCGAGTGGCAGACGTTCCGCAACAACAAGCACAACGAGGCCTTCCTCGACCGCATCTACATCGTCAAGGTGCCGTACTGCCTGCAGGTCACGGAAGAGGTGTGCATCTACGAGAAACTGTTGCGCAACAGTTCGCTCGCCAAGGCGCCGTGCGCGCCGGGCACGCTGGACATGATGGCGCAGTTCTCGGTGCTGACGCGCCTGAAGGAACCCGAGAACTCCAGCATCTATTCCAAGATGCGCGTCTACGACGGCGAGACGCTGAAAGACGTCGATCCCAAGGCCAAGGCGCTGCAGGAATACAAAGACTACGCCGGCACCGACGAGGGCATGACGGGCGTGTCCACGCGCTTCGCCTACAAGATCCTGTCCAGCGTGTTCAACCACGACCAGACCGAGGTCGCGGCCAATCCGGTGCACCTGATGTACGTGCTGGAGCAGCGCATCGCCCGCGAGGACTTCCCCGAGGAAACGCGCCGCCGCTACCTGGAATTCGTCAAGGGGTACCTGGCGCCGCGCTACGCCGAGTTCATCGGCAAGGAGATCCAGACCGCCTACCTCGAGTCGTATTCGGAATACGGGCAGAACATCTTCGACCGTTACGTCACGTTCGCCGACTGCTGGATCCAGGACGAGGAGTTCCGCGACCCCGAAACCGGCGAGAGCTTCGACCGCGCCGCCCTCAATGACGAGCTGGAGAAGATCGAGAAGCCCGCAGGCATCGCCAATCCGAAGGATTTCCGCAACGAGATCGTCAATTTCGTGCTGCGTGCGCGCGCCAACAACGCGGGCCGCAATCCCAACTGGACCAGTTACGAGAAGCTGCGCGAAGTGATCGAGAAGAAGATGTTCTCGAACACCGAAGACCTGCTGCCCGTGATCTCGTTCAATGCCAAGGCTTCCGCCGAGGATAGAACCAAACACCAGAGCTTCGTCGACAGAATGGTCGATAAGGGTTACACCGAAAAACAGGTCCGGCTGTTGTGCGAGTGGTATCTTCGAGTGAGGAAGTCCTCCTGAGCGAGGTGGATCATGAATTCGCTCATCGACAGGCGCCTGAACGGCCGCAATAAAAGCGCGGTGAACCGCGAGCGGTTCCTGCGCCGCTACAAGCAGCAGATCCGCAAGGCCGTCGGCGATATGGTCCGAGACCGCTCCATCGAAGACATGGACCGCGGGGGAGAGATCAACCTGCCCGCGCGGGACATTTCCGAACCGCACTTTCGCCACGGGCCGGGCGGGGATCGCGAGATCGTCCACCCGGGCAACCGCGAGTTCGCCAAGGGCGACACGTTCGACCGGCCCAGCGGCGGCCAGGGCGAGGGCGGCTCCGAGCCGGGCGAGGGCGAGTCCGTCGACCAGTTCACCTTCAGCCTGTCGCGCGCCGAGTTCCTCAGCCTGTTCTTCGACGACCTGGAACTGCCGCACCTGGCGCGCACGCAGCTGGGCGACGTGTCGCAGACCAAGTGGCAGCGCGCGGGCTACACCACCACCGGCTCACCCAGCCTGCTCAGCGTCAACCGCACGCTGCGCGCTTCCCTGGCGCGGCGCGTGTCGCTGGGCATGCGAGCCAACACGGGCCTGGAAGAGGCGCAGGCGCGCCTGGACGAGGCCATCGAGGCGGGCCGGCCCGAAGCCGAACTGGAAGCGCTGCGCCAGACCGTAGCCGAGTGGACCACGCGCGCCAAGCGGGTGCCTTTCCTCGACGACATGGATCTGCGCTACCGCCACCGCGTGGCGGTGGCCGCACCGGTGGCGCGCGCCGTCATGTTCTGCCTGATGGACGTGTCGGGCTCGATGGACGAGAACAAGAAGGATCTCGCCAAGCGTTTCTACACCCTGCTGTACCTGTTCCTGTCGCGCAAGTACGAGCACGTGGATGTGGTGTTCATCCGCCACACCGACAACGCCGAAGAGGTCGACGAACAGACCTTCTTCTACGATCCCAAGAGCGGCGGCACCATCGTGCTGTCGGCGCTGGAACTGATGCGCGACATCATGGAAAAGCGCTACCCGCCCTCGGCGTGGAACATCTACGCCGCCCAGGCCAGCGACGGCGATTCCTTCGGCGCCGACGCGGGCAAGAGCGCGCGCTTCCTGGCCGAGCACCTGCTTCCGGCCACGCGCTACTTCGCCTATATCGAGATTCCCGACTCGCAGGAGGCGCGCAAGAGCAGCCTGTGGGCGGAATACGAACAGAAGCTGGAACCGCATTTCGTCATGCGGCGCATCTGCGACCGCGGCGAAATCTACCCCGTGTTCCATGACCTCTTCAAGAAGGAGGCCGTATGACTGCCATCGTGGGCGCTCTCGTCGAACCCGGCCAGGCCGGCAGCCCCCGGCCGCTTTCCCAGGGTTCGGAATGGACCTTCGAGCTGATCCAGACCTACGACGAAGCGATCTCCCAGGTTGCGCGCGAGTACGGGCTGGACACCTACCCGAACCAGATCGAGGTCATCACCTCGGAACAGATGCTGGATGCCTACGCCTCGGCCGGCCTGCCCATCGGCTATCCGCACTGGTCGTACGGCAAGGAATTCATCCGCAACGAACAGTTCTACCGGCGCGGCATGCAGGGCCTGGCGTATGAAATCGTCATCAACTCCAACCCCTGCATCGCCTACCTCATGGAAGAAAATTCCATGACCATGCAGGCCCTGGTGATCGCCCACGCCTGCTACGGGCACAACTCGTTCTTCAAGGGCAACTACCTGTTCCGGCAATGGACCGATGCCGACAGCGTGCTCGACTATCTGGTGTTCGCCCGCAAGTACGTCATGGACTGCGAAGACCGCCACGGCATCGACGCCGTGGAGTCGCTGCTGGATTCCTGCCACGCGCTCTCGCTGCACGGCGTGGACCGCTACAAGCGTCCCGCGCCCGTTTCGTACAAGGAAGAGGCCGCGCGCCAGGCCGAGCGCGAAGAACACGCGCGCCTGCAGTACAACGACCTGTGGCGCACGCTGCCCCGGCTCGAAACCGAAAAGACCCCCGAGGCCGCCCGCGCGGTCTTCCCGCCCGAGCCCGAGGAAAACCTGCTGTACTTCATCGAGAAGTACTCCCCGCGCCTGGAACCCTGGCAGAAGGAACTGGTGCGCATCGTGCGCAAGATCGCCCAGTACTTCTATCCGCAGAGCCAGACCAAGGTCATGAACGAGGGCTGGGCCACGTTCTGGCACTACACCATCCTGAACCGCCTGCACGAAAAAGGACTGGTCAACGACGGCTTCATGATGGAGTTCCTGCAAAGCCACACCAACGTCGTGAGCCAGCGCGGCTTCGACGAGCGCGGCTACAGCGGCATCAACCCCTACGCCCTGGGCTTTGCCATGATGTCGGACATCCGCCGCATCTGCCAGTCGCCCACCGACGAAGACCGCCGCTGGTTCCCCGACATCGCCGGCGCCGACTGGCTGAAGACGCTGGACTTCGCCATGCGCAACTTCAAGGACGAGTCGTTCATCTCGCAATACCTCTCGCCGCGCCTGATGCGCGAATTCCGCTTCTTCGCCATCTCCGACCACGAGGCCAACCCCAAGCTCGAAGTCGCCGCCATCCACGACGACGAGGGCTACCGCGACATCCGCCGCCTGCTCGCCGCCCAGCACAACCGCGACAACCTGGTGCCCGACATCCAGGTCATCCGCTACAACCGCGACTCCGACCGCTCCCTGGTGCTGCGCCACCTCAAGAGCCGCGGCCGGCCCCTGGCCAGCGAAGACGCCGAACAGGTCATGAAACACCTCGCCCGCCTGTGGGGCTTCCGCGTGCGCCTGGAAGAAACCGAACCCGACGGCACCGTCAGCTCCTACCGCGAACAGGATCCGCCGCCGCGTCCGTAGGGATGATTTGTCCCTATAATCGAGGAGAGATGCACGCCCGGCCGCCTTCTGCTAGAATCGCGGATTCGCATTTTCCGCAATGCGAGTCCCGAATCAGGACAGGTGGCCGAGTGGTTGAAGGCGCACGCCTGGAAAGCGTGTATACGTCAAAAGCGTATCGGGGGTTCGAATCCCCCTCTGTCCGCCAAGAATACATGCGCAGAAATGCGTAGAAGTCCGAAAACCCGCACCAGCTAAGGCTCTGCGGGTTTTTTCTTGTCCGGGACAGTCCGCTAAAGTGCGCCAGCAGCCGGGGGTATGAGGGGTTATATCTGGGGGTATGATCGACTATCACTCACTTCGCCAAAGGATCGGCAGGCACACACCGCAGGAGCGCGTTATTGGGTCTCAAGCCTTTGGCGCGTTCGCCCGTACTGTGCTGGTGGCTGCCAAGCAGGAAGACAGCGAGGGGCGCGTCCTGGCCCGCGCCAAGAGCAACATTTCCATTGATGACGGGGGCGTCACCTACTTCATCGAACCGTGCAGCCTGGACAGCGGCATTCAGACCACCCGCGTTGCTTGGGGCGAGAAGGTCGAGGGATCGGCCCGTGACATTTTGGGGGCGGTGGAAGCGCCGCAACCCGCATCGCGCGAAACCGCGCTTGCGTACCTCGCTCGCCTGCGCAAGACGCTGAATATGCCGGAGCATGCGGGCGAGCTTGCCACGCAGGTGGTGCAGGCCAAGGGCTGGCGGCCGCGTCCTGCCTAGGATTGGCCTTCGCTTCGCGCCGCTGCGGGGCTTGACCAAGAGGCGCGGCCTCTTGGAACACCGTTCTCGCCGAAGGGCAAGGGCGCAGGGGGACAAACATCCCCTGCACCCCGCCGACAGGCTGTTGCGCTGCGCGGGTATCCGGCCGACGTTTCCGACGAAGAATGGGCCTTTGCCGCCCCGGGACCGCGTTGCGAAATCGCCTGGTTTTGATAATAATTGGTAGTGATTCTTATTTAAATTCTGGCGCCGCGAAACCGATCGAGGCCCTTACACCGTGCCTATCGAGACATCCCCTCCCGACATCGAGTCCCTGTACAGCAACCATCACGGGTGGCTGCTGTCGTGGCTGCGCCGCCGCCTGGGCGATTCCTTCGATGCCGCCGACCTGGCCCACGATGCCTTCGTCCGCCTGATCCAGAGGCCGCGCCGCTTCGACAGCACGTCGGAGGCGCGCGCCTACCTGCGCGCGATGGCCAACGGCATGTGCGTGGACATCTGGCGCCGGCGCCAGATCGAACGGGTGTGGCTCGAAGAACTGGCCAGCCGGCCCGAAGCCGCGGCGCCATCGGTGGAACACCAGGCCATCGTGGTCCAGGCCCTGCTCGAAGTCGACGCCATGCTGCGCGGCATGCCGGTCAAGGCTGCTAACGCCTTCGTCATGGCGGTCGCCTGCGACATGACGGACAAGGAAGTGGCCGCGGAACTGGGCGTCTCCACGCGCATGGTGCGCAAGTATGTGGCCCAGGCCATGTTCCATTGCCTGCTGCTGGAAGCGCGCGGCGTGGCGGCGGACCTGCCGAGGCACATGCCGCATATCGTTCCGGCCGCTTCCTCGCCCGGCTGAGCGCCGCCCCCGAGCGATCGCCGTGCACGCCGACCCGCCCCTTCCGCCATCCATGTCCGCCCTTTCGCACCAGGCCCTGCAACAGGCCGCCGAATGGTTCGCCCTGCTGCGCTCCGGCGAGGCCACGGCCGCGGACCGGGCGCAATGGCAGGCCTGGCTGGACGACGCGCAGGAACACCGCAAGGCCTGGCAGCAGGTCGAACGCATCAGCGGCCGGTTCGAGCCGGTC